>Ga0172382_10000182_pt1 | contig 112269 bp, 105 predicted proteins | sample Leawel138RmetaG_FD_122245 | JGI IMG/M metagenome (GOLD analysis project Ga0172382, IMG submission 122245) | Leachate microbial communities from a municipal landfill in Southern Ontario, Canada - Leachate well 138R metaG | ecosystem: Engineered > Solid waste > Landfill > Unclassified | place... | reverse complement strand
GGAACTGGCCCGCGCCGCGGGTGCGCGCGTGCTGGTACGCGCCGACTGGCCGGGCTTCGGGATCCAGAAGAATCGCGCGCTCGATCTCGCCACCGGCGAGTGGGTGTTCTCGATCGATGCCGACGAGGTCGTCACCCCCGGGTTGCGCGAGTCCATCCTGGCCGCGGTCCGGGAAGGCAGTGCCGACGCCTTCCAGGTCCGGCGTCGCTCCTGCTTCGCCGGCCGGCCACTGCGCTTCGGCGACTGGCATGGCGACCGGGTGCTGCGCCTGTTCAGGCGTGGCGCCGCGCGCTTCACCGAGGATCTCGTCCATGAGAGGCTCGATCACGATGGCCCGGCGCCGGTCCTCGACGGGGTGCTGATGCACTTCACCATCGATTCGGTTGCCGATGCGCTGGAGAAGGGACGCCGCTATGCGCAGGCCGGCGCGCCGCGTGTCGCGGCCCGCGGCCGGGGCGGCCCGGTGTCGGCCGCTCTCCACGCCGGCTGGACCTTCCTGCGCGGCTACCTCCTGCGGGGCGGCTTCCTCGATGGCCGCTACGGGCTCCTGCTCGCCTGGTGCAATGCCAGTGGCACCTGGTGGCGCTATCGCATCGCGGGCCGGCTGCGCCGGTCGGGAGCTGCGCAGGATCGACGATGATCGGGGTGAATTCGATTCGTATGCAGGGGTTTTGACCTTCTCTTCGGGGCAGGCGTATCCTCTTGGCAATCAATGAGCGGAGAGCCAGATGAACGCGACCGATGCTGCGAAGCGCTACCCCTTGCCCGAACTCGGGAGCCTGCCCGACGACATACGGGAGATGCTGCTCGGGGTACAGGAAAAGGCCGGCTTCGTGCCGAACGTGTTCCTCACGCTCGCCCGGCGTCCCGCCGAGTTCCGCGCCTTCTTCACCTACCATGACGCCCTCATGCTGCGCGAGGAGAGCCGGCTCAGCAAGGGCGAGCGCGAGATGATCGTCGTCGCCACCAGTGCCGCGAACCAGTGCCTGTACTGCGTCGTCGCGCACGGGGCGCTGCTGCGCATCTACGAGAAGAAGCCGCTGCTGGCCGACCAGGTCGCGACCAACTACCGCAAGGCCGACATCACGCCCCGCCAGCGGGCGATGCTCGATTTCGCGATGAAGGTCGCCACCGATTCGGCGACGCTCGGCGAGGCCGACTTCGAGGCCTTGCGCGCGCACGGCTTCGACGACGAGGATGCCTGGGACATCGGCGCGACCGCGGGCTTCTTCGCGCTTTCGAACCGGATGGCGAATCTCTCGGGGATGATGCCCAACGACGAGTTCTATCTCATGGGCCGGGTGCCCAAGTCGTCGTCCAGGAAGACGAATGCCTGATTACCGCCATCGGACATCCGCGGCGCCGGGGACTTGATCCCGACGCACGGAATTGTTCGAATCGGTACTTCCGCGTCGTGCATGTCGCGCGGCCGTCATCAACCTCTTACCGAAGGAACCCATGACCGCATCGCAAGGAATGATCTTTCGCTCGATCGCCTTTGTTTTCCTGATGATCGTGCTCTTGCCGGCCGCGCACGCCCAGGAGATGGTGAGCGTCGACCGCAACGAGATCAACATGCGAACAGGTCCCGGCACCGAGCACAAGTCCATCTGGATGCTGAGCCGGGGCTATCCGCTGATGGTCATCGGTCGCAAGGGCGACTGGCTCAATGTGCGCGATTTCGAATCGGACGAAGGCTGGGTGTTCGGCCCGATGACCGCCCGCAAGCCGCACATGGTGGTCAAGTCGCAAGGCCCGGTGAACCTGCGCAGCGGACCGGGCACCAACACCAAGGTGATCGGCTCGGTCAGGCGCGGCGATGTCCTGCGCACCATCGAGCAGCGCCAGGGCTGGGCACGGGTCGAAACCCAGTCGGGGACCCGCGGCTGGGTCTCGCGCGGTCTGCTGTGGGGATACTGATCATTCCCTGCCTTCTCGAGCCGTCCGGGTGCGTCCGATGTCCCTGAACGATGCCGCCCGCGCGGAGATCGCGCGGCGTTGCGCAGCATTCGTGCGGACCACCATCGCCTGGACGGGCGAGGCCGAGCCGCGCCATGCCGCGGTCGCGATCGCGATCACCGATGCCGAGGATGGCGCGCCGGCGTTCGTGCTCACCCGGCGGGTGTCGAAGCTGCGTGCGCATGGGGGCCAGTGGGCCTTGCCCGGCGGGCGTCTCGATGCCGGGGAAACCGCCATCGAGGCGGTGCTGCGCGAGCTCGACGAGGAAGTCGGCCTGGCGCGCGACACTAGCGACGTCATGGCGGTGCTGGACGACTATCCGACGCGCTCGGGCTATCTCATCACGCCGGTGGTCGTCTGGGGAGGCGATGCCGCCCGGCTGCGACCCAATCCCGACGAGGTCGCCTCGGTGCATCGGGTGCCGCTGGCCACCATCGAGGCGCGCGACGCGGTCGACTTCACCCGGATTCCCGAGAGCGAGCGCCCGGTGGTCCGGCTTCGCATGGGCGAGCGCTTCATCCATGCGCCCACGGCGGCCGTCCTCTACCAGTTCCGTGAAGTGCTCGCGGGACGCAGCACCCGGGTCGACGGGCTGGAGCAGCCGGTCTTCGCCTGGCGCTGACCGGGGGCGGATTCGGGCGCATGGCGGCGTTGGGGCGCCTCGCCGTGCCGGTCCGCACTGTCTTCGGCGCCCCGCCTTGCCCTGCGCCCGAATCCGCCCCCGGAGGGTATCGGAGGATATCGCGCCGGGTTCAGGGCCGGGTCGTGCTTGCCTCGGCAACCAGCCCCGCGAGGGTGGTGGGATGGATGTCGATCGGCTGGCCGTGGGGGGTGCGCGCCGCGGCTTCGGCCCAGGCGCCGCGCAGGCCGGCCAGCGCGCTTTCGGTGCCGAGCCCCTTGTCGCGCACCAGCTGCTCGAGCGCATCGAGCCAGTGGAGATAGTAGGTATCGCCGAGGTCGGCGTCACCGGCTTCCTGGGCGCGGCGGATGGCGCCGGACAGGGCCTGGGCCCACTCGGTCCATTCGAAGGCGCCGCGGGAATGGAGGTGGACCGCCATCGCGAAGGCCTGTGCCTGCCAGGGTTCGGCGAACACGGGGCCGTCCTCGTCGGCGGGCAGCAGGGGCAGGTCGCACCAGATCGTCGTCATTGCGGATTGGCCGGTTCGAGATAGGGTTCCCAGGCGTCGATCAGGACGTTCAGGCCGGATTCGCCGTCATCGCCCCACAGCTCGCGACCATCGAACTCGACGGCGTAGAGCCAGTGCGGATCCTCGCGGTAGGGAGGGGCGTCGCCGGTGGAATGGACATCGGGATAGACATGGACGCCATGCACCAGGCGGACCACGCCGGTCTTGCCGCGCGCATAGACCGGCAGGCGCGTGTGGCCGGACGGCATCGCCGAACTGGTGCGAACCCGGTCGCCGGGCGAAAAGCGCGCCGCTCGGGTGGACGGCCTTTCGGTGGGCGAGCCACGGGCGAGCGTGGCATCGACATCCGCGGCGGCCAGCTTGCGTGGCAGCGCCACCGGCGGAATGCGCATCTCGCCGGTGGCGAGTTCCTCGGGGCTTGCCATGCCGTAGCGCAGCATCTGCGCATCGAGGGCGTCGAGCCAGATCTGGTAGTAGGTGTTGGACCGATAGCGTTCGAGCGGCAGGGATTCGCGCGTGGCGCGCGAATGGTCGATGGTCCAGCGGCCGCTCGCGCCGAGGGCGACCGTGATGGCCATCGCCGCCGGTTCCCAGCTCGCATGGAACAGCGGCTCGTCGGTCTCGGGTTCGACGGGGCCGAAGCCGGGCAGGCCGCCGATGTCGGCCGAGGTTCGCCAGGTACCCATGTCAGTGGCGCCCGGCCGGCCGAAGCGGACGAAGTGAGCGTGGGGGGCGTTTCATCATGCGGTCTCCAGGGTGTCGGGAGAGGCGGCCAGCGCGGTGCCGATCATGGCATCGCGGCTGACGAGTTCGGCGAGGCGATCGGCGGGCCAGCCCTCGGTGTCGGCCGGTCGCATCGGCAGCACCAGGTAGCGCGTCTCGGCGGTCGAATCCCAGACCCGGATGCGGGTCGACTCGGGCAGTTCGACATTGAAGTCGCGGAGCACCGCGCGCGGCTCGCGCACCACGCGCGAGCGGTAGGGCGCCGACTTGTACCAGACCGGCGGTAGCCCGAGCACCGGCCACGGATAGCAGGAGCACAGGGTGCACACCACCATGTTGTGGGTCTCGGGCGTGTTCTCGACCACCACCATGTGTTCGCCCTGGCGCCCCGTGAAGCCCATCGAGGCGATTGCGGCGGAGGCGTCGCGGCGCAGCCAGTCGAGGAACTCGGGATCGGTCCAGGCGCGGGCCACCACGGCCGCGCCATTGCGCGGGCCGACGCGGGTTTCGTAGGTGTCGACGATCCGATCGAGCGCTTCCGGGTCGATGTAGCCCTTTGCGGTCAGCAGTGACTGCAGGGCGCGGACACGCAGGTCCATCGGCGACAGGTCCGAACCATGGTCGTGGTCATGGTCGTGGTGATGGTGGTCGTCGTTGTCCGACATCTCGACTGCTCCTCGGGAATCCTCCAGGCCAAGGCTATCATCGCCGGGTCGCGGAGGCGAGCGGGGCCGGCCATCTTCTGGCCGCGGTACCGGCATCCGCCGCGCGCCGTGCCGATCTGGTGCAACATGCATCCTGCGCCCGGCGCACGGCGGGGCGCATGAGCACAGGAGACATCGATGGAACTCGGACTTGCCGGAAAGGTTGCGATCATCACCGGGGCCAGCCAGGGAATCGGCCTTGCCACGGCCGAGCGGCTTGCCGCCGAAGGCGCGCGGGTCGTGCTCTGCGCCCGCGGCCAGGAGGGGCTCGACCGGGTCGCCGCCATGATTCGCGACGCCGGGGGCGAGGCGCTGCCGGTGGTGGCCGACGTCAGCAGCGCGGAGGACCTCAATCGCCTGGTGGGCGCGACGGTGCACGCCTTCGGCGGGGTCGACATCCTCGTCAACAATGCCGGTACCGCCGCCACCGGCAAGTTCGAATCGGTCACCGACGAAGCCTGGCAGTCGGACCTCGATCTCAAGCTCTTCGCCGCCATCCGGCTCATCCGGCTGGTGGTGCCGCAGATGCGCGCCCGTGGCGGCGGACGGATCGTCAACGTCACGAACATCGGGGCCAAGGCGCCGCCGGCGCGCAGCATGCCGACCACGGTGACCCGGGCCGCCGGCCAGGCCATGACCAAGGCGCTGTCGAAGGAACTCGCGCCCGACGGCATCCTCGTCAACACCGTCTGCATCGGCCTGGTGCGCGCCGGCCAGCATGAGGGCCATGCGGCGCGCGCCAGCCTCTCCCTCGAGGACTACTACACGAAGGTCGCCGGCGGCATTCCGCTGGGCCGGGTCGGCAGGGCCGAGGAAGCCGCCAACGTGATCGCCTTCCTGGCTTCCGAAGCCGCCAGTTTCGTGACCGGCTCGAGCATCAACATCGACGGCGGGCAGTCGGCGGTGTTCTGAGGAGCGCCCTTGCCCCGGGTTCGCGCCGGACGCGCCGTGACGTTGCCGGGAGGCCCGACAAGAACAGGGAATGGCATGCTCGAGCTGGACAACATCGTCAAGGCCTTCGGGGGCTTTCACGCCGTCGACGGCTGCTCGCTGCAGGTGAACCAGGGCGAGATACTCGGCCTGGTGGGCCCGAACGGCGCGGGCAAGACGACGCTCTTCAATGTCATCGCCGGCGCCCTGAAGCCCACTTCGGGCACCCGGCGCTTCCTCGGCGAGGACGTCACCCACCTGTCCACCGACGCCCTGTTCCACAAGGGGCTCGTCCGCACCTTCCAGATTCCCCACGAGTTCCATCGGCTCACCCTGCTCGAGAACCTGATGATGGTCCCGCCGCACCAGCCAGGCGAGCGCCTGTTCGCGAACTGGGTGAGCTGGGGCAAGGTGCGCAAGGCGGAAGCGGCGATGCGGGAGCGCGCGATGGACACGCTGGCGTTCCTCGAGCTGGCCCATGTCGCCTATGAGAGGGCAGGCAACCTGTCAGGCGGCCAGAAGAAGCTGCTCGAACTCGGTCGCACGATGATGACCGAGGCCAGGCTGGTGCTGCTCGACGAACCCGCCGCGGGCGTCAACCGGACCCTGCTGCGCAAGCTCGAGGAGAAGATCCGGATCCTCAACCGCGAGCGCGGCTATACCTTCATCCTGATCGAGCACGACATGGAGATGATCGAGAAGCTGTGCGATCCGGTGGTCTGCATGGCCGAGGGCAGGGTGCTGGTCCAGGGCGACTTCCATACCGTGCGCAACGATCCGCGCGTGCTCGAAGCCTATCTCGGCGAAACCCCTTCGGCGGCCGCGCGCGCCGGGGCCGGGCTCGCCCCTCGGCTCGAGGAAGCGCGACAGCGGGAACTCCGCAGGGAGGATCTGTGATCCCCCTGCTTTCCATGCAGGATGTTCGCGGCGGCTACGGCGACGCGGACATCCTCCAGGGCGTGTCCATCGACGTCGCGCCCCGCGAGATCGTCGTCATCGTCGGCCCCAACGGCGCCGGCAAGTCCACCGCGATGAAGGCCGTCGTCGGCCTGCTCGATGTGCGCGGCGGCCAGATCCTGTTCGACGGCGACGACATCACCGGCTGGACTCCCGATCGCATCGTCCGGCGCGGCATCTGCTATGTGCCCCAGGTGGACAACGTGTTCCGCGAGATGACGGTGCACGAGAACTTCGAGATGGGCGCCTTCCTGCGCAGGGGCGACCTGACGGCCGCCTACGACCGCGTCTACGGATTGTTTCCCGACCTCAGGGCCAAGCGCAGGAACCTGGCCGGCGATCTGTCGGGCGGACAACGGCAGATGGTCGCCATGGGCCGCGCGCTGATGCTCGAGCCCGGGCTGCTGCTCCTGGACGAGCCCACCGCCGGCCTGTCGCCGAAGTACATGGAGCAGATCTTCCAGATCATTCGGGATGTGCGTGATTCGGGCGTGTCCATCATGCTGGTCGAGCAGCACGCGAAGCAGGCGCTGGCCTTCTGCGACCGGGGCTACGTGCTCGCCACCGGCGCCAATCGCCACCAGGGCACCGGCGCTGCGCTGCTTGCCGATCGCGAGGTGGCCCAGATGTTCCTGGGCGCTTGAGGAAGCGAACGACATGACGGTCGTCAGCTTCATCAACTTCTACCTGGTGCCGGGCGTGGTGCTTGGCTCCATCTACGCGCTCGGCGCCATCGGCATCACGATGGTGTTCGGCATCCTGCGCTTCGCCCACTTCGCCCATGGCGACATGGCCACCCTCGGCGCCTTCTTCGCGCTGGCCCTGGTGGGCGCCGGCATGGGCCCGTGGACCGCGCTGCCGTTCGCGATGATCGTCACCGCGGTGGTGGCGATCGCGGTGGATCGCGGCTTCTACGAGCACCTCGCGAAGCGCCCCAAGATCCTCACCGTGATCGCCTCGCTGGGCATCGCACTGATGCTGCGCTCGGTGGTGCAGGTGGTGTGGGGCGTGGACCCGCAGACCTACAGCCGCGGCATCGTCCGCCCCGAATCGTTCGGCGGCATCCTGCTTCGCCCGCGCGAGCTCTATACGCTGGCGACGGTGGTGGCGCTGGTGCTCGGCCTGGTCGCCTTCCTGAAATACACCCGCTGGGGCAAGGCGATGCGGGCCATGTCCGACAACCCCGACCTGGCCCGCCTGTCCGGCGTGGACAACCGCCGGGTGACGATGCTGACCTGGGCGACCGTCGGCGCGCTCACGACGGCGTCGGGATTCATGCTCGGCATCAACAACGAGCTGACCTCGATGATGGGCTGGTCGATGCTGCTGCCGATGTTCGCCGCGGCGATTCTCGGCGGCGTGGGCCGGGTCGAGGGCGCGGTGGTCGGCGGCCTGATCGTCGGACTGGCGGAGGAATTGTCGGTGCTGGTCATGCCGGGCCAGTACAAGATGGCCACGGCCTTCGCGATCCTGCTTGCCATCCTGGTGCTGCGGCCCAGCGGCGTGTTCAAGGGCAAGGTGCTCTGACATGGACCCGATGGGCCTGCTCAACTACGCCCTCTTCATGGGCACCCTGATCGGCATCTACGCGCTGCTGGCGCTGGCGCTGAACATCCACTGGGGATTGACCGGACTGTTCAACGCCGGCGTCGCCGGCTTCTTCGCGGTCGGCGCCTACGTGTCGGCAATCCTGACGGGCATCCCGGCGAGTGGCCGCATCGGCGGCTTCGAACTGCCGGTGCCGGTCGGCTGGCTCGGGGCGATGCTCGCGGCCGGCGCGATCGCCTGGCCGATCGGACGCATCTGCCTGCGCTTGCGCTCGGACTACCTTGCCATCGCCACCATCGGTGTGGCCGAGATCATCCGGCTCGTCATCAGGAGCGAAGACTGGCTGACCGGCGGGCCACGCGGAATCATCGGCGTGCCGCGGCCGTTCGGCGATCTCGACTACATGGCCTCGCAGGCAGCCTACCTGCTGCTGGTGACCGGGGTCGTGCTGGTGGTGTACTGGGCGGTGGAGCGCCAGTTGCGTTCGCCCTGGGGGCGGATGATGAAGGCCATTCGGGACAACGAAGCCGCGGCTGCCGCGATGGGCAAGGATGTCGAGAAGCGCCGCCTGGAAGCTTTCATCTTCGGTTCGGCGATCATGGGGCTGGCCGGCGCGCTGTTCGTGCATTTCAACCGCAGCATCACGCCCGAGGCCATCGACCCGATGATCGCGACCTTCCTGGTCTGGATCATGCTGATCCTGGGCGGGTCGGGCAACAATCGCGGCGCCATCCTGGGGGCGGCGGTGATCTGGCTGATCTGGTCGCTGTCGGAGCTGCTCACCGATCGCCTGCCGGCCGACATGGCCACCCAGGCCAAGTACGTCCGGATGTTCGTGATCGGCCTGATGCTGCAGCTGGTGCTGCGCTTTCGTCCCGAAGGCATCCTGCCCGAAGAATCGGGCCAGCGCGGCAGGAAGCCGCCCGCGTCGACGGGCTGAAGTGGATCGCCTTCAACCGTATGAACGGGCTACGACGCGCCGCACGGCCGTGGCAAATTGTGTAGGATGCATTACGGCCCCTCGTGAGCCGTTTCGACATCCACTCCACTGCGCACGGAAGACCCCGTCATGAGCCAACCCAAACGCCTCGTCGCCGCACTGGCCCTGGCCGGCGCGGCCTTTGCCGCACCGGTTCACGCCGACGTCACCGTCGGTCTGCTCGGCGGCATCACCGGCCCCATCGCCGGCATGGCCCCACCCATGATCGCGGCCATGCAGCTCGCCGTGAAAGAGGTCAATGAACAGGGCGGCGTCCTCGGCGGCAAGCTCGAGGCCGTGGTCGGCGACTCCGGCTGCAACCCGCAGAACGCCACCGACGCGGCCACGCGGGTCGTCAACGTGTCGCGCGCCGTCGGGGTCGTCGGACCGCCCTGCTCGGGCGAGGTGCTCGCCGTCGCCAGCTCGGTGACGGTGCCGGCCGGCGTGCTGATGGTGACCTCGTCCGGTACCTCGCCGCAGATCACCGGGATCGACGACAAGGATCTGGTCTTTCGCACCGTTCCGTCGGACAACTACCAGGGCCGCGCGCTGGCGCGCACCCTGAAGGCGCGCGGCGTCGACAGCGTGGCGGTCGGCTACGTGAACAACGACTACGGCAAGGGCCTGGCCGAGAGCTTCCGCGACGAGTTCGAGAAGGCCGGCGGCACGATCGCCGGCTACGCCGGACAGGAAGACCAGCGCGCTTCCTACCGCTCGGATCTCGCCGAGCTGGCGAAGGGCGGTGCCGACACCCTGGTGATCTTCCACTACGGCAACAGCGCCGGTCTGACCATGCTGCGCCAGGCCATCGAGAACAACTTCTTCAAGAACTATGTGGGCGCCGACGGCATGCGCGACGAGGCGCTGATCGAGACGCTCGGCGCCGACAACCTGGGCACCTTCCAGGTGTCCGCCCCGATGGGTGAATCGGGAGCGGCCTTCGACGCCTTCTCGGCCGCCTTTCGGGCGACCGGCGGCGATCCCAACGCGACCTTCGCGGCCACCTCCTACGACGCCGCTTTCCTGATGGCGCTGGCCATCGAGCATGCCGGCGGCGACAGGGCCAGGCTATCGGCTTCGCTGCGCGAGGTGGCCTCCGCGCCCGGTGAGCCGATCCTGCCCGGTGAATGGAGCAAGGCCAGGCAGCTCATCGCCGACGGCAAGGACATCGACTACAAGGGCGCCGCGGGCGATCACGAGTTCGACAGCGCCGGCGACGTCCCGGGCCAGTACCAGCTGTTCAAGGTCAGCGGCAGCACCTACGAAGCCATCGCCGACATGAAGTGACGTAAAAAATGAAAAAATGGGGTCAGACTCCATTTGCCGGCGCAAATGGAGTCTGACCCCATTTTTTGAAAGCCTGTCGACACGAGTTCATTCCCGATCGATCAGCTCGACGCGAGCCGTCGTCCTGGCGCCCCGCGCCAGGCGCCCGTCACAGGTCAGCAGGACGGCGTCCAGTGCCTCGGCCAGCGCGACATAGACCGCGTCGTACGCCGTTACATTGCGACGCAGTGCCCAGACGCGGTCGAGCAGCGGCTCATGGGCGTGTCGCTGAAGATCGAGTGAGCGGAAATCCGCCAGCGCAGAGGCGGCGACGCGATCATCGATATCGCCATCCCCGGCATAGCGCCGCAGCACCTGTGCTATCTCGACGTCCGCCAGATGCGGGATGTGCAGACCCACCGCCGGATCAGCGATACGCGCGGCCACCCGATGTCCGGCTGCGGAGCTGAGGATCAGCTCGATGAGCGCGGACGCGTCGAGAACGATCACCTGCCTTCACGCTCTGTCCGCAGGACATCGGCCGCACTGCGCGACAGCTTGCGGACAGGTTGCGCCCGCAAACGCGCGAGCACCTCGTCGCGGGTTGGCTGCTCGAGTGCCTTGCCGACCTCACGCAGTACGTAGTCCGACATCGACATCCCCTCCGTGGCCGCTCGGGCTTTGAGTCGGCGGTGGAAATCGGCTGGCACGTTCCGGATCTGGATCATTGTCGTGGACATGAAATCAGTATGTTTTCATCGCTTTTTCATGTCAAGGGATGGCGCTGCCTGGCGTGCCCGTGACTCGCGTCGCGCGATCCAGACCGTGGACGCCAGGATGATCGAACCGCCCACGAGCGTGGAGAATGCCGGCACATCGGCGAAGATCAGAAAGCCCAGCACCGATGCCCACACCAGGTCGAGGAAGCGCACCGGCTGCGTCGCGGAGATGTCGGCCACCGCGAACGATCGCGTCAGGAAGTAGTGGCCGGCGCTGCCGAGCACCCCGCTGACCGCGAACCAGGCCCACTGGGCGGGCGTCGGCGTCGTCCAGCCCATCAGCGCGAGCGGCAGCGAGAAGGCGGCCACCACGATCGACTGCCAGACGACGATCACCGCCGGGCTGTCGCGCCGGGTCAGGGCCTTGGTGATCAGGAAGGATCCGGCGAACAGCGGCGCCGAACCGAGCATCACCAGCGCGTACAGGAGCTCTCCGCCGGCCAGCTTGGGACCGACCACGACGAGCACGCCACCGAAGCCGAGCAGCGCCGCGAACCAGCGCGCCGCGATCATCTTCTCCCGAAAGAAGATCGCGGCGCCGAGCATGATGAAGATCGGCGTGGTGAAGCCGATCGCCGTCATGTAGGCGAGCGAGAGGTGGGGCAGGGCCGTGAACCACAGCATCAGTCCCGAGGTATGGATGACGCCGCGCCACAGCTGTCCGCCCAGGCCGTTGGGCCGGTACTTGCCCAGGCCCTGGCGCAGGATGATCGGCAGCATCACGATGAGCCCGAAGAGGTAGCGCAGGAACTGCGCCTGCATCGGATCGAGTTCGGTCGTCATCACCCGCAGCAGGGCGTTGAGCAAGGCGAAGGCGATGCCGGCCGCGACACTCCAGAGCATGCCGCGCAGCACCGGATCGAGCGCTTCGCCGCGCCGGCGCAGGTCGACGGCGCGCGAGCGCAGGGCGACGAACCGCTTGCGCAGGGCGCGGCGGTGGCGACGCATGGCCTGCTGCCGCGCGGAGCGGGGGCGACGCCGGTTCATCGGTGCAGCAGGTTGCGCACGTCGCTCACTGTCTCTCGGAATCTCAGGTCAGGATGATGTCGTAGAGGGTCTGGCCGTAGGCCGACTCGACCTGCAGCGCGATCGGCTTGCCGATCGCATCGCCGAGCGACGCGAGCGGCTGGCTTTCTTCCTCGAGGAAGAGGTCGATGACATCCTGCGAGGCGATGATGCGGAACTCGCGCGGATTGAACTGGCCGGCTTCGCGCTGGACCTCGCGCAGGATCTCGTAGCAGATGGAGCGGGCCGTCTTGACCTGGCCCACCCCGGTGCAGACCGGGCAGGGTTCGCACAGCAGGTGCGCGAGCGACTCCCGGGTGCGCTTGCGGGTCATCTCGACCAGCCCGAGCGAGGTGAAGCCGCTCACGCTGGTCTTGGTGCGGTCGCTGGCGAGCGCGCGGCGAAGCTCCTGGAGAACCGCTTCGCGGTGTTCGTTGCTGCCCATGTCGATGAAGTCGACGATGATGATGCCGCCGAGGTTGCGCATCCGCAGCTGGCGGGCGATGGCGTGGGCGGCTTCGAGATTGGTGCGGAACACGGTGTCGTCGAAGTTGCGGCCGCCGACGTAGCCGCCGGTGTTGACGTCTATCGTCGTCATCGCCTCGGTCTGGTCGAAGATCAGGTAACCGCCCGACTTGAGGTCGACCCGACGCGACAGCGCGCGCTCGATCTCGTCCTCGATGTTGTGCAGTTCGAAGATCGGCCGGTCGCCGGTGTAGGCGCGCAGCTTGCCGAGTATCGAAGGCGAGTAGTCCTTGGCGAATTCGCGCAGCCGGGCGAGCTCGGCGTCGTCGTCGACGAGGATCGCGCTGGTCGATTCGGAGAGCAGATCGCGCAGCACCCGCTCGCCCAGCGAAAGCTCCTGGTAGAGCAGGCTGGGCGCCGCCCGAACCCGGCTCGCATCGAGGATCTGCTGCCAGCGCTTGCGCAGGTAGGAGACATCGGCGCGCATCTCGGCGTCGTCGGCATCCTCGGCCGAGGTGCGGATGATGTAGCCGCCTTTCTCTTCGTCCGGCAGCGCCGCCTGCAGGCGCTGGCGCAGCAGGTTGCGCTCGCCCTCGTCGCCGATGCGCTGCGACACGCCGATGTGCGGGTCCTGCGGCAGGTGCACGAGCAGGCGCCCGGCGATGCTGATCTGGGTGGAGAGCCGCGCGCCCTTGGTGCCGAGCGGATCCTTCAGGACCTGCACGAGCAGTGGCTGGCCTTCGTAGAGGATCTTCTCGATCGGCAGCGTCGGCTGTCCGTGCGAGCGCGACTGCCAGAGATCGGCGACATGCAGGAAGGCGGCTCGCTCCAGGCCGATGTCGATGAAGGCCGACTGCATGCCGGGCAGCACCCGGGTGACCTTGCCGACATAGACGTTGCCGACCATGCCGCGGGTGGCGGCCCGCTCGATGTGCAGTTCCTGCACGGCGCCCTGCTGCACGAGCGCGACTCGCGTCTCGTGGGTGCGAAAGTTGATCAGGATTTCTTCGGAGAACATCTTCGCGGGCGCAGCACAATGCCCTGCGGCGGTCTTAGTTACGGCTCCGCAGCAGGCAGTGTGTTTCGTAAAGCGGAAGGCCCATGATACCGGAGTCGCTGCCCTCGACGCGGCGCACGAAGCGCCCGGCGTAGCCCTGGATTCCGTAGCCGCCGGCCTTGTCGAAGGGATCGCCGCTGGCCACATAGGTGTCGATGTCGGCCGCGGTGAGCCTCGCGAAGCGGACCCGCGAAACCGAGAGCCGGTGCTCGATTCGCTCGCCGCGCGCCAGCGCCACCGCGGTCAGCACGCGGTGGCTGCGGCCCGAGAGGGCGCGCAGCATCGCGCTCGCCTCGGCGGGATCGGCCGGCTTGCCGAGGATGCGGCCGCCCAGCGCGACCGTGGTGTCGGCGGCGAGAACCGGCGCTGGCGGCAGGCCCCGGTTGCGGCGTCGTTCCTCTCCGGCCCGCGCCTTGGCGAGCGTGACCCGCAGTACGTAGGCGCGGGGAGCTTCGCCGGGCAGGGGCGTCTCGAGGGCTTCGGCGGCCTCGGCCTCGTCCGGACCGGGGGCGAGCAGTTCGAAGCGCACGCCGATGCGCGCCAGCAGTTCCTGGCGGCGCGGGCTGCGGGAGGCGAGATAGATCATGCGCGATGGTAGGGATGGCCGGCGTTGATCGACCAGGCCCGGTAGAGCTGCTCGGCGAGCAGCACCCGGACCAGCGGATGGGGCAGGGTGAGGCTCGACAGGCGCAGGGTCTCGTCGGCGCCGGCCTTCAGGGCCGGATCGAGCCCGTCCGGGCCGCCGACCAGGATGGCGACCGGCCGGGCATCCTCGCGCCAGGCCTCGAGCCGACGGGCGAGGCCGGCGGTGTCGATGTCGCGGCCGCGCTCGTCGAGGACGACCCGACGCGCCGAGGCCGGAATCGCCGCTTCGATGCGGGTCGCCTCCTCGCGCATCCAGCGTGTCTCGTCGGCCGAGCGGCTGCGCGGCGCGGCGCGGACTTCGCGCCATTCGAGGCTGATCTCCGCCGGCATGCGGCCGGAGAATTCCGCCACCGCCTGCGTCACCCAGGCCGGCATCCGGGTGCCGACCGCAACCACGCGCAGCAGCATGCTGGTACCGTGCCCGGGGGGCGGACTAACCGCGCACGGCCGAACCCGCCGCGCGCTTGAGCCGCACCGGCTTGCCGCCCCAGATCTCCTCGAGGTTGTAGTAGGCGCGGATCGCCGGCTGCATCACGTGGACGACCAGGTCGCCGAGATCGACCAGCACCCATTCGCCGGTCTCCTCGCCCTCGACGGAAAGGACTTCGCCCCCCGCCGCCTTGACCTTGTCGCGCACGCTTGCCGCCAGCGCCCGGGTCTGGCGATTCGATGTGCCCGACACGATCACGACGCGATCGAACAGGCTGGTGAGCTCGACGGTATTGAAGACGGCGATGTCCTGGCCCTTGACGTCTTCGAGGGCGTCGACCACGAGTCGCTGCAGTTTGCGAATGTCCATTCCTTGCCTTTGCTTACTTCGGGGGCGGGACGCCGCGATAAAGGCGACGGGTTTCGATGTAGTCGGCAACGCCGGCCGGCAGCAGGGTGGCGACATCGGCGCCGCTGGCGATCTGGCTGCGCAGCATCGTCGAGGAGACCGGCACGGGCGGCATGCCGAAGAAGACGATGCCGCCGGCCGGCGCGTCGGGCAGGGCGTCGGCGCCATGCTCGGCGACGAGGGCGTCGACGGGCGCCGGCAGCGCTTCGAGCGACACTCGTTCGCGCCGGGTCGCCGCGATATGGCAGAGATCGAGCAGTTCATCCCAGCGATGCCAGCTCGCGAGGTTGCGCAGCTGGTCGCTGCCGATGATCATGACGAGCGCGCACTCGGAGCCGAGTTCGGCGCGCAGCGAAACCAGGGTGTCGATCGTGTAGCTCGGACCATCGCGCTCGGTCTCGCGCGTGTCCACGATCCAGCCCGGCTCGTTCGCGACCGCCAGGCGCAGCATCGCGATGCGGTCGGCGGCGGGGGTCGTGTCGCCGGACTTCTGCCAGGAAACGCCGGTGGGCATGAGGCGCAGCTCATCCAGCGACAGGGCCACGCAGGCGGATCGCCCGAGCGCGAGATGGCCGACATGGACCGGATCGAAGGTGCCTCCCAGCACCCCTGCACGTCGCCTCGTCATGCGGTTCGAATCCGAAGCCGTTGCCGCGTCAGACCCATTCGCGCGGAACCAGGAAGTACTCGGTCAGCGCCGCCTCCGGCGATCCGGGCTCGGGCGACCAGTCGTAGGCCCAGCGCGCGAGCGGCGGCATCGACACCAGGATCGACTCGGTACGCCCGCCCGACTGCAGCCCGAACAGGGTGCCGCGGTCGTGGACGAGGTTGAACTCGACGTAGCGGCCGCGCCGATAGAGCTGGAAGGCGCGCTGCGCCTCGGTCACCGGGCGATCGCGGTTGCGTTCGACGATCGGGACGTAGGCGCCCAGGAAGGCCTCGCCGACGGAACGGGTCAGGGCGAAGGCGCCGTCGAAATCGGGCTCCGCCAGGTCGTCGAAGAAGATACCGCCGACTCCCCGCGCCTCGCCGCGATGCTTGACGAGGAAATAGTCGTCGCACCAGCGCTTGAAGCGCGGATGCCATTGCGGACCGAAAGGTGCGAGCGCATCGCGGCAGGCCCGGTGGAAATGGACGACGTCCTCCTCGATCGGGTAGAAGGGCGTGAGGTCCATTCCGCCGCCGAACCACCAGGTCGCGGGGCCGCTGTCGTCGGCGTGCGCGATGAAGAAGCGCACGTTCATGTGCACCGTCGGCACATGGGGATTGCGCGGATGCAGCACCAGCGATACGCCCATCGCCTCGAAGCGCCGCCCGGCGACTCCCGGTCGGGCTGCCGTGGCCGAGGCCGGCAATGCGTCGCCGGCCACATGCGAAAAGAGCACGCCGCCGCGCTCGAGGACGATGGAGTCCTCCATCACCCGGCTGCGGCCGCCGCCGCCGGCCGGACGCGACCAGTCGTCGATCAGGAAACGGCCGCCATCGAGCGATTCGAGCCGCTCGACGATGCGTCGCTGCAATTCCAGCAGCCAACTGCGGACCCGCTCGTGCCCGGGCGTCGCGGCGCTCCCGGCCGGGCTGGCCAAGGCTATTTCCGCACCGGGCGGCCGATCGCCCGGTAGCCGATGTCGCGCCGGTACTGCATGCCGTCGAAGCGGATCGTGGCGGCCACCTCGTAGGCGCGCGCCTGCGCCATCTTGACGGAATCGCCGAGCGCGGTGACGCAGAGCACCCGGCCCCCGGCCGTGACCACGCGGCCCTTGTCGATGCGGGTGCCGGCATGGAACACGATGCAGTCCTCGCCGACCTCGTTGCCATGCTCGGGCAGGCCATCGATCGGGTCGCCGCTGCGCGGCGACTCGGGATAGCCGTGGGCGGCCAGCACCACGCCGAGGGCGGTGCGGCGATCCCAGGAGATCTCGGCGGTGTCGAGGCGGCCCTCGATGCCGCGCTCGACGATCGCGGCGAAATCGCTCTTGATGCGCGCGAGGATCGGCTGCGTCTCGGGATCGCCCATCCGGCAGTTGAACTCGAGCGTGCGGATGGTGCCGTCGGGGGCGATCATCAGGCCGGCGTAGAGAAAGCCGGTGAACGGATTGCCCTCGGCCGCCATGCCTTCGACGGTGGGCCGGATCACCTCGCGCAATACCCGGGCGTGCACCGACGGCGTGACCACCGGGGCGGGGGAATAGGCGCCCATGCCGCCGGTATTGGGTCCGGTGTCGTCGTCGAGCAGCCTCTTGTGGTCCTGGCTCGAGGCGAGCGCGAGGATGTTCCGGCCGTCGACCATCACGATGAAGCTGGCTTCCTCGCCCTCGAGGAAGTCCTCGATGACGACGCGCGCCCCCGCCTGGCCCATGCCTCCCTCGGTGAGCATCATGTCGACGGCGGCATGCGCCTGGTCGGGATCGGTCGCGACGACCACGCCCTTGCCGGCCGCCAGGCCGTCGGCCTTGATCACGATCGGGGCGCCGCGCCGCTCGATGCAGGCATGGGCCGCGGCGGCATCCGAGAAGGTTTCGTAGTCGGCGGTGGGGATGCCGTGGCGCTTCATGAAGGCCTTGGCGAAATCCTTGGACGACTCGAGCTGGGCCGCCGCCCGGGTCGGACCGAAGATCTTCAGGCCGCGCGAGCGGAAGGTATCGACGATACCGGCCGCCAGCGGCGCCTCGGGGCCCACCACGGTGAACGCGACCTGCTCGCGCTCGGCGAGCGCGGCCAGCGTCAGGGGATCGGTGATCGGAATGTTGCGTGCGCCGGGTTCGCGCGCGGTCCCGCCGTTGCCGGGCGCGACGATCACGTGCTGGACCCGGGGGGAACGCGCCAGGCACCAGGCGAGTGCATGCTCGCGCCCGCCGGAGCCGACCACGAGGATCTTCATGCGGTTTCCTGGTCCTCGAACACCGCGTTGGTGTAGACCTGCTGCACGTCGTCGATGTCCTCGAGGGCATCGATCAGCTTCTGCATGCGCTCGCTGTCCTGCGCATCGAGTTCGGCGTCGACGTTCGGGCGCATCGTGACTTCGGCGACCTCGGCCTCGAGTCCCGCTGCCGCGAAGGCCCGCTTGAGCGCGCCGAACTCGGCCGGCGGGCACAGGACCTCGATGCCGCCCTCGCTGTCGGTGCTGATGTCGTCGGCGCCGGCTTCGATCGCGGCTTCCATGACGGGTTCCTCGGCGGTGCCGGGCGCGAACAGGAACTGGCCGCAATGCGTGAACTGGAAGGCGACCGAGCCATCGGTGCCGAGGTTGCCGTTGTGCTTGGAGAACGCGTGGCGGACCTCGGCGACGGTCCGGGTGCGGTTGTCGGTCAGGCAGTCGACCATGACCGCGGCGCCGCCCGCGCCATAGCCTTCGTAGCGGATTTCCTCGTAGGACGCACCGTCGAGATCACCCGAGCCGCGCTGGATCGCGCGCTTGACCGTGTCCTTGGGCATGTTGGCGTCGGATGCCTTGTCCATCGCCAGCCGCAGCCTGGGGTTCGATTCAGGATCGGGGCCGCCGAGCTTGGCCGCCACCGTGATCTCCTTGATCACCCGGGTGAAGACCTTGCCGCGCTTGGCGTCGGCCCGCTCCTTCTTGTGCTTGATGTTGGCCCACTTGGAATGACCGGCCATCGACTCCTCTACCGTGCAATACTCGGGGGCAGGGCGGATAATCCGCCCGGCGGACGGTTTCGATTTTATCATCCGGGCACCGCCGTGGGCCCGCCCGCCGCCCCTTCGTCCCTCTCCAGCGAGACGACCAGCTCCCATGAATGCGTTGCCGATCGCGCGAAACGCGCAAGTCGAAACCGTACTGCTGCCACGGCTGGCCAATCGGCACGGCCTGATCACCGGCGCCACCGGCACCGGCAAGACGGTATCGCTGCAGGTGCTTGCCGAGAGATTCTCCGCCATCGGGGTGCCGGTGTTCGTCTCCGACGTCAAGGGTGACCTCACCGGGGTTTCGCAGGCCGGCGTGTCCTCGACGAAGCTCACCGAGCGCCTCGAGCGCCTCGGCCTGCCGGTGCCTGCCTTCCAGGGCTTTCCGGTCACGCTCTGGGATGTCTACGGCGAGCAGGGCCATCCGCTGCGCGCGACCGTATCCGACATGGGGCCCCTGCTGCTGGGCCGGATGCTGGGCCTGAACGACACCCAGGAGGGCGTGCTGCATGTCGTCTTCCGGGTGGCCGACGACAACGGCATGCTCCTGCTCGACATGAAGGATCTGCGGGCGATGCTGCAGTTCGTGGGCGACAACGCCCGCGACCTGCGCACCGCCTACGGCAATGTCTCGGCCGCATCCGTGGGTGCGATCCAGCGTCGCCTGCTGGCGCTCGAGGACCAGGGCGCCGATCATTTCTTCGGCGAGCCCATGCTCGATCTCGACGATATGATGCAGACCGATGCGAAGGGGCAGGGGGTGATCAACATCCTCGCCGCCGATCGCCTGCTCGGTTCGCCCACCCTGTACGCGACCTTCCTGCTCTGGCTGCTCTCGGAGCTTTTCGAGCGGCTGCCCGAAGTGGGCGATCCCGACAAGCCGCGTTTCGTTTTCTTCTTCGACGAGGCCCACCTGCTCTTCGACGACGCCCCCAAGGCGCTGGTCGACAAGGTCGAGCAGGTGGTGCGCCTGATCCGTTCCAAGGGCGTCGGCGTCTACTTCGTGACGCAGAATCCGCTCGATGTGCCCGACGATGTCCTAGGCCAGCTCGGCAACCGGATCCAGCATGCCCTGCGTGCGTTCACTCCGCGCGACCAGAAGGCGGTGCGCGCCGCGGCCAGCACCATGCGCCAGAATCCCGGCTTCAGCGCCGAGGCCGCCATCACCGAGCTCGCGGTCGGGGAGGCCCTGGTCTCGATGCTCGACGAAAAGGGGCGCCCGGGTATCGTCGAGCGGGTGTGGATGATGGCGCCGGCAAGCCGCATGGGCCCGATCGACAAGGCCGAGCGCGCGGCACTGCTCGCGGGCTCCATCGTCGCCGGCGTGTACGACACCGCGGTCGATCGCGAATCCGCGCACGAGATGCTGCTCGCCCGCGCCGAGGCGCAGGCCGCCGCCGAGGCCCAGGCCGAGAAGGAGGCGCAGGGCGGTGGTGGCGTGTTCGGATCCCTCGGCGACCTGATCGGTGGCGGCGGCGGCAGTGGCCGGTCGCGGCGCAGCGATTCGATTCTCGAGGCCGCTGCCAAGAGCGCGGCCCGCTCGATGGGCTCGGGGCTGGGGCGCGAGATCCTGCGCGGTGTCCTCGGCTCCATATTCAGGACCCGCCGCTGAACCGCGACGGGGCATCCACGATCAACAGAGGAGAAAGAAATGGATCTGGGTATCAGGGGCAGGCGGGCGATCGTGTGCGGCGCGAGCCGCGGGCTCGGCTTTGGCAGCGCGTTGTCGCTCGCGCGCGAGGGCGTCGACCTCGTGATCAACGGCCGCCGGCCCGATGTGCTCGCCGATGCGGCCAGGCGGATCGCCGACGAAACCGGCGTCGAGGTCGTGGCGGTGGCGGCCGACATCACCAGCGCGTCGGGGCGCGCCGAAGTGCTGGCGGCAGCGCCGCAGGTCGACATCCTCGTCACCAATGCCGGCGGACCGCCTCCGGGAGACTTCCGCAACTTCGATCGCGATGACTGGATCCGGGCGGTCGATGCCAACATGCTGACTCCGATCGAGCTCATGAAGGCCACGCTCGACGGCATGATCGAACGGCGCTTCGGGCGCATCGTCAACATCACTTCCAGCGCCGTGAAGGCGCCGATCGATGTGCTCGCGCTGTCCAACGGCGCGCGCAGCGGACTGACCGGCTTCGTCGCCGGACTCGCGCGCAAGACCGTTGCGCACAACGTCACGATCAACAACCTGCTGCCGGGCATCTTCGATACCGATCGGCTCGCCGGCCTCGTCGAGGCGGCTGCGAAGGGCGGGGGGATCAGCATCGAGGAGGCGCGCGAGCGTCGCCGGGCAGCGCAGCCGGCGGGCCGCTTCGGCGACGAGATGGAGTTCGGCCAGGCGTGCGCCTTCCTCTGCAGCGCCCAGGCGGGCTACATCACGGGCCAGAATTTCCTGATCGACGGCGGATCCTATCCCGGCACCTTCTGACACCTTCCGGGTCGAGCCGGCTGCGGGCCCGGCCAACGGAGATTCCCATGAGCAAGGCAATCAGGATCGAGCAGACCGGCGGACCAGAGGCCATGCGCCTGGTCGAGCATGATCCGGGCGCACCGGCCGCGGGCGAGCTGCGCATCCGCAACCATGCGGTCGGCGTGAACTTCATCGACGTCTACTTCCGCACCGGCGCCTACCCGATGCCGCTGCCAGGCGGCATCGGCATGGAGGGCGCCGGTGTCGTCGAGGCGCTCGGCGACGGGGTGACCGGCTTCGCTCCCGGCGACCGGGTGGCATACGCCGCCGGCCCGCCAGGAGCCTATGCCGAGGTCCACAACCTGGCGGCGAAGTCGGTGGTGGCATTGCCGGACGCGGTCGACTTCGAATCGGCGGCGGCCCTGATGCTCAAGGGCATGACGGTCCAGTACCTGTTCAATCGCACCGCCGCGCTCCGGCCCGGCCAGACGATCCTCTTCCATGCCGCCGCCGGTGGCGTCGGGCTGATCGCGATGCAATGGGCGCGTGCGATGGGTGTTCGCGTGATCGGCACGGCCGGCTCCGAGGAAAAGGCCGAGCTTGCGCGCCGACATGGCTGCGAGCATGTGATCCTCTATCGCAGCGAGGACATCGTGGAGCGGGTGCGCGAGATCACGGACGGCGCGATGGTGCCGGTGGTCTACGATTCCATCGGCAAGGACACCTTCGATGCCTCGCTGGATTCGCTCGCGCCCTTCGGCACCATGGTCAGTTTCGGCGCCGCATCGGGGCCGGTGCCGCCGGTGCCGCTGACCGCGCTGCGCGGCACCCTCTATCTCACCCGGCCATCGGTGCTCGCCTACTCCCAGCGTCGCGAGGATCTCGAGGCGATGGCCAATGGCCTGTTCGAGATGGTCGCCGACGGCAAGGTTCGTCCCGTGATCGAGAAGCGCATGCCGCTCGCCGAGGCGGCGCAGGCGCATCGCGAGCTCGAGGCCCGGCGCACCACCGGAGCGACGCTGCTGCTGCCTTGAACGACACGACAACGAACGACATGACGGCGGTCGAGATCGACCGCCGCTTCGGCGGCGTTGCCCGGATCCATGGCCCGGGTGCGCTCGAAGCGCTCGCCACCGCGCATGTCGTGGTCGTGGGCGTCGGTGGCGTGGGGTCCTGGGCCGCCGAGGCGCTCGCGCGTTCCGCGGTGGGGCGGATCACGCTCATCGACATGGACCATGTCGCCGAATCGAACATCAATCGCCAGATTCACGCCCTCGACTCGACGCTCGGGCGCAGCAAGATCCTCGCGATGGCCGAGCGCATCGCCGCGATCTCGCCGGGATGCCGGGTCGACTGTGTCGACGACTTCGTCGATTCCGCCAATGTGGCCGACCTGGTGCCGCCGCGGGCCGATGTCGTGATCGACGCGATCGATTCGCCCGCTGCGAAGGCGGCCCTGATCGCCCTTTGCGTGCAGCGCCGCCAGGCGGTGATCGCCTGCGGCGGCGCCGGCGGTCGCATCGATCCGTTCGAACTCGCGCAGGGCGATCTCGCGGCGACGCGCCATGATGCCCTGCTCGCCTCGGTACGCTCGCGCCTGCGGCGCGAGCATGGCTTCCCGCGGGCTGGCAACGGGCGGTTCGGCGTCAGTGCGATCTGGTGCGACGCTCCGGCCCCGCCCGGCCTTGCGCGCGCCGATGCCGGGGCGGGCACTCCCCTTGCCTGTTCGGGGTATGGCTCACTCGTGACCGTCACCGCCCCGATGGGGTTCGCGGCGGCCAGTCTCGCTCTTGGCCGGGTATTGGCGTTGCGTGGTGGACGTTGACGGACGAATGGGATTGCGCGACATTCGGTGCGCTGACCAGAAAAGACCCTGCGCGCAACGGGCAGCCTACGGGGCGCGAGACTGTACAACTACCTGAGAGGGAATGAATGCGCCCACCAAACGGGCTGGCCATGTGGCCAGCCGACGCGTTGGCTTTTTTCCTGGGATTCCTGCGTGATCCCGTTGGGGTCGGCTCGGTCATTCCGAGTTCGCGCTACCTCGAGCGGCGTATCGTCGAGGCGGCGGGAGCGGCGAAAGCCCGGGTCATCGTCGAACTCGGGCCGGGTACCGGCGGCACCACCCGGGCCCTGCTCGATGCCATGCCGGCCGATTCGCGCCTGGTGTGCATCGAGATCGATCCGAAGTTCGCCGACCATGTCGCGCGGCTCGGCGACCCCCGCCTGATCGTGCGCTGCTGCAGCGCCGAGCATATCGGCGATGTCCTGGCCGAGCACAATCTGCCGGCGCCCGATGCGGTGGTGTCGGGCATCCCGTTCTCGACCCTGCCGGCCGATGCCGGCCAGCTCATCGCGCGCCGGGTCCATGACGCCCTGCCCCACGATGGCAGCTTCGTCGCGTACCAGTTCAAGTCCGCGGTGGCCGGTTTCGCCACGCCGGTGTTCGGTGCCTACGAGATGAGTGTGCGCGAGTGGCGCAACATTCCGCCGATGCGCCTGTGGCGATGGCGACGAACCTGAGAGCCTGAGGCCGCTGCCGCGGGCAGCCCGGCCGATCAGGACACCGCCGCCAGCGCGCGGCGAGTCTCGGTGAACAATGCCTCGAAGGATTCCACCACGAAGTACCGTGACTGGAAGCCATCGATCCGAAATTCGCTCGCCATGACCCGCATCGCGTCAAAGCGCAGGTGGACCGCCGGCGGCGCTTCGATCGCGTGGCGCAGCTCGGCTGGCGAGGACAGCAGTCCCGCGCCATAGGCGCGTACGCCGTCGGCCTCGCGAACCAGGCCGAACTCGATGGTGTACCAGTACAGGCGCGCCAGTCGGCGGCGCATCGCATCGTCGCGCGCGCGCAGGCAGGCCTGGCCGAATGCGGCGATGAAATCCGCGATCGCGGGCACCGCGAGCATCGGTACGTGGCCGAAGAAATCGTGGAAGACATCCGGTTCGACGATGTAGTCGATCTCGTCGGCGCCGCGCAGCCAGATCGTCACCGGGAAGCGCCGGTTGGCGAGATGCTCGAAGAAGGCTTCGTCGGGAATCAGCCCGGGAACCCCGATCAGCCGCCAGCCGCTCAGCTGCGAGAGGCGCTCGCTCTGTCCCTGCAGGTCCGGGATCCGGTCCGCGCAATCGAGCGAGCCGAGGGAATCGACGAAGGCCTGGCAGGCGCGTCCCGGCAACAGCGCCGACTGGCGCTCGAACAGATGATGCCAGCGCTGGTGTTCCTCGGCACGGTAGTTCGCCGGATCCTGGTCGACGCGATAGTCGGTGTGCGCCCGCGAATAATCGCCACGCAGCACATGGGCCGATCGGTCGCTGATTTCCGGTAGCTGGGGCATGGCACCCATGATTCGACTCCGCTTCGATGTTCCAGGAACAAGGATGCGCGGTTTTCGGGAAAAATCGGTTCCAGAATCATGAATAATCGAATGATCATGGAATCAACGTTCCTGATATCATTATGAAAAGGAACGATTATCCCGATACAGGAAATCCATGGCCCATTCCGAACTCGCCGACGCGATCGATGTGCGCATCGTCGAGGCCCTGCAGCGCGATGCCAAGCTTTCCGCCCAGGAGCTCGCCGAGCGGGTTGGCGCATCGACCACCGTCTGCTGGCGACGCGTGCGGCGGCTGCAGTCCGCCGGCGTGCTGCGCCGGGCCGCGATGCTTCTCGATCCGGCGCGTGTCGGGGTGCCCGAGGTCGTCTTCGCACGCATACGCATGGCCTCCCACCAGCCGGCGGTCACCCGCGCCTTCGAGGAGGCGATGCGCGTGCGCGAGGAAGTCCTCGAGTGCTATCCGCTCATGGGCAATGCCGACTACCAGCTGAAGGTCGCGGTGCCCGGCATCGGCGCCTACAACCGCTTCCTGCAGGATTTCCTGCTGGCGCTGGAGGGAGTGGCCAATGTGGAGTCGAGCTTCGCGCTGCGCGAGGTCAAGAATGATCCGGCGCTGCCGGTAGGCCGCTTCGCACTCGACAACTGAACGGGTTCGCATTCGGGTGCAGGGCAAGGCGCCCCAACGCGGTCATGCGCTCGAATGCGCACCCGTTTTCTGGTCAATCGCCCGCCTGGCGCGCCTCCAGGGCTTCCCAGCGCTCGAGCATCTCGACGAGCAGGTTCTCGATCTCGTCATGACGCTGCTGGTCGGTGCGCAGGACATCCGGCGAATTCCGGAAATAGTCGGGCGCGCTCATCTTCGCCTGCAGTGCGGCCTGCTCGGCCTCGAGCGCTTCGATCCGCCCCGGCAGGGCGCCGAGCTCGCGCTGCTCGCGATTGTTCAGCTTCTGCCGGGGTTTCGGTTTCGGGCCGGCGGGCGCTGGTGACGCGGCAGCCGGCGCTGGTGCGGGGGCCGGCGCGGGGGTCGGGCGCTGGCGCAGCCAGTCCTCGTAGCCGCCGACGTACTCGCCCCAGCGCCCGTCGCCCTCGGCGGCGATCGTCTGCGTCACCACATTGTCGAGGAAGGCGCGGTCGTGGCTGACCAGCAGCAGGGTGCCCTCGTACTCCTGCAGGGTCGACTCGAGCAGCTCGAGCGATTCCATGTCGAGATCGTTGGTCGGTTCATCGAGCACGATCAGGTTGGCGGGTTGCGCGAACAGCCGGGCCAGCAGCAGCCGGTTGCGCTCGCCGCCCGACAGGCTGGCGACCGGCGACCCCGCACGCCGGGGCGAGAACAGGAAATCGCCGAGATAGCTCATGACATGGCGACGCTGGCCGCCGATCTCGATCCATTCCGAACCGGGGGCGATCGATTCGGCCACGCTCGCCTGCGGGTCGAGCTGGGCCCGCATCTGGTCGAAATAGGCGATGCGCAGTCCGGTGCCGAGCTCCACCCGGCCTTCGTCGGGTTCGAGCGTGCCGAGCATGATGCGCAGCAAGGTGGTCTTGCCGGCGCCGTTGGGGCCGATCAGGCCGATGCGATCGCCGCGCTGGATCAGGGTCGAGAAGTTCCGTATCACCCAGCGCTCGCCGGTCGGTGTGTCGAAGCGCTTGCCGACATCGATCAGCTCGGCTACCCGCCTGCCCGAACGGCTGCCGGCATCGAGCCGGATGCGCAGGTCGCCCTGTTGTTCGCGACGTTGCTCGCGCTCGCGGCGCAGCGCCTCGAGCCGGCGCACACGCCCCTGGTTGCGGGTCCGCCGCGCCTCGATGCCCTTGCGGATCCAGGCTTCCTCCTGGCGCCAGAAGCGGTCGAAGCGGCGTCGGCCTTCCGCCTCGACCGCGAGCTGGTCGGTCTTGAAGCGCTCGTAGTCGGCGAAGCTGCCTGGATAGCTGCGCAGGATTCCCCGGTCGAGCTCGACGATGCGGGTGGCGACCCGATCGAGGAAGCGCCGGTCGTGGGTCACCACGACCAGGCTCGGTCCCCGTGCGAGCAACTCCTCGAGCAGGGTGATCGCGTCGATGTCGAGATGGTTCGTCGGCTCGTCGAGCAGGAGCAGGTCGGGTTCGAGCGCCAGCGCGAGCGCGAGGGCAGCGCGCTTGCGTTCGCCGCCGGACAGTTCCCCCGGCGCCTGCTCGAGCAGCGCGCCGAGCCTGTCGGCCATCGCGTCGAGCCGGGCGAGTGTCTGCCAGCGCTCGCGCTCATCGACGATCGCCATGATCGCACCACGTTCGACCAGGCTGTCGCGCACGGTGTCGGCCGCCGGGAGGACCGGTTCCTGTTCCACCAGCACGCAGCGCAGTGCGTCGGCGCGCTGGAGCTCGCCGTCATCGAGCTGGCGCTGGCCGGCGATCACTGCGAGCAGGCTCGATTTGCCGCTGCCGTTGCGCCCGATCAGGCCGATTCGTTCGCGTGCCTCTATGGTCAGGGCCGCGCCATCGAGAAGAGGCATGTCGCCGTGCGCGAGCTCGGCGTCGTTCAGGGTCAGGAGTGCCATGGACCGGTGATCGCCAGGCTCAGCCCGGGCGAATAGATGTTGACGAAAAGCCAGCGGCCGGACGGATCGAAGCAGATGCCCGCGAACTCCGCGCTACGGTAGTCGCCGGGCGCACAGCGCTTGCCGGCGGCGGCGAGCGCCCCGGCATCGAGCACCGCGGCATTGCGCGCGAAGACGAAGGACCGGCCTTCGGCGTCGACCCCCATCAGCCGGTTGCCGAAGCGCCCGTCCTCGTCGATGCCGTCGCCATCCTCGCAGAACATCAGCCGGCCCCGCGGATCGAAGGCGAGGTTGTCCGGATGGTGGCCAGCCAGGGCTTGCTGGCCGGCGAAGACGGCGACCAGTTCGTCGCGAGCCGGATCGAAGGCCCAGAGTGCACCGGGCCCGCGGCCCGGCGCGCCCGCCGCATCCCGGCCGGCGGCGGTGTCGGCCATCATGAGGATGCCGTCGCCGAAGCACAGGCCTTCGCCCCTGGCCAGAAGGAGCCCGCCTTCGGCCCAGGCCTGGGCGAAGGGGCCGCTCACGCGTTTCGACTCGCCGCCCGCTTCGAGCGCGAGCCGGCGTGAATCCGCATCCGGATCGGCGATGTCGATCCATTCGATCCGGTGGCGCTCGCCCGTCGCCGGCGCGCGCAGGTCGGCATTGGGCCGGTCGCGTACCCGTGCGGCCTGCAGCCTGCCCCCGGCTTCCAGGCTGCCGCGCCGGCCGCTGCGATCATGGGGCAGGTAGCGGTAGAAGCCGCTGGCGGCGGATTCCCAGGCGTCCTCGCTGAGATAGACATCGCCGCGCAGCGGATCGACGGCGGCGGCCTCGTGGGAAAAACGGCCCATGCCGATGATGGGCTTGCCGCTGGTGCGCAGGGGATCGGGATCGACCTCGAAGACATAGCCGTGGCGCCGGCCCGTGCTCGAGACGGCGTCGAGCATGATCTCCTCGCAGCTGAGCCAGGTGCCCCAGGCAGTGGCGCCGCCGGCGCAGTTGATCAGGGTGCCGGCGAGGCTGGGCCGTGCCGAGGCGAGGCGACCGCGCCTGACCCGCAGGCTGGTGGCGCCGCCGCTGGCCGCCAGCGGCACGCCCTCGGGCATTGCGCCGCTGTCGTAGGTGGCGGGCGCGGAGAACACCGGCCCGCTCCATCGCTCGTGGTTGCGCACCAGCAGCCACTCGTCGGCATCGGGATCGCCGCCGACGATGCCCATGCCGTCATGGTTGCCGGGGCAGGGCTGGCCGTCGTCCATCGGATCGCCGGCCCAGGAGAAGCTGCGGTAGCGAAAGCCGGCCGGCAGTTCGACCAGGACGAGCCCCGTGGTTTCGTCGATCGCCGGTGACACCGGGCCATAGGGCGATTCGACGCGACGCTTCGCGGGCGGTCCGTCGCGCCGGGCGAGCAGGGCGGCATGGCGGTGGGCAAGGGCCGGCAGCGGCAGGCCGGCGCCCAGCGTGGCCAGGCCGCCGAGCAGGCGTCGGCGGCCGGCCCCCAGGGTGTCGCGCCGGCTCATGGAACGGGATCGCAGGTCGGAGTCGCGCATTGACCCCGAGTGTAGCTGGCCCGGTCGACCCAACGCAGCGCGGTTGCGCCGGCGGGCGCAGGACAAGGCGGGGCGCCGTGGACAGTACGCTTGTACGGCAAGGCGCCCCAACGCGGTCATGCGCCCGCCGGCGCAACCGCGTCAGCCGCGGGCGCCGCGGTTGCGCTGTAGCTCGCGATTGCGGTTTCCGTCCCCACGGCCGTCCTGGCGCGCCGGCGCAGGGCCTCGGCCGTGGCCGCGGCTGGCGCCCGGACCGGGACGCCCGGGCTTGGCGCCGCGCGACGCGCCACCGGAGCGCGGAGGCCGCTGGCCGGTGCGCGCCCGGGCTTCGCCGGGATGCTCGGGCTCGGTCTCGGGCTTGCCCGACCAGCCGGTGTGGCCGGGAATCTCGACCTGCGGGATCGGCCGCCCGAGCAGGCGCTCGACGCCGGCGAGCAGCTTGCGCTCCTCGGGTTCCACCAGGGTGATGGCCGAGCCGGGGCTGCCGGCGCGGCCGGTGCGACCGATCCGGTGGACATAGTCCTCGGCGACGTTGGGCAGCTCGTAGTTGACGACATGCGGCAGCTGGTCGATGTCGAGGCCGCGCGCCGCGATGTCGGTGGCGACCAGCACCGGCAGGCTGCCGTCACGGAAGGCGCCCAGCGCCCGGGTGCGGGCGCCCTGGCTCTTGTTGCCGTGGATCGCCATGGCCTCGATGCCGTCGCGGCCGAGCTGCTCGGCGAGCCGGTTCGCGCCATGCTTGGTGCGGGTGAAGACGAGCACCTGGGTCCAGCGCTGCGAGCTGATCAGGTGCGAGAGCAGGGCGCGCTTCTTCGAGCGGTCGACGAGATGGACCGACTGCTCGACGATCTCGGCCGGGGCATTGCGGCGGGCGACCTCGACGTTCGCCGGATCGTGCAGCAGGTCGCCGGCCAGCCGCCGGATCTCGTCCGAGAAGGTGGCCGAGAACAGCAGGTTCTGGCGCTTGGGCGGCAGCAGCGCGAGCACCTTGCGGATGTCGCGGATGAAGCCCATGTCGAGCATCCGGTCGGCTTCGTCGAGCACCAGGATCTCGACGCCCGAGAGATCGACGCTGCGCTGGCCGACATGGTCGAGCAGGCGGCCCGGGGTGGCGACGAGGATGTCCACCGGCGAGCGCAGGGCGGTGAACTGCGGATTGATGTTCACGCCGCCGAACATGACCATCGAGCGCAGCGGCAGGTACTTGCCGTAGGTACGCACCGAGTCCTCGACCTGCGCTGCCAGCTCGCGCGTGGGCGTCAGGATCAGGCAGCGGGGTCGGCCCGGCTTGCTCGCCCGGCCCGAGGCCGCGAGCATGTGCAGGATCGGCAGGGTGAAGCCGGCGGTCTTGCCGGTGCCGGTCTGGGCGGCGGCGAGCAGGTCGCGCCCCTGCAGTACATGGGGAATGGCCTGGCGCTGGATCGGGGTCGGCTCGGTGTAGCCGGAGTCGACGATTGCGCGCAACAGGGGCTGCGCCAGCTTCAGGCTGGCGAAATCGATCTGGGAATCCATGAGTTGGGAAGTGCTCCGCGACGGGCCCATCCGCGAAAATCGGCTGGCGCGGACAACACGCGGCTCGATTGCCGGGACACCAATCGCGGGACCAGTTCGGAAAAGGAGGACAGGGGAATCGGGCAGGAAGGATTGGTTGCAACACGCCCGAACCCGACATTATAGCAGATGTCGGCCGGCGGCCATCGAATCGATCGACGACCCGCCCTGTCCGATGCCCCATGGCGGAAAACCCCCGTCGGCTCCCCCGGTATCGGTGCGGAACGGTACACTGCCTGCCGTCGAAACATGGTTCGAGCGTGTCGTTTCAGCATGAGTCTCAGGCCTTTCCATATCGCCTTTCCCGTCCGGGACATCGAGGAAGCCCGTGCCTTCTATGGCGGCGTCCTGGGTTGCCCCGAGGGTCGCAGTGATACCGACTGGGTCGATTTCAACCTGTACGGCCACCAGATCGTCGCCCACCGGGTCGACGGCGCTGCGCCGGCGGTCGTCGGGCACAACCCGGTCGATGGCGATTCCGTTCCCGTGCCGCACTTCGGGGTGGTGCTGTCGATGGCCGACTGGCGCATGCTCGCCGAGCTGCTGCGCACCGCCAGGATCGATTTCGTCATCGAGCCGCATATCCGTTTCGAAGGCCAGCCCGGCGAACAGGGCACGATGTTCTTCCTCGACCCGTCCGGCAATGCGCTGGAGTTCAAGGGCTTCGAGAACCTCGACCAGCTTTTCGCCCGCTGAAGAGCAGATCCGGTGCGCATGCCCCAATGGATCGCGCGGCGCCTGCCCGATCGCGAGGAGATCGAGCGTAGCCGCTGGCTGCGCTGGCTCGGGCCCCGCCTGACGCATCCGCGGCTGTGGCATGTGAACCGGCGCGGCATCGCGCTCGGCCTGGCGATCGGCGTGTTCTTCGGCCTGCTGGCGCCGGTGGCGCAGATCCCGCTGTCGGTCGTCGCCGGGGTCTGGCTGCGAGCCAACCTGCCGGCGGCGATCACCAGCACCCTGGTCACCAATCCGCTCACCTTCGCCCCGATCTACTACCTGGCCTACCAGGTCGGCGCCTTCCTGCTCGGCCATGAAGTCACCGTCGAGGTGCCGCAGGTGGTTGCCGATCGCGGCGTCGATGTCATCGCACCGGTCGCCCAGTCCGGTATCGTGGCCTGGGTCGCGGTGTGGTTCGACAAGGTCCTGGCCGCCGGCAAGCCGCTGGTGCTCGGGCTGGTGATCTTCGCCGTCGTCGGCAGCGTGCTCGGCTACTTCATCGTCGCCTTGTCGTGGCGCCTGCGGACTTCGCTGCAATGGCGGCGCCGGCGCCAGCAGCGGCGTTGGTCCCGACCGGCCGTCGGCACGGTCCGCAAGCCGGTCACCGGCGTCGATGCCGGGTCGACCCACTCCGGCAACTGAAGAACGAGCGTGAGATAGTTCCTCAGCGCTCGCCGCCCGGCTGCGTATTCTCCGGGATCGCGGGCATGCGCATGGGGCGTGTGTCCGCGAGCGGCCGCCCAGGGCCGGATCGCCAGGGAGGAAACCAATGCCGGCATGCGGTACGCGTCTGCTCGCGGCATGGGCCGTGGCGCTGTCGATGGCTTGGCCCGCCCCGGCGAGCGCGGACAGCGGCCGCTGGACCGAGTCGACCCGCCTGCTGGCCGGCATCGAGACCCGCGTCCGGCTCCTGACCGAAATGCCCCCGCGGGCCGAGCGCGCGGCGCACTCCCACCTGGTCGCGATCGTCTGGCGCTATGGCGAGGAGGGCAGCGAACGGCTCCTGCCCTCGACGCTCGACGCCCTGCGACTGGTCCAGGCCGAAGCCCTGCTGGAGGAGGGCATCGAGCGCCCCGGCATCGGCATGCTCGTCGCGGCCATGACCGGCGGCCTGCAGCATGAATGGCTCTACTACACCGGCGATCCGCCGGCGCTTGCGAGCGCCTTCAACCGGCTGGCCGACGACTCGCCCGACTGGCCCGTCCGCCTGCTGACGGAGTTCGATCCCGACTGGGATGCCTACCTGGTGTTGCGCCGCCGGGAGTTCGCCCTGCGCTGAGCCATGCCTCAGTGTCCCAGGGTACCGCCGTCCCAGGCTTCGAATGCCCTGGCGACCGCGTCGGACGTGGCGATCGCGCGCCGCAGCAGCAGGGTGAGCAGTATCCGGGCCTTGAGCCCGTCGAGCCAGCCGGCGCGGATCAGTCCGCGTCGCAGGAGGTCGATCTCGCTGCCCGGAAAGCCGTAGGTCCGCTCGAGGGTCTCGCCGGCGCCGGTGCGCGACGCAAGCACCACCGGAATGCGGCCGGCCGCTGCCTCGAGGATGTCGGCGACTTCGGGGCGGACATGCCCGCCGCCGGTCGCGGCCACCACCAGTCCGTCGACGCCGAGTTCGAGCAGCGCCCGGATGTGCGCACCGTCGTCGCCCAGCGCGATGGTGACCAGGCCGACGCGCGCTTCACGCGTCGGAGCGGGCGGGATCGCCGCGATCCTGGGCAGCCTGGTGCCGAAGCGGGGCCGGCCTTCGCTGACCCAGCCCAGCGGGCCGGCCAGCGGCGAGCCGAAGGCCGCCGGGCTGGTGGTGTGCAGCTTGCGCACGAACCGCGCGGCGTGCACCTCGTCGTTCATGACCACGAGGCAACCCTGGCTGCGCGCCTCGTCGCTGATCGCGACCTGGACCGCCGCCAGCAGGTTGGCCGGGCCGTCCGCCCCGGCGAGCGAGGGATTGCGCATGGCGCCGGTGACGATCACGGGCATTTCGATATCGAGGAGCCGGTCGAGCGCGAAGGCGCTTTCCTCGATCGTGTCGGTGCCCTGGGTCACGACCACGCCCCGGCAGCCCTGGGCGGACAGTTCGTGGATCGCCCCGGCGAGTTCCTCGAGATCGTCGAACAGCAGGTGCGCGCCCGGCAACTGGCGAAAGGATCGCGCCTCCACCCGGGCGATCGCGGCCAGCTGCGGCACCGCCGCCACCAGCGAATCCGCATCGAGGGTGGGCACCACCCCGTCCCCGGCGCCGGGGCTCATGGCGATCGTTCCGCCAAGGGCGAGCACGACCACGTTCGGTCTGTCCACTGCGATCTCCTGTCCTGGTCCGCTGGCCGAGGCCATGAATTCCCGCCCGGTGCCATCGCGCACGGCCCGGGACGGATCGCTCGATTATTGCAGCAAGCCCCGCCGGCGGTCTGGCGATGGCCTCTTGTTGACGGGGGATGGCTGCGTCACGAGAATCCATGCAAGGGCCATGCGTGGCGCATGCCCATGCACAACGACAAAGCAGCGGAGACAGCACTCATGTCGGAAGTCCTGATCGAAACCGTCGAGAACGGTGTCTGCACCCTGACGATGAACCGCGTCGAGCGTCGCAATGCGCTCAGCCCCGAGCTGCTCACCGCGCTGGTCGAGGCGGTGGCGCGGGCCTCGGCCAATGATGCGGTCGGCGCCATCGTCCTGCGCGGCGCCGGCGGCTATTTCTGCGTCGGCGGCGACGTGAAGGCGATGGCCGAAGGCACCGGGCGCGATGCCGGCTTCGAGACGCGGGTCGATGCGTTGCGCGCGCGCATGGAGGTTTCGCGCCTGCTGCACCAGTCCGGCAAGCCGTCGATCGCGGCGATCACCGGCGCGGCCGCCGGCGCCGGCCTGTCGATCGCGATGGCCTGCGACTTCCGAGTGGCGGGGCGTTCGGCCAAGCTCACCACCGCCTTCGCGAAGGTGGGCTTGTCGGGCGACTTCGGCGGCACCTGGTTCCTGACCCAGCTCGTGGGGGCAGCCAGGGCGCGCGAGCTGTACCTGTTCTCGCCGATCCTCGATGCGGCGAAGGCGCACGACATCGGCCTGGTGACCGAGCTTGCCGATGACGACGCCGTGCATGCGCGCGCCGACGAGATGGCGCGCCAGCTCGCCAGCGGCCCCCGGATCACGCTGTCCTACATCAAGCGCAACATGAACGACGCGATCGGTGGGTCGCTGGCCGCTTCGCTCGACGCCGAGGCGTTGCGCCATGTCCGCTGCTCCCAGACCGAGGACCATCGCGAGGCGGCCGACGCCTTCATGAACAAGCGCGCGCCCGTCTTCACCGGGCGCTGACGCCTGGCCATTTCCGGAGCAAGCATGCGCAGATTCGCGTCCGCCTCGTTCCAGCCCTTCGCCGGCGAGGACATCCGCAGCCTCATCGAAGTGCAGGCGCGCCTGCGGGCCGACCATCCCTACCTGGTGTGGCGGCCTTTCGAGGGGCCGCGCCAGGCCTGGACCTATCGCGAATTCGCGCAGCGGGTGGCGCGCTTCGCCGCCGGCCTGCATGCCCGCGGCGTGGTCGCCGGCGACCGGGTGCTGGTCCACCTGGACAACTGCCCCGAGGCGATCTTCGCCTGGTTCGGCTGCGCCTGGCTCGGTGCGGTCGCCGTCACCACCAACGCGCGCTCGAGCGTCGACGAGCTGGCCTACTATGCCGACGATGCCGCGGTGGTCGCCGGCATCACCCAGCCGCGCCTGGCGGGTGTCGTCGGTGCCGCCTGCCCGCGGCTGCGCTGGCTGGCGATCACCGCCACCGACAACGGCATCGCGCCGGCCGCCGGCGCGCCGGCGGCGAGCGAATCCTTCGATGCGATCGATGCCGATCCATCGGGCCTGCCGGCGCGCGCGCACGACCCGATGGCGCCATTCTCGGTCCAGTACACCTCCGGCACCACATCGCGGCCCAAGGGCGTGCTCTGGACCCATGCCAATGCCCTGTGGGGCGCCCGCATCAACGCCACCCACCAGGACCTGCGCGCCGACGACATCCACATGGTGACCCTGCCGCTGTTCCACACCAATGCGCAGGCGTATTCCATGCTCGCCGCGATGTGGGCCGGCGCCACCGCGGTGGTCTCGCCGCGCTTCTCGGCCAGTCGGTTCTGGCCGGTGTCGCTCGAGGAGCGCTGCACCTGGGCTTCCATCGTGCCCTTCGCGGCCCGCGCGCTCGACGCCCACGACGTGCCGCCCTCGCATCACTACCGGCTGTGGGGCAGCGGAGTCTCGGAGCCGCCCACCGATACGCGGTTCCGCGTCAAGACCATCGGCTGGTGGGGCATGACCGAGACCATTACCCACGGTACGGTGGGCCTGACGCACCTGCCCAATCCCAGCCTCTCGATGGGCAGGGCGGCACCCGAATACGAAGTCCGCATCGTGGTCGATGGTCGCGACGCGGAGCCCGGCGAGACCGGCGACTTCCTCGTGCGCGGGGTGCGCGGCCTGTCGCTCTTCGCCGAATATCTCAACCGACCGGAGGCGACCGCCGAGTCCTTCGACGATGATGGCTGGTTCATCACCGGCGATCGGGTCCGGCTCGGCGAGAACGGCTGGCTCTATTTCGCCGATCGCGCCAAGGACATGCTCAAGGTGGGCGGCGAGAATGTCGCCGCTTCCGAGATCGAGCGCGTCATCGCCCTGGTGCCGGGTGTGCTCGAGACCGCCGTCGTCGCGAAGCGCGACCGCATGCTCGACGAGGTGCCGGTGGCCTTCGTGCGCGTCGAGCCCGCTGGCGAGCAGGCGCGGGCCGCCCTTGTCGAGGCGATCCGCGGCGCCTGCGAAGCGGCGCTCGCCGACTTCAAGCGGCCGCGCGAGATCCTGCTGGTGGACGACTTCCCGCGGGCGACCCTCGAGAAGATCGCCAAGGCGGAATTGCGTCGCCGCCTGGAGGCGCCGTCGGGCTGAAGCATGGGAGATGCCGGCGGGGCTCGGCCTGTGAGCCCCACGGGCGCCATCCTGAGGGCAAGCGCTGCATCCCGCTGGCGCGATTCTCCACAGGAGCACGGCCATGAAGCGTCTCGACCGGATCGATCCCGACAGGGCGGTCGGCATCGTCCTCGCCCTCATTCTTCCCTGGTTGCCGCTGCTGGCATGGCTTGCCTGAGGATAGTGTGCCGCCGTATAGTGCCGCGAACCCGGCATCGGGCCGGGGGTGGCCAGGCGCGATATCCGGGGAATCCCGGGGTGGTCCGTCATGAGGGGATCGGCCACCATTCGAAGATTCCAGGAGGATACGAGATGAAATTCACCGGATGGATCCTTGCCGGCGCGGCTGCGCTGGCGTTCTCGATGCCGGCTGCCGCCCAGGCGCCGATCGTCGTCAAGTTCAGTCACGTCGTCGCCGAATCCACGCCCAAGGGCCAGGGCGCGCTCAAGTTCAAGGAAGCCGCCGAGCGGCTCCTGCCCGGCAAGGTCGACGTGCAGGTGTTCCCGAGTTCCCAGCTCTTCGGCGACGGCAAGGAAATGGAAGCGCTGCTGCTGGGCGATGTCCAGTTCATCGCCCCGTCGCTCTCGAAGTTCGACCGCTACACCAAGAAGATCCAGATCTTCGACCTGCCGTTCCTGTTCGACAACATCGCCGCGGTCGACAGCTTCCAGCAAAGCGCCGAGGGCAAGGCCCTGTTCGACGAGATGCAGAACCGCGGCCTGCAGGGCGTGGCCTACTGGCACAACGGCATGAAGCAGCTGTCCACCAACCGGGACGAACTCACCCGGCCGGAACACGTCAAGGGCCTGAAGTTCCGCATCCAGTCCTCCGACGTGCTCGAGGCGCAGTTCCGCGCGATCGGCGGCAACCCGCAGAAGATGGCCTTCGCCGAGGTCTACCAGGCCCTGCAGACCGGCGTGGTCGATGGCCAGGAGAACACCTGGTCGAACATCCATTCCCAGAAGTTCCACGAGGTCCAGAAAACCATCGCCGTCACCAACCACGGCCTGGTCGACTACATGGTCGTCACCAACTCCAAGTGGTGGGAAGGCCTGCCGGCCGACATCCGCGAGGGCCTGACCAAGGCAATGGCCGAAGCGACCGAGCATGCGAACAATCTCGCCAACGAGCTCAACGAGCGCGACCGCAAGCGCATCGAGGAAGCCGGCCGGGCGAAGATCCAGGAGCTGTCCAAGGAAGACGTCGCCGCCTGGCGCAAGGCCATGGAGCCGGTCTGGCAGCGTTTCGAGGGCGACATCGGAGCGGACCTGATCAAGGCCGCGATGACCCACAACAAATAATCCGTCACGCCAGGCTTTGCTGGCGGGTATAGGCCGGTCCCTCGCGGGACCGGTCCCTCTGGAGCAGACCGGACATGAAAGCCGGCTGGGTGGGGCGCTTCGAGGAGGGCCTCGTTGCTACTCTCATGGCGCTGATGACCCTGATCACCTTCATGCAGGTGGTCGCGCGCTACGTGTTCAACTACAGCTTCGTCTGGGCGCTGGAACTCACCATGTTCCTGTTCGGCGGGCTGATCTTTCTCGGCATGTCCTACGGCGTGCGCGTCGGGGCCCATATCGGCGTGGACGTGCTCATCAGGATCCTGCCCCGCGATACCGCCCGCATCGTCACCATCATTGCGACGCTGCTCTGCCTGCTCTACACGGCGATCGTGTTCATCGGCAGCTGGCAGTACGTGTCCAAGATGTACGAGATCGGCATCTTCGCCCAGGATATTCCGATTCCAGCGTGGATTCCGCGGGCGGTCATGCCCGTCGGCTTCGCGCTGCTGTTCTATCGTTTCGCCGAGGTGCTGGTGCATGTGGTTCGCGGCCAGGGCGGCGGACTGCTGGCCGACGAAGCCGAGGATGCGCTCAAGCTTCTCGATGAAGAGGATCGCTCGGAGGGCCGGAAATGACCACCGCGATGCTCTTCATCCTGCTGTTCGTGTTCCTCTTCATGGGCATGCCGGTGGCGGTCGCGCTCGGCCTGTCCTCGCTGCTCACGATCCTGCTGTTCGCCAATGATTCGCTCGCTTCGCTGAGCCTCAAGCTCTACGAGACCTCCGAGCACTTCACCCTGCTGGCGATTCCCTTCTTCATCCTCGGCGGCGCCTTCATGACCACCGGGGGGGTCGCCAAGCGCATGATCCGCTTCGCGGTGGCCTGCGTCGGCCACCTGCGCGGCGGCCTGGCCATGGCCTCGGTGCTGGCCTGCATGCTGTTCGCGGCGGTATCGGGATCATCGCCCGCCACGGTGGTCGCGGTCGGCTCGATCGTGATCGCCGGCATGGTGCGCGCCGGCTATCCGCAGCCCTTCGCCGCCGGGGTGGTCTGCAATGCGGGCACCCTCGGCATCCTGATCCCGCCGTCGATCGTGCTGGTGGTCTATGGCGCCGCCACCGAGACCTCGGTCGGCGCCCTGTTCATGGCCGGCGTCATCCCGGGCATCATGCTCGGCGTGCTGCTGATGACCGCGATCTACGTGCTCGCGAGAAAACGCAACCTGCCGCGCCAGCCGCGGGCGACGCTGCGCGAGGTGCTGGTCGCGGGGCGCGACTCCCTCTGGGGGCTGCTGCTGATCGTGATCATCCTCGGCGGGATCTACGGCGGCATCTTCACTCCGACCGAGGCCGCGGCGGTGGCGGCGGTGTACGCCTTCATCATCGCGGTCTTCGTCTATCGCGACATCGGCTTCAGGCAGGTGCCGGCGGTGCTGGTCGACGCCTCCAAGGTCACGGTGATGCTGATGTTCATCATCGCCAATGCGCTGCTCTTCGCGCATGTCCTGACCACCGAGCGCATCCCGCAGATCATCGCCGAGTACATCGTCCACCTCGGCATGCCGGCCTGGGCCTTCCTGATCGTGGTGAACATCCTGCTGCTGATCGCCGGCATGTTCATGGAACCCACCGGGATCATCCTGATCATGGCGCCGATCCTGTTTCCGATCGCGATGGAACTCGGCATCGACCCGGTGCACCTGGGCATCATCATGGTGGTCAACCTCGAGATCGGCATGGTGACGCCACCGGTGGGCCTCAACCTCTTCGTCACCGCCGGGATAACGAAAATGCCGATAGGGCAGGTGATCCGGGCGGCGCTGCCCTGGCTATCGGTGCTGCTCGCCTTCCTGGTTCTGGTGACCTACATCCCGCAGTTCTCGCTGTTCCTGCCTCAACTGCTGCAGTGACCCGGCCCCGGGGTCTGGTCCCCCGGGGGATGCGGCGCGTGTCGGTCGGGGCTTCCGCGGGGTTCGCGAATCAGGCTTTCGGCGCCCAGGCGGCGCTGCGCTTCTCCACGAAGGACGCGAGTCCCTCCCCTGCCTCTTCCCCGAGCCGGGCCCCGGCATGGCTGGCCACCAGGCGTGCCTTGACCGAATCGGACAGCCCGCCCCAGGCATGCTCCAGGACATGGGCCTTGGTGCGCGACAGCGCGCCGGGGGCGTTTTGCAGGATCGCGTCTACGATTTCCCGGGCCCGTGCTTCGAGCCGGGCACGCTCGACGACTTCATGCACCAGGCCGACCCGCTTCGCCTCGGCGGCGTCGAAGCGTTCGCCGGTCAGGGCGTACCGGCGCACCTGGCGCACCGACATCGCATCGTTGAGCTGGGGAATGATGATGCCGGCATGCAGTCCCCAGCGGACTTCGGCGATCGAGAACATCGCGTCGTCGGCCGCGACCACCACGTCGCAGGCCGCGACGATGCCGGTGCCGCCTCCGAAGCAGCCACCATGGACCATCGCCACCACCGGGACGGGCAGGTGGTTGAGGCGATCGACCGCCTCGGCGGTCCGGCGCGAGACCTCGAGATTCGCGGCCTCGTCGTCGGCGCGTACCGAGGAGATCCATTTCAGGTCGGCGCCGGCCTGGAAATGACGGCCATTGCCCTGCAGCAGCAGCACTCGCGCGCCGGCGATGTCGGGGAAGCCATCCAAAGCGGCCAGGATGCCGTCGATCATCGCGCCGTTGTAGGCGTTGTTGACGGCGGGTCGGTTCAGGGTGACGGTGACGACGCCGCGATCGTCGACCGAGGTGAGGACGGGGGCTTCTTCGGACATGGCTTTTCTCCGTGGATCGAGTGGCACAGTGGCGGTTTGCCGGTGGGATTGTGGCTCATCCAGCCGTTGTCGGACGCGGGTGCGGTATCGTACGGTCGATTCCGACAAGAGGTTCGAACATGGATTTCCACGGCGTCTATCCCTATCTCGTCTCGCCGGTCGATCCCGACGGCAATGTCCGGGTCGAGGTACTCGCCCGGCTCGTCGATGACCTGGTCACCGCCGGGGTGCATGGCCTTGCGCCGCTGGGGTCCACCGGCGAATTCGCCTATCTCGACTGGCGGCAGCGGCGCCGGGTGGTCGAGGTGGTGGTGGAGGCCGCCCGGGGCCGGGTCCCGGTGGTGGCGGGCGTGGCCGCCACCACCATCGCCGAGGCGCAGCGCCAGGCGCGCGAGATGCGGGCGATCGGCTGCGACGGCATCCTCGCGATCCTGGAAGCCTATTTCCCGCTCTCCGACGATGGCGTGCACGACTACTTCGCGGCCATCGCGGCGGCCACGCCATTGCCGGTGGTGCTCTACACCAATCCGAACTTCCAGCGCTCGGACCTGTCGCTGCCGGTGATCGAGCGGCTCTCGCATATCGACAACGTGCTGGCGATCAAGGATGCGTCGACCAACACCGGACGGCTGCTGTCGATCATCAACCGGGTCCAGGGGCGGCTCAAGGTGTGCGCGGCCTCCGCCCACATTCCGGCCTGTGTCATGCTGATCGGCGGAGTCGGCTGGATGGCGGGCCCGGCCTGTCTCGTGCCGCGCCAGAGCGTCGAGCTCTACACCCTGTGCCGCGACGGTCGCTGGCCCGAGGCGATGGCCTTGCAGGCGCGGCTATGGGACCTGAACCAGGCCTTCGCCCGGCACAACCTCGCGGCCTGCATCAAGGGCGGCCTGGTCATGCAGGGCTACGAGGTCGGCGATCCCCTGCCGCCGCAGGCGCCGCTGTCGCCGGCCGGTCAGGCCGAAGTGCGGGCCGCCCTGGAGACGGTCGGTGCGCTGCCGGAGCGCGCCGCGAGCGCGTAGCCGCGGCGAAGGTCCCGGATCGGGCAGGTGGCATGCTGTCGGCCACGGTCGCGTCGATTCGGGCGACCGGGCGCCACGGTATGATAGCCGCTGTTTGTCAGACAAACAGACTGAAACCCAGCGGCACGGGCCGCATCCGCCGAACCCAGCAGAAAGGAAATCTCCGATGGCCGAAGCACTGATCATCGATGCCTGCCGCACCCCGCGCGGCATCGGCAAGGCCGGCAAGGGCGCCCTTGCGGAAATGCATCCGCAGCACCTCGGTGCTGCCGTGCTGCGCGCGCTCGCCGAACGCAACTCACTTCGTACCGCCGATGTCGAGGATGTCATCTGGGGCACCAGCGCCCAGATCGGCAATCAGGCCGGCGATCTCGGCCGGATGGCCGCGCTCGATGCCGGCTACGACATCCGGTCCTCGGGCGTGACGCTCGACCGCTATTGCGGTTCGGGGATCACCACGGTGGCATTCGCCGCCGCCCAGGTCATGTCCGGCATGGAGGATCTCGTGATCGCCGGCGGCACCGAGATGATGTCCATGCCCCGCAATCGCGGCGGCGACGGCCCCCCCATGATGGACAGCGGCAACCTGCGCCTGCGCGCCAAGCATCCGCAGTCGCAGCAGGGCGTCTGCGCCGATGCGATCGCCGGGATGGAGGGCATCAGCCGGGCCGATGTCGATGCGCTCGCGCTCGACAGCCAGCAGAAGGCCGCCCGCGCGATCGCCGGCGGCCACTTCGCGAAGAGCCTGGTGCCGGTCTACCGGGAAGACGGCAGCCTCGCGCTCGACCAGGAGGAATATCCTCGTCCCGGCACCACCATGGAGGTGCTCGCCGGGCTCAAGCCCGCCTTCGCCGCGATGGCGGATTTCGAGGTCGACGACAAGGGCACGACCTACGGCAGCCTGATCCGCCAGAAGTATCCCGACGTGAAGTTCGACCATGTCCACCATGCCGGCAACTCCTCGGGGGTGGTCGACGGCGCCGCCGCGATCCTGATGGCTTCGGCCGACTACGCGAAGAAGCACGGCCTCCAGCCGCGTGCCCGCGTGGTCGCCACCGCCAACATCGGCGACTGCCCGACCCTGATGCTCAATGCGCCGGTGCCGGCGGCCCGCAAGGTGCTCGCCAAGGCGGGACTCACCGTCGATGACATCGACCTGTTCGAGATCAACGAAGCCTTCGCCGTCGTGGCCGAGAAGTTCATCCGCGACCTGAAGCTCGACCGCGAGAAGGTCAACGTCAATGGCGGCGCGATCGCGCTCGGCCATCCGATCGGCGCGACCGGATCGATCCTCATCGGCACCCTGCTCGACGAGCTCGAGCGGCGCGACCTGCGTCGCGGGCTGGTCACGATGTGCGCCGCCGGCGGCATGGCCCCGGCGATCATCATCGAGCGGGTTTGATGCGCAATCCACTCGACTTCACCGGCAAGACCGTCCTGGTCGTCGGCGGCTCGAGCGGCATCGGCAACGGCATCGCGCGCGCCTTCCTCGAGCAGGGCGCCGCGGTGCATGTCTGGGGAACCCGCCCCTCGGCCGCCGACTATTCGGCGGCCGAGGGCTCGGACCTGGCCGGGCTGCACTATGCGCAGGTCGACCTTGCCGACGCCGGCGCGATCGAGCGCCATGCGCCGCCCTTCGATCGTCTCGACGTGCTGGTGCTCTCGCAGGGCACGGTCATCTATCGCCGCGGCGAGTTCGACCCGATCGGGTTTCGCAAGGTGGTCGATCTCAACCTCAACAGCCTGATGGACTGCAGCCTGAAGTTCCATGACATGCTGAAGGCATCGCAGGGAACGCTCATCACGGTGAGCTCGACCGCCGCCTACCATGCGACGAAGGGCAATCCCGCCTACAACGCATCGAAGACCGGCGCCGTCGGCCTGACCCGTACCCTGGCCCAGGCCTGGGCCGGCGATGGCATCCGGGTCAACGGCATCGCGCCGGGCCTGGTCGATACCAAGCTCACCAAGGTCACCACCGAGAACCCGGAGCGCCTGGCGGCCAGCCTGCGCAACATCCCGGCCGGTCGCCTCGGCCTGCCCGCGGACATGGCCGGCGTGGCGCTGTTCCTCGCCTCGCCCCTGGCCGCCTATGTCTACGGCCAGACCTTGCCGGTCGACGGCGGCCTGATCCTGTAGCGGCACGCTGCCGCGCCGGGCCCGCGCCTAGCCACCGGGCCGGCCGGTGGCGTCGCGCAGGCCGGCGGCGATCGTGTCCGCGATGCGGATCGCCAGGGCGATGATGGTCAGGGTCGGGTTGGCATCGCCGGCGGTCGGAAACACCGCGCTGCTCGCGATGTGCAGGTTGCGGACTCCGTGGACGCGGCACTGGGGATCGACGACGCCGTCGCGTGGCGAAGCCGCCATGCGTGCTGTGCCCGCGGGGTGGTGGGTCGACATCTGCGTGACCAGCGGAACGCCGTCCCGGCGATCGAAGCGCAGTTCGCCGATGTTGTTGCTGGCCAGCGTGGCGGCGAGCAGTTCCTGGCTGCGCGCCACGCTGCGCTGGTCGATCGCGTTCCACCGAAAGCGTACCTGGGCTCGCGGTACGCCCAGGGCATCGCGTTCGGTGCCCAGGGTGATCCGGTTGTCCGGGTCCGGGGCCTGCTCGCACAACAGGAAGACATCGAGTCCGTCGAAGCGCGAGTCCCGATCGGCGAGTGCGCTCCAGCCTCCGTGGTCGATGTCGAAGGCCGCGCGAAACAGCTGGCGATAGCGGGTATGGTGGTAGACGACATCGTCGAAACCCGTGGCGATGCGGCCCAGCAGGCGCAGTTTCTCGAGCGGGCCGGCGGGGTTGCCCATCCTTGCGCCGCTGCGCAGCTGGTGCAGGGCATGGCGCGCCGGCGAGCGCCAGGTCACGCCGCGGCCGAAGGGCCGCTGGATGCGGCGACGGACGGAGCGTCGGGTCCGCGGCAGCAGCAGGGTGGCTGCCGACAGCAGGCTCTCGCGCTCGCGTACCGTGGCGGCGAGCCGGAAGCTGGGCAGGCCGTGATTCGCGCCATGCCGTTGCAGGTCGTAGGCGCCGGCGCCCGCCGGCATGCCGCCGCCCGGAGCGCGCAGCGTGCCGGCATTGACGATCTGGTGATCCATCAGGAAGCGGCCGACATGGCCATGCGCGTTGCCTAGCCCGGCGGGCGCGACCTCGCTGGAGGCGAGGAGCAGGCGCGGTACTTCGAAGCCGCCCTGGGCAAGGACCACTTCGCGGGCCCGGACCCGGAAGCCGCCGCCACCGAGACAGCGCACGCGAACCGCGCTGACCGCATCGGCCAGCGGGCCGGATTCCAGCGCCACCGCGCAGGACGTCGTCAGGCAACGCACGTTCGCACTGGCCTCGAGCGCGATGCGCGCGTCGCGGGTAAAGGCATCCTGCGGAGAGAACAGGAAATGCGCGGGCTCGATGCCGCCGTCGGCGAAACGGAAGCCGTTTCGCCCCGCATCGGCCCACGCCTGCGGATCGAACGATGCCGTTTCACATCCGGCGCGCCGCAATGCTCGCACGAGGTACGGCGCCAGAATCTTCTCGTCGATCGGCCAGCCGCTCCAGGGCAGCCAGTCGCGCGCCCGGTAGTCCAGCGCATCGAGCGTGGCCAGGCGGGTCCAGATCCGGCCATCGATCTCGATGCACCACTGGCGGGCGGTGCCGCCGATGCCGGCATCACGCAGGCTGGTGATGTCCGGGTACAGATCGAGGCCCGGGTCGGGGTCGGCTTCGGCGGTGAACAACGCACGGGCGGCGGGCTCCGGCTCGAGGCTTCCCGACTCGAGCAGGATCAGCGACAGTCCGTGTTCATCGAACTCCTGTGCCAGGGTCAGGCCCGCGGGCCCGGCGCCGATGATGCAGATATCGGCTTCGAGCACATTGCCCTCGGGAACTCGGCGGCCATCCTCGATCATCGCAATACTCCGGTTCGCCTGGAGTGGCTCGGTCGGGCCAGCCTGATCGGTTCGGCCCGGGTCAGTCGGCCGCGGTGAGCAGGCAGTGGGCCCGGGCCACCGCGATCGGGGTGTCGGGCTGGCGCTGCCACAGGCGCACCTGGACCAGGGCCACCCGGTTGCCCCGGCGCACGACGTCGCAGGCGGCGAAGGTTTCCTCGGGGCGGCCGCCGCGCAGGTAGTCGAGCGCGAAATCGATGCCCTTGGGAAGCTTTTCGCCGCGCAGGGTCTGGTTGAGATGCAGGATGGCGGCGGTCTCGGCGAAGCCCGCCACCACGCCGCCGTGCAGTGCCGGCAGCAGGGGGTTGCCGACGAGCTTGGGATCGAAAGGCAGCCGGAAGATCGGGGCGACCGGATCGGGCGTGACCCGGATGCCGAGGTAGTCGAGATAGGGAATCGCGCCCGGCGGCATCGCCGGCTCGCTTTCGCCGGGCGGTCGCCAGGCGGTTTCGCCAGGACCTGCGCTCGATCCCGCCCCTTGCGCGGTGGCCGTGGTCATTGCGCTGGCTCGGGCGGTTCGGCCAGCCGCTGCGCCCGGATCGGGGCGCTCGCCGGAAGGGGTCGAGAGCATGAACGCGGCCTGCGCCGTCGCCACGGGCTCGTCCGGGTTCCCCTGGTGGACTTCGGCCCGCACGAAGGCGACGCTGCGGGTGATGCGATAGCAGTGGGCGTCGCAATGGGTCGCCCGGGAGGGCGAGGCTGGCCGCAGGTAGTCCATGCGTATGTCGAGCGTCGCATAGGTGCTGTGCGTCTCGAGCGCGGCGCCCACCGCCAGCCCGCAGCAGGAGTCGGCCAGGACGGTGATCGCTCCCGGGTGCATGAGATCGCGCGCCGGGTCGCCCATCCAGTCCGGGCGCGGCGGCATTGACATCGAACCGTGGTTCTTCTCGAGGCGAGTCACCTCGAGACCGATGTCCATCATCTGCGGCGTGCGCTTGACGAAGTTCCTGACGAGGAGTTCGAGGTGGTCGGCCATGGCGGGTGTGCGCGGAAAAGGGGCGGGGCGTAGGTGCGGCGCGGGCTGTGGCCGGTGCCGGGTCATCGAGTTTAGCGCGCCTGAAACCCGGGCGCGGGCAATGGTGTGCCGGGAGCCTTAAGATCGGGTATCGGCACGGCCTGGAGTCCACGAACATGAAACCCGTCTTCCGGATCGACTTCGTTTCCGATGTTTCCTGCCCATGGTGCGCCATCGGCCTGGGCGCCCTCGAGACGTCGCTCGACCGGCTGCGCGACGAACTGGGCGCGAGTATCCATTTCCAGCCCTTCGAGCTCAATCCGCGGATGGGGCCGGACGGCCAGGACATCGGCGAGCATATTGCGCAGAAGTACGGCTCGTCGCCGCAGCAGCAGGCGGCAACGCGCGAGATGATCCGACAGCGGGGCGCCGATGTCGGCTTCGTGTTCCGGCCCGAGGGGCGTGGCCGGATCTACAACACCTTCGACGCCCATCGCCTGCTGCACTGGGCCCATGAGGAAGGCCGGGCCGAGGCCGGCGACGGCGAACCGGGCCAGCAGCGCCGGCTCAAGAAGGCCTTGTTCGCGGCCTACTTCACCGAAGGCCGCAGCCCGGCATCGCACGAGGTGCTGGTCGAGGCGGCCGAGGCGGCGGGCCTGGACGCCGGACGCGCCCGCGAGGTGCTCGCGTCGGACGAATTCGCCGACGATGTGCGCGAGCGCGAGGCCTTCTGGCGCGAGCGCGAGATCCATGCGGTGCCGGCGATCGTCATCGACGACACCCATCTCGTTTCCGGCGGCCAGCCCACGGAGGTCTTCGAGCGGATCCTGCGCAAGCTCGCCGAGCGGCGTCGCGAGACAGGGCCCGGCGCATGAACCACCTCATCGCCGCCGATACCGGCGGCACCTTCACCGACCTCGCGGTGCACGATACGCGGAGCGGCGCCACGCGCTTCGGCAAGACGCTGACCACCTACGGCAATCTCGTCGTCGGCGCCATGGCTGGGCTTGCCGGCACCGGCGTGGCCGCTGCCGATGCGCGGGTCTTCACCCACGGTACGACCCATGTCATCAATTCCCTGATCCAGCGTGAGGGCGGCCGCACCGCGCTCGTCACGACGCAAGGATTCCGGGACGAGCTGGAGATCGGCCGCGGTAACCGGGCCGATCCCTTCGATCTGCACTACCGTCGCGATCCGCCACTCATTCCGCGCGACTTGCGCTTCGAGATCGAGGAGCGGATCGACGCGGCAGGGAGCGTGCTCATCCCTCTCGACCTCGATGGGCTCGAGGCACTCGCGGTGCGCCTTCGCGCCGTCGACATCGAGGCGGTGGCGATCTCCTTCTTGCATGCCTGGCGCAATCCCGTGCATGAGGAGAAGGCGCAGCGCATGCTCCGCGAACTGCTGCCCGGCGTGTTCGTCTCGCGTGGCAGCGAGCTGAGCCGCGAACTGATGGAATACGAAAGAACCGCGACCGTGGCGGCCAATGCCTACGTCGGTGCCCGGATGGGCGGCTATATCGAGGCCTTCGAGGAAGAGCTGGGTGCCCGTGGCTTTGGCGGCCGCTTTCACCTGATGGGTTCGAGCGGCGGGGTGATGTCGGCGATCTCCGCGCTGCAACGGCCAGTGGCCCTGGTTGAATCCGGTCCGGTCGGCGGCTGCGCCGGAGCGGCCGCCTATGCGGCCCGGCTCGGTATCGACCGGATGATTGCCTTCGACATGGGCGGCACTACCGCGAAATGCGCCCTGATCGAGGACGGCGGCTTCGAGGTCGTCAGTACCTATTACGTGAATGGCTATGAGCGCGGTTTCCCGATCCGTACGCCGGTGCTCGACATCGTGGAAGTGGGCGCCGGCGGCGGTTCTGTCGCCTGGCTCGATCCGCAGGGACGGATGCGGCTGGGCCCGCGCAGCGCCGGCTCCGAGCCGGGGCCGATCGCCTTCGGGCGCGGCGGCATCGAGCCGACGGTGACCGATGCGAATGTCGTGCTCGGTCGGCTCGGTACCGGCAGCTTCATGGACGGTGCACTGCCGCTCGACGTACACGCCGCGTCCGAGGGGATCGGACGGCTGGCCCGTCCGCTGGGCTACGAAGGATCGGCCGGCATTGACCGCGTCGCACAGGGGATCCTCGATCTGGCCTGCGTCGCCATGGCCAATGCGATCAAGGAGATCACGGTCGAGCGCGGTCGCGACGTGCGCGACTTCAGCCTGTTCGCCTTCGGCGGTGGTGGGCCGATATTCGCAGCCGAACTTGCCCGCGGGCTGGGGATCGGCGAAGTGGTGATTCCGCCGCATCCGGGGATGTTCTCCTCCTTCGGGATGCTGCTCGCGCCGATGCGCCATGATATCGACCACAGCTTCATGATGCCCTTGTCGGATGCGGCGATGGATGCGGCGCGTGACCGATTCGTCATGATGGTCGAACAGGGGCGCGCGGCGATCGCGCGCGATCTCGGCGATACGCCGCCCAGCTTGCGTCATGAAGCGGACATGAGCTACGTCGGCCAGAGCCATACGGTGCGGGTGGCCCTCGATCCGGCGATGTCCGCGGCAGAATGCGCGCAAGCCTTCGAACAGGCCTACCGTACCCGCTACGGCCATCTCAACGAGGCGGCCGGGATCCAGCTGGCTGTCCTGCGCGTGGTCTGCGAGGTGCGCCTGCAGCAACCGGCGCTGCAGGCCGGCGTGGTCGATGGCCAGCTCGAGATCGATCGCGACGACCCCCTTGCACCGGCTTCGCGCGAGGTTCATTTCGCGAGCGCGGGTGGCCGGGTTGCGACGCCGATTCATCGTCGGGTGGCGCTCGCGCCGGGTGTCCGGATCGAAGGCCCAGCGATCATCGAGGAGTACAGCTCGACCACTGTCGTCGCCCCGGGCGAGTTCCTCGACGTCGGCGAGCTCGGCGAGCTGCGACTTCGAATCACGTCGTCGCGAGACGGAGGGCCGCGGTGAGCGCAGGAGCGGACTCGGGCGCGATCGATCCGATCGAGCTGCAGATCGTCAGGCAGCGCTTGATCGCGGTCCCGAACCTGATCGAGAAGAACGTCGAGCGGACATCCTTCAGCCTGCTGGTGCGCGAATACAAGGACTACGCCGTCGGTTTCGTCGATGCGCGCGGTCGGCTCGTGGCCCAGTCGAAGTACAGCCTGCCCGCCTTCGTTGCCAATGCGATCGGCCTCGCGGTGCGGGCGGGCTTGCGCGAGCTCGGTCCCGATGCGATGCATGAGGGCGACGTGCTGATCTGCAGCGAGGCGGCGGTGCTCGGCAAGCACATCAACGATGTCGTTGCCTACACGCCGGTGCGCGCCGGCGGTGAACTGATCGGCTTCTTCGCGGTGCTGATGCACTGGGTCGACGTCGGCGGCGCGGTCGTCGGCTCCTGCTTTTCTCCGCATACCACCGATGTTTTCCAGGAAGGTATCCAGTTCCCGACGGTGAAGCTGGTGAGCCGCGGGGAACGGGTACGCGACATCTTTCGCATCATCGAGACCAATACCCGCTTCCCCCGGCTGCTGATGGGTGACCTCGAGGCGCAGCTGGGAGGCTGCCGGATGGGGCACGACCTGGTGCAGGAGATCGTCGCGCAGTATGGCGCGCACGCCGTGCGCCGGGCCATCGACGAGATGATCGACGATTCCGACCGGATGATGGAACGCAGCCTGCGCGCGCTCCCGGAAGGAACCTGGCGGGCATCGTCCTTCATGGACGACGATGGAGTGCGCCTGGGCAAGCCGATCCGCATCGATGTCCTCGTCAGCGTCGCCGACGGTCGCCTCGTCATCGACCTCGGCGGGCTCAGCGAGCAGCTCGCGGGGCCGTTCAACGCCGGTCGCGAGGGCGGTGCGGTGGCGGTTGCGCGAATGGCGGCGAAGTTCCTGTTCGCGGGCACCACGCCGGTCAACGAGGGCGATTTCCTGCGGGTCGATGTCCTCATTCCCGACGGCCGATTCCTGAGTGCTCGTCCCGATGCGCCGGTGGGTGGAGCCGGAAACACCTCGGCCACTGTCGTCGACACCATCATCGCCGCGTTGGCGCCGGTGCTCGGTGGACAGGTTCCGGCCGGCCATCACGGCATCTACGGTACCCACACGATCAGCGGCATCGGCGACGACGGCGAACGCTTCCTGAGCCTGGATGCGATGTCCGGCGGCTGGGGAGCGTTCGTCGATCGCGACGGGCCGGGGCCGTTTCGTTCGATGACCCATGGTGATGTGCGTGACGTGCCGGTGGAGTTGCAGGAAACCAGCTATCCCTATCGGATCGAAGCCAAGCGGCTGCGCGTCGACAGCGGTGGCCCGGGGCGCTTTCGTGGCGGCCTCGGCATCGAGAAGGTGTATCGCTTCGAGCGCGAACTCACCCTGTTGGCCAAGATCGAGCGCACCGGCTGCCCGCCCTGGGGCGTGGAGGGAGGGCAGCCCGGCATGTCGCCGGCCGGTGAGCTCGTCGACGCGGCGGGCGATCGGCGCAGCCTCGGCAAGGGGCAATGGCCAGTGCACGCCGGGGATGTCGTGCGCATCCTCAGCGGAGGTGGCGGGGGCTATGGTTCGCCCTTGGATCGCGACCCAGTGGCAGTCGCCGACGACGTGCGGCTCGGACTGGTCAGTATCGAGGCGGCCATGCGCGACTATGGCGTCGTGGTATCAGCCGAGGGTGCGCTCGACATGGCGGCCACGTTGGATGCAAGAAAGTCGTGCCGTCAGTCGGCGGACGATCCTTCCTGACCGACGTAAGGGGCCGGTGACTCGGCAGGCTGGCCGGTCGCCGGGTCGTCATCCGGGTTGGCCGATGGCGTGACCGGCTCGGCGTCGCCGGGCAGGGTCACGAAGCCGAGTTTCTGGACGCCCGCGCGCTGCGCCGCGGCCATCACCTGCAGCACCGATTCGTACTCCGCCTTGCGATCGCCGCGGATGTGCAGTTCGGGCTGCGGTTCCTGGCGGGCCGCATCCTCCAGCCGCAGTTGCAGGCTCATCGCGTCGATGGGCTCGTCGTTCCAGAAGACCTTGCCCTCGGCATCGACGGCAATGCTGATACGGTCCGGTTCCTGGATGTCCGTTGCCGCCGTCGCCCGCGGCAGATCGACCGGTACCCGCTGGGTCAGGACCGGTACCGTGATCATGAAGATGATCAGCATCACCAGCATGACGTCGATCAGCGGCACCATGTTGATCTCGCTGAGTTCCGCCTCGTCGTCCTCGAAGTCGTGCAGCGAAACGGCCATCTCAGCCCTCCGCCGCGGCCAGCGATGACGGCGGCGCGCCCTTTCCGGAGCGGGCGGTGCTCTGTGGCGTCGCGGCCATCGCATTCTGGCTGCTCGCCTGCGCGCTGTCCTCGGTCGTCGAGTGGCCGGTCAGGAAATAGCTGCTCAATTGTCGGGCGAAGCGCCGGAACTGGCCGGTCAGCGTGCGGTTGGCGCGGTTCAGCGAGTTGTAGCCGAGCACCGCCGGGATCGCCACCGCGAGTCCGAAGGCCGTCATGATGAGGGCCTCCCCGACCGGGCCGGCGACCTGGTCGATGCTGGCATGCTGCGCGGCGCCGATACCCAGCAGCGCATGGTAGATACCCCACACGGTGCCCAGCAGGCCCACGAACGGGGCGGTCGATCCGATCGAAGCCAGCACCGTCAGGCCCGAGCGCAGTCGGTCGCTGCTCTCGTCGATGGATCCGCGCAAGGCATCGATCACCCATTCGGCAAGGCTCAGCTGCCCATGCAGTTCCTTGCGGTTGGCTTCATGGTGGGCAACCGCGGCGCGCCCCTCGGTTGCCAGCAGGACGAAGGGATTGAGGCCAGGCGCGGGCGTGCCGCGCGCCTGCAGGGCCCGCAGGCCTTCGTCGAAGCTGCGCGTGTGCCAGAACGCGTTGGCGGCCCGGGCCGCGCGGCGCAGCTTCATCAGCCGCCAGCTGCGGGTGAAGATCAGCCACCAGGTGATGACGGACATCGCCAGCAGGATTATCGCGACCGCCTTGATGACCAGGTCGCCCTGCTCCCACAGCATTGCCAGGCCGTAGGGGGAGGCGCTTGCCAGGTCCATGGGAATGGAGCTGTTCGTCGGGTCCATAGGGATGGAAGGGGTTGTCGGTTCCATGGGGAGGTTTCCTGGATTTCGATGATCCGTTGAAGTCGATGTTCCTCGGTACGTTCCGGCGTGTCCATTCTCCGCTTCAGGATCTCAGCGAGAAGACCACCGGAAGTTCGTAGCGATAGGGGATCGGCTCGTCACCGCGCTTGGCGGGGACGAAGTTCCAGCGGCGCACCGCGTCCAGCGCCGCCCGGTCCAGCGCCTGGTGGCCGCTGGTCTGCTTGACCTTGATCTCGCCCACGCGCCCGTCCGCAAGGATCAGGAGCTCGAGCACCACCCGTCCCTCCTCGCCGAGCCGGCGCGACCGGGTCGGATAGACCGGTGCCGGATTGCGCAAGTGCGCCGCATCCGAGATCGGCGGCGCCACCGGCGGCGCGGCCTGGGCCGGACGGCTTTCGGCAGCCGCCGCCGTTGCGGCCGCCGGCGGCGCGGCCGGAGGCGGAGGAGGAGCGGGCGCGGGCGCCGGGGGCGGCGGCGCCGGTGCCGGTGGTGGCGGCGCAACCGGTGGCGGCGGTGGCGGATCCGGCTCCACCGGCCTCGGCTCCTCGGGCACGCTGACCGAACGTTCGGTGGGCGGCGCCTTTACCGGTGGCGCCGGCCTGGGTTTCGGCTTCGGCGGTGGTGGCGGCTCCGGCTCCGGCTTCGGCTTCGGCGGCGGCGGCGGAGGTTCCGGCGGCGGTGGCGGCGGAGGTTCCGGCGGCGGTGGCGGCGATGGCTCGGGCACGATCTCGGGATCGGGCGCGGGCGGCTCCGGCATGCTGACCGGCGCAGCCGCGGCCTCGGCCAGCTTCTGCGAGGCGTCCGCCACCAGGACACCGACGATCGACGGGGGAGTGATCACCGGTTCCGGTTGCCGGGTGCCGAATCCGTGGACGACAGCGGCGACCCCTGCCGCATGCATCGCAAGGACAACCAGCGCCGCCGGAACGCCGTCGCGCCAGCGTGTCGCGGCATGGTCCGGCGCCGGCATCGTCGTCTTGCCGAACAATGGCCGGTCCCCAGCTTCGCTCGTCCCGTCCACGCTCACTCAGTTCCAGCCGGCCGCGACCACGCGTCGGTGATTGCCGTGCGAAGTTCGGGAAGGGCATGATGGGCCCGCAGCAGTGCAGTGCGCATGGAAAGGGGCTGGCGCATGGGAAGCGGCTGGACTGATGAGGATGAGAGCTATTCGCATTCTATACGAAGCGGCTCCCCGGGGCGACGATGCGCGCGAATCCGGCGGAATTTCCGTCCGGGCAGCAGTGCGAGGGGCTTCGGCCCGGCCGCCGGAAACGAAACGGGCCTTGCTTGCAGCAAGGCCCGTGGGGATTCTGGTAGGTCGTGGCGGGCTCGAACCGCCGACCAACGGATTAAAAGTCCGGTGCTCTACCAACTGAGCTAACGACCCATCGTGTATTGCGCAGTACCAAACGCGAAGCTCTCTATTATAGCGTGTGGATTGCTCGCGGATCAACGCACCGGAACGCAGCGCGCATCTCCGGCCGAGCGTTCATCAGGCGGATTCCAGGCTTTCGAGCAGCCTGTCGGTGCGCCATGCCTGGTATTGCACCCCGAGAAAGCCGCCGGCGAGGATCGCTCCGAAGGCAAGCATGGATCCGAGGGACAGCGTCGACAGGCCGGTGATGCCCTGGCCGACGGTGCAGCCGAGTCCGGTCACGCCGCCCACGCCCATGAGCGCCCCACCGACGAGATGATTGGCGGTGTCCTCGACGCTGCCGAAGCCCTCCCAGTGGAACTCGCGCGCGATGATCGAGTAGGCGAAGGCGCCCACGACCACGCCCAGGGCCGCCGCGATGCCGACCGAGACGGCCTTGCTGGCATCGCTCCAGAACATCAGCAGTTCGAGGGTGTAGGCCATCGGGGCCACGAAGGTGAAGGACTCGGGCCGACCGGAATTGGTCCGCACGAAGGTTTCCTCGAGTGTGAACGGGTTTTCCTCGACATGGCCGACATGGCCGCTCACGTACCAGAGCGCGACCACGGCCAGGCCGATGCCGAAGCCGCCCAGGAGCAGTTCGAATCGACGGAACTCCCGGTCGACCAGGGCGAAGGCCAGCAGCGCCAGTCCGAAGGCGGCGCCGAGTCCGTAGCGCAGCGCCGGGCCGCCGCCGAGCAGCGAGGGCAGATCCTGGCCGGGTTCGAGTGTGATCGCCACCGGATCGAGCACGCCGGCGCGAAATACCCCGAAGATGCCCCGCAGTGTCATGTACGCGGCCAGACCCAGGACGACGAAGACCACCAGGCTCTTGAGCGAGCCGCCCCCGATGCGCAGCAGGGTCTTGCTGGTGCAACCCGAGGCGAGCACCATGCCGAAGCCGAACAGCAGTCCGCCGACGATGTAGGAAAGCCAGATCAGCCGGGGCGTCGTGTACATCGATGCGCCGATGTCGACGAGCCCGGACGCCGCCAGGGCCTGGGTACCCAGCACGGCCACGCCGATGGCGCAGGCCCACATCCGCATCCGGGACCAGTCGTGCATGTTCACGATGTCGGCGATCGCGCCCATGGTGCAGAAGCGCGACCGGGCCATGATGGCGCCGAGTGCGATCGCGATTGCGAAGGTCAGCCAGACGACGCGCTCGCCGAGCGCCGCGAACTCGATCTCGGACATCGGTGGCCCGGGCGGCCTAGCGCAGCGCCGCGAGCCGGTCGCGCGCCGCCTGGGCCGCCGGGGCCGAAGGGTAGCGCTCGAGCAGGGTCTGGAGGGTCTGGCGGCCGGCGGTCCGCTTGCCGCTTTCGATCTGGGCGTAGGCCTGGTTGAGCATCGCGTCCGGTGCGCGCGGGTTCTCGGGATGCTTGCTCACCAGCGCCGAATGGGTCTCGATCGCCGCGTCGTAGTCCTTGAGCGCGAACTGGCTGCTGCCGAGCCAGAAGCTTGCGCTCGGCCCGTAGGGACTGTCGGGGAACTGGACAAGGAAGGCATCGAAGGCGCCGCGGGCGGCGCTGAAGTCGCCGCTGCGGAACATCGCGAGTGCCGATTCGAAGGCCCGGCGCTCGGCCTGGTCGACGGTCTCGGCCTTGCCGTCGATCGTGACCTGGACAGGCTCGAAGCGCTTGAGCCGCGAATCGACGTTGCTGGCGAGGTCGCGCTGCTTCTTCTCGGTCTTCGACAGCGTGTTTGCCTGGACCTCGACCTGTCCACGCAGGGACGCGATCTCCTGGCGCATGGCGTCGATCTGGCTCTGCAGCTGCAGCTGGCCCTGCGAGACCTGTTCGAGGCGCGACAGGCGCGCTTCGAAGTCGTTGGCCAGCTGGTCGACCCGGGCGCGCAGCTCGATGATGGCCTTGCGGGCGCCATCGTCCTCGAACAGCGCATGGGCCGGCATGCTGGTGAGCGCGAACAGGGCGATCAGCAGGGCGCGCGCCAGTGCGACAGCGGGATTGGTGATCGTTCGGCTCATGGTTCCGTCAGCCGCGGCCGCCGGCGCCAGCCGGCGCCGACCGCGCGTGCAGCTCCTGTTACTGATAGACGATGTCCGCGCGGCGGTTCTCCGCATGGGCGGCTTCGTCGTTGCCGCTCGCGCGCGGGCGCTCCTCACCGAAGCTTACCGCTTCCATCTGCTGGTCACTCACGCCCAGGACAGCCAGCGAGCGGCGCACCGCCTCGGCGCGTTTCTGGCCGAGGGCGAGGTTGTACTCGCGGCTGCCGCGGTCGTCGGTGTTGCCCTGGATCGCGATGCGCCGGCCGCGATTCGTGGTCAGGTAGCGGGCATGCGCCTCGACCAGCGGACGGTACTCGTCCTGCACGACGAAGCTGTCGAACTCGAAGTAGACGCTGCGCTTGGCGAGGATGCCCGCCGGATCGTCGAGCGGATCCTGCTGCTGCTGGCCCGCATCGATCTGCTGGACGCTGCGGCTGGAATCACCGAGGCCGTCGGCGCCGGCGCCAGCGGCGCCCGTGTCTCGCGACTCGACGATGGCTTCCTGGCTCTCGTCGAGTTCAACGCTCGAGCCGCAGCCCGCCAGGGCGGCGCAGACGAGAAGAGTCCAAAGGGTCCGGGTACGGTTCATTGAGGGATTCTCCAATTGGGATCCAGGTTGCGATTGCTCGGCCGAAGGAAGCTGGACGGGAAGGGTGGCCTCAGGGGCCGAATGGGCCCCAGGTGGGCTCGCGGATATCGCCGGTATCGGAACTCATCCGCTGCTTGACGCGGCCGTCCACGGACGCGGCCATCAGCATGTCGCGCCCACCCGCGCGCGTAGCGTACATGACCCACAGGCCGTTGGGGGCGAAACTCGGGGACTCCTCCTGGCCGCTGTCGGACAGGCGGGTTTCGGCGCCGCTGGCGAGATCCTTGATCATGATGTAGAAGCCGCCGTCGCGACGTGTCACGAAAGCGAGCTTGCGGCCGTCGGGCGAAACGCGGGGGCTGACGTTGTAGGTGCCGTCGAAGGTGACCCGGCTGACCGCGCCGCCGTCGGTGGCGACCCGGTAGATCTGGGGCGAACCGCCACGGTCGGAGGTGAAGTAGATCGACTTGCCGTCGCCCGAGAAGTACGGCTCGGTATCGATGCCGCTCGAGGACACCAGCCGGGTGGGCTCGCCGCTGCCGTCCGAGGCGATCAGGTAGATCTGCGACAGGCCGTCGCGGGTCAGGGCGACCGCCAGCGTCTTGCCGTCGGGCGACCAGGCCGGTGCGCTGTTGCTGCCCTTGAAGTTGGCGACCGCCTTGCGCTGCCCCGTATTGAGGGTGTGCACATAGACGACCGGCTTCTTCGACTCGAAGGAGACATAGGCGAGGCGATTGCCATCGGGCGCCCAGGACGGCGAGATGATCGGCTCGGGCGAAGTGAGCGAAGTCTGTTCGTTGCGGCCGTCCCAGTCGGCGATCTTGAGCCGGTAGCGTCCGCCCTGCTTGGTGATGAAGGCGATCCGGGTCGAGAAGATGCCCTTCTGGCCGGTGATCTTCTCGAAGACGAAGTCGGCGGCCCGGTGTCCCGCATAGCGCAGGTCGCCGGCGCCGGCGACGATCGACTCGCCACCGAGGCCGCGCTGGCGCACCGTGTCCGAAAGGCGGTAGCGGATGTCGTAGCGGCCGTCGGCAAGCCGTGACCAGGAGCCACCGACGACCGAGTCGGCCCCCTGCGAGCGCAGTGCCGCGAAATCCGGGGTCGCGCTGTCGGAGATGACGGCGTTGGTATCGATGATGCGGAACATGCCGCTGGCGGCGAGGTCGTTGCGGATCACCGCAGCGATGTCCTCGGGCAGCTGGCCTTCGCCCGCGAAGGTCCCGATCGCGATCGGGTATTGCGTGGCGCCGACGCCGGAGACGTCGAGCCGCATGTCCTGCGCATGGGAGATGGCGACAGCACCGGCGAGGACGAGTGCCGTGGCGCATCGGAATAGAACACGGGTGCGGTTCATGATTCGGCGATCGGTCATTGCTCGGGTCGTCGGAAGCGACGCGTTCGCCGCGTCGGGCGGCGAACGGGGGAGAGAGTTGCCCGGATTATAGCGGACGCCTCGCGGGCCGAGCGGGTGGGGTGCTGCAAAGCGACGTCGCGGCGCATCAGTCGTCGCGCGGGCCGCGCTCGATCACGAAGCTGGTCGGGCAGGTGCCGTCGGCCGTGCGCGGGAAAGGGTCGGTGCGCTGGATGCCGCGCTCGGCGGCGGCATCCCAGCCGGGATGGCCGCTCGACTTGCGTAGTGTGATCGACGCAATGCTGCAGTCCTCGCGCAGGCGGACCGCGAACTCGGCCTTCGGGTTGCCACGCAAGTCGGACGGCACGAGGAAGCTGGTGTTCGTGCGGATGGCGGAACTGAGCTTCGCCCGGTAGCCGGCATCCATCCCGGTTCCGCCGCTGCTGGCGCGCGCGCCGCTGGCGCCGCCGCTGGCCGCGCCCTGGCTGGCGCCCGTCTCGCTGCCGGCGGCCGCCTGCTGGAGGCGCTCAAGGTACTCGGCGCGCTGGCGATCGGCCTCGGCACGTTCGCGGCGCGCCCGTTCGGCGGCCTGGCGCTTCTTCTCCTCGGCCAGCTTGCGCTGGCGCTCTTCCTCGGCCTTGCGCTTCTTCTCCTCGGCCAGCTTGCGCTGGCGTTCTTCCTCCGCCTTGCGCTTTTCCTCGGCCAGCCTGCGCTGTCGCTCTTCCTCGGCCTGGCGCTTCTTCTCCTCGGCGAGCTGCTGCTGGCGTTCTTCCTCGGCCTTGCGCTTCTCCTCGGCGAGCTGTCGCTGGCGTTCCGCCTCGGCCTTGCGCCGCTCTTCCTCCTCGCGCTTGGCCTTCTCGATCGCGATCTGCGGATCCGGCGCGGGCTCCGGGGGCGGCGGCTCGGGTTGTGGCGGGGGCGGAGGGGGTGGGGGCTCCGGCGGCGGCACCGGTTCCGGCGTCGGTTCCGGCGTCGGTTCGACCGGCTCCAGGGCCGGCGCGGGGGTCCAGAGCTCGGCGATGACCGGTGGCGGTTCGCTCGATCGCCAGGAGACGCCGACGAACAGCATCGCCACCAGGCCGAGATGGATCAGCAGCGCCAGGCCGAGTGCCTTGAGGCGGCCCGAACGCGATGGCCGCGGCCGGTTGGGGAACCGCTCGGCGGCCGACTGCTCCCTGCTCACCGGCCCTCCGGCTCGCCGAGCAGACCGACCCGCTCGACATTGGCGCGCTTGAGGCCGTCGAGCACGAACATCACCGCCTCGTAGGGCACCGCCTTGTCGGCGGCGATGCCCACCGGCAGCGGAGCCTCGAGGCGCAGATTGGAGATGATCCCGAACAGGTCGCCACGGGTGGCCTGGGCCTCGTAGGGATCGTCGGCATTGCGCAGCTTCACCGACATCTGTTGGTCGGCGTCGATCTCGATCGCGATGTACGGCTCGGCGAGGACGTTCGACTGGCCGACCGTGGGCAGTTCGATCTGGCCGGGGGGCAGCAGCGGTGCGGTGACCATGAAGATCACGAGCAGCACCAGCATGACGTCGATGTAGGGCACGACGTTGATTTCGTTGACCATCCGACGCGGGCGCCGGTTGCCGTTGCGTGAACTGATCGCAGCCATCGCGGTGACCTCCGGGTCGGCCGGGCGCTAGCGCGCCTGCCGTTGCAGGATGTTGGAGAACTCTTCCATGAAGCTGTCGAAGCGGCTCGACAGGCGGTCGATGTCATGGGCATAGCGGTTGTAGGCGATGACGGCGGGAATCGCGGCGAACAGGCCGATCGCGGTGGCGACCAGGGCCTCGGCGATACCGGGAGCAACGGCCGCGAGGGTCGCCTGGTGGACATTGGCCAGGCCCCGGAAGGCGTTCATGATTCCCCAGACCGTCCCGAACAGCCCGATGTACGGGCTCACCGAGCCGGCGGTGGCGAGCAGGGCGAGGCCGGATTCGAGCATGTCCATCTCGCGCTGGTAGGACGCCCGCATGGCGCGGCGCGCGCCGTCGACGATGGCCTGCGGGTCGCCCGGCGTCTGCTGGCGCGCCTTCAGGAACTCGCTCATGCCGGCGTCGAAGATCCGCGCCATCGAGCCGGGGTCCTTGCGCGAATCACGGATCTGCTGGTAGAGCTGGCCGAGTTCGCGGTCGCGCCAGAATTCGTCCTCGAATCGGTTGGCAGCGCGGTTGGCGGCCTGGATGGTGAAGAACTTGCGGAAGATGACGGTCCAGGAGGCGATCGAGATCAGCACCAGCAGCAGCATCACGGCCTGCACGAGCAGGCTTGCGTCCACCACGAGCGAGATGATCGACAGGTCTTGGTTCATCGGGCGGTCCCCGGTTGCATGGATTGGGTGAGCCAGTCGGGCAGGCCGACCGGGCGTCCGTCACTACGGCGGATCATGGCGATGCGAACCTCGGCATCGGCGAGTACCTCGTCGTCGCCCTGGCGGCGGGCCCACTGGCGCAGGACGATCGAGGCGCGGCGACTTTCGACGACGGCCAGTTCCAGCTCCAGCATGTCGTCGAGCCGGGCCGGCCGGTGGTACTCGATGCGCATGCCCCGAACCACGAAGACCTCGTCGCGGACCCGGGCCATCTCGAAATGCGATGGGCCGCCGAGCGAGCGCAGCCATTCGGTGCGGGCACGCTCGAAGAAGCGAAGGTAATTCGCGTAATAGACGATGCCGCCCGCATCGGTGTCTTCATAGTAGACACGCACCGGCCAGCTGAAGACCGATCGGGGGGCGGCGTTCGCGGGTTCGGATGTCACGCCGTGGGAGGAACGAATTCGTCGACCGGTGATTCTATCAATCTCGATCGCGGGGTTCCTGGAAGAACCGGGCCGCGGCGCCGGCTCGTTCATGTCAGTGCAGCATCGCCGGTCGTGGAACCAGCTGCCAGGCCAGGCCGGCCAGCAGCAGTGCGCCGGCCGCCGCGAAGAGCGCCCGGCGCGGGCCGTGGGCCCGGTATTCCTCCCAGTCGAAGCGCTCGACCATCACGGTGGCGAGCGCGAAGCCGGCGACCAGTCCGCCGATGTGCGCCGCATTGTCGATCATCGTGGCGGTAAAGCCCATGAAGAGCGAGTAGCCGACGAAGATCACCAGCGAGGGGCGCATCGACGCGACCAGCCCCCTGGGCAGCTTGTGCGGCTTGGTGAAAAGGGCCGCAAGCAGTGCGCCGGCGACACCGAAGATCGCGCCGGACGCGCCCACCGAGACGGCGACCCGCGCCGACGAGAACAGGCTCGCCAGCGAGCCGAACAGGCCCGCGAACAGGTAGATCGTCGCGAACTGGGCATTGCCGTAGAAACGCTCGGCGATCCGGCCCATGTTGAGCATCGCCCACATGTTGAAGGCGAGGTGGATGATGCCGGCGTGCAGTACCGTCGCGCTCATCAGCCGCCAGGGCTGCTCGAGGGTGATGGGCAGGAAATTGCCGCCCAGCAGCAGCAGCGCCTGGGGGCTGGGCGACATCCAGTCCGCGCCCAGCAGCACCGTCACCATCCAGACCGCGACGTTGACCGTCACCACGGTGGTGGTCACGAACGTCCTGGGGGTCGCCTCGAACAGGCGCTGGATGAAATCCGGCATCAGGCGGGCGTGCCGGCGTTGCCGTCGTCCCAGAGATCACCGGTCGGCGGCTCGCCCGGCACGGCCAGGCCGAAATGGCGCCAGGCGGTGGGCAGGGCCACCCGTCCGCGTGGGGTGCGCTGCAGGAAGCCCTGCTGGATCAGGTAGGGCTCGATCACGTCCTCGATGGTTTCGCGCTCCTCGCTGATCGCGGCGGCGAGGTTGTCGAGCCCGACCGGGCCGCCGCCGAACTTCTCCAGGATCGCCGAGAGCAGCGCCCGGTCCATGAGATCGAGGCCGGCGGAATCGACGTCGAGCATCCGCAGGGCGGCATCGGCGACGGTGTCGTCGATGATGCCGCCGGTGCGCACCTGGGCGTAGTCGCGCACCCGGCGCAGCAGGCGGTTGGCGATCCGCGGGGTGCCGCGCGACCGGCGTGCGATCTCGCGGGCGCCGGCCGGCGAGATCTCCGCTTCGAGCAGGCCCGCCGAGCGGGTCACGATCCGGGCGAGATCCTCTTCGCCGTAGAACTCGAGCCGGGCGACGATGCCGAAGCGGTCGCGCAGCGGATTCGTCAGCATGCCGGCCCGGGTCGTCGCCCCGACCAGCGTGAACGGCGCGACATCGAGCTTGATCGAGCGGGCCGCCGGCCCCTCGCCGATCATGATGTCGATCTGGTAGTCCTCGAGCGCCGGATAGAGGATCTCCTCGACGATCGGCGAGAGACGATGGATCTCGTCGATGAACAGCACGTCGTTGCGCTCGAGGTTGGTCAGCAGTGCCGCGAGGTCGCCGGGTTTCTCGAGCACCGGGCCGGAGGTCTGGTGCATCTTGACCCCCATCTCGGCGGCGACGATGTGGGCCAGCGTCGTCTTGCCCAGGCCCGGCGGGCCGAACAGCAGCAGGTGGTCGAGCGGCTCGGATCGATGGCGGGCGGCGGCCATGAAGATGTCGAGCTGCTCGCGGATGCGGGGCTGGCCGATGTAGTCGGCCAGCGCCCTGGGTCGCAGCGCCCGTTCGACGACTTCCTCGTTGGGCGCGCCCGGCGCCGGCGTGATCAGGCGGTCGTGCTCGATCATGCCCTGACCAGCGACTTGAGCGCCTGGCGGATGCCGTCGGAGACGTCGATGCCGGGCGGCAGCTTGCGGCTGGCCGCTTCGGCTTCGCGCTCGGAATAGCCGAGGGCGGCCAGCGCGTGCACCACGTCGGCGAGCGTCGAATCGGGGCTGGCCGGGCCGGCGCCGTCGGGCGACGCGGCGAACCGGCCCTTGAGCTCGAGCAGCAGGCGCTCGGCCGTCTTCTTGCCGATGCCGGGGACCCGCGTCAGGCGGGCGGCATCCTGGGCGCCGACCGCGCGCCGCAGTTCGTCGACCGACATGCCCGAGAGCAGCGAAAGGGCGATGCGCGCCCCGACGCCGGAGATGCGAATCAGCTGGCGGAAGGCGTCGCGCTCGGCTTCGGTACCGAAGCCGAAGAGCAGGTGGGCGTCGTCGCGTACGACGAGATGGGTGAGCAGCGTGACCGGCTGCCCGATCGCCGGCAGCTCGAAGATGGTGCTCATCGGCGCTTCCACCTCGTAGCCGACGCCGCCGACGTCCACCAGCAGGTCCGGCGGCCGTTTGGCGAGCAGCTTGCCTGAGAGTCGTCCGATCATGGCCGCGAGCTTACACCACGCGGCCGCCGCGGATCCTTGCGCCGCGTCGCCGGATCGCGAAGCCGGTGGCGCCTGCCGCGGCAGTCGCCCCGAGCGCGAACCTGGCGGCATGGATATGGCAGATCGCGCATGCGAGCGCATCGGCCGCATCGGCCGCGGGCGGGCCGGGCAGCGTCAGCAGGCGCTGCACCATCGCGGCAATCTGGCCCTTGCCGGCATGGCCGTGGCCGACGACGGACTGCTTGAGCTGCAGGGCGGTGTACTCGTGCACAGGCAGCCCGGCACCCGCCAGTGCCGTGATCGCCGCGCCGCGCGCCTGGCCCAGCAGCAGGGTCGAGGCGGGATTGATGTTGACGAACACCTTCTCGATCGCGCTTTCGTCGGGCCGATACTGGCCGATGATCTCGGTCAGGCCGGCGTGGATGACACCGAGCCGGGTCGCGAGATCGGCATCCGGGGTGCGGATCGTGCCGCTCGCGATATAGGTGAGGCGTCCCGCCTGACGGCGGACGAGGCCGAAGCCGGTGCGGCGCAACCCCGGGTCGACACCGAGGACGATGGCGGGCGCCGGGCGGGAGGCGTCGTCGGTCAATGCCGGAAGTGCCGCACGCCGGTGAAGACCATCGCGACGCCACGTTCGTTGGCCGCCGCGATGACTTCGGCGTCGCGCACCGAGCCGCCGGGCTGGATCACGCAGCCGGCGCCGGCGTCGACGACGACATCGAGTCCGTCGCGAAACGGGAAGAAGGCATCCGACGCAACCGCCGATCCCGCCAGCGACAGGGCCGCGTTGCTGGCCTTGATCGAGGCGATCCGGGCCGAATCGATACGGCTCATCTGGCCGGCGCCGACCCCGAGCGTCTGGCCGTTGCCGCAGAAGACGATCGCGTTCGACTTGACGAACTTGGCGACCCTCCAGGCGAACAGCAGGTCGGCGAGCTGCGTTTCGGTGGGCGCGATCTCGGTCACCACCCGCAGCTCGTCGGCAGCCAGGTTGCGCGAATCGAGCGTCTGCACGAGCAGGCCACCGCCGACCCGCTTGAAATCGAAGGCATTGCCCTGCGAGGCGAGCGGGATCTCGAGCAGGCGGACGTTCTGCTTGCCGGCGAAGACGGCGCGCGCTCCGTCGGCGAATCCCGGCGCGATCAGCACCTCGACGAACTGGCGGGCGACTTCCGCCGCGGTCTCGGCATCGAGCGGACGGTTGAACGCGATGATGCCGCCGAAGGCGGAGGTCGGGTCGGTCGAGAACGCCTTGGCATAGGCCTCGCCGCAGTCCGAGGCGATCGCGACACCACAGGGATTCGCGTGCTTGACGATCACGCAGGCCGGCGCATCGAAGCTCTTGACGCATTCCCAGGCCGCATCGGCGTCGGCGATGTTGTTGTACGAGAGCTCCTTGCCCTGCAGCTGGCGATAGTGGGCGAGCGTACCCGCCGCGGGATCGGCGTCGCGGTAGAAGGCGGCGGACTGGTGGGGGTTCTCGCCATAGCGCATGTCCTGCGCCTTGTGCCATTGCTGGGTGAAGACCTCGGGCAGGATGCGCGCGTCGTCGCCGGTCTCGTCGTCGCGCGTGCCCAGGTAGTTGCTGATCGCGGCATCGTAGGCGGCGGTGTGCGCGAAGACCTTCCGGGCCAGCGCCAGCCGGTTCCCGCGATCGATGCCGCCCGCGCCGCGCACCGCCGCGATGATCGCCTGGTAGTCGGCCGGGTCGACCACGGTGGTGACGCCGCCGAAGTTCTTGGCGGCGGCGCGCAGCATGGTCGGCCCGCCGATGTCGATGTTCTCGATCGCATCCTCGAAGCTGCAGTCGGGCCGGGCGACCGTGGCGGCGAACGGGTAGAGATTGACCACCAGCAGGTCGATGCGCTCGATGCCGTGCTCGGCAAGGGCCGCCATGTGAGCCGGCAGGTCGCGACGGGCGAGCAGGCCGCCGTGGATCTTCGGGTGCAGGGTCTTGACCCGGCCGTCGAGCATTTCGGGAAAACCGGTGTGCTCGGACACTTCGGTTACCGCGATGCCCTCGTCGGCGAGCAGCTTCGCGGTGCCTCCGGTCGAGAGGATCGCGACTCCGGCATCGGCCAGCGCGCGCGCCAGGTCGACGACCCCGGTCTTGTCCGAAACGCTGATCAGTGCCCGTTCGATTTTCTGCATGGTCTGCCCGTAGGAGGTTTGCGGCGGGCTATTGCCCGAGCATCCCGTGGTTGATCAGTTTCTTGCGAAGCGTGTTGCGGTTGATGCCGAGCATGGCGCTGGCCCGCAGCTGGTTGCCCTGCGCATGGCGCATGACGACTTCGAGCATCGGGCGTTCGACCGCCTGGATGACCATGTCGTAGACGGCCTGTGGCCGCGCGCCTTCGAGGTCGCGGAAATAGCGCTCCAGGTTGCGGGTGACGGCCTCGTCGATGCTGTTGCTCCTGCTCATGCCGCGAGTCTCCGGTCGCACTCCGGCGCCTGGCCGGTGGGGGCAGGCGCATCGGCCAGCTCGAGGATAGCGGCGACCTGTTCCTCGGGCGATTCGATCCGGAAGAAGCGGGCAAGGAACTCGCCCGCGCCAGGCCGGCCCGCAAGATACCAGCCGACATGCTTCCTGGCGGTGCGCACCCCGGTGAATTCACCATGGAAGGCGTAGTGGTCCAGCAGGTGCTCATGGAGCACCCGCACGAAGTCGGCCGGTCCGGGGGGCGGGCGCCGCGTGCCCTCGGCAAGCCATGCGGCGATGTCGGCGAAGATCCAGGGATTGCCCTGGGCGGCGCGGCCGACCATGACCGCATCGGCGCCAGTGGCCGCGAGCACCTCGGCGGCCTTGCGCGGACTGTCGATGTCGCCGTTGGCGACCACCGGTATGCGCAGGCGCGACTTGATCTCGGCGATGGTGTCGTATTCGGCGTGGCCCCGATAGCCGCAGGCGCGGGTGCGCCCGTGCACCGCGATCATGGCGACGCCGGCCGATTCGGCGGCGCGCGCGAGCATCGGGGCATTGCGTGATTCCGGCGTCGGGCCGGTGCGCATCTTGACGGTGACCGGAACGTCGACGGCGGCGACCACCGCTTCGATGATGCGCAGGGCCAGGCCGGTGTCGCCCATGAGCGCCGAGCCGGCCGCGAGATTGCAGACCTTCTTGGCGGGGCAGCCCATGTTGATGTCGATCACCTGCGCGCCGCGATCGACATTGAAGCGCGCCGCATCGGCCATCATGGCGGGATCGCCGCCGGCGATCTGTACGGCGCGCGGCTCGGTCTCGCCGGCGTGGTCGATGCGCCGCGAGGTCTTGACGCTGTGCCAGAGGCGAGGATTGGAGGCGGCCATCTCGGAGACCGCGTAGCCGGCGCCGAGCCGCCGGCAGAGCTGCCGGAACGGCCGGTCGGTCACGCCGGCCATCGGCGCGACGAATACCGGGTTCGGCAGCGTGAACGGGCCGAGCTGCATCGTGTTTCGGGCGGGTCCGGGTGGTTCGCGTTCGTCGGCGGGCCGGCGCGTCGTGGCAAGCTTCGCGCACTGTCGCCCGCGGACATTCTATCGGAAACCGGCTGCCCAAGAAATGGGCAGCGCGTCAAACGGGCAGCCCGTTCGGCCGGGTTCGGATTCGGGCGCAGGACAAGGCGGGGCGCCGAAGACAGTACGCTTGTACGGCAAGGCGCCCCAACGCGGTCATGCGCCCGAATCCGAACCCGGATTAGCTGCGCCAGCCGAACATGAAGCCCTTGGCGATACCGCGTCGGACCGGCGGCACCAGGTCGAGGGTGGACAGCAGCATGGACGCGACGCCGCGCACCATCGGCGTGGCGAACATCTCCGCGAGCCGGTCGGTGGCGCCGATGGTGATGAGCCGGTCGCGTCGGCGCGAGCGGGCATGGCTCGCACAGGCGGCGCGCAGCGCCGCGGCGCTGTCGTCGGCGTCGCCGAGCGCCTGGGCGAGCTCGAAGGCATCGCGCAAGCCGAGGTTGAGTCCCTGGCCGGCGACCGGATGCAGCGCCTGCGCCGCATTGCCGATCATGATGCGCCGGCCATCGAAGGTGTCCCGGCGCCGGCTGCGCGCGAGCGGCGCGACATGGCGCGGCGAAACCAGGCGCAGCCTGCCCAGGCTGTCGCCGAAGGCATCGGCCAGGGCGGCTTCGAAATCGGCCGCGGGCATGACGGCACGTTCATGGCAGGCCTCGGGCCGGTCGCACCAGACGAGGGAATGGCGATGCGATTCGGGCAGCGGCAGCAGGGCCAGCGGACCATTGGCCGTGAAACATTCGAAGGCGACGCCGTGGCGTTCGCGCCCGGCCTCCAGCTCGGCGAGCAGGGCGCATTGCCCGAACTCGCGTCTTTCGGCATCGGCGCCGGTGTCGCCGTCGGCGCAGATCTCGATCGCCGCGGTCTCGTCCGCGGGGCTCGCCTGCGGTTGGGCATCTTCCGCGCCGAAGCCGGCCACGCGGCATGCCGAATCCAGTGCGGCGACGAGCTCGCCGTAGCGGACCACCTGGCCCAGTGCCGGCAGGCCATGCTCGTCGTGCGTCATGCGCAGGCTGCCCGGATGATGCTCGATGCGCACGTCGACGTCGTGGATCGCGGCGGCCCGTGGCATCGGCATCACCCGCTCGAGCAGTTGCACCGAACCGGCCGACAGGGCGATCGCGCGGGCCGCCATCGCCTCGGGCAGGGGGCGCTGCCGGCGTGGCCAGTCGATCCGGCCGGGCCCGATCCCCTGGCGGCGCAGCCAGAGGGCCAGCGCCATCGCGACCGGGCCGCTGCCGGTGATGCGGATGCGTGGCCTGGGCTGGTTCACGGGTTCCGTCCGTCCTAGCCGCGCATCAGTGCTTCGATCTCGTCGGGATCGGTGGGCACGTCCGCGGTGATGACCTCGCAGCCCCCGGCATCGACGACGACGTCGTCCTCGATGCGGATGCCGATGTCGTGCATTGCCGTCGGCACGTCGTCCGCGGCCCGGACGTAGATGCCCGGCTCGATGGTGAGGACCATGCCGGGATGCAGGATCCGCCAGGGCCGGTTGCCGTCGGCGTCGCGTTCGCCCGGCTCCTGGTATTCGCCGCAGTCGTGCACATCCATGCCGAGCCAGTGGCTCGTGCGATGCATGTAGAAGCGCCGGAACGCGCCGGATTCGATCACGCCGTCGCGGCTGCCGGTGAGCAGGCCGGTATCGATCATCCCCTGGGCGAGCACCGCCACCGCCGCGTTGTGCGGGTCGTCGAAGCGCGCCCCCGGACGCGTGGCGGCGATCGCGGCGTGCTGGGCCGCAAGCACGATGTCGTAGAGCGCGCGCTGGGCGCCGCTGAAGCGCCCGCCGACCGGGAAGCTGCGGGTGATGTCCGATGCGTAGCCGTCGAACTCGCAACCGGCGTCGATCAGCAGCAGGTCGCCCTCGCGCATGCGGGCATCATTGGCGCGATAGTGCAGCACGCAGGCATTGGCCCCGGCCGCGACGATGGATCCATAGGCCGGCGCCTGCGCGCCCTGGCGCCGGAATTCGTAGAGCAGTTCGGCCTCGATCTCGTACTCGAAGCGGTCCGGCGCGCTGGCGCGCATCGCGCGGCGGTGGGCCGCCGCCGAGATGCGGGCGGCGCGCCGCATGGTGTCGAGTTCCAGGTCGTCCTTGCGCAGGCGCATTTCATCCAGGATGGCGAGCAGGTCGATCGCCCGGGTGGGCGCGCCGATGCCGGCGCGCGCCTGGGCCCGGACCTCGCCGAGCCAGAGCCGGACCCGCGTATCGAGCGTCTCGTCGGCGCCGAGCGCATGGAACAGCGCCGTGCGATTGGCGAGCAGCCTGGGGACTTCCTCGTCGAGGCTGCCGATCGGCAGGGCGCGATCGAAGCCGAAATGCGCCGCCGCGGCGTCGGGTCCGTAGCGAAATCCGTCCCAGATCTCGCGTTCCTCGTTCTTCTCGCGACAGAAGAGGACCGATTCGGCGTGTGCATCGTCGGCGACGATCACGAGCACCGCCTCGGGTTCGGGGAAACCCGCGAGATAGTGGAAGTAACTGTCCCAGCGGTAGGGATAGTCGCTGTCGCGATTGCGCATCCGCTCGGGCGCCGTCGGCAGGATCGCGACGCCGCCGCCGGCCGCGCGCATCGCTTCGATCACGGCCTCGCGGCGCGCCGCCCGGGTGGCGCTGCCCGCTGCGAGCGCCGGTGCTGTAGCTGGATTGGTCATGGCGTCGGTCATTGTGCCCTGAGTTCGAGGTCGAGTTCGGCAAGCCGCTGCGGCGTGCCGACATCGGTCCAGCGCCCGGCATGGATTTCGGCGCCGGCGCGACCCCGGTCGGCGGCCTCGCGCAGCAGGGGCGCGAGCCGCGCCCGCGTGCCCGGCGCGATGCCGGCGAAGAGCGCCGGCGAGTATGCACCGATGCCGGCGAAGGTGAGCTGCTCCGGCGCCTGCGCGAGCAGGCGATCACCGTCGATCCCGAAGTCGCCCGCCCGGTTGTGGGCGGGATTGGGCACCAGCACGCACCAGGCGAGCAGGTCGGCCGCCCGCATCCGGGCGATGATGCGCGCCATGCGCCGGAAGTCGAAGTCGCAGAAGATGTCGCCATTGACGACGACGAAGGGATCGTCGCCCAGCAGCGGCAGGGCGGTCGCGATTCCGCCGGCGGTCTCGAGCGCGCTCGCCTCGGGCGAATAGCGGATCCGCGCGCCGAAGTCGGCGCCGTCGCCGAGCGCCGCCTCGATGCGCGCGCCGAGCCAGGCATGGTTGATTACGATGTCGCGGATGCCGGCGCCGACCAGGGCATCGACATGGCGGGCGATCAGCGAACGACCGCCCGCCTCGAGCAAGGGCTTGGGAACGGTGTCGGTGAGCGGGCGCATGCGCTCGCCGCGCCCGGCGGCGAGGATCATCGCGCGCGGGGGCGCCTCAGAAGGTGTAGCCGACACGCGGCTGGTCCGCCTCGATCCGGTCGATGACCCGGGCCAGGCCGGAAAGCGCGCCGTAGCGGCCCACGGTACGGCGCAGGTAGCCCAGCACCCGCGGCATGTCGTCGAGATAGCCGTGCTTGCCGTCGCGATGCGACAGCCGCGCGAAGATGCCGAGCACCTTCAGCTGGCGCTGCACACCCGTCCACTCGTAGTCGCGATAGAAGTCGCCGAAGTCCGGCGCAACCTCGAGACCGGCCGCGCGCGCCGCTTCCCAGTAGCGCACCACCCAGTCGATCTCGCGGTCTTCCGGCCAGTCGATGTAGGCATCGCGAAACAGCGAGACGACGTCGTAGGCGATGGGGCCCTCGACCGCGTCCTGGAAATCGATGATGCCCGGCCCGTCGCGCCCGAGGACCATCAGGTTGCGGCTGTGATAGTCGCGATGGACATGGACTACCGGCTGGGCGAGGATCGCGTCGAGCAGGCGGTCGAAGCCTTCGCGCAGGTGGCGCTGGTCCTCGTCGTCCAGGACGATGCCGCGATGCCGCGCGACATACCATTGCGGGTACAGCGCGAGCTCGCGCTCGAGCAGTGCCCGGTCGTAGCGCGGGAAGGTGCCGGGCCGGCCCGTCGCCTGGATTCGCACCAGGGCCGCGCTCGCCTCGCGATAGAGCCGGTCGGCATGGCGTCCGCCATCGGCGACCAGGCGTTCGAGATAGGTGGTGGTGCCGAAGTCCTCCAGCAGCAGGAAGCCGCGATCGGGGTCGGCGGCGAAGATCCGCGGCACCCGCACGCCGGCGCCCGCGAGGATCTCCGCGGCGCGCATGAAGGGGCGGCAGTCCTCGGCCGGCGGCGGCGCGTCCATCGCGACGACGCTGCCCTCGCGTTGCCGGTCGATGCGGAAATAGCGACGAAAGCTCGCGTCATTCGATGCCGGCCGGATCGTGTCGATTCGCAGGCGCTGGTCGTTGCCGAGCCTGGCCAGCCAGGCGCAAAGTTCGTCGAGGCGGGCGTCGGGACTCATCGCATCGGAATTCGGATTCGCCGGAGCCGGCATGCGCGTACCCGTCGGGCAGCCCTGCCGGCGCTCCGTATAATAATCGATCGTTGCCGCATCACAGCCACCGGCGAGCCCCCGAACCGCGTGACCAGCCTGCCTACGCGTCGTCGCTTCGACCTGCCGCTGCGCCTGCGACGGTCGCTGCGCCGGCAAGTCCTTCCCGCATCTCTTGCGCCCGTCGGCCGAGTCGCGGTGTTCGCCCTGCTCGGGCTCGTCGGCGCGCCCGGCGCCGCCGTCGCGCAGGCCCACTACGGGGTCGATCCCGCCCCGCTGCGCCTGCGCATCGAGCCCGCGCTGGGCGCGAGCGACCCCGCGCCGACCGAATCGGGTCGGCCGATCTTCGCGCGGGGGGAGCGGGCCATCGGTCGCCCCGATCGGGATCTCACGCTGGAGGGCGATGCCGAGATCCGCCATGCGGGTACCGTGGTGCGCGGCAACCGCATCACCTGGTACGAGGACGACGAGGAACTCGTCGCGGTGGGCAACGTCAGGGTGGTTCGCGCGGGCAGCGTGTTCGTGGGCGAGGGGCTGCAGCTGCGACTGGACTCCAACACCGGCAGCTTTCGCGCTCCCACCTACGAATTGCCGCTCTACGACGGGCGCGGCGAAGCCGATCGACTGGATTTCCTCGGCGGGCGGCGGGTCGGCATGGTCAACGCCACCTACACGACCTGTGAACCGGAAGACCCCGACTGGTACCTGCGCGCCGACGAGCTGACGATCGACGAGGAGCGCGGCGAGGGCAGGGGCCGCGGTGCGCGGCTCTATTTCAAGGACGTGCAGCTGCTCGGGGTGCCCTACTTCGGCTTTCCCCTGGGCGACCAGCGTCGTTCGGGAATACTCGCGCCGAGCTTTTCCATGAGCTCGACGACCGGCGCCGAGCTCATGGTGCCCTACTACTGGAACATGGCGCCCAACCGTGACCTGACGCTGCGCCCACGCGTCATGGCCAAGCGCGGCCTGATGCTCGGCGCCGAGTACCGCTACCTCACGCCCGACTACTACGGCACCTTCGATGGCGAGTTCGTCGCGAAGGACAATGTCACGGGCGACAAGCGCTACCAGTGGTCCTGGCTCACCCGGGTCACCAACCTCGGTGGCTGGGCCGGCCAGGTCAATCTCAACGGGGTGTCCGACGACAACTACTTCGTCGATTATTCCCGCACGATCATGGACAGTGCGGAGCGTTCGCTGACGCGCGATGCCTATCTCGTTCGCGCCTTCGGCGACTGGACGGTGCTCGGGCGGGTCAGCAAGTGGCAGAACATCCTGGAAGCCCGGCTAGCGCCGCCCTACGAGCGCGAACCGCAGATCATGGCCCGCTACGCGAAGCGCGAATGGGGCGGCTTCGACTTCACCACGACGCTCGATGCGACCCGCTTCGCGCGTCCGCTCGACAACGCGGTCGAGGGCGTGCGGGTCTTCGCGGACAACGAGCTCAGCTATCCGATCATGCTGCCGGGCGGTTTTCTCGTGCCCCGGGTCGGCCTGCACCTGTCGAGCTACCATCTCGACAACAACCCGCTCGGCGACGAGCGGCTCGACCGCGCCGTGCCGACCTTCTCGGTCGATGCCGGCCTCGTCTTCGAGCGCGACACCCGGGTGTTCGACAATCCGATGCTGCAGACGCTCGAGCCGCGGCTGTTCTATGTGCGCACGCCGTATCGCGACCAGTCGGAGTTCCCGGTCTTCGACACCGGGGTTGCCGATTTCAACTTCGCCCAGCTCTTCTCGACCAATACCTTCGTGGGCAGCGACCGCATCGCCGATGCCAACCACCTGACGGCGGCGGTGATCTCGCGCTTCATCGAACCGTCGACCGGCGCCGAGCGGTTCCGGATCGCGCTCGGCCAGCGACTCTACTTCAATCCGCAACGGGTGGCGCTGCGCGGCACCAGCGTGCCGACCGACCGGCGCTCCGACGTGCTGCTGGCCGCCTCGGGCGACTTCGGCAACGGCATGACGCTCGACGGCGGCCTGCAGTGGAGCGTGCGCGACTCGCGGGTGCCGCGCTTCTCACTGTCCTGGCGCTACCTGCCCGAGCCTGGCAAGGTGGTCAACGTGGGCCTGCGCTACCTGCGCGACGAGATCGGCCAGTTCGATACATCCTGGCGCTGGCCGGTATCGAGGCGCTGGGCCGCGATGGGGCGGCTCAACTACTCCTGGGCCGATACCGCCCGGGATCCGCTGACGCTGGCGATCATCCCGGCCGAGCCCGGTTTCGTCGAAAGCGTGCTGGGCTTCGAGTATCGTCGCGACTGCTGGACCGCCCGCTTCGTCGTGCAGCGATTCACCACCGCCGCCTTCGAGAAGACGACCGCGTTCTTCCTGCAGCTCGAACTCCACGGCGTCGGCCATCTGGGCTCCGACCCCTTCGATATACTCACGCGGAATATCCGGGGCTACCAGTCGCCCACCGACCGTCCCGCCCAGCCAGGCCGATTCTTCGGATACGAATGACAGCCATCTCCAAGCTGATCCTCGCGATCGCGACGATCGCGACGATCGCCGTCGCGTTGCTCTCGTCGCATGCGGCCAGCGCCCAGCGGCCCACGCTGGTCGACCGCGTGGTCGCGATCGTCAACGATGACGTCATCACCCAGGTCGAACTGGAGCGACGCCTCGCCCAGGTCCGTGGCCAGCTCGGCCGCCAGGGTGGCGCCATGCCACCGCCGGGGGTGCTCGAGCGGCAGGTGCTCGAGCACCTGGTCATCGAACGCATCCAGCTGCAGATGGCCGAGGAACGCGGGATACGGATCACCGATGCCCAGCTCGACCGCCTGGTGGAGCGCTTCGCCGCGGAGAACAGGCTCGATGTCGAGCAGCTGCGCGCCCGGGTAGCGGCCGAAGGCATGAGCTTCGAGTCCTTTCGCGAGCAGCTGCGCGGCGAATACCTGCGCAGCAGGCTGCGCGAGCGCGAGGTCGATGCGAAGGTGAACGTCAGCGAAGCCGATGTCGATGCCCGGCTCGCTGCCGGGCAGGGGCGTGCGCAGGGAGCCGAGGTGCCGGTCGAGTACGAGGTCGGGCAGGTCCTGTTGCGGGTTCCCGAGGACGCCGCCGAGGCCGAGGTCGAACGCCAGCGCCAGATCGCCGGCGAGCTGGTCGAGCGGCTGCGCGCCGGCGCGGACATCGGGGAACTCGCCGCCGAAGTCGCCGGGTCGCAGGACGGCGGGCAATCGGTTTCGCTCGGCTGGCGCGATGCGAGCCGCCTGCCGCAGCTCTTCGTCGATGCGATCCGCGAGCTGGAGCCGGGTGGAGTCGCCGATCCGGTGCGCAGCCCCAACGGCTTCCATGTCCTGCAGCTGCTCGGGCGTCGCGATGCGGCTTCCGCCGCAGCCTCGGCCCAGTCGAGCGCGGTGGTGCAGACGCATGTCCGCCATATCCTGGTACAGCCCGACGAACTCCTGCCCGAGGCCGAGGCGCTGCGTCGGCTCGCCGATATCCGTGAACGGGTGCTCAACGGCAGCGCGAGCTTCGAGGACATGGCCCGCCAGTATTCCAGCGACGGCAGCGCGGGTCGCGGCGGCGATCTCGGCTGGGTCTACCCGGGCGACACCGTGCCGGAGTTCGAACGCGCCATGAATGCGCTCGAACCGGGCGAGATCAGCGAGGTGGTGCGCACGCCCTTCGGCCTGCACCTGGTCCAGGTCCTCGGCCGGCGCAGCGACCAGGCTTCGCCCGAGCGCCTGCGCCAAGCGGCTCGCCAGGCGGTGCGCGAGCAGCGCGCCGAGGAGGCCTACGAGATCTGGGTCGAGCAGCTGCGCGACAGCGCCTACGTGGTGATCCGCGAGGAATGACGCGGCCGGCCCCGGCGCGGCGCACGCGCAGTGGCGTCCTTGCGCGACGCCGCTTCGGCCAGCATTTCCTGGTCGATGCCGGCGTGATCCATGCCATCGTCGAGGCGATCGGGCCGCGCCCCGATGACTCGATCGTCGAGATCGGTCCGGGGCCGGGGGCCCTGACCGACGCGCTGCTCGATCGCATCGGGCACATCGATGCGATCGAGATCGATCGCGACCTGGCCGCCGCGCTGGCGGCCCGCCACGGCGCCGAGCGCCTGTCCCTGCACCAGGCCGATGTGCTGGGCTTCGACTGGCGCGGGTTCGCCGGCGACCGGCGCCTGCGGATCGTGGGCAACCTGCCCTACAACATCTCGAGTCCCCTGCTGCTCGGTCTGGCCGAGGTGGCGGACATCGTCATCGACCAGCACTTCATGCTGCAGAAGGAGGTCGTTGCGCGCATCGTCGCCGATCCGGGCGGCGGCGACTACGGGCGCCTGGGCATCCTCCTGCAGGCCCGCTACGACTGCGACTGGCTGTTCGATGTGCCGCCCGGCTCCTTCGATCCGCCGCCGCGGGTGGACTCCGCGGTGCTGCGCATGACCCCGCGCGCCTGCCGGGTGCGAAGCCTCGCCGCCCTGTCCGAACTGCTGGCGGTCGGCTTCGGCCAGCGTCGCAAGATGCTGCGGGGCCATCTCCTGCCCTGGCTGCGTGAGCGCGGCATCGAGGATGCCGCGCTGGAGCCGACCCGGCGCGCCGAGGAGATCGACCAGGAGACCTGGTACCGGATCGCCGACCGGTTGATGGAGACGAAGCCGGGACCGGACTGAGTCCGCTTCCTGTCCCCCGCATCGGCGGGCGCAACGGCGATTCCTTCTACCCCCGGGCGGCCGCGTCGAGGCCGGGGCGCGAGGTATCGAAGACCACCAGTTCGGGAAACTCGGCGACGAGGAACAGCCGGTATCGGCTGATGCGCCCGTCGACGAGCTCGAAGAAGCTGAACACCGAGCCGTGGATCCGCTGGCCGCTGGGTGGTCGCCCGAGCCATGGGCCGCTGTGCAGTCCGGTGAACGACCACCAGGCCATGACCTCGTCGTCGCCGGCCACGATGCGTTTCACGTCGACCCGCAACTCGGTGACATCGCGGCGGAAGCCCCGGGCGTGGGCGACCAGGCCGGCCCGGCCGGGCGGGCCACCGAAGGCAGCGTTCGCCTCGTCGACCATGTCGGGCTGGGTCATGGCCTCGAGCAGGTCCAGTCGCCCTTCGACGACCACCTGCTCGAGATAGCTGCGCATCAGGGTTTCAGGATCGCGGTCGGAGTTCATCGCGTGGTCTTCCGTACAGGATCACGGCCAGCGCCAGTGCGTCCAGCGCCGCGGCCGTGAGAAAGGGCAGCCGGTAGCCGCCGGAGATGTCATGGAGCCAGCCGAACACGCTCGGGCCGAGGCAGGAGAGCAGACCGATGATCATCGCTCCCACGCCGTAGATCGAGCCGAAGGAAGCCGCGCCGAATTCGCGACGCACGATGATCGGCGAGAGGGTCGTCACGTTGCCGATGGTGATGCCGTAGCCGAGGCTCGCTACCACCAGCGCCGTCGGCGAAGCGGCGAAGGCCAGCAGGGTGAGGAAGATCGTCCCGAGGCCGAACATGGCGGCGGCCGCGAGACGGACATCGATGGCGTCCGAGAACCGCGCCAGCAGGAGGCGGCCGATGAAGGCCGCGATCGCGGTGGCCGACACCAGCGCGGCAGCGCCCGCTGCGCCCAGTGTCGGCGCGGCGAGCGCGACATGATGGGTCAGGAAGCCGAGCTGCACCATCAGCGCGAGCCCGAAGGCGGCGATCGAGGTCCGGAACTGCGGGGTTGCGAGCGCGGCGGAGCGGTTCCATCGATGCGGCTCGACCGGTACGGTCCGCGGATCGGGCCGCATTCCGTCGGGCAGCAGCCCGAGGTCCTGTGGCCGGTGGCGCAGCACCCGCCATGCCAGCGGCAGCACGACGGCGATCACGGCCGCTCCCGCCAGCATCGTCGCCTGCGCGAAGCCGAGCAGCCGGATGCTCGTCGCCAGCAGCGGCAGCCCGATCATGCCGCCGAAGCTCGCGCCGAGCAGCGCGATGGTCACCGCCCGCCCCTGGTGGCGCTCGAACCAGGGCGCCAGCGTGGTCGTCAGCGCGGTGGATCCGAGGCTGGCATAGCCGACGCCCGCCAGTATGAAGATCGCATAGACCTGCCAGGGCTCCGTGATCCGGCCAAGCAGGGCGACGCTGGTGCCCATGGCGAGCGCACCGACCGTGATGACCCCGCGCGGCCCCTTGCGCCCGATCAGGCTGCCGACCGGCATCGACAGGCAGGCGCCGGTGAGATAGAACACGGTGATCGCCGACGAGACCACGCCGATCGACCAGCCGTGCATCCGGGTGATCTCGTACAGGTAGACGCTGACGCCAAATACCCCGAGCGCCCAGCTCAGGGTGGCGATCAGCAGGCAGGCCGCGACCATCCACCAGCCGTAGAACACCCGCCCGTGCCCTGTCGCGATCAAGTCATTCCCGTCCGGTCGTGTCGCCCCACCGTGTCGGGTGCGATCGCATTGTCGCGGCCTGATCGGCGACGCTGGTGGAACGCCTGTCCTGCCATGTCGTCAGGGTTCGTGATGCAGTCGGATCAGGCGGTCTCGATCAGCTCGATCTTGTAGCCGTCGGGATCCTCGACGAAGGCGATCACCGTGGTGCCGCCCTTGACCGGGCCGGCTTCGCGGGTGATGCGTCCGCCGGCCGCGCGGATGCGCTCGCAGGTGGCGGCGACGTCGGACACGCCGATCGCGACATGGCCGTAGGCGGTGCCGAGATCGTAGCTGTCGACGCCATGGTTGTAGGTGAGCTCGAGCACCGCGGTGTCGCGTTCATCGCCGTAGCCGACGAACGCCAGCGAGTAGCCCTGTTCGGCGCGCTCCGTACTGCGCAGCAGCTCCATGCCCAGTACCCGTGTGTAGAAGTCGAGCGAACGTTCCATGTTGCCGACGCGCAGCATCGTGTGCAGGATTCTCATTGTCAGGATCTCCTTGTGCGGTCTCCATGCGGCCGCGTCTGCGATCGTATGCGAAGGCGGATCAGAGCGCGGCGCCTTCCTCGTGCAATGCCCGCAGCCGCTCGCGCGCTTCGCGATAGCCGGGCATCAGTTCGCCGACCGTCGACCAGAAATCCGCGCTGTGGTTGAGTTCCTTGAGATGGGCGACTTCGTGGGCGATGACGTAGTCGATCAGCTCGAGCGGGAAATGCACCAGCCGCCAGTTGAGCCGGATCACGCCGTCGGCGGTGCAGCTGCCCCAGCGGGTGCGTGCCGAGGACAGCCCCCAGCGCGTGGGCTTGCGACCCAGGCGTTCAGAGAATACCGGCAACCGCTCGCCGAATATCCGCGTCGCCTCGGCCTGCAGCCAGCCCTGGACCCGGTCGCGCATCTGGGTGCTGCCGGCGCCCGGCGGCAGGCCGATGCGCAGCGTGGCGCCCTCATGGACGACGCCATCGGTGCGGGCGCAGATCTCCATGCGCAGGATACGTCCCAGATAGCGCAGGGATTCACCATGGGCCCAGCGGATCGCGAGGCGCTCGCGGCGCTGCTGGTAGTCGCGCCATTCGACGAGCTTGGCAAGGATCCAGCGGGATTTCTCCTGCAAGGCGCCGTCGAGCTCGCGCAGGGGAAACCAGGAGGGCGCCGACACCGTGAGGCCGCGCTCGTCGATCTGGAAGCCCAGCGTGCGTCGGCGGCTGCGCTTGAGCAGGTAGTCGACGCGCTGGCCTTCGATGATCGCGCTGCGCTGGCCGGCGCCCGGCGGCAGCGTCGGTACCGGGGCGATCGCTTCGAAGGGCAGCGAGAGCTGCAGGGCGCCGGCGCCCGATAGCGGTTTGCTGCGCCGGCCTTTCATGCGTGACTTGCCTCGCGTGTCATCGTGGCGTAGGCGTGGGGACTGATGCGTCGCATTTCGGATTCGATCCAGGTCTCGGCGCGGTTGCCGAGTTCGTCGGGGCGGAGTTGGTCGGGATGCAGCGGTGGGCCGATCGAGACGGTGATCGTGCCGGGACGCTTGAGAAAGGCCTTGCGTGGCCAGGCCTCGCCACTGTTGACTGCGATGGGCACCAGTGGCGCGCCGGTGCGCGCGGCGAGCCTCGCGCCGCCGGACTTGTAGTGGCCTTGCGATCCGACGCGGGTGCGGGTGCCTTCCGGGAAGATGATGATCCAGCGTCCTTCCGCGAGCTTGCGAGTACCTTGTCGCACGACCTGCTCGAAGGCGTTGGCTCCCTTGCGGCGATCGATGTGAATCATGTCGAGCAGCGCGATACCCCAACCGAAGAATGGAATGTACAGCAGCTCGCGCTTGAACACGTAGCAGAGCTCGCGCGGCATCCAGGTCGGATAGAAGAGCGTTTCCCAGGTCGACTGGTGCTTCGACCACAGGATCGCCGGGCCATCGGGCAGGTTCTCGGCGCCGACGATGCGCCAGTGGATGCCGCAGATCGTCCTGGCGCCCCAGACGACCATGCGCGGCCAGCAGACAGCGATCCGGTAGCGAAGGTGCAGGGGCAGCGGCGCGGCGAGCAGGCACAGCAGCGCCATCGGGATCACGGTGACGATCTGGAACAGCAACAGCAGGGCCGAGCGAAGCGCGAGCATCAGGCGGCGAGTTCGGCGGCGATCGCGGTGAGGTCGACGCGGATCGTCGTGCCCGGCGGCAGGTTGCCCGCCTGCAGTGTGCGGGTGCCCTTGCCGGTGAGCACCAGGATGCTGCGGCAGCCTGCCGCATGCGCGGCCTGCAGGTCACGCAGCGCATCGCCGACCACCACGGTCCCCTGGGGCTCGGCGCCGAAGCGCCTGAGGATGTCGAAGATCATGCCCGGCCGCGGCTTGCGACATTCGCAGTTGGAATCGGCGGCATGCGGACAGAAGAAGATCGCCTCGATGCGTCCGCCCGCTTCGTTGACCGTCTGGTGCAGCTTGGCGTGGATCGCCGCCAGCGTGTCCAGATCGAACAGGCCGCGGGCGATCCCCGACTGGTTGGTTGCGATCGCTATCCGGTAGCCGGCCTTGTTCAGCCGCGCGATCGCGGTCGCCGCGCCCGGCAGCGGGCGCCATTCGTCCGGACTCTTGATGAAGGCGTCGCTGTCCTCGTTGATGACGCCGTCGCGATCGAGGATCAGCAGCTTCACGTGGCAGCCAGCCTGGAGATGTCGGCGACCCGGTTCATGAGCCGATGCAGGTGCGCGAGCAGCGCGAGCCGGTTGTTGCGCACCCGTTCATCGTCGGCCATGACCATCACGTCGTCGAAGAAACGGTCGACCGTGGCACGAGTGCCGGCCATCAGGGTCATCGCCCGGGTGAAGTCCTGGCGCGACATCGCCGCTTCGATCTGCGGGCCGAGGGATTCGACCGAATCGGCGAGCTCGCGTTCGGCCGGTTCGCTGAGCAGGGAATGGTCGATGATCGCCCCGATGGCGCCGCCCGCCTTGCGCAGGATATTGCCGATACGCTTGTTGGCGGCGGCCAGCGCCTGGGCTTCGGGCAGTCCGGCGAACGCGCGCACCGCCGCCAGCCGCGCCGGCACCGCCGCGAGCTGGGCCGGGCGCAGCGCCACCACCGCGGTGATCTGGGCGCTGTCGAAACCCTGGTCGCGCAGGTAACCGAGGAGCCGGTCGTGGAAGAAGGTCTCGAGCTCGCCACGGGCATCGGGGTCGGCCTTGTCGAAGGCCTTGAACGCGAAGCCGATGAGCTCGGGCAGGGGCAGGTCGAGGTGGCGTTCAATGAGGATGCGGATCACGCCGAGCGCATGGCGGCGCAGGGCGAAGGGATCCTTGTCTCCCGAGGGCGACTGGCCGATCGAGAACAGCCCCGCCAGGGTCTCGAGCTTGTCGGCCAGGGCGAGCACGGTGCCGGTTTCGGAGGCGGGCAGGTCATCGCCGGCGAAGCGTGGCCGGTACTGCTCGGCCATCGCGTCGACGACGCCGTCGGGCTCGCCATCGTGCCAGGCGTAGTAGCGCCCCATCACGCCCTGGAGCTCGGGGAACTCGCCGACCATGCCGGTGAGCAGGTCGCACTTGGCCAGCGTCGCGGCACGTTCGGCCAGCTTCGCATCGGCGCCGATGCGCGTGGCGATGTCGCGGGCGATCGACCGGATGCGGTTGGCCCGCTCGGCCATGGTGCCGAGCCTGGCGTGATAGACCACCGATTCGAGCTGCGGCACCCGCTCGGCGAGGCTGAGCTTGCGGTCCTGCTCGTAGAAGAAGCGCGCATCGGCCAGTCGGGGGCGCACGACCCGCTGGTTGCCCTCGATGATCTGCGTCGGATCGGCGACCACCATGTTCGAGACGATCAGGAAGCGGTTCTCCAGCTTGCCGTCGGCACCGAACAGCGGGAAGTACTTCTGGTTGGTGCGCATCGTCAGGATCAGGCACTCCTGGGGAACCGCGAGGAACTCGGCCTCGAATTCGCCCATGTAGACCTGCGGCCATTCGACCAGCGCCGTGACTTCGTCGAGCAGGGGGTCGATGTCGGCCTCGTCGCCCAGCGAGGCGCCGGCCTGCGCCGCCTGCGCGCGCAGCGCCTGGTCGATGCGCTGGCGGCGCGCGTCGAAGCTCGCGATGACATGGGCGGATTCGAGCCGGGATTCGTAGCCGTCCGCGCTCGCGATCACGAGCGGTCCGTCCGACATGAAGCGATGGCCGAAGGTTTCGCGGCCGCTGGCCATGCCGAGCAGCGTGGCGGGCACCACATCCTGGCCGTGCAGGACGACGAGCCGGTGCGCCGGGCGCACGAAGGACACGCTGGTGTGGCCGTCGGCGAGCTGGTATTGCATCAGCTTCGGGATCGGCAGGCGGGCGATCGTCTCCTCGAGGATTTCCTGGAGGGCGTCGGCGAGCCGCTCGCCGACGATCCGGGTACGCGCGAAGAAGGCTTCCTGCTTGCCTTCGCCGCGCCGCTCGAGCGAGTCGATCGCCACGTTCTGGCGTTCGGCCCATTTGCGCAGGGCCTGGCTGGGCGAGCCGTCGGCCTCCAGACCCACCTTGACCGACGGACCCTTGAGCTCGACATCGCGATCGGGTGCGCGCGCCAGCACATCGTCGACCCGTACCGCGAGTCGGCGCGGCGTCGCGAAGGCCTGGTGGCTCGATGCCGCGGCGAGCCGGCGCGAGCGCAGTCCAGCGGCGATGCCGTCGGCGAACGCATCGCCCAGGCGGCGCAGGGCCTTGGGCGGCAGTTCCTCGGTGTGCAGTTCGACGAGCAGTGGCGCGGAGGTCATGGGCGGGCGGTGATGGGATTCAGGAAGCGCGCTCGACCCGGGCATCGGGTGCGAGCATGGGGAAGCCGAGGCGTTCACGGGAGTCGTGGTAGGCCTGCGCGACCGCCCGCGCCAGCGCGCGGACGCGTCCGATGTAGGCGGCACGCTCGGTCACCGAGATCGCCCCGCGCGCATCGAGCAGGTTGAAGACATGCGAGCACTTCATGACCATCTCGTACGCGGGCAGCGCAAGCGCCTCCTCGATGAGGATGCGCGCCTGCGCCTCGTATTCGTCGAAGTGGCGGAACAGCATCGGGATGTCGGCGATCTCGAAGTTGTACTTCGACTGCTCGACCTCGTTCTGGTGGAAGACGTCGCGGTAGCTGATCGAATCGGTCCACTGCAGGTCGAAGATGCTCTCGACCTTCTGCAGGTACATCGCGAGTCGTTCGATGCCGTAGGTGATCTCGCCGGTGGCGGGCACACATTTGAGCGAGCCGACTTCCTGGAAATAGGTGAACTGCGTCACCTCCATGCCGTTGAGCCAGACTTCCCAGCCGAGCCCCCAGGCGCCCAGGGTCGGCGATTCCCAGTCGTCCTCGACGAAGCGGATGTCGTTCGACTTCGGATCGATGCCCAGCGCCTCGAGCGAACCGAGGTAAAGGTCGATGATGTCGGGAGGCGACGGCTTGAGCACCACCTGGTACTGGTAGTAGTGCTGCAGGCGGTTGGGATTCTCGCCGTAGCGGCCGTCCTTGGGGCGGCGCGAAGGCTGGACATAGGCGGCGCGCCAGGGCTCCGGCCCGATCGCACGCAGGAAGGTCGCGGTATGGAAGGTGCCGGCGCCGACCTCCATGTCGTAGGGCTGCAGCAGCGCGCAACCCTGACGGTCCCAGTATTCCTGGAGTCGCAGGATGATCTTCTGGAAGGAGAGCATGGCGGGCTGGGGTGGAGTGGCCCCGTGGATCGCAAACTGCGATTCTAGCTTCTTCGGGCTTCATGCCGGCGTCGCAGCGCAAGCGCCAGCAGGAAGACGAGAGCGACGCTCATCACCGGCCAGTGGCCGAAGCGCACATAGGGCGTCATTCCGGTGGTTCCGCGCACCTCGACGTCGAGTGCCCCGCGGCTGACCGGCTCGAGCGCGGCGAGCACCCGGCCCGAGGCGTCGATCGCGGCGGTCATGCCGGTGTTGGTGGCGCGCAGCATCGGCCGGCCGAGTTCGATCGCGCGCAGCCGGGAGATGTTCAGGTGCTGGCCGAGCGCATGCGAATCGCCGAACCAGGCGATGTTGCTGATGTTCACCAGCACGCTCGCGCCGTCGCGCACCTGCTGGCGCAACAGGCCGGGGAAGAGATCCTCGTAGCAGATGTCGAAGGCGAAGGCCTGGTCGCCGACGAGCACCGGCGGCTGGCCCGGCGCGCCGCGCGCGAACTCGCCCAGCGGGATGTTCATCATGCGGACGAACCAGCCGAAGGCCGGCGGGATGAATTCTCCGAAGGGCACGAGCTGGCGCTTGTCGTAGCGTCCGACGAGCGTCCCTCGCGGGCCGCGCACCACGACCGAGTTGCTCAGCATGCCGGCGGCGCCCCCGGCGGGATCGGCTGCCGGCTCGGGCAGCCCGACCGCCACGAAGCCGCCGGTGCGCGCGAGATGCGCGAAGAGCCGATCGACGATCGCCGGCGGCGTGCTGCTCCAGGTCGTCGTCCAGGCGGTCTCGGGCAGTACCGTCAGCAGGGCATCGCCGGCGAGCACATCGTCGGTGTAGTCGTTCATGGCCCGCAGGGCCCGCTGCGGATCGAACTTCATGCCCTGTTCGACATTGCCCTGCAGCAGGCGCACCGCGACCGCCGGGCCGGTCGCCTGGATCGGGGCCGCGCCGCCGAGTGCGACGAGGCTCGCCACGACGGCGCCCGCCAGGCCCGCCACGGGCAGGACCGCGGCGGCGCCATGGCTTCGCCAGCGCAGCAGCGTGGCGAGCGTCGCGGCAAGTGCGACGACCGCGCCACCGAGGCCGTAGACGCCGATGCCGGCGGCGATCGTCGCCAGCGGTCCGTCGACCTGCGCATAGCCAAGGGACAGCCAGGGAAAGCCGGTGAACACCCAGCCGCGGGCAAGCTCGCCGATCATCCAGCAGGCCGCGAGTGCGGCGATCCGGGCGAGGCCGGCGGCGCGACCCGTGTGCGCCGCCGGCGCGAGTCGTTCGGCGAGGGCGAGGGCGGCGGCGCCGAAGAGCGCGAGATAGGCCGACAGCAGGAACACCGCGGCGGTCGCCAGCGGCGCCGCGAGGCCGCCGTAGCGATGCATGCTGATGTAGAGCCAGCCGATGCCGGCGCAGAAGCCGGCCAGCCCGAACATGAAGCCGAGAAGGGCGCTGCGCGCGACCGGTCGCGGATGCGGCCTTGCGAGCAGCGCGAAGAGGCCGGCGAGCGCGATAAGCTGCAGCCACCAGCCATGCGGCGTGGAGAAGCTCGCGGCGTTCAGCAGCCCGAGCGCGATCGCGAGCGCCGCGCTCAGGATGTCGCGCCTTCCGGCGTCGCGTCGCCGTTGCCGATGCGCGTCACCAGCAGCAGCTGGACCTGGCGCGCATCGGCGCGCAGGACTTCGAAGCGCAGGCCGGCGAACTCGACGGTCTCGCCGCGTCGCGGCACCCGGCCGAGCTTCTCGGTGACCAGTCCGCCGATGGTGTCGAAGTCGTCGTCGGCGAGCTGCGTGCCGAGCACATGGTTGAATTGCGCGATCTCGGTGATCGCGCGCACCCGGTAGCGCTGGTCGCCGAGAATGCGCTCGACCGCGATGATGTGGTCGCTTTCCTCGTCGAAGTCGAATTCATCCTCGATGTCGCCGACGATCTGCTCGAGCACATCCTCGATGGTCACCAGCCCGGCGACGCCGCCGTACTCGTCGACGACGATCGCGAGATGGTTGCGATTGGCGCGGAAGTCGCGCAGCAGCACGTTGAGCGCCTTGCTCTCGGGCACGAACACCGGTGGGCGCAGGAGATCGCGCACATCCGTGTCCGCGTCGGCGACCAGGCGCAGGAGCTCCTTGGCGTGCAGGATGCCGAGCACATTGTCGCGATCGCCCTCGACGACCGGAAAGCGCGAGTGCGCCGTGGTGATGACATGCTCGAGGAACTGCTCGAAGGGTTGCGTGATGTCGATCACGTCCACCTGCGAGCGCGGCACCATGATGTCGCGGGCCGAGAGCTCACTCACCTGCAGTACGCCCTCGATCATCGAGACCGCATCGGCGTCGATCAGGTCGCGTTCATGGGCCTTGCGCAGGACACCGAGCAGTTGGCTGCGGTCGTCCGGCACCCGGTTGAGCAGCGACTTGAGGCGCTCGATCAGCGGGCGCATGTCTTCGCTACGTTGGGAAGGATCGGGCATCGGCTTGGGCTGCGGCCTCGATGTTGGTGGAGGTTAACCGATCGGCAGGCGGCGGCAAACCCGGGGCGGGGATCATGGATCGGGCTCCGCGTAGGGGTCGGCGATGCGGAAGCGGCGCAGTATCGCCACTTCCATCGCTTCCATGCGCCGTGCTTCGTCGTCGTCCTCGTGTTCATGGCCCTGCGCATGCAGGACCCCGTGCACGAGCAGGTGGGCGAGATGGTCCTCGACGCGCTTGCGCTGCGCGTGCGCCTCGCGGCGCACCACCGGCATGCAGATGACGATGTCCGCCTCGAGCCGGCCGGGCGAATCGTAGGGAAAGGTCAGGACGTTGGTGGCACGGTCCCGGCCACGGTAGCGGTGATTGAGATCGCGGCCTTCGGCTTCGCCCACGAAGCGAACCGTCAGGCTGGCGTCGCGCTCGAGCGCGGCGAGCGCGAGCCGGCGCAGGCGGCCCCGCTCGATCGGCGCATGGCGCAGGCCCGCTCCCACCTGGATGTCGAGCCAGAGGCTAGGACGTCGCTGGCGGCTCGGCGGCGGCATCGATCTCTCGCTGGTGCTTCTCGTAGGCGTCGACGATGCGCGCGACCAGCGGATGGCGCATGACATCGGCGGAATCGAAGGTGGAAAAGGCGATCCCGCGCACGCCACGCAGGATGTTCACCGACTGCATCAGCCCCGAGGGCTGGCCGCGCGGCAGGTCGACCTGGGTCGTGTCGCCGGTGACCACCGCCCGCGAGCCGAAGCCGATCCGTGTGAGGAACATCTTCATCTGCTCGGGCGTGGTGTTCTGCGCCTCGTCGAGGATGATGAAGGAATGGTTGAGGGTGCGCCCTCGCATGTAGGCAAGCGGCGCGATCTCGATCGCCTGCTTCTCGAACATCTTCGCGGTGCGCTCGAAGCCGAGCAGGTCGTAGAGCGCGTCGTACAGTGGGCGCAGGTAGGGATCGACCTTCTGCGCGAGGTCGCCCGGCAGGAAGCCGAGCCGCTCGCCCGCCTCGACGGCGGGCCGGGTCAGCACGATGCGCTTGATCGCGTCGCGCTCGAGCGCGTCGACCGCGCAGGCGACCGCGAGATAGGTCTTGCCGGTGCCGGCCGGGCCGACGCCGAAGGTGATGTCGTGCGACAGGATGTTGCGCAGGTAGTCGCGTTGCCGGGGCGTGCGCCCACGCAGGTCGCTGCGCCGGGTATGGAGGATCGGCCCTTCGTCCTCGCCCTCGTCGCCGTCGACGGCGACCGGTCGCCGTTCGGCCAGGCCGAGCTGGATATCGTCGGGCGAGAGGGGGCGGGTCGCCGCCTGCCAGAAGCGCGCCAGCACCTCGCGCGCCTGTTCGGCGGCCGCCGGCTCCCCTTCGATCCGGAAGCGCTGGCCGCGGCGCGAGATGCGTACGTCGAAGGACTCGGCGATCGTCCGGATGTTGCGCTCGACCGGGCCGCAGAGATTGGCGAGTCGTTCGTTGTCTGCCGGTTCGGCGGTGAATTCGATCGGGCGGGGCTTCAAGCGGGCATTCGGCGCCGGTGGGCGGTTTCGGGTTTACTGGCGCGTGAACACGCCGACACCGTCGATTGTAGTCGACGGGTTCGCCCCGTTGATCGTATAGCCGACGCCGAGCCGTTCGCCGGTAGGTCCGAACAGGCCGCCGCTGATGCGGGCCGTGCAGTTCTCGCCGCGGCAGAACGAGCCGCTGGTCTGGGTGGCGGCTATCGTGGCGTCGAAGGCGTGGCGCGCATCGAATGTCACCTGGCTCTGGCCCGGGTTGGCGACTCCGCCGTCGGTGGCCATCTGGAAGCTGCCCTCGCGGAAGCTCACGTCGGCCTCCAGCCCGAGCCGGGCCGCCTCGCCGGGGTTGAAACTTACCGAGGCGGTGCCGCTGAAGCTGCCCGGCGCCCACTGTCCGCCCGACATCGTCGGCGCAGTCGCGCCCGCCAGCGCATAGGAGAACTCGCCGCTGGTGGGCACCGTCAGCGCCGGGCTGCCGACCAGATAGTGCATGCCGGTGTTCGCGCTGTACGGGACCTGGAGCGGCAGCCCGAAGAACCGCATGACCGCGTTGCCTTCGGTCCAGCGGCCCCAGCTCACCCACGGGTCGGCACCTGCCTCGGCGATTCGGGTGCTGCCCGACGACAGGCAGAACAGGCCAGGGCAAGTGCTGCCGATCGCGGTCAGCCGGCGCTCGGCATCGAACTCGAGGCGGCCGCCGGCGGCCAGCAGGTCGGCGACCAGGCCGATGCCGATGCCACCGACCTGGCGCAGTTCGACCCGCCACAGGCCCGTCGGAGTCTCGCCGCCCGGCGGAATCTCGCCGTCGCCCGGATCGCCCGGCCCCGGATCCCCCGGTCCCGGATCCCCCGGTCCCGGATCCCCCGGCCCCGGATCACCCGGTCCAGGATCACCCGGTCCAGGATCACCCGGTCCAGGATCACCCGGTCCAGGATCGTCCGGTCCAGGATCGCCTGGCCCAGGATCGTCCGGTCCAGGATCACCCGGCCCCGGATCGCCCGTTCCCGGATCACCCGTTCCCGGATCACCTATTCCCGGATCACCTATTCCCGGATCACCTATTCCCGGATCACCCGTTCCCGGATCACCCGTTCCCGGATCACCCGAGGGGCTCCCGGGTCCGGCGACGATCTCGTCCGCCAGGGCGACCAACTCGCCGGAGTCGTCACGCCCCGCGTTCGGCGCGAAGTCGTTGTCGAAGATCCGTCCCGAGGCGTCGGGCGAAGCGAGGTCGGGGTCCGACCCCGATCCGTCGTTGCCGGCCGGTGTCGGCCCGCCGACGGTCCGGGTGTCGAGCCGGGCGAGCCGGATGGAGTCCCAGTCGGCGCCACTGCGGCCCCAGGCCCGGGTGCGGAGACTCGTCGCGCCACCGGCCTGCATGCTCCCGTCCGTGGCGGTGTCGCCGCCCGACCCATCTTCGGATGCCGCCTGCGCGACGAGGGTGGGCGCGGTGTCGTCCCCCTCGTCGGGCTCGTCATCGGTGGCCAGCATCTGCCTTGGCGGCAGGCGCGGCGGCAGGCCGGCCCGGCGTGGCGCTGCCGCCGGTGCGACCCGTACGGCCTCGCCGGGGCCGATTTCGATCGACCCCAGGTCGTTGGACACCGCGATGCGGCCTTCGGTGACCGCGACATGCAGCCCGGCCCGGTCGCCCGGCCAGCAGCCCGGGTCGCAGACGGTCTCCTGGGCCAGGTACTGCGTGCCGCGGATGCCGACGGTCGCCGTCGGCGTCTGCAGGCGATAGTCGTCGCGATCGCGCTTGCCGATCTGGCCGGTGGCGGTGCGCAGGGCGCCGCGCAGCAGCGAGAAGAAGCCGCGCTGTTCGTCGGCGTCGAAGCGGAATTCGTCGATCCGGAAGACGGTACGGGGCTGCAGGGAAAAGATCGAGCCATCGGCAAGCCGGATCTGGGCCCGCCCATTGGCGCCGGTGCGGATGGTGTCGCCGGCCAGCAGTTCGAAGCCCGCATCGGCCGGGATCGAGCGCGGCTCGTCGGCCCCGGGACGGTCGACCGTCACCTCGCCGGCGGCGGCCAGCAGGCGGCCGTCGGCTGCCAGTGCGGAGCCTGCGAAGAACAAGGCGAACACCAGCAGCAGGCTCGCGAGCCCCTCCTGCAGGATCGACTGGTTGCGACTCATTGCGATGGCGTTCTCAGAAGCGGTAGGTGCTGCGTACCATCAGCTGGCTGCGGCGGAAGTCGTTCGGCGCCAGCGTGGAGGAATTGCGCAGCAGGCTCAGTTGCGGCTGGATCGACCAGCCCTTGCCGAGCCAGCGCTCGGCGCTGATCCGCAACTCCGTCTGGCGATCGTCCCGGACATGGCCGAACAGCGGCTCGGGCCCGTCGAAGCGACGTGACTCCCAGTACAGGCCGATCTCGCCGCGCCAGTTGGGTGCGAGCGGCGTGTTCAGCGACGCATGGGCGCCGACGAAGCGATAGGCGAGATTCGGCCAGGCCGGATCGGCGCGCTCGTCGCCGAAGTGGATGGCTCCGGAGAGCAGGGTGCCGGGACGCGCCGCGAGCAGGCGCGCCGCCGACAGGCCGATCGTGCGCCGGGTCGCGTCGCGCACCGACTGGCCGGGGAACGACAGCGAGGCCACCTGGAACCAGGCGCCGAGACTGGATTGACGATTCGGGTTGCATTGCCACTGGGCGACGAAACCGGTTACGCGGCGCAGTGCGTCGCCATCGAGTCGGAGGTCCTGGTACTGTCCCAGGAGCGTCAGCTGGTGGCATTCCTGTCGACGCGTCACGCCCGCCGACAGGTCCACCTGCATCTGGTCCAGTGTATCCGCCGAGGGAAAACGGCGTGTGGAACTTCTCACACCGGCGATCCATCTCCAGCGACCGTCCATCGGTCCCGATATGGAGATCGCGCCGTCGATGCCGAAAACCATGCTCTTTTGCGGCAGGCTGACCGGCAGGGGAACCACCGGGGTGCCGTCGCCCAGCGACCAGTGCTCGCTGGTGCTGCCGACGTTGACGTTGTCGTTGTAGCCGATGTCGAGGCCCACCATCCCGGTGATCGCCACCCGATGACGGGCGTCGAGACGGGCGATCTCGTCGAGGTAGCGCCCGACCAGGCGCCGGGCCTCGGGCGGGATCTCGCGCGAGGCCACGTCGCGAAACGCGTCGCGGGCGTTCTCGTGCTCGCCGGCGGCGAGATAGGCCCGGCCGAGCTCGGCGCGGGCCTGGAGATGGTCGGGCTCGACCAGCAGGACGCGCTCGAATGCCAGCAGCGCGTCGCCGGGGTGGCCCGAATCGAGTGCCGCGATGCCCAGCAGGTAATCGAACTCGGGATCGCCCGCATAGAGTCCGAGCCGCGCCGACAGCGCCGCATAGGCGGCTTCGGCCTCGCCGCGGCGCAGTCGCTCCCGGTTCTCGACGATCAGGCCTGCCAGGGTGCCGGCGGGCAAGGACAGCTCCGGGGAGGCGGCATGCGCCTGCGGCGCGGCGGGCGCCAGGCCGATGACGATGGCGAGCCCCGCGACGACGCGCATGATCTTCATGAGGTCGCGACGAGCTCCCCGCGCAGCGAATGCGGCAATGCCGAGAGAATCCGCATCTCGACGATCGAACCCACCAGCCGGGGATGGCCGGGGAAATTCACCACCCGGTTGTTCTCGGTGCGCCCGCAGAGTTCGGCCGGATCCTTCTTCGACGGCCCTTCGACGAGGACCCGCTCGATGCGCCCGACCATGGCGGCCGAGATCGCGGCGGCGTTTGCCTCGATTGCGGCCTGCAGTTCGCGCAGGCGCTCTAGCTTGACCGCCTGCGGGGTTTCGTCGACGAGGTCGGCCGCCGGGGTGCCGGGCCGCTGGCTGTAGACGAAGCTGAACGAGGAGTCGAAACCGATGTCGTCGACCAGCTTCATGGTCTGGCGGAAATCCGCCTCGGTCTCGCCCGGGAAGCCGACGATGAAGTCCGAGGAGATCGACATGGCGGGGCGGATCCGCCGCAGCTTGCGGATCGTCGACTTGTACTCGAGCGTGGTGTAGCCGCGCTTCATCGCCGCCAGCACCCGGTCCGACCCGGCCTGGACCGGCAGGTGCAGATGGCTCACCAGTTTCGGGATCCGGGCATAGGCCTCGATCAGGCGCGGGGTGAACTCGTTGGGATGCGAGGTGGTGAAGCGCAGGCGCTCGATGCCGGGAATGTCCGCGATGTACTCGAGCAGCATCGCGAGATCGGCATGCTCGGCCTCGGCGATTCCGTTGCCCTGGGCGCCGGCCTCGGCGATCGGGCCGCGATAGGCATTGACGTTCTGGCCGAGCAGGTTGATCTCGCGCACGCCCTGCTGGGCGAGGCCGGCCACTTCGACGAGGACGTCCTCGAAGGGCCGCGAAACCTCCTCGCCGCGGGTGTAGGGCACGACGCAGAAGCTGCAGTACTTGCTGCAGCCTTCCATGATCGAGACGAAGGCCGAGGCGGTCTCGACGCGCGCCGGCGGCAGGCGATCGAACTTCTCGATCTCGGGGAAGCTGACGTCGACCTGGGGGCGTCCGGTGCGGCGCCGTTCACCGATCAGCTCGGGCAGCCGGTGCAGGGTCTGGGGCCCGAAGACGACGTCCACATAGGGGGCGCGGGCGACGATCGCCTCGCCCTCCTGGCTGGCGACGCAGCCGCCCACGCCGATCACCAGGCCGGGTTTGCGTTCCTTGATCTGCCGCGCCCGGCCGAGGTCGGAGAACACTTTCTCCTGCGCCTTCTCGCGCACCGAGCAGGTATTGAACAGGACGATGTCGGCCTCGTCGATCTTCTCGGTTCGCTCCACGCCTTCGGTGTCGCCGAGGAGTTCCGCCATCCGGTCCGAGTCGTACTCGTTCATCTGGCAGCCGAAGGTCTTGATGAAGAGCTTGCGGGTCATGTGCCTCTCGCCAGGTGCACGCCGGACAGTGCGCGGACCGGGCGGATCCCGGACCGGCGGCGGCGCGCCAAAGTGCAAAGCCCGCCGGCATCGGTTCGATGGGGCGGGCTCGGCTTTTTGTATGGTGGCGGATCAGGGACTCGAACCCCGGACCTGCGGATTATGATTCCGTCGCTCTAACCAACTGAGCTAATCCGCCAGAGCCCGCGATTCTATGGCCCGCGGCCGGTTCTGTAAAGCGACTCGGCCCCGCGGTGGCGCCCGGCCACCCGCGCCCGCCGGGACCTGCTCATTCACCGCCCGGGGCCGCCGGGAAGCGCACCACGAAGGCCGAGCCGGTGCCGCGCCCACGTTCGGGCGGCCAGGGCAGGCCGTCGCGGACCTCGATCCAGGCCTCGTGCTGCGCCACGATCTCGCGCACGATCGCCAGCCCCAGTCCGCTGCCTTCGGTCTGGGCGTCCAGCACCCGGTAGAAACGCTCGAAGATGAACTCCCGGTCGACCGGCGGGATGCCGCGGCCGTTGTCCTCGACCTCGATCTCGATCGCGCCGTCGAGCCGGTGGATCCGGGTCGTGACGATGCCGCCGCCCGGCGTGTAGCGCAGCGCGTTGTCGATCAGGTTGTCGAGCATTTCGGCCAGCAGCACCGGCCGGCCCATGACCCAGGCGTCGCCGACCGATTCGAAGCCGATGTCGATCCCGCGCTCGACCGCCAGCGGCGCCCGGTCGGCCACCGCCTCGCGGGCGATCGCCGCGAGGTTGACGCGCTGCAGGGGCGCGGCCGACTCCATGTTCTCGGTGCGCGCGAGCGCGAGCAGCTGATCGACCATGTGCGCGGCGCGTGCCGAGCTGCGCGAGAGCTGGGAGAGGCTGCGTACGCGCTCGGCCGGATCGGTCAGACGTTCGGCGAGTTCGGCCTGGGTGCGGATGCCCGCCAGCGGTGTCTTCATCTGGTGCGCGGCATCGGCAAGGAAGCGGCGCTGGGTGGAGAGGTTCTGGTTGAGCCGGCGCAGCAGGTCGTTGAAGGAATCGACCAGCGGCACGAGCTCCTCGGGGGTGTCCTGCACGTCGAGCGGGGAAAGATCGTCGGGGCGCCGCGCGCGGATGCGCTGCTGCATCGACTTCAGCGGGGCGAGCCCGCGCGAGAGCCCGAACCAGACCAGCCCGACCGCCAGCGGCAGGATCAGGAACTGCGGAAAGAGCACGCCCTTGATGATCTCGTTGGCGAGTCGATTGCGCTCGTCCAGGGGCTCGGCCACCTGGACCAGGACCGGCGAGCTGCGCTGGTCCATGCGGACCGGGGAAACATAGGTATAGGCGATGCGCACTTCGGTGCCGCGATGCTCGGAGGTGCGCAGCTTGACCCGTCCGGGTTCGGGGAAGTCGTAGATCGAGGGCGCGGGCAGTCCGTCCTCGCCGGCGACGAGATCGCCACGGGAATCCTTGACCTGGAATATCACGGGCTCGAGGTCGTCGGCCCGCAGGAGTTCATGCGCCGCCTGGGGCAGGCTGATCCGGCTGCGGTCCTCGACCATCAGCACCTGCTGGCTGAGCACCACGGTACGGTCGCGCAGCGAGCGATCGAAGGGGGCGTCGGCGAGCGAGCGGGCCGCGAGGAAGGTGATCGCCACCGACAGCGGCCAGAGCAGCAGCAGGGGGGCGAACATCCAGTCCAGGATCTCGCCGAACAGGGAGCGCTGGTCGCCGGCGGCGCGTGGCGCGCGCCGCCACGACCGGCCCGGTACGGGCGGTGCCGGGGATGGCGCCCGTGGTGACCGCGAGGCGGCGGGCGCGGGTTCGGTGAACTCCGTGGGCTCGGACTCGCGGGTCGCGATCAGATCGCCGACGGCGGCCGCGAGTCGGGCCCGCAGGCTCATGGTTCAGGCGGCGCCGGGCTCGGGCAGGCGCTCGAGGCAGTAGCCCAGCCCGCGCACGGTGGCGATCCTGACGCCACCGCCTTCGAGCTTCCTGCGCAGGCGGTGCATGTAGACCTCGATCGCGTTGTAGCTGATCTCGTCGCCCCATTCGCAGAGATGCTCGACGATCTGCTCCTTGCTGACGAGGCGGCCGACGCGCTGCAGCAGGACTTCGAGCAGGCCGATCTCGCGCGCCGACAGCTCCAGCAGCTGTCCGTCCAGGTAAACGGCGCGGCCGATCTGGTCGTAGGTGAGCGGGCCGTAGTGCATCCGGCTGCTGGAGCTGCCCATGCGGCGACGCACCAGGGCCCGCACCCGGGCTTCGAGCTCGGACAGGGCGAAGGGCTTGGCCATGTAGTCGTCGGCGCCGAGGTCGAGTCCCTGGACCCGCTGCTCGACCGAATCGGCCGCGGTCAGGATCAGCACCGGCACCAGGTCGTTGCGCGAGCGCAGGCGTCGCAGGACCTCGAGGCCGGGCATGCGCGGCAGGCCGAGGTCGAGGATCACCAGGTCGTAGGACTGGGCAACCAGCGCGACATCGGCGTCGGTTCCCGAGCTGACGGCATCGACGGCGTAGCCGGCGGCCCGCAGCGAGCGCGACAGGCCGTCGGCGAGCACCCCGTCGTCTTCTGCAAGCAGGATCCGCATCCCCACCCCCTGGGTCGATCCGACACCCGGTCAGGATAGCCGAATCCGCGGCGGAGCCGTCCATCAGTGGCGCCCGGCCGCCCCAAGCCACTGATAGCCCCCTGGGGGCAGCGAGCGATAGTGGGCGTGGGGGTCGTTCTGCTTCAGCGACGCGCCCGCCGGATCGCGTCCCGGGTCTGGCGCGCCGCCTCGGCGGCGGCATCGGTGAAGTCCTCGCCGGCGCCGGCGTAGAGGATCGCCCGCGAGGAGTTGATCAGCATGCCGTAGCCGTCCGGGCCGCGGCCGGCGGCAACGCTGGCCTCGATGTCGCCGCCCTGGGCGCCGATGCCGGGCACCAGCAGGGGCAGGGCGGGCGCGAGCTCGCGCACCCGGGCGAGTTCGGCCGGGTAGGTGGCGCCGACCACCAGCCCGAGCTGGCCGTTGCGGTTCCAGCGCCCGGCGGCGAGCCCGGCGACCCGCTCGTAGAGGCGCGAACCGTCGGCAAGCGCGAGCGACTGGAGGTCGTCGCCGCCCGGGTTGGAGGTCCGGCACAAGAGGAAGACCCCCTTGTCGTTCCATTCCAGCCAGGGCTCGATCGAGTCGTGCCCCATATAGGGGTTGACCGTCACCGCGTCGGCGCCGTAGCGCTCGAAGGCTTCGCGAGCGTACTGCTGGGCCGTTGCGCCGATGTCGCCGCGCTTGGCGTCGAGGATCAGCGCAATGCCGGGATGGGCGCGGCGGATGTGGGCGCAGACCGCCTCGAGCTGGTCCTCGGCGCCCTCGGCGGCGAAGTAGGCGATCTGCGGCTTGAAAGCGCAGGCGAAGGGCGCCGTGGCGTCGACGATCGCGATGCAGAAGCGGGCAATGCGATCGGGGCCGGCGGGCAGTGCCGCCGGGAATTTCGCGGGCGCGGGATCGAGCCCGACGCAGAGCATGCTGTCACTTCGCGACCAGGCGGCCCGCATCTTGCTAGTGAAATTCAATCGGCATCTCCTTGGGTGGCGCCATTGTAGGCTGGCGTTCCCCCTTTGCCGGGGTTTCCGCAAGCAGCGATAGGCGCCGCCTTCGGTAAGATGGAAACCTCGGCGGTTGCCACCAGCGGCCGGCCGCGAAGTGCGTCCCACACCCGGGACGACAGGTGTGACGAAAGACAAAATCTTTACGGAGACCACAGGCATGAACTACCCCCACGCTCACTCCGTTCGCTGCCCCCCAAGGGGGCGCGTCAGTGGCTTCGGGCAGCCGGGCGCCACTGACAACGCACCACTGCCTCCCGTCGTGTCCGCTGCCCTGCGCAGGGCGATCCAGGACGTCACCCTCGACGACAAGTACGCGTTGCCGCGCGGCCGGGCCTTCATGTCCGGCACCCAGGCGCTCGCGCGCCTGCCGATGCTGCAGCGCGAACGCGATGCCGCGGCCGGCCTCGATACCGCTGGCTTCGTGTCCGGCTACCGGGGCTCGCCGCTGGGCGGACTCGACCAGGCGCTCTGGAAGGCGCGCGAGCACCTCGAGCGCCACCGCATCGTCTTCCAGCCGGGCCTGAACGAAGAGCTCGCCGCCACCAGCGTCTGGGGCACCCAGCAGCTCAATCTCTCGGGCAAGGCGAAGCATGCCGGCGTCTTTGCGATGTGGTACGGCAAGGGCCCCGGAGTCGATCGCTCGGGCGATGTCCTGCGCCATGCCAATGCCGCCGGATCCTCGCGCTTCGGCGGCGTGCTTGCGCTGGCCGGCGACGACCATGGCGCCAAGTCCTCGACCCTGCCGCACCAGTCCGACCACATCTTCAAGGCGGTCGGCCTGCCGGTGCTCTATCCGGCCTCGGTCCAGGAGTATCTCGACCTGGGCCTGCACGGCTGGGCGATGTCGCGCTACAGCGGGCTGTGGGTCGCCATGAAGACCGTCACCGAGGTGGTCGAGGCATCCGCTTCGGTCGAGATCGATCCGGATCGGGTGGACATCGTCCTGCCCGAGGACTTCGAGATGCCGGCGGGCGGGCTCAACATCCGCTGGCCCGATTCCCCGATCGAGCAGGAGGCGCGGCTGCTCGATCACAAATGGTATGCGGCGCTCGCCTATGTGCGGGCGAACCGCCTGAACCGCATCGTCATCGATTCGCCGCGCGCCTGGTTCGGCATCATGACCGGCGGCAAGGCCTACCTCGACACCCGCCAGGCGCTCGACGAGCTCGGCCTCGATGAGGCGGCCTGCGCCCGCATCGGAATCCGGGTCTTCAAGTGCGGCGTGGTCTGGCCGCTGGAGGCGGTGCTGGCGAGGGAGTTCGCCGATGGCCTGGGCGAGATCCTCGTGGTCGAGGAAAAGCGCCAGATCCTCGAGTACGCGATCAAGGAGGAACTCTACAACTGGCCGGACGGGCGCCGTCCCCGGGTCTACGGCAAGTTCGACGAGAAGGACGGGCGCGGCGGTGAATGGTCGATGCCCCAGGGCCGCTGGCTGCTGCCGGCCCACCACGAGCTGTCGCCCGCGGTGATCGCGCGGGCGATCGCCGCCCGCCTGCTCGATCCGGGCCGCTTCGGCGAGCGCTTCGCGCTCGATGCCGACACCCGTCGCCAGATCGAGGACCGGCTGCGGCTGATCGAAGCCCGGGATCGTGCGCTCGCGGCGCCCCATGCCAGCGTGGCGCGCATACCGACCTTCTGTTCCGGCTGCCCCCACAACACCTCGACCCACGTGCCGGAAGGTTCGTGCGCGCTCGCCGGCATCGGCTGCCACTACATGGCCAACTGGATGCCGGAGCGGCGCACCGGCACCTTCACCCAGATGGGCGGCGAAGGCGTGCCCTGGATCGGCATGGCGCCCTTCACCGAGGAGCGGCACATCTTCGCCAACCTCGGCGACGGTACCTACTTCCATTCCGGCCTGCTCGCGATCCGCGCCTCGATCGCGGCCGGCGTCAACATCACCTACAAGATCCTCTACAACGATGCGGTCGCCATGACCGGTGGCCAGCCGATCGACGGCACGCTCACCGTGGCGTCGATCGTGGCGCAGGTGCGCGCCGAAGGCGCCGCCGACATCGTCATCGTCACCGACGAGCCGCAGCGCCATGAAGGCGACGGTGCGATCGGCGGCGTCGAGGTCTTCCATCGCGACCATCTCGAGTTCGTGCAGAAGCGCCTGCGCGAAACCCCCGGCTGCACGGTGCTCGTCTACGACCAGACCTGTGCCTCCGAGAAGCGCCGGCGGCGCAAGCGGGTGGTCGACGGCAAGCCGGGCTTTCCCGACCCGGCGCGGCGGGTGTTCATCAACGAGCTGGTCTGCGAGGGCTGCGGCGACTGCAGCGTGCAGTCCTCCTGCGTGTCGGTCGAGCCGGTCGACACCGTGTTCGGCCGCAAGCGGCGCATCAACCAGTCCTCGTGCAACAAGGACTACTCCTGCCTCAAGGGCTTCTGCCCGAGCTTCGTGACGATCGAGGGCGGCGGCCTGCGCCGGCCGCGGGCGAAGGACCTGGCCGGCATCGACTGGCCGATGCTGCCCGAGCCCTCGCTGGCCGGCCTCGATGGCGAGCGTCCCATCTTCGGCCTGCTGGTGGCCGGGGTCGGCGGCACTGGCGTCGTCACGATCGGACAGCTGCTCGGCATGGCGGCGCATCTCGAGGGTCGTGGCGTCTCGGTGCTCGACATGGCCGGGCTCGCCCAGAAGGGCGGTGCGGTCACCTCGCATGTGCAGATCGCGCGCGAGCCCGGGCAGCTGCACGGCACCCGGATCGGCACCGGCGAAGCCGATGTCGTGATCGGCGCCGACCTCGTCGTGGCCGCCGGCAATGATGCGCTCGCCCGGATGCGGCCGGGCCTCACACGGGTGGTGGTCGATTCCGATGTCGCCCCGACGTCCGACTTCCTGCGCAATCCCGACTGGCGCCTGCCGACGCGCGGGCTCGCGGCCAACCTGGCCGACGCGGCCGGCGCGGATTCGGTCGAGTTCATCGCCGCCACGGACATTGCCGCCGGCCTGCTGGGCGATGCGATCTACGCCAATCCGCTGCTGCTCGGCTTCGCCTGGCAGAAGGGCTGGATACCGTTGACGCGCCAGGCGATTACGCGGGCGATCGAGCTCAATGCGGTGGCGGTCGACGACAACCTGGCGGCCTTCGAATGGGGCCGGCGCCTGGCCGAATCGCCCGAACGGGTGCGCGAGCTGGCCGGGCTCGACGTGTCCGCTGCCGAAGGGCGCAACGCGGTCGCGGCGCAGGCCGAAACGCTGGCCTCCGTGGTCGAGCCGCGCGCCGGGTTCCTCGTCGGCTACCAGGATGCGGCCTATGCGGAGCGCTTCCGCGCCCTGGTCGAGAAGGTGGCCCGGCGCGAACGCGAGGTCAGCGGCGAGGCCGGTGGCGCAGGTGGCGAATCGCCGCTCGCCCGGGCGGTGGCGAAGTCCTGGTTCAAGCTGCTCGCCTGCAAGGACGAGTACGAGGTCGCCCGGCTCCAGGTCGACCCGGCGTTCCGCAAGCGTCTCGAGGAAACCTTCGAAGGCGACTGGTCGCCGCGCCTGCACCTGGCGCCGCCCTTGTTGTCGCGGGTCGATCCGCGTACCGGACGGCCACGCAAGATCTCCTTCGGTCCCTGGATCCTGCCGGTATTGCGCCTGCTGGCGCACGGCAAGCGGCTGCGTGGCAGCCGCCTCGATCCCTTCGGCTACCAGGCCGAGCGCCGGATGGAGCGGGCCATGATCGACGAGTACGAGCAGTTGCTGGAGGTCGAGATCCTGCCGGGGCTCGATGCCGCGCGCATGGGCCTCGCGATCGAGATCGCTTCGCTGCCGCAATCGATCCGAGGCTTCGGTCCGGTCAAGGCGCGCGCCATGCACGAAGCCGCGCAACGGCGCGGCGCGCTGCTGACGCGCTGGCATACCGCAGGGAAATGGGGTCAGACTCGATTTCCTTCCAAGGAAATCGAGTCTGACCCCATTTCCAGGGCCGGGGTCGAACTGGAGGACGGCTGAAACCATGGACGAGACCATTTGCGAGGAACGCAGCTGGCGGATGGCCGACGGCGAATCCCTGTTCGGCCGCCACTGGTCGCCGCCCGAGCCGCACGGCGGGGGCATCTACCTCCTGCATGGCCTGGGCGAGCACTGCGGCCGCTACGAGGCGCTCGCCACCTGGCTTGCCGGGCGCGGCTGGCAGGTCCGGGCGCACGACCACCATGGCCACGGGCGTTCGCCGGGTGTGCGCGGCAGCATCCCGCGCGCCGGTGCTCTGGTCGAGGATGCCGCCGATCTCGTCGGGCGTTTCACCAGGGAGCTCGGTCGCCGGCCCATCCTGCTCGGCCACAGCATGGGCGGCGCGCTTGCCGCCGAGCTCGTGCTGCGGCATCGGCTGCGCGTGGCCGCGCTGGTGCTGTCCTCGCCGGCGCTCGATCCGGGGCTCAACCGGATGCAGCGGCTGATGCTGGCGCTGGCCTTGCGGATCGCGCCCGGTCGCACCCTGGGCAACGGGCTCGACCCGCGCAGGATCTCCCATGATCCGGCGGTGGTCGAAGCCTATCTCGCCGATCCGCTGGTGCACGATCGGGTGAGCGCGCGGCTCGTCGACTGGCTGCTCGAGGCTGGGCGCGGCGCGATCGCGGCGGCCGATACGCTCGCGGTCGACACCCTGATGCTGGTGGCTGGCGACGATGCGCTGGTGAAGCCCGCCGGCAGTCGGCAATTCGCCGACCGGGCGCCGGCCGCGCGGCTCACCCTGCACTGGTACGAGCATCTCTGGCACGAAGTCTTCAACGAGCGCGCCGAGGATCGCGCGCGGGTCCTGGAGGATTTCGATGACTGGCTGGCGGCGCGAAGCCCGGTCTCGGCGCCCGCCGGGATGGCGGCCTCATGAACCGCGGTCCGTCCGGTCCCGCTCGACGGACTGGCCGGCGAGGGGGAGCAGCGGCTGCCGTGCCTGAACTGCGACGAGATCCGGGAAGTCGTATCCTGAACGGCTATCCCGGGAACAGGGACGTCGGAGGTCCGATTCCGTCATGAGCCAGATCGAACGAGTGGATGTCGCCATCGTCGGCGCGGGCACGGCCGGGCTTGCCGCCCTGCGCGAGGTTCGCAAGCGTACCGAGGACTTCGTCCTGGTCAACGCCGGGCCTTATGGCACGACCTGCGCCCGCGTCGGCTGCATGCCGTCCAAGGCGCTCATCGCCGCGGCCAATGCCTTTCATGCGCGAACGAAACTCGAGGAATTCGGCATACGGCATGCGGATGCGCTGGCGGCCGACATCCCGGCGGTCCTTCATCGCGTCCGGGTGCTGAGGGACCATTTCGTCGCCGGTGTGCTGAAGGCCACCGAGGGGCTGGGCTCACGCAGCATCGCCGCTCATGCCCGCCTCGATGGTCCGAATCGCCTGATCGCGGGCGAGCGCGTCATCGAAGCGAAGCGAATCGTGCTGGCGCCGGGGTCGAGCCCGATCGTGCCGGAACCCTGGCGCGCGTTCGGCGACCGGATCATCACTTCGGATACGCTTTTCGAGCAGCAGGACCTGCCGCGTCGGATCGGCGTGATCGGTCTCGGGGCGATCGGCGTGGAGATCGCCCAGGCCCTGGCGCGGCTGGGAATCGAAGTCCATGGCTTCGATGGCGGGGACCGGGTCGGCGGCATCTCGGACGAGAAGGTGGCCGAGACGGCGCGAGGCTTCCTCGCCGAGGAGTTCGCTGTTCACCTGGGGGTACAGGTCGAGCTGGTCGACGCCGATGGTGCCATCCGGATGCAATGGGAGGGCGGCAGCGTGGTCGTCGACAAGGTCATTGCGGCGGTGGGTCGACGCCCGAATATCGAAGGGCTGGGCCTCGAGAGCCTGGGCGTGCCGCTCGACAGGAAGGGCATGCCCGACGTCGACCCTCGAACGATGCGGATCGGCGATACCCCCGTGCTGCTCGCCGGCGATGCCAATGGGCACAAGCCCTTGCTGCACGAGGGCGCCGACGATGGCCACATCGCGGGGCTCAACGCCACCAGCGAGGAGCCGATCCTCCTGAGCCGGCGTACGCCGCTGGGTGTGGTGTTCTCCGACCCGCCGATCGCTTCGGTCGGCCAGGGCGCCGGCGAGCTGGATCCGGAAACGATCTTCGTCGGCGAGGTGAATTACGCCGCACAGGGCAGGGCGCGTACGATGCAGGAGAACCGCGGGCTGCTGCGACTCTATGCCGCGCGCAAGGACGGTCGCCTGCTCGGCGCCGAGATGGCCGCGCCGGCCGCCGAGCACATGGGCCATCTTCTTGCGCTGGCGATCGGCCGGAAGCTGACGGTCACCGATCTGCTGCGCATGCCTTTCTATCACCCGACGCTGGAGGAGGGCCTGCGATCCGCGCTTCGCACTATCGCTCGCCAACTGCCGCCCTGCGGCATCTCGGACCTTGCCGGTTGCGGATCGATGGGGGCCGAGGCGCTGGAGTAGCTTGCGCTCGCCACGCGAGCGTCGCAGTCCATACATTCTCGGTGGAACCGGCGGAATCGTCGCCATCCTCCGATAATCACGGGAGCAAGGCACTACGATGATCCGAAGAATCCCCCATTGCGCCCACTGGGGCGCCTTCACGGCCCTGGTCGAGGACGATCGCATCGTCGGCATCGAACCGTTCGAGCACGACCCCGCCCCGTCGCCGATCATCCACGCCGTGCGCGACTGGCTCGATCCGGAACGCCGCATCGCCCGGCCGATGGCCCGCGAGGGCTGGCTCGAGCGGCGCGAGCGCAGCGACCGCAGCGGCCGGGGCCGCGAGCGCATGGTGGAGCTTGGCTGGGACGAGGCGATCACCCTGGTGGCCGACGAGATCAACCGGGTGCGCGATCAGTTCGGCAATCGCTCGATCTATGCCGGCTCCTACGGCTGGACTTCCGCCGGGCGCTTCCACCATGCCCAGACCCAGATCAAGCGGCTGCTGAACCAGGTGGGCGGCTATACCGGGCATTGCGACACCTACAGCTATGGGGCCGGCGCCGTCATTGCGCGCCATGTCATGGGCAGCCCGGCTGACTACCTCGGGCTGGGCGCGACGATGGATGTCGTCGCCGAGCAATCCGACATCGTGCTGGCCTTCGGGGCGCTGTCGCCGCGCACTGCCCAGCAGGAAGCGGGCGGCGTCGCCCGCCACATGCTGGAGACCCATCTGCGCCGGCTCGTCGAGCGCGGGACCCGCGTCGTGCTGGTTTCGCCACGGCGCGACGACGTTCCGGAATGGGTCGGGGCCGATTGGTGGCCGATCATTCCGGGTGCCGATGCGGCGCTCGTCCTGGGCCTGGCCGGCGAGGTCGTCGCCGCCGGCCGCCAGGATGCGGACTTCCTGCGGCGTTGCTGCAGCGGCGCCGAGCCCGTGCTCGCCTACCTGCGCGGCGAATCCGACGGCATCGTCAAGGACGCCGCATGGGCGGCGGGCATCACCGGCCTGGACGCCGGGCGCATCCACGAGCTGGCGAAGGCGCTGCCCGGTCGACGCAGCTTCATCACGATGTGCTGGGCGCTGCAGCGCGCCGTCCACGGCGAGCAGCCCTGGTGGGCGGCGATCACGCTGGCCTCGGTGCTGGGCCAGATCGGCCTGCCCGGCGGCGGCGTGGGCTTCGGCGTTTCATCGAGCGCCGGCACCGGCATCACGGTGTCGCTCACCCGGGGGCCGAGCTTCTCGCAAGGTGTGCGTCCCAACGATGATTTCATCCCGGTGGCCCGCGTCTCCGACATGCTGCTCAACCCGGGGGCGCCGTTCAGCTACGAGGGCGTGGTGCACAGCTATCCCGATGTGCGCCTCGTCTACTGGGCCGGCGGCAATCCCTTCCATCACCACCAGGACCTGAATCGGCTCGCCCGCGCCTGGCAGAAGCCCGAGACGATCATCGTCCAGGAACCGCTGTGGACGGCCACCGCGCAGCGCGCCGACATCGTCCTGCCGGCAACGACATCGCTCGAGCGCAACGACCTGGCCGGCGGCACTCGTTCCGACTACCTGCTGGCGATGCAGCAGGTGGTCAGCCCCCGCGGGCTGGCGCGCAGCGACTACGACATCATGCGCCACATCGCCGGCGAACTCGGTGTCGAGGCCCCGTTCACCGAAGGGCGCGACGAAATGCAGTGGCTCGAGCACCTGTACACCGGTCTTGCGAATGATGCCCGCGAGAGACTGGATGTCGAGTTGCCGTCCTTCGATGCCTTCTGGAGCCGCGGCTATACCGAGGTGCCGGTCCGCAAGGACTACATCCACCTCGCCGATTTCCGGGCCGATCCCGAGGCGCACCGCCTGCCGACGGAGTCCGGCCGTATCGTGCTCCATAGCGAGACGCTCGCCGCCCTGCAGTACGCCGACTGTCCGCCGCATGCGAGCTGGGTCGAGCCGCCCGAGTGGCTGCAGGGCGCCCGGGCGCGGGAGTATCCGTTCCACCTGCTGTCGCCGCAGCCGAAGAACCGGCTGCACAGCCAGATCGACTACGGGCATTTCAGCCAGCAGGACAAGGTCGGCGGCAAGGAGCCCCTGGTGCTGAACCCCGAGGACGCGAAGCGGATCGGCGTCGGAGACGGCGAGATCGCCCGGGTGTTCAATGATCGCGGCCAGTGCCTGGCCGGTGTGCGCATCTCCGACGAGGTCCGGTGCGGGGTCGCACTGCTGCCGACCGGCGCCTGGTTCGCGCCGGCGCAGCAGCATGCGGAATCGGGGGTGGCCGACGAGCCGCCGCTGGAACTCAACGGCAATGCAAATGTTCTGACTCTCGATCGCGGCAGCTCCGCATTCTCGGGCGGTTGCAGCGCGCATACCTGCCTGGTCGCGATCGAGCGATACACGCAAGCATAGGAGCCCACATGCGAAGGTTTTCATGGTCGGCCTGCGCGCTGGGGGGCGCCCTTTGGAGCCTCGCCACGGTGGGAACGGCGCAGGTCATCCTGGATACCGCCCAGGTACGCGAGGCGCTCGAGCGCGGCGTGCAGGTCTGGGATGTGCGACCCGACAAGGACTATGCGAAGGCCCATCTGCCGGGCGCCCTCACCGTGGGCAATGCGGCGGCGGTGCTGCGCGAGCCCAACTCCGAGGATTTCCTGCCGACTGCCGAAGTCGCCCGGATACTCGGCGCCGCCGGCATCGACCCCGATCGGGAAACCGTCGTCTACGGCGCGCGCGGCGGCTGGCAGGCGTATTTCGGTCGCTACACGCTGCGCTATTTCGGCGCCGACAAGGTGAGCGTCTACCACGATGGCATGGAAGCCTGGCAGGCGGCCGGGTTGCCGGTGGAAACCGGCACGCCCACGGCCGAGCCGATCACGCTGGCCCTCGAGCCCGATCCGGCGGTGGCCGTCACCACCGCAGAGATGCTCGAGCGAGTGGGCGATCCGGATGTGCAGATCGTCGATGCGCGCACGCCCGGGGAGTTCGCGGGCACCGACATCCGCGCACTGCGCGGCGGCCATGTCCCGGGCGCGGTCAACATTCCGTACGAGATGAACTGGAGCGACCCCGAGACCCCGGGCAAGCTGGCGCGCAAGGAGGTGGCCGACAACAGCGGCATGGCGCTCAAGGGCGATGCGCGGCTCGAGGCCTTGTACGCCCGGCTCGACCCCGACAAGGAAACCGTGGTCTATTGCCAGTCGGGCGCGCGCGCGAGCCAGGCCGCCGGCGTGCTCGAGCAGCTGGGCTTCACGAACGTGAGGGTGTACGACTCGTCCTGGCTGGGCTATGGCAACCGGCTGGATGCGCCGGCCGAGAACGTCACGTTCTTCAACGTGGGGGCGCTCGAACGCCGTATCGCCGCGATGCAAAGGCGAATCGACACGCTGGAGAAGGAACTGGCGGAAGCCCGGAAGTAGCCTCCAGCACCTGCGACCCGCGACCCGCGACCCGCGACCCGCGACCCGCGACCCGCGACCCGCGACCCGCGATCCGCCACGCGCGCCGGCCCGCGCGCCGACGGTCGCAAGGATCTTTCCGTTCATCATCCAGTCCTTCCGGTCGGCTGACGGAAGAGCACAGGCTATGCGCTCACGAACCGACCTTTCGCGGAGCGCGCCCGCCGATCATGGCGTCGTGCGGTTTGCGCAGCGCACATGCACGGATTCCTGGCCTCGACCCCTGTCCGCCCTTGCCCTTGCCTACGTCCTGCCCGGCCGTGGGCCCGATATCGGGATCCGGACCGATGATCATCGACGGCCGCGCAGCGCTCGGTTCCGCTACGCTCGAGACCGAGGTCTGCATCATCGGGGCTGGTGTCGCGGGGATTGCCATCGCCCTTGAACTGGATCGCGCCGGAATCGCCTGTGTCCTCCTGGAAAGCGGTGGGGAATCCCGCGACGAGGCCACCGCGGATCTGTATCGTGGAGACAGCGACGGCTTGCCGTACGATTTCGCGGACGGCAAGCGCAGCCGCTACCTGGGCGGAAGCAGCAACTGCTGGGGCGGATTCTGTCGTCCCTGGGACCCGCAGGCCTTCGTGCCCCGCAAGTGGGTCCATGGCAGCGGCTGGCCGATCGATCACGAAACGCTCGAGCCGTGGTATGCGCAGGCCCATCGTGTGCTGCAGCTGGATTCCGCGGACTATCGTCCCGAGCACTGGATTGCGCTGTCAGGGGCCGCGGCCGACCGATCCGGCGCGGACAGGCAACGCCACGGCATGCGCCGATCGTCGCGGCGACTCCCGCTGGACCCGGAGCAGGTCGAGGACATCGTGTCGCATCTCAGCACGCGAGCGAAGCTGGGGCTGGTCCATAGGGACGCCCTGGCGGCGTCTCGCCACGTTTCGGTGCTGCTGTGGTCCAACGTGGTCGACATCGAATGCAACGCCTGGGGCAACATCGTCGAAAGGGTCCAGGTGCGGACGCTGTCGGGAAACGCGTTCCAGGTCCGGGCCCGGTCCTTCGTGCTCGCGGCTGGTGGCATCGAAAACGCCAGGTTGCTGCTCGCATCGAATCGCCAGCACGAGAACGGGCTGGGCAACCAGAACGACATGGTCGGTCGTTACTTCCAGGATCATCCGCGATTCAAGGCTGGCGTTGTCGAGTTCGCGCACCGGTATCGACACAATCCGTTCTACGACCTGAAGTTCCATTGCGTCGCCGACGAGCTGGTCATCGGCGGCGCGAAACTCTCCGGGCAGCTGCGACTGCCATGGGCCGTGCAGCAACGCGAGCACCTGCTCGATGCACAGACCTGGTTCTATTCGCTGCATGTCGGTGAAAGCGACGAGACGATTCGAGCGCTGCAGCACCTGCACAACCGCGTGCGTCGGCAGATGTCGCCGATGCGAGGCCTGGGATCCGACATCGCGGCCATCGCGCGCCACCCGCTGGACACCGCCGCATATGCGGTCGGCCACCTGAGCGGCTCGCGTCGCCTGGTTCGCTCCGTCACCATGGAGATGATCGTCGAGCCCGAACCGGACCCGGACAGTCGTGTGACCTTGTCGGACCGTCGTGATGCACTGGGCGTGCGTCGAAGCCACATCACCTGGCGGCTCACGGACAATGTCAAGCGCACGGTCGACAGAACCTTCGAGCTGATCGCGCATGCGCTGCACGACGCAGGCGTCGCTCGTGTCCAGTTGGCGGATCCGATACGCGAAACCGGCTGGCCGGAGAACCTCGAAGGTACCTATCACCACATGGGAACGACGCGAATGCACGACTCGCCACGCGCGGGCGTCGTCGATCGCGACTGCCGCCTGCACGGTGTTGCCAACTTCTACGTCGCAGGATCCTCGGTCTTTCCGACTTCCTCGTCGAACCACCCGACCATGACGCTGACCGCCCTGGCGCTGCGGCTGGCCGACCACCTGATCGGTGGCGTCAGGTACCGGTCTCGCCAGGCCGAGCGACCCCGAACAAGTTCCGACGTCACGGACGAACTCGTTGTGCCCGTTCGTGTGCCTGCCGGGTAAACGCGCCAGGCGGGTGAACGAGCCAGGCGGTACCGGGAGCTGATCCCGAACGCGCAGTCGGCACGATAGCGCGCCGGCCTGCAGCGGGCCCGGATTTCCGTGATCATTGCGGAATCCCATGTCTTCCGCTCCCGACACCTACGACCTGCGCCGGCTCGCGCTGCCGGCCTTCGGGCCATCGCTCATGTTCGGCCTGTGCGAAGGCGCCATCCTGCCGGTGCTGGCGCTCAGCGCCCGCGCGCTGGGCGCGAGCCTGTCGGTAGCCGGGCTGATCGTGGCGCTCGTCGGCATCGGCTCGCTGCTGGCCAACCTGCCGGCGGCATGGCTCACCACGCGCTTTGGCGAGCGCCGTGCGATGGTCGGCGCCTCCGTCTTCGCGATACTGGCGCTGCTGCTGTGCCTGGCGGCGCGCAGCGTCTGGCTTTTCGGCCTGGCGGTACTGATGCTGGGGCTGGCGCGTGCGGTGTTCCTGCTGGCGCGCCAGACCTTCCTCGTCGAGGTCACGCCCGTCCACCTGCGAGCCCGCGCCATGTCCATGCTCGGCGGCGTGCATCGCATCGGCATGTTCATCGGGCCGTTCCTGGGCGCGGCCTTCATCCACGCGATCGGCATCTCCGGCGCCTACTGGGCGGCGCTGCTGGTGATGCTGGTCGCCGGCGCACTGTCGCTGCTGGTGCCCGACCTCGAGTCGCGCAGCCCGGCGGCCGGCGAGCCGATACCCCGGCCCGTGGCCGCACTCGCACTCATGCGCGAGCATGCCGGCGCCTTCCTCACGCTGGGCCTTGCCTGCGCCTTGCTGGCGGCGATCCGCGCCTGCCGCCAGATCGTGATTCCGCTCTGGGCCGATTACATCGGGCTGGACGCGGCGACCACCTCGCTGATCTACGGGCTCATGGGCGCGGTGGACATGCTGCTGTTCTATCCCGCGGGCAAGGTGATGGACCTGCACGGCAGGCGGGCGGTCACGGTGCCGAGCCTGCTGATCATGGGCGCCAGCCTGCTGCTGATTCCGCTGACCTCGGGCTTTGCCAGCCTGCTTGCGGTGAGCGTGATCCTCGGCGTCGGCAACGGCATCGGCGCGGGCATCATCCTGACGACCGCAGCCGATGCCTCGCCCGAGGCGGGCCGAACCCGCTTCCTCGGTATCTGGCGAGTCATCACCGACCTGGGCGGCGGTGGCGGGCCGCTGCTGCTCGCCGGCCTCACGGCGGCCGTGTCGCTTGCCTGGGGCATCGTCGGGATCGGCGGCATGGGCTTCCTGGCCGCCTGGATGTTCTGGCGCTGGCTGCCACGGCGCGAGAACATCGAGACGATACCCTGAGTGTTCACCCGATAGCTTGAAACCGGGAAAGCAAGGAAGTAAGATTTCCTTTGTTCCAGAGGGTTGCAGAATGCTTGCCAAACTGACTTCCAAGAACCAGATCACCTTGCCGAAGGCGGCCGTCTCCAGCGTGGATGCGGCGGACTACTTCGAGGTAACGGTCGAGGACGGTCGTATCGTGCTGACACCGGTGCGGGTCAAGACGGCGCTGGTCGTTCGCGAGAAGCTCGAACAACTCGGGATCACCGAGCAGGATGTCGAGGACGCCGTCGTCTGGGCACGGCGGTGACACAGCGGCTCGTTCTCGATACCAACATCGTATTGTCGGCCCTGCTGTTCGGGGCCGGGCGCCTGTCCTGGATCCGACAAGCCTGGCAGCACCAGCGACTCCAGCCGGTGGTCTGCCGGGACACGGTCAACGAGCTTCTGCGTGCCCTGGCCTATCCGAAGTTCAGACTCTCGCCACAGGAGCGGACTGACCTGCTGGGAGAGTTCCTGCCCTGGACTCGTGCAGTCGCGCTGCCGACGCCCTGGCCCGACCTGCCGGCGTGCCGTGACGAGAAGGACCAGGTCTTCCTCGTTCTGGCGTATGTCGCTGGGGCCGATGCAGTCGTCACGGGTGATGGGGATCTCCTGGCCATGCGCGGGACGATCCCTTGCCGGATACTGACAGCGGATGAATTGGCTCTGCAGATGAAAGCGTAGTTTGCGAGGTTCGGGTTCGAGGATCGAGGACCGAGGCGCGCAAGCCGGCACAGGAGTTCCAGCCGACGCGCGATCGCGGCGCCTCAGCCGAGGCCGAGCCATTCCGGCACGAACAGCATCAGGCCGGGAATGGCGACGAGCACGCCGATGCGCACCACGTCTGCGCCGACAGCCCGCTGTAGGCCGCGAACACGCCCATGAAGATGAACAGCGGCAGCACGACCATGCTTTCGCCGGAGACCGACTCGAAGGGCAGGTTGGACAGGATGTAGGCAGCCTGGTCCCAGTCGCCCAGCCAGATGGCGCCGAGCGTCGCCACGATCGCCATGGAGAGCGCGATCGGCACGCCCACTGCGATCAGGCCGAGGACCAGGGCGCGAGGGCGTTCGCGCCCTTGCGAATCCGGCTATTCCTGGCATCCCATCCGCACGAGTTCGCGCCTTTTGCGGAGTTCGGTCACAATCCTGCATAGCTTGAGCCGTGGGCGGCTTCCCGGGGCTTCGTCACCTGCATCGTCGGGCGGTTGACCACGTCGGCATGGTGGCGGCGCCATGCCGGGCGTCTCGAGGCGCTCGGGCAATGTCGAGACGCGACCAGGATCAGGAGCCCTTCGCATGAACGCACCCATGGAACGAAACCTGCACGAGGTCAGCCTCGACGACAAGTACGACGCCACCGAGGGCCTGGTCTACCTGACCGGGACGCAGGCGCTGGTGCGCCTGCCGCTGATGCAGCGCCAGCGTGACCTGGCCGCGGGGCTGAACACGGCCGGCTACATCACCGGCTATCGGGGTTCGCCGATCGGTGGCTACGACCTGGCGCTCACCAAGGCGCGTGCGCAGCTCGACGAGCATCACGTCAGGTTCGTCCCCGGGGTCAACGAGGATCTCGCGGCGACGGCGGTCTGGGGCACGCAGCAGACGAACCTGTTTCCGGGCGGCCAGTACGACGGCGTCTTCTCGATCTGGTATGGTAAGGGGCCGGGGGTCGATCGCAGCGGGGACGCCCTGCGCCATGCGAACCAGGCCGGCAGTTCGCCGCACGGCGGCGTGCTCGCGGTCGCGGGCGACGATCATGGCGCGAAGTCGTCGACGATGGCGGCGCAGACCGACTTCGTCTTCAGCGCCGTCTCGATCCCCGTGCTGGCGCCGGCCACTGTCCAGGACTACATCGACTACGGCCTGCAGGGCATCGCGATGTCGCGCTTCAGCGGGCTGTGGGTTGCGCTCAAGGCGGTGACCGACACCATCGAGGTCGCCGGCATCGTCGACGTGTCGCCGCAGCGCCTGCCGATGGTCACGCCGGCCGATGTCGAAATGCCCGAAGGCGGACTCAACATCCGCTGGCCCGAGGTCACCTTCCCGCAGCTCGAGGAGCGCCTGGCCCGCTGGAAGATCCCGGCGGCGCTGGCCTGGGCGCGCGCCAACCGGCTCGATCGCAATGTGCTCGGCCGTGCCGACGGCGAGCCGGCGCGGCTGGGCATCATCAGCACCGGCAAGAGCTGGCTCGACACGATGCAGGCGCTGGCCGACCTCGGCATCGACGACGCGACCGCGAAGGCGATCGGGCTGCGGGTCTACAAGGTCGCGATGCCCTGGCCGCTCGAGCCCGAGGGCATCCGCGAGTTCTGCGCCGGCTGCGACGAGGTGCTGGTCGTCGAGGAGAAGCGTTCGCTGATCGAGGCGCAACTGAAGGAAGCGCTGTACCCGCTGGCGCAGCGCCCGCTGGTGATCGGCAAGACCGACGAGACAGGCGCCTTGCTGCTGCCGGAATGGGGTGAGCTGAGCCCGGCGCTCTGCGCCCGGACGATCACCGCGCGGCTGCGGCGCTTCGCGGCCCGGCAAGCCGATGGCGGCGATGCGCGCGGTGGTCCGCTCGATGCCGCGCTGGCGCGCTGCGAGGCCCGGCTCGCACTGCTCGATGCCAAGGAGAAGGCAAGCACCGAGCTGGCTCCGGCGGGCGACCGGATTCCGTATTTCTGTTCGGGCTGTCCGCACAACACGTCCACCCGCGTGCCGGAAGGTTCGCGCGCCCTGGCCGGTATCGGCTGCCACTACATGGCGCAGTGGATGGACCGCGAGACCGCCACCTTCACGCACATGGGGGCCGAGGGAGCGAGCTGGGTCGGGCAGGCTCCGTTCACCGAGACGAAGCATGTCTTCCAGAACCTCGGTGATGGCACCTATTTCCACTCGGGCTCGCTGGCGATCCGCCTGGCCGTGGCCACGAATACGCCGATCACCTACAAGATCCTGTTCAACGATGCGGTCGCGATGACCGGCGGCCAGCCCCACGACGGGCCGCTGACGCCCCAGATGATCGCGCGCCAGGTCGCCGCCGAAGGGGTCGGCAGGATCGTCGTCGTGACCGATGAGCCGGACAAGTATCCGGGCGGATATTTCGATCCGTCGGTGGCCGTCCACCATCGCAGCGCGCTCGACCAGGTGCAGCGCGAGCTGCGCGAGCATCCCGGCGTGTCGGTGCTGATCTATGACCAGACCTGCGCGGCCGAGAAGCGACGCCGTCGCAAGCGTGGCACCTTTCCCGATCCGCAGAAGCGCGTCTTCATCAACGAGGCGGTCTGCGAGGGCTGCGGCGATTGCGGCGTGCAGTCGAACTGCGTTTCGGTCGAGCCGGTCGAGACCGGGTTCGGCCGCAAGCGCAAGATCAACCAGTCCTCGTGCAACAAGGACTACTCCTGCGTCAATGGCTTCTGCCCGAGCTTCGTGACGGTGCACGGAGGCAAGCTGCGCAGTGGGCGGGTGGACACCGCGAAGCACGATCCGGTCGCGACCACCGCGGCGCCCGACACGAAGAAGACCCCGGTCGCCGCCTCGATCGCGGCGGACATCCCGCCGGCCACGCTGCCCGCGATCGACGGCTCCTATGCCTTGATGATCACCGGTATCGGCGGCACCGGCGTGGTCACCATCGGCCAGCTGCTCGGCATGGCCGCGCACCTGGAAGGCAAGGCGGTCACCGTGCTCGACGTGACCGGCCTGGCGCAGAAGAACGGCGCGGTCATGAGCTTCCTGCGCTTTGCCAATCCCGGCGAGCCGCTGTATTCGCCGCGCATCGGCCTGGCCTCGGCCGATGCGGTGCTCGGCTGCGACCTGCTGGTGACCGCCGGGCGCGAGGGGCTTGCCCGGATGGCGCCGGGTCGCACGCGTGTGGTGGCGAACCTGTCGGCCACGCCGACCGCGGATTTCACTCGCAACCCCGACTGGAAGTTCCCGGCTGGCGAGATGGAGGCGGCGATCATCGCTGCCATCGGCGACCGCTCGGCCGCCGGCTTCGTCGATGCGAGCCGGCTGGCGACGGCGCTGATCGGCGACGCGATCGCCACCAACCTGTTCATGCTCGGCTTCGCCTGGCAGCGCGGGCTGATCCCGCTCTCGGCCGAGGCGATCGAGCGGGCCATCGAGCTCAACCGGATCGCGATCGAGGCGAACAAGCGGGCCTTCGCCTGGGGCCGCGTCGCGGCGGTCGATCCCGATCGCGTCGAGAAGGCGGCCGCGCCGGTGTCGTCGATCGCGCTGGTGCGCAAGCCGGCACGGCCATCCCTGGACGAACTCGTGGCGCATCGCGCCGAGTTCCTCGCCGGATACCAGGACGCCGCCTATGCGAAGCGCTACACCGATTTCGTCGCAAAGGTCCGCGCAGCCGAGGAGCGCGTGGTCGGCAAGGGGTCGCTGAAGCTCAGCGAGGCAGTAGCGCGCTACTTCGCCAAGCTGATGGCCTACAAGGACGAGTACGAGGTGGCGCGCCTGTATACCGACGGCAGCTTCCATGAACAGTTGCAGCGTCAGTTCGAGGGGGATTTCCGCCTGAGCTTCCATCT
>Ga0172382_10000181_pt1 | contig 112467 bp, 89 predicted proteins | sample Leawel138RmetaG_FD_122245 | JGI IMG/M metagenome (GOLD analysis project Ga0172382, IMG submission 122245) | Leachate microbial communities from a municipal landfill in Southern Ontario, Canada - Leachate well 138R metaG | ecosystem: Engineered > Solid waste > Landfill > Unclassified | place... | reverse complement strand
TTATTTTTGGCGTTTTAGCCCAATTTACGGATCAGTATAGCAAAAAATTGGCTCTCATCACCAAGATAGAATTAATGCACTGCTTAGTTGAAAATAGGCGATGCCGCTTTATTCACAGCCTCTGAAGCCAGGGGGTACAAGAGTCGGTGAACTAACCGTTAATGCCTGTGTTCCCATGGGATTACGCTCTTTTGCTTGTACTCTTTTTATCATAATTATTTGTGAAATTCTTTTAATTAGTGTAATTCGTGGTTTATGAAAAAACCCACACAGCAGGCCCAATACGTCTGCAAGTCATACACCGCCAAGCTTACAGGACTTTTTTATCATTTGTAATGCATTGCATATCAATATGATGTTAAGTTAGCATGCTATCTGTTAAAAACAACTGTTGACACAAATAGCCTCTATTTTATTGTTGTAGAAACATGAAAATCAAGCTGGAGTGAAGTTATGACAGACCAGTTGCAAGACCTATTACAGCGCGTTTACGACGAAGGAGTGGCCAAGGCAAAGGCCGAGGCAGACCAGATTTTGGAGGCAGCGCGCAAAACGGCTGAAAAAACAATCGAAGATGCCAATACCGAAGCTACGAGCATCGTTGCAGATGCTCAAACCAAAGCTGCTGAGCTGAAGAAGAATTCTGATACAGATCTGAAGATGGCAGCCCAACATACCCTGAGCAGTGTCAAACAGGCTCTTACGGATGTGGTGATGCACAAGGTTTTGGATACCCCGCTCAAGGCTGGTTTCAGCGACGCCAAGTTTTTGCAAGAGATTATATTGGCAGCCTTGGCAGCATGGAAAGACCAGGGCGGCGAAGGTGGCATCGTGATAGCCGAATCATTGCAGGGCAAATTGGATGATGCATTTATCTCCTCATTGGATGGTGCTTTACAAAGCGGATTGAAGGTGGAATTTAGCTCCGCCGTCAAAAACGGATTCAACCTCGTGCCCGCAGATGGTGGATACAAGCTCAGCTTTACAGACGAGGATTTTGCCAATCTTTTCAAGGGTTACCTCAGACCCCGCACCTCCCAAATCCTTTTCCCCAATTGATTTAAACAGATGATTAGCGGTCAGTATTACTATTTTATCAGCGGTCTTCCACGTATTTCGATGGAAGATTCCAAGCTGCAACTGGATGTGCCCGGCTTTATAGAACAGGCATCCACCCAGCTTTCCCCTTCTGATATGCAACTATTAAAGCTCTTGGGGCTGGAAGAAGGAATCGCGATACTGAGCAGCCTTATCTATAAGGAAGAGCCTCCGGCGGGGACAAGCGGTTTTTACCCCGGGGATTATTGGCAAAGGTTCATCGAATTTGTCCTCTTGAAGCTGGATACGCCCACCACAGCCATTCCCAAGGAATTTGCCCAGTTGCCTGCTTTCTTTATCCAGCACACAATGGAACTGTTTGGCATGGAAGAGCGGCAGCCGCGCCTCCAATTTGAACACAATTTGTATAGGGATTTATACCCGTATGTGGAGGCTCTCAAAAACGACTTTCTGAACGCTTGGTTTGCATACAGGCGCATTGCACGCAACACAGTCTTGGCATTGGTGGGGCGTGCCCATGAAAAGGATTATGCCGCCTGGCTGATAGGCGATGACGAGCTTACCCAGATGCTTGCCACGGGCAGGGGTGCCGATTTTGGCATAGGCAAAAGCAGCGCTATCTTTGATGAGTACCTCAGGGCATACGAACAAAACAGCGTGTTGTATCGGGAGCGTGCATACGACACCTTAAGCTGGAAATGGATAGATGATCATAACTTTTTCCAATACTTTTCCATAGATAGGGTATTGGGCTATTTTGCCCAGCTGCTCATCCTTTCCCGCTGGATAAACATGGATATCAATCAAGGCAAGGAAGTGTTTTTTGACACCCTGCAAACCCTGCGAAACAGCTTCACCTTCCCTGCCGAATTTGCTTTAAAACAAAAAAAATAATATAGAAGGTAACGATAATGACCCAAGGTATCGTCAAAGGAATTATCGCCAATCTGGTTCACGTGGAAGTGGATGGTCCCGTAGCTCAAAACGAGATCTGTTACATCGATCTGGATGGCGTGAAGCTAAAGGCGGAAGTGATCAAAATCCAGGGTAATATAGCATATACCCAGGTTTTTGAAAGCACCCGCGGGCTCAAACCCGGTTCCCCGGTGGAATTTACCCAAAGAATGTTGGAGGTAAAACTGGGACCGGGGATGCTTTCCAAAATCTATGATGGATTGCAGGACGACCTCAATAAAATGGAAGGCCTGTACCTGAACCGGGGTGAATATACAGACCCCCTGGATGAGGACAGCGAGTGGGAATTCACTCCTCTGGTAAAAGCCGGAGACAGCGTTACAGCCGGAGATTGGCTGGGCGAGGTGCCGGAAAACTGGGTCTCCCATAAGATCATGGTGCCCTTTGTGATGGATGCGCAATACACCGTGAAAAGTATTGCCGCCAAAAGGATATATCGCCTCACTGATACCATCGCCACCTTGCAGGACATGGAAGGGAAGACTTTTGAAATAAATATGATCCAATATTGGCCAGTGAAGCTGCCCGTGCGTGCTTACAAAGAAAAGCCACGTCCCTTTAGGATGATGGAAACCGGAGTGCGCACCATCGATACGCTGAACCCAATCGCCGAGGGCGGAACGGGCTTTACGCCGGGACCCTTTGGAACGGGGAAAACCGTGTTGCAGCACAGTATCTCCCAGAATGCCGAGGCTGATCTCATCATTGTGGCAGCCTGTGGAGAGCGTGCCAATGAAGTGGTGGAGCTGTTTGTGGAATTTCCCAAATTGGACGACCCCCGCACAGGCCGCAAGCTGATGGAACGCACCATCATCATCTGTAACACCTCCAATATGCCGGTGGCGGCGCGTGAAGCATCGGTCTATACAGCGATGACCATTGCCGAATACTATCGCAGCATGGGGCTCAAAATCCTGCTGTTGGCAGATTCCACCTCGCGTTGGGCACAGGCTCTGCGTGAGATGAGCAACCGCATGGAAGAGCTGCCCGGTCCAGACGCCTATCCCATGGATTTGCCAGCAATTATCTCAAACTTTTATTCCCGCAACGGCTATGTGTATCTCAATAATGGCGTGGCGGGCTCCATCACCTTCATCGGTGCTGTATCCCCTGCCGGCGGCAACCTCAAGGAGCCTGTGACGGAAGCCACCAAAAAGGCAGCCCGCTGTTTTTATGCACTGTCTCAGGATAGGGCGGATTCCAAGCGCTATCCCGCCGTGGATCCCATCGAATCATACTCCAAATATCTGGAATATGAGGAGGTGCAAAAGCATCTGAACCAGCACATCTCCCCCCGCTGGGTGGATGATGTTTATGAGGCGAAAGACCTGCTGCTGAGAGGCAAGGAAGCCGGAGACCAGATCAATATTCTGGGTGACGACGGCGTGCCCATGGAATATCATGAGCGGCTGTGGAAGAGCGAGCTCTTGGATAGGATTATCCTGCAACAGGATGGCTTTGATCCGGTGGACAAATCCACCTCAATGAAAAGGCAGTGCTATATGATGCATCTCATCTTGGATGTGTGCCGCACAGATTTTGTGTTTGAAAGCTATGAGGAGGTGCAGCCCTATTTTACCGGGCTCATCAACCTGCTGAGACAGATGAACTATCTGGAATTCCAAAACGAAGAATTTAATAGCTATCAGGCACAACTGAAAGAAGCAATGGAAGAAAGGAGGGCGAAATAATGGCTACCACCGCTTTCCAAAAAGTTTACACAAAGCTGACCCAGGTTACCAAAGCCACCTGCACGGTGAAAGCCTCAGGCGTTGGCTATGAAGAGCTTGCCACCGTTAGCGGCAGATTGGCGCAGGTGGTGAAGATCATCGACGATTCTGTAACCCTGCAGATCTTCTCCGGAACGGAAGGCATCGGCACAGATGCTGAGATCGTCTTCTTTGGCAAGCCGCCCACGCTGAAAGTGGGAGACGACCTGGCTGGTAGATTCTTTAATGCCTATGGCGAGCCCATTGATGGCGGACCCCAGATTGAAGGCAAGGAAGTGGAGATTGGCGGACCCTCCGTGAACCCGGTGCGGCGCGAAGACCCCTCCGAATTGATCGCCACCGGTATCGCCGGTATCGACCTCAATAACACGCTGGTGACCGGGCAAAAGATTCCCTTCTTTGCCGATCCAGACCAGCCCTATAACCAGGTGATGGCTACCGTGGCGCTCCGCACCCCCGCTGATAAGATCATTCTGGGCGGGATGGGGCTCTCCAACGACGACTATCTTTATTATAAGAATACATTTGAAAACGCAGGGATGATAGATAAAATCATCTCCTTTGTAAATACCACCGATGATCCGCCAGTGGAACGCCTCTTGGTGCCCGATATGGCACTGGCTGCGGCGGAATACTTTGCCATCGAAAAAGATGAGAAGGTATTGGTGCTGCTCACCGATCTTACGCTCTATTGCGATGCGCTCTCCATCGTGAGCAACCGTATGGACCAGATTCCCTCCAAGGATTCCATGCCCGGCTCTTTGTATAGCGACTTGGCAAAGATCTATGAGAAAGCGGTGCAATTCCCCAGCGGTGGCTCCATCACCATCATCGCCGTCACCACCATCTCCGGTGGCGATATCACCCACGCCATTCCCGATAACACGGGCTATATCACGGAAGGGAACCTTTACCTGCGCCGTGATACCGATATTGGCAAGGTGGTGATCGATCCCGCTCGCTCGCTCTCCCGCCTCAAAACCAAGGTGATGGGCAAAAAGACCCGTGCGGATCACCCCCGCGTGATGGAGGCATCCGTACGCCTCAATGCTGATGCCGCCCGTGCCAAGACCAAGCTGGAAAACGGCTTTGAGCTTTCGGATTATGACGAGCGTACCCTCAAATTTGCCTACGATTATGCCATGCAAATCCTGGCTATCGACGTGAATATCGATACAGACGAGATGCTGGATATCACGTGGGATCTGTTCCAACAGTACTTCACCCGTGAAGAAGTGGCTATCAGAGATGACTTTATGCAAATCCACTGGAAGAAGGAATGAGTCTCAAATTTCAGTATAACAAGATTTCCCAGCTCAATCTGCAAAAGCAGCTGAAGATCAGGCAAAACGCTTTGCCCACGCTGAAGAACAAGGAATCCGCCTTGCGCTTTGAGGTGAAGAAGGCACGCGATGCAGCCAATGCCCTGGATACAGAGATATCACAGCGCAGCCAGCAGATAGAGGAGTTTTTCAAGCTGTGGGTGGAATTTGATCCCAGCCTCATCCAGATTGAGGAGGTGCAGATCAAAACTCGCAAGATTGCAGGCGTGAAGACCCCCGAATTGGAACACATCTCTTACAGCATCCGGGAGTTTGATATGTTCATCGCCCCCAGCTGGTGGCTGGATGGCATTGATACCCTCAAACAGATGTCTCGCATGCAGATAGAGCGTGAATTTATGCTGCGCAAGATGAACCTTCTGGAAGAGGTGCGCAAGAAAACCACCCAAAAGGTGAACCTCTATGAAAAGGTGCAAATCCCCGCTTATGAGGAGGCAATCCTAAAGATTATCCGCTTTTTGGAAGACGAGGAAAACCTCTCCAAAGCGGCTCAGAAGATACTGAAGGATAGGATTGCCAGGGAGGCTTCGGCATGATTGAAAAGATGAGAAAATACAGCTTTGTGCTACATTACGCTGATTATGAGAGCTTCCTGAGCGACCTCCAGGATTTGGGGCTGGTGCACATCATCCGCTCCACAAACGCTCAAACCCCCGTCCAGCAAGAACAGCTGGAGCTGGTGGGACGCTACAACGATGCGCTGAAGCTATTCAAAAAGCTGAATTCCCAAAGCGAAAAGGGAAATAGCGGTTTGCCTGCCCTCAGCCTCCTAAAGAAAATAGAGCAGGCTGTGCATGAGAAAGAAGAGCTGAGCCGTGAGGACGACCTCCTCCAAAAGCAAATCCGCGAGCTGAGCCCCTGGGGATACTTTGATTACGATTTGATCCCCCTTCTGCAGCAAGGTGGAGTGCAGGTGAGCTTCCATAGCTGCCTCAAAAACCACTTCCGCCCCCAGTGGGAAGAGGAATACAGCATCAGGCGCATTGGCGAGCAAGCGGGAATCGTTTACTTTGTAGCACTTTATACGGATGAAAAGCCGGATTTGGATTGCGACACCTTCAGCTTTCACGCCCACACCCTCAAAGAGCTGGAAGGCAAACTGACCAAATGCCAGCAGGATATAGCCGATATCGACCAATACCTGATGGATACTGCGCCTGAAGCCAGGGAACTGTTTGAAGCCGAGGTAAAGCGCATCCTGGGTGAATACGATTATGAGGATGCCACCCAGCAGGCAACTTCTGAGGTGGAAGACCATCTGCGCGTTTTGGGCGGATGGATACCGGTGGGCAAAGAGCCTGAACTGGTGAACTATCTGGAAACAAAGGGTATCATCCACTTTGCCAGCGATGCCCAGGTGGAGGAAAATCCCCCCATCAAGCTCAAAAACCGCTGGTTTGCCAGATTGTTTGAACCCATCGGCAATATGTATATGCTGCCCAATTACAACGAATTTGACCTCACACCCTTCTTTGCACCCTTCTTTATGCTCTTCTTTGGCTTTTGCAATGCTGATATGGCTTATGGACTCGTTATCATTGCCTTGGGATTGATCATGCGCTTCAAAGCCAAATCCCCCGCCGCCAAGAGCGTGATGACCCTGGTGATGGTGTTTGGTGCCTCCTCCATATTGATGGGCTGGCTAATGGGATCAGCCTTGGCGTTTGACCTCAAAGAGACGGTGTTGGAGCCCAGTATTCTGATCAGGAATAACGATCAGATCTTCAATTTTGCCCTGCTCTTGGGAGTGATCCAAATCCTCTTTGGAGTGGCGATCAATGCCTTCAAAAAGGGACGCCAATCCGGGTTTTTATATACCCTTGCCCCCATCGGCACCTTCCTGTTTCTGCTCAGCCTCTCTGTGTTGGGTGCCGAGATGTTGGGCAGCGATATCAGCCAGATGAAGCCTTACCTCAGCTATCTGATGTATTCCGGTTTGTTCCTGCTGATGCTCTTTAACAAGCCCAAGCGCAACCCCATCATCAACATCCTCAGCGGCTTGTGGGAGCTCTATAATGTGATTACCGGATTCTTTGGTGATATCCTGTCTTATATCCGTCTTTTCGCCCTGGGCGTTTCCAGCGCCATTTTGGGCTTCGTGATCAATTCCATAGGCAGCCAGATGCTTTCCATACCCATCGCGGGGCCTGTGATATTTGTGATATTTATGATCCTGGGGCATTCCTTGAATATCGCCCTGGGCGCACTTTCAGGATTTGTGCATCCCATGCGTCTCACCTTTGTGGAGTTCTTTTCAAATGCGGATTTTCAAGGTCCTGGAATGCAATATAAACCCTTTGGAAATAAACAATAAACTTAATATAACCTGGGAGGTTACATGCCCTACATCATTGCTTGGATCGGAATCTTCCTGATGGTGGGTCTCGCCGGAATCGGCAGCGCCATGGGAACCGTTATGGGAGGCAGCGCATCAGTCGGTGCCCTCAAAAAACGTGACGACATCTTTCCATACTGCCTCATCCTGAGCGCCATGCCCGGAACTCAGGGGCTCTATGGTTTTGGTGCCTTCTTTATCCTGCAAACCCATATCAACCCAGCGATTACCCTTTTGCAAGCCAGCGCCATCTTTGGTGCCGGATTGATAATGGGCACGGTGGGATATCTTTCCGCCATCTATCAAGCCAAGATCGTTTCCAACGGTATCGAAAGCATGGGCAATGGTAATGACGTGTTCACAAACACCCTGATCTTGGGTGTGTTGCCCGAACTCTATGCCATTATCGCTTTTGCATCCTGTTTCCTGATCGGTGGAATGATCCCGAGCTTGGCATAATTTCCAATGCGGAGGGGCCCTACGTGGTCCCTCCCTATCTTTGAATCTGATGAGAAAACAAGAATTTCAAAACCCTTTCGATCCTCCACTGGATCAACCGCCACTGCCGCACAGGGGTGGATTGATCCTGTTTTTGGGGATACTGGGGTTCTTTACCATGGGTATAGCAGGGGCGATTGCCTGGTACATGGGAAACCAAGACCTGCGCCAGATTAACGCCGGTTTGATGGATGTGAAAGGTAGCGACCTCACCGGTTATGGCAGGATCATCGGTATCTTCACCGTCATCCTATCGCTCTTGGCAATTGTGGTAACGGCCTTTTTGTTGCTCAGCGCTGAAATGCCGCCAATATAAGATTAAACCTTAATTGTACAGGGTTTATCTATTCTGGGCTCACATCTCAGCCAGGCGATTTGAGACAACAGTGAAAAGGGTAGCCAATCAGCTTTCCCTGCGGCAAGCGGGCATATCGTTATGAGCGGAATATCTGGAATATTTGCATTTGATGGTGCGCACAGCCTGCCCGCACGCATGCTGCAAGAGATGCACCTCCTGATAAGGCACCGGGGCTCTGATGATGAGGCTTTCATCACCTTTCCTGCTTCTGGCAAAACAGCCACAATCCACTCTGGAACTGACTTTCACCCCCCCTCCAAACACCCCCTTCTGCCCGATGACCTGATGCTAAGGTTGGGGATGGGCGTGCGCTCTTTATTTACCAACGCAGAGGGTGCGGATGGCTGCCGTCATATCAGCAGTGCCAAGATGGGGCTGCATATCGTATTTGCCGGCAATATCTACAATCGGAATGAATTGCGCCATCTGCTGGAAGCCATGGGCGGAGTCTTTGAGGGCAATAGCGATGCAGAGCTGGTTTTGAAGGCATACTCTGTGTGGCAAAAGGAGTGTTTGGAGCACTTTAATGGGGATTGGGCTTTTGCCCTCTGGGATGCAAGGGATGGCAGCCTGTTTTGCAGTCGCGACCGCTTTGGCATCCAGCCTTTTTATTATCTATTGCAGGATGGTATCTTCTTGTTTGGCAGCGAGATCAAACAGCTGCTGCCCTTCCTAAAAAACCGCCAGCCAAACCTGCCCATGCTGCGCCGCATGATGAAGATCAATGCCATGCTCAACTATCGGGATGAGACGCCCTGGCAAGGGATCAAGTGCCTGCAACCCGGAGAGTATCTTTATATCAAGGATGCCCGTCTGCACACCCAACAGTATTACAGTTTGCATCCAGAGTTGTTTGGCAAGCTGGAATTCAGCTTTGAGGATGCCAGCCGGCAGTACCAAGACCTACTGTGGGATAGCATCCGTTTGCGCAGCCGTGATACACAGGCATTGGGTGCAGGACTTTCCGGGGGTTTGGATTCCTCCGCCATCGTGTGTGCGCTCCAACAGCAGAGGCAAACGCCAGTGCCCACCTTCTCCTCCTACTTTGCAGATCATCCACAACTGGATGAAAGAAAGTGGATAGATATCGTTACGATGCATTGCGGCTGTGACAACCACCTTGTCTCCCCCACCGCAGAGCAGGCATGGCAAATCTTGGTGGATGGCACTTGGTACAATGATCTCCCCCTGGGAGCTGGCTGTGCAGCGCAATCTGCCGTGATGAAACTGGCGGCATCCCACAATGTGAAGGTGATGTTAGGAGGACAGGGCTGTGATGAAATATTTGGTGGCTATCGTCATGCTCAATACCGCTTTATGGCAGATTCCCTCAGAAGCGGAAAGCCGCTGGATTTCCTGAGGCAATTTGCCAGCCACAGCAAGGGCAAGCCCAGCCTGGATATCTTCTCCAGCTTCACTAAAACGATGCTAAGCACCATGTTCCCAGAATCCAAGCTGTACCAGGCGGAGATGAAGCTGCTGCGCTTTGAGCCCTTTAACGCCCATTTCCTGCTGGCATCTGGCAAATCCACCCCAGATCAGATTGCGGATCTTGATTCCGGAAGGCTGGATAGCTTCCTCTTTAATATGGTATATGCCACATCCTTGCAAACCCTGCTCCATTATGAAGATAGAATGAGCATGGCAACTGGCATCCAAAGCCGCCTACCCTTTTTGGATCATCGCCTGGTGGAGCTCGTCTTTTACCTGCCATCATCATACAAAATCTCTCCACCCCACACAAAGCTGCTACACAGACGCGCCATCAGCCATTGGGTGCCCGATCCCATCATCCAACGCACAGATAAAGCCATCTTCGGCACTCCTCTGGTGAATAGATGGATGCGCGATGCCCTCCATCCACAAGTCAATAACCTGTTTTACAGCAAAGAATTCCGCCAGCGTGGCATCTGGAATCTGCCCAAAATCCACAACCACTGGCAGCGCTATCTGAAAGGAGACGACAGACAGGCGGAAATGCTCTATAATATCATCGCCATGGAAGTGTGGCTGCAAACCTTTATCAAAAACGATCCCCTTATATGAGGTAACCATGAAACGAATCCTTATTATCTTTCTTCTCTTTCCCATGCTCTTATCCATGAGCTCTTGCAAGATATTTAAACGCCCCACCGTGGAGAAAATCCACGATGTGAAACTCTTGAAATTGGGCGTGGATAACACCGAGCTGGAAATCACAATCAGCGTGAATAACCCCAATTCCTATCAATTGAAGCTGGATAAGCTCAATATCGAGCTGTTGAGCAAGGAGCGTGAAAAAATAGGAGCAGCAGCCTTGCAAAAAACAGTGGTTATCCCCAAACGCAAGTCCAACGCCCTCACCTTCAAAGTGACTTTGGATACCAGGCGCACGGCAAAGATGGTGAGCCTCTCCAACCAAAGCGTCTATTTCTATATCTCTGGCGCTGGCCACGGCAAAGCCCTCTTGTTTGGCAAAAACTTTGATTTTGAACAGCCTTACGAGCTGAATCTCAAAAAGCATCTGCAGGAGCTGATTCCCCGTTTTGATGCCGGTGGAGAGAATATCTTCAAGCTGAAACGCAGCTATGTGAAGGAACTGGGCATCACCAAGGCAGAGATGGCAGTGGATTTTGTGTTATTAAACCCCTATGGCTTCACCTTCAACCTCAAGGGCTTCCCCGCTGAAGTGTGGCTGGGAGACACCCTGGTGGGCAGCGGCAATCTTGCCAATCAGATGGGCTTTACAGAAAACATCCATTCCAAAGATGGCTCCATGCGCTTTCAGGTGGACAATTTCAAGGCGCTGTGGTCTGCCATCAAGGGAGCCGTAAAAGGTGAAATCCCATACAAGGTAAAGGGTTCCGTTATCATAGACGCCTTTGGCATGGAAATCCGCAAGCCCTACGAATACTCCGGCAGAGTGCCCGTGAGCATCAGCGATTGGCTGCTCAACAAATAAACCTTTCTTAGAACCAGGTGAGGCAGTAGGGCTTTCCCGCTATAGGCGGGTAATAGCCAGGCGTATCACCGACTCTTGTATCCCCTGGCTTTAGCCTGGCGTATCACCGACTTCAGTCGATTTTAATTCTTCATATTATCAACGCTTTACACACATTAATGAATTTGGCCTTGAAGATAAATAAAGATTGTTGTTTTTCTGTTTTGTGCTGTGTTAAAAAAGGAGTAAGTCATTGATATAAAACCGGTTAAAACCGGTGAAACACCCGGCTAAGCCAGGAGATACAACACTCCTTCCCTGTTAACCACCCTTGTCTCTCCTTTGCCAAGACAAGGGTGAGACAAGGGTGGTACAAGGGTGGCTAATGGGAGACCAAAAAAAACCGGGACCACATGGATCCCGGTTTATATTGAATTGTTATCTTTTTTTGTTTAAGCTTTTGCCAGCTCAATCCCTCTTTTGATAGCAGTCAGGTTTAGCTCCAAAAGGCCGGGATCACGGGCTTTCAGGTAATCGGAGAGGTCTTGCTCCATGGTCTCATATTTGATGATATCGGTTTTGCCTATCACCATTCCAATAGCCAGCATATTCAGCACGCGCTCGGTGCCTATTTCCTTGGAAATATCGTTCATAGGCGCAGATACCATTTTGATATCGGTACGTTTGCAGCCATGCGGACACATATTTGTATTATAAATAAGGAGTCCGCCTTCTCTGAGGCTGGCGGCAAATTTATCGATGGAAGGCTGGTTGAGCGCCACCAATACATCGGGATAGCTCACGATGGGAGAGGCAATGGCTTCATCCGCCACCACAGCCATCACGTTGGCTGTTCCGCCTCTCATTTCAGGACCGTAGGAAGGCATCCAGGTAACGTGTTTGCCTTCTCTCATGCCTGCCTGGGCAATGAATCTGCCAATGGTCAGGACGCCCTGACCGCCAAATCCGGCACAGATGATTTCAGTCTTCATGATTTCACCTCCGCTCCTTTGTCTCTAAACAATCCGGGCTTAAAGAAAGGCAGCATGTTTTCCTTTGCCCACACCTGGGATTTGGCAGGATCCAATCCCCAGTTTGTGGGGCAGGTGCTCACAAATTCCACAAAGGTAAAGCCGCGCTCTTCCTTGTTATATAGAATGGCTTTTTGTACCGCTCTTTTGGCTTTCACGATATCCGCGGGGCTGAGGAGGGAAACCCTCTCGATATAATAGGGCGCCACGAGGGTATCCAAGAGTTCACAAATGCGGATGGGATAGCCGATATCATCCACCTTTCTGCCATAGGGGCTGGTGGTGGTCTTCATATCCGGCAATGTGGTGGGCGCCATCTGTCCGCCAGTCATACCATAAATGGCGTTATTCACAAAGAATACGGAGATGTGTTCACCGCGGTTGGCGGCGTGCACGATCTCAGCGGTTCCGATGGCGGCGAGGTCTCCATCACCCTGATAGGTAAAGACGTGCATATCGGGGCGGGCACGCTTCATACCAGTGGCAACGGCGGGAGCTCTGCCATGAGCAGCCTGTGCCATATCAAAGTTGAAGAATTTATAGGCAAAAACGGCACAGCCCACGGGGGCAACGCCGGTCATTTTGTTGATCAGTCCTTGTTCATCAATGGCCTCGGCTATCAGACGATGGGCTACGCCATGCATACAGCCGGGGCAATAGGTAAAGGGTACTGCGGTAAGAGACTCGGGTCTTTTTGCTATTACTTCCATTATTTCCTCCCTTAGAAACAAGCCTGCAGCTTTTCTTTGATCTCGGCAGGGGTAAACACGATACCGCCCACCTTGCCCCAAAATTCCACAGGCACTTTGCCGCTAACTGCCAGCTTTACGTCTTCCAACATCTGACCGGTATTCAGTTCAAATACATACACTTTCTTCACTTTGGGACCGATGGCTTTGGCAATTTCCTCATAAGGGAAGGGCCACACGGTGATGGGGCGCACCATTCCGATGCTGTGTCCTTCAGCGTTCAGCTCGTCCACAGCAGAGCGCACCACACGGGATGCCGTGCCAAAGGAAGCCACCACTATCTCGTTATCATCATTGATATTATGAGTTTCATAGCGGATTTCATTGGCTTCGATCTGGTCATACTTTTTGTAGAGCTTAATCACGTGCTGTTCCAATACCAGGGGATCAATCTCCAAGGAGTTAATCTCATGATGGTGCTTCAGATCGCCATCCTGATTGGGGCAAATGCACCAATCTTCATGTTGACGGCCCAGCTCTTCGATTTCCTCATCGGTTTTGGGAGTCTTAAACTCTACCGGTTCCATCATTTGCCCTAACATTCCATCTGCCAGGATCATCACAGGATTGCGATATTTATCTGCCAGATCAAAGGCATCGGATGCCATATCGGCAAATTCCTGCACGGAAGCAGGTGCCAACACGATCAGGCGATAATCTCCATGTCCGCCACCCTTGGTGGCTTGGAAATAATCCCCCTGAGCGGGCTGAATATCGCCCAAACCGGGACCCCCGCGCTGCACGTTGATAATCACACAGGGCAGCTGGGCTCCAGCCAGATAGGATATTCCTTCCATCTTGAGGGATACACCCGGGGATGAAGAGGAGGTCATCACGCGTTTACCGCATCCGGCAGCTCCATATACCATATTGATGGCGGATACTTCGCTCTCTGCCTGGAGGAAGGTGCCATTTACCGTTGGCATCATTTTTGCCATATACTCGATTAATTCACTCTGAGGAGTGATGGGATAAGCAAAATACAGCCTGCAGCCAGCGTTGATCGCCGCTTTGGCTACTGCTTCGTTACCTTTCATTAATATCTTACTCATCTTCCACCTCACTTCTCAACCGTGATAGCTACGTCTGGACATGTGTTATAGCACATTTTGCAGGCTATACACAGTTCCTGATTGAAACACTCGGCATAATGGTAGCCCTTGGCATTGATGTTTTCCGAAAAGCGGATAATCTTCTTCGGACATGCTACAATGCAGAGCCCACAGCCTTTGCAATAATTGGGGTCAACCGTCATTCTTGGCATGGTTGCGCTCCTTTCTGCGTTAGTTTTTTTACTGTTTTCATCATGTTAATAATGCGGGTTTTTTGTCAAACCTTTTCTTTGCCCCACCTATTCCAATCTCCCCAAAATGCTATGGCTATCCCCTCAATATTCATCTTTTTCATTTCATCCATCCGCTCAAGTTGTGTAACATACCTTTTTTTGGATCAAATTCACACCTTCCTCAGCAATTTCACCCCTCAAATATGCCCAAACAGCCCCGGAGTCAATCCCCTATTACACAACCTCTTACAGAATAAAATGAGTTTTTTTGCTTGACAATATCCGCCGTGCATAGATATAGGCTCACAACCTAAGCAAAACAAATGGAAGAAATTATGACTAACCAACTTAAAAAGTGGATCGCTATTGCGTTTAGTTTTCATATGATCATTATCGTTCCTATGATAGCTGGAAGCGTAAGCGGTCTTGGCAGCGACGAAATCAGCCAGCAGAATTCTGCTGTGCTTATCGATTCGCTACATTCTCAGGACCCTCCTGAACCCATACCTGCCGAAAGAATGGTCGCCTCCTATTATTATGGCAAATTCCATGGCAGAAAAACGGCAAGCGGAGAGCGCTTTGATCAATACGCCCTCACCTGTGCCCACAAAACCCTCCCCTTTCAAACCATCCTGAAAGTTACCAATCCCAAAAACGGCAAATCCGTGGTTGTTCGCGTTAACGACCGAGGTCCGTTCACCCGTGGCAGAGACATCGATCTCTCCTACGCCGCAGCCCAGGAGATCGGAATGCTCCAGGCAGGCGTAATCCCGGTGGAAGTGCAAGTAATTCCACCAGTTGAAACTTCCCAAGACGCAGTGGCAGCTGTCGAGTAAGTTTCCCTGGGATCAATCCTTCTTCGGGTGGTTTGAAGAAAGATTGATTCCAACATCTCTTCCCCCTCATCATCCCTTTCTCCCATGAGCGCAATTAAATTACCCATAAATTATTGCCCACGTGTGCAAAGCGCTTTAGAGGCGGGGAAGCCCATCGTGGCGCTGGAATCCACCGTGATCACACATGGATTGCCATATCCACAAAACTGGGCGCTCTTGGCGAGGATGGAAGAGCTAATCCAAAACTATGGTGCCACGCCAGCCACCATCATAATTTGGCGTGGCACAGCCCATATCGGGATAGGTGCGAAGCTAAAACAAGAGATTGAGGCTGCCCTTTCCACCGCGGATTCCCCCATCCTCAAGCTTGGCAGCAGAGAACTGCCCCTGGCTTTGGCAAGAGGTGACAGCGGTGGTACCACCGTCTCTGCCACCCTGCAGTTGGCACATGAAGCCGGTATCCGCGTGTTTGCCACCGGAGGCATAGGCGGAGTGCATCGCGGCTGGCAGCACACGCTGGATATCTCCATGGACTTGGCGGCTCTCTCCCGTTATCCCGTGATTTTGGTATCAGCTGGCTGCAAAGCCATCCTGGATGTGCCTGCCACGCTGGAACAGCTGGAAAGCCTTGCCGTACCGGTAGCGGGCTGGCAAACTGATAGCTTTCCCCTCTTTTACACAGCCTCCAGCCCATACCCCATAGACAGGGTGGATACCCTAAAAGAGCTGGTCACAGCCTGGCAGCTGCAACAATCCTTCCCGCCTCCACACTCCGGAATGTTGGTTGCCAATCCCATCCCCCAAAAGCAGGAGATTCCGGCATCACAGATGGAGCCATTCATCACAGCCGGCATCCTCCAAGCCGAGGCTTTGGGCATCAAGGGCAAAAACCTTACGCCTTTTCTGCTTGACTATCTGGCAAGTGCCACAAAGAATGCATCCGTGGCTGCCAATTTGGCTTTACTGCAAAACAACGCCATCCTGGCAGCACAGATAGCCACAGCACTTTGACGCTGGATGGTGCGCCTGCCACAGCCCCGCATAAAGCCGGGCAGCAATCCGCCATCCACCCAAAAAAAGAAGGAGAAGCCCCAATGATTACGATTGCCAAATTCGAAAACTTCTTTGAAGCCGAACTCGCCAGCAGCCTGCTCTTGGAAAATGGCATTGCTACCGAACTCTTAAATGTGAGGATGCTTTCCATGGCACCGGGATTGGCAGGGCAAAGATTGCAGATTGAACTGCAGGTGCCCGCCAGCCAAAAAGAAATGGCTTTATTGATTTTGAATATCCAGGATTCCATCAATCCCGCCGAAGAGCTCCTCAGGTCTGAAGGTGCCATCCTGGAAGGCCATTTCCAGCTCACCTCCGGCAGGCACAGCGGTATGTATGTGGAGAAAATCCGCCTCCTCCAAAACCCCTCCGCAGCCAAAGAATTATGTGCCCAATTGGCAACGCTGCTTGCGGATTACGAGATTGATTGCGTGGTGGGACCTGCCTATGGCGGCATCGCCCTGGCATTTGAAGTAGCCTCTCTCTTGGATAAAAGCTTTGTATTTTGCCAAAGGAAAGATGGGCAAATGACCATCCGCAGCGGTTTTGACCTCAGCGACGTGAAAAGAGTGGCAATCGTGGAAGATATCGTCACCACCGGCGGCAGCGTTGAAGAGGTGATCGCCTGCCTCAGCCAGAGAGGTATCACCGTGGAAGTGGTGGCAGCCCTGGTGGATAGAAGCGGTGGTAAAGCCGATTTTGGCGTACCCTTCCTCAACCTCTTACAATTGGATATCCCCTCCTGGGAACCGGATCAATGCCCCTTGTGTGCCCAAGGGTTACCCCTTGTAAAGCCGGGCAGCAGCGATAAAGCCCCCACTACTGATACCACGCCATGACCCTTGATCTGCACTTCCCCACTGCCGATGCAGCCATCCTTGGCGCCAGACTTCTCAGGTTTTTCCAAGCCCCCACAGGCGTTACCATTAGGTTTTACCATCCGCCCCACGCAGACTGGGGCTTTGAGCTGGATGCGCCCTGGTTGCAGCTGATCACAGAATCGTCGCCAAGTCCCAGCTCCGCCAGGGTCTGCAATTCCCTTGCCTCTGAGGAGATGGCTCCGGATTCTGCCATCTTATGGTGCAGCGGCAACCATCGCTTTCTCTTTATCACATCCTCCACCTCTCCTTCCCTCCTGAACCATGAATTTCTGACAGGGCACATCTTTTGGCAATTGGAAGCAGAGGCAGACGCCCTTCAAGATTGGGATTTGGCACACACCTTCACCGATATTCCGGATGCCCTGGCTCGCCTGGATAGAAATTCCATCCTCATCAGTGCCAATCAAGACCTCATCTTGTCCCTCATCCAAAACCAACCTGAAGATTTGTGGCAGTTTGCCATCACCCCCCAAAGCCTCACCTTGGCGCTCAATCTGGAAGACACTTCCCAATCCAACCTAAGGGCATACAAACAGCTGCAAGCCTTTGGCGAGTGGCAGGTGCAAAAGCACAACCTGAAAGAATTGATCGGCATCCACGACCTGATGCGGGATTCATATTCTTTCTTTGCAGAGTTTTATGACCGCTTTATGGCACACGTGGATTATTCCTATTGGCTGGATAAGATATTCACCTGGCACAACCGCTTTGCCAGCGCCCCTGCCCAAAAGGTGTTGGAATTAGCCTGCGGAACCGCCAATATCGCAGAGCAACTGGTATTCCGAGGCATGGAAGTGGAAGCCTGTGATTACTCCCCCTTCATGCTGTATGAGGCAGCCAAAAAGTGTTTCTGCCCCACCTTGTTCCTGGCTTCGATGGATGAACCCCTGCCCCGGCAAAACCATTATGATCTGATCTTATGCCTCTTCGACAGCATCAATTACCTGGTAAAAACCTCCTCCTTCCGCGCTTGCCTGCGCTCCGTCCAAGACGCCCTCAAGCCCGGCGGTATCTTTATCTTCGATATCTCCACCATCAATAATAGCCGCACCTATTTTGCAGATACCTCCCAACACTTCCGTTATACCGATGCCCAGCTCTATCACCATGCCTTTTTTGATGAACTTAGCCTGCGCCAGCGCTCTTCCCTCACCCTCTTCCGCAAAAGACCCTGTGGCTGGGTGAGCAGCGAAGAACAGCATGCCCAGCGCGTTTACCGCCACCGGGAAATCATGGCGCTCATCAATGACTGTGATCTGGAACTATTGGCAATCTTCACCTTGGAATCCCGCCAAAACCTGCTTTCCAAAAGAATGCAAAACCTGGATGAAAACCGCCCCCGCCTCTATTATCTCTTGCGCAAATGATGAACCAGCTTTACCTGCATGATCTCCCCCTCCTTAGAAACCACAAATACCTGATTGGAGTGGATGAAGCAGGACGCGGAGCCTTGGCTGGACCCGTGGTCTGTGCCGCTGTGGTGTTGGATTACCGCCAGGTGATTGATGGGCTGAATGATAGCAAGCAATTGAGCCCTGCCCGGCGTGAAGCCCTTTTTGAAGAGATTACCCAGACAGCCTTCACCTACAAAGTGGTAAGCATTCCGCCCTCCTATATAGATGCCTTCAACATCCTGGAGGCAACCCTGGAGGGAATGAAGCGTGCCATCCTTGCCACCTGGAAGCCCAATTCCCTCTGCCTGGTGGATGGACCTCACCTGCCGCCTTTTCCCACCACCAATGTGATCGACATGCGTGCCGTTATAGACGGAGACGCCCTGCACGCCTGCATCGCTGCGGCATCGATTTTGGCAAAGGTGAGCCGGGATAGGATGATGGTGGAGTATGGCAGGCTCTTCCCTGAATATGGCTTTGAACGGCACAAAGGCTATGGCACGCCGCAGCACCGCCAAGCCATTGCCCAGCTGGGACCCTGCTCGATCCATCGGTATAGCTTTGCGCCCATTAAGGGCAGGGGTTAGGGGCCAGAGGCCAGAGGCCTGGAGGCGCTATTGTCCATCATCATTCGTTATTCATTATTCTTAATTCACCGCGAGCGTAGCGAGCTCCTTAAAGAGTCTCGGAGAGACTATATTTCAGGTCAACTCGCGCCATAGGAATAAGTTACGAGTATCGGAGAGACTGCACAACTCTCCCCTGATCCCTAAGCACGCGCTGGTGCCTTGCCCACTACCCTCCCTTGCACCACCCTTGTCTCACCCTTGTCGAGACAAAGGAGAGACAAGGGTGGTTAACAGGCAAGACCAAACAAAGCGCTTGACCAAATCACCACCATCCCCGATGTTGAAACTGATGGATTGTTTCATGTCTTCAGGGTGCAATCCACATGACGCGAAGATAGAGGATAACAGATGAAAAATCAGGAGCTCACAGCACAAATTGCCGCTCTCAAAAAGGAGATTGAGCGGCATGACATGCTGTATTACCAGTTGGCAAATCCCCAGATTGACGATTATGAATATGACCAATTGGTGCTGCAACTGAAAGAGCTGGAAGCACAGTTAGGCGAGGCGGAGGAATCCCCCACACAAATCGTGGGCAGCGATTTACAGCCCGGATCCCCCACCATCCCCCACCGGCAAAGGATGTTTAGCTTGGATAATTCCTATTCGTTACCCGAAACCGAGGCATTTATCAATAAGACCAATCTGGAGCTGGATACCAAGGCAAAATATCATCTGGAGCTAAAAATTGACGGCTTTAGCATCAACCTCTTTTACGATCAGGGAATCCTGCAATATGCCGCCACCCGTGGAGATGGCATCCAAGGTGAAGATGTGAGCGTGAATATCGGCTTTGTGGAAGGCATCCCCGCCACGATCCCTCACCTGGGCGCCATCGAAATCCGCGGCGAAATATATATGCCCTTGCAGGAATTTATCGCCCTCAACGAGACCAGATCGGAAAACGAGGAAAAGACCTTTGCCAATCCGCGCAATGCCGCCGCCGGCTCCATCAAGCTCAAGAATGCCCAGGAGCTGAAAAAGCGGAAGCTGAAGGCGATATTCTATGCCATTGGCTTTGCAGAACCCCAGCCTGTAAACAGCCAAACCGAGCTGATAAACTGGCTGGCACAGCAGGGATTTCCCATCACCGATACATCCATCACCACCACCTCCTTTGCCCAAGTGGAAGCCTATTGCCAAAGCTGGGAAGAGCGCCGCTTTGAACTGCCCTACGAGATTGACGGCGTGGTGATTAAGGTGGATGGCTTTGCCTTGCAAAAAAGCCTGGGTTATACCGCCAAAAGCCCCAAATGGGCTATTGCCTACAAATTTGCCCCGCAGGTGAAAGAGACGCGTATCATAGATGTGCAATTTCAGGTGGGACGCACAGGCGCCGTCACCCCGGTTGCCATCCTGGAACCGGTGTATATTTCCGGCAGCACCGTCTCTCGCGCCACCTTGCACAATGAAGACGAGATACAGCGTTTAAACCTGCATCTGGGTGATACCGTGAGCCTGGTAAAATCCGGCGAAATCATACCCAAAATCCTGGAAGCCATTATTGATAAGAGGCCTGCAGATGCAATGCCCGTCAGCTTTGCCACCCATTGCCCTTCCTGTGGTTCGGCACTGAAAAAAGACAGCGATGGCGCCATCACATACTGCCCCAATGCCTTGTGCCCGGCGCAAGTGCAGCGGCGAGTGGAACACTTTGCTTCTCGTCAGGCGATGGATATCGTGGGCTTGGGAGAGGCGCTGGTGCAAAGGCTGTTGGATGAAGGATTTATAGAGGGTATTGCCGATATTTACAGGCTGGATTTTGAGCGGCTTGCCACCCTGGAAGGCTATGGCGCCAAAAGCGCAGAGAACCTGAAGGCGGCGGTGGAGGCATCCAAAGAGCGCGGCTTTGACAGGCTTATCTTTGCCCTGGGCATCCGGCATGTGGGCTCAGTTAGCGCCACCGCCCTTGCCAGCCACTTTGGCAGTATCGAAAAACTGATTGAGGCTGCTGATGAGGAGCTGCAAAATATCCCCGCGCTGGGACCGCGGATGTCCCAATCTATCCTGGCGTTTTTTGCCAATGATGCCAACCTCCAGCTTGTGGCAGATCTCAAAGAGCTGGGCATCAGCATGATCTGGGAAAGCCAGCAGGTTTCGGATTCTCTGGATGGCAAAACCTTTTTGATTACAGGCACCTTGGAGAGCTATGGCCGCAAGGAGATGGAGGCAATGATTGTGTCTCATGGAGGCAAGATTTTGGGCTCTGTATCCAAAAAGCTGGATTACCTGATTGTGGGCGCCAAAGCCGGCTCCAAGCTTACCAAAGCGCAAAAGCTGGAAAGCATCAAGATTATCAGCGAAAAAGATGCCCTGCAGATGATGGGAGAGTGAAGCCTTGAAAATCCTCTCCCGCTACATCCTAAAAGAGCACATCGCCCCGTTCTTTATCTCCCTGGGCGTGGTGACGATGGTTCTATTGATTGATCGCATCATAGATCTCCTCAATCTCATCATCGAAAAGAAACTACCTGCACCCATCATCGTGGAGGTATTTGCACTCTCGCTGCCCTATATGCTGGCGCTTTCCATCCCCATGGCAGTATTGGTGGCAACCATTCTGGCTTTTGGGCGGATGACGGTGGATAGGGAAACCATTGCGATGAAATCCAGCGGAATAAACCTCTATTCCATGATCAAACCGCTGGTGGTGATGGCAATTTTGCTAACGGGATTGATGGTGTATTTTAATCACTGGTTTTTGCCGGAAACCAACCACAAGCTGAAAAACCTGATGGTGAAGATAGCCTATTACAAGCCAATGACCATCATCAAGGCGGGAGAATTTACCCCCATAGCGGATTATACCGTGTATGCCAAGGATAACGAGGGGGATCTCTTGCGGGAATTGATAATCTATGACCGCAGCCAAACCACCTTCCCGCGGGTGATTCGCGCCCAGACGGGCACCGTGCAGCAGATGGATAGGGGCAACACGCTGAAGCTGACCTTGAAAAATGGGGAAATGCACGAGCGGGTGGAAAAGGAGCCCACCAAGTATTCCCTGCGCAGTTTTGATACCTTTGTGGTGCATATCCGCGATCTGGGACACGATCTGGATATTGGCGAAAGCGGATACCGCACGGATAGGGAGATGACCTATCAACAATTGCGCCTGAATATCAAGGATAAAGATGAGGAGCTGAGGCTAAAGCATACAGAGGTGAAAGAGCTCAGCCGGCGGATTGATGCCATGCAAGATCAACCCTTTTCCCATGAAAAAGCTGTGGAACACAGACGCCTGAGCATCATGCGCAAAATGGCTGAAGACAGAATCAGCGAGCTGGACCTGGGACAGCGCTCCCTGAAGGTGGAGTATCACAAAAAGTTTGCCCTCTCCTTTGCCATCATCATCTTTATCCTGATTGGCATCCCTCTGGGATTGATGACGCGCTCCAGCGGTATCGGCATGGCGTTTTCCGTATCTTCCATCATCTTCCTCATCTATTATGTGGCGCTGAATGGCGGCGAAAACCTGGCGGATAAAGGGCTGGTAAGTCCCTTTTTGGCAATGTGGCTTTCCAATATCATCTTCTTTATCTTGGCGATAGCTTTGATACTGGCATCCATCCGGGAAAAAAGCTTGATCAACCTCAATCTGCTGGTGTGGCGCCTCAAACATCTGCGCAGCAAAAAAGCCAGCGCACCGGATGAATTAATCCACTAAGAGCCTGCTATGATACGAAAATTAGACCGTTATATCATCCGCGAATTCCTGCGCACCTATCTGATCATCTTCTTCTCCTTTGCCGTCATCTTTATCGTGATAGACGTGATTGATAACCTCCCGCGGCTGATGCGTGCCGGAGCCACCACCCAGCTTGCCATCACCTATTACCTCCTGCGACTGCCCTACCTCTTGGTACTCACCTCACCGGTGACGGTGCTCTTGACAGGACTCTTTATGATGAATGGGCTTTCCAAACATAACGAGAGCGTAGCGATTCGCGCCGCCGGAGTGAGCATCAAGCGGGCGATGCTGCCCCTGTTTGTGATCGGACTCCTGATAAGTGCGGGTGTGGCAGTGTTTGGAGAGTATCTGCTCCCCTGGGCAGAGGCAAAGCGTGAATACGTGTATAACGTGCAAATCAAGGGCGAACAGCCCGATGACCAAATGCTGAAGGCGAGGGTGCACTATCAGGGGGACAACAACGATTATTACTATTTTGGCTTCTTTGATGGCTATCAAAACACGCTGCGCATCATCGATATGGTGAAGCTGGATCCAGAAACCAAGGAAGTGACGGAACACCTGAATGCCTTATCGGCCAGATGGGATGGTAAAAAATGGATAATACAGGAATGTGCCATCCGCAAGTTTGAAGGCGGGCGGCAGGTGCATTGGGAATTTTATCCCCAGACGGATAAAGAGCTGTTGGACGTGGTGCCCCAGGATTTTATCCGCATCACCAAAAAGACTCTGTCGCTTAATTTTATGGAGCTGAAGGAGTATATCAGCCGCCTGCAGAAGATGGGCGAAGAGGCAAACAGGGAGATCGTGGACCTGCACATGAAGATAGCTTTCCCGCTCACCAACCTGGTGGTGATCTTCTTCTTTATCCCCGTGGCAACCTCCAATATCCGCTCCCGGGGCAGGGGCTTGATCTTCCTTCTGGGGCTCACAGTTTGCTTTATCTATCTCATCGTGGTGAGGATTATCCAAAGCTTGGGCTATAGCGGCATCATCCCTCCCGTGTGGGCTGCCTGGCTGCCCAATCTGGCATTTACCCTCTTGGGCTTTGGCTTCCTCAAAAAGGCGGAAGTGTAAGGCGAGGCTTTTCGCCTATTTTTACCAGCATAAAAAAGACAGGCATGGAAGATCAAATCCATGCCTGTCTTTTATTACTTTTGGTTAATTTAATTTGTGCCTTTCACAGGATAGTGGCGGTCGCGAATCATCAAGCGGAAGCCATTGTAAAACTGACGGTCTTCCGCCCAGTGAACGTTATAGGAATCCTGATGGTTGGGTTTGAAGAAGTTTAGGTTAGGCTGCGTACCCCAATAACCTCCACGGATTATTCTGGCCACAGGGGTATTACCGAATAAATACGGGTCACACACAACTTCCCACACGTTACCGCTCATATCGTACAAGCCCAGTTCGTTGGGAGCCTTGGTGCCCACGATGTGGGATTTTTGGCCTGAATTGCCATAATACCAGGCTACGGCGTCGATGTCGTTGCCACCGCTGTAGGTGTAGTTTTGGCTATAGTTTCCGCCAGTGGCAGCGTGTTGCCACATGGCGTCGGTTGGCAATCTGTAAGCCGTTACAGTGGGGTCCACCTCAAAATAGCGGAAGCTTTCACACACACAGTCGGGATCATATTCGCCGGGAGATACAGTGTCATCCCAAATATCGTCCCAGCCTTCCGGCCAATCGTAGGGGTTGTAACCATAATCACCCTCTGGCAAATAATCATCATTTGCTGGCACCACCATTTTATAAAAAGGCGTGAGACCCCTGTGCAAGCTGCGCAGGTTGCTGTAAGCCACGGCATCATTCCAGCTTATGGAAAATACGGGGTAGTCAGGTCCAAAACCATAATCAATCCCGCAATCACACATGGGCACATATTCCATCACTGCTTCATAGTCCGCCTGAGTCACCTCGAATCTATCCAAATAATAATCGGCAAGACCGTCGGTTCCATCAATCTTGAGGAATGAAGTGAAGTAATCTTCCGGATCTGCATAAAGCCCCGCAGCAGCGGGAGGAGGGGGAAGCTGTTCGCGGGCTATTATTTTGAAGCGATATTGGTCTGTCACATCATATCCGCTGTCGGCGGGATCCCAATAGACCTTCATATTGGTGGTGGGATATATAAAATCACCCCAATCACCGGTAAGGTCATAATCTCCATTGCTGAGGAAGATATTAAAATATGAGGAGCCGGGCTCTTTGCCCACCACGGTGATCTCACAATCGTATTCGGTTTCCACCACGTCAAAACTGATCTCCACAATGCCATTATTCATGTCGCAAGTCACGTTTTCCACTTTGATGGCATAGGCGCTGAGCGTTAAAAGGGCTATGGCTAAGATGATAAAATACTTTTTCATGTCAAGTCCTCCTTATTTTGCCAACACGATTTTGCGGGAAGATTGGACGCTGGGAGAGGTCATCCTCACCATATAAACGCCGCTGGATACTTCAATTCCGGATTCGTCACGACCATTCCAGAAATATTGATAAGAGCCGCTTTCCAGGAAGCGATCGGTAATACGCTTCACCAGTTGACCTTTCATATTGTAAATAGCCACATGGGTATCCCCTCTTTCAGGAACACCATAAACGATGGTGATTGAAGGGTTGAAAGGATTGGGATATGCCATGTTGATGCCAGGAATCATCGGGATGGAGGGGGCGCTGCCGCCGGATTCACCTGTAACGGTTGCCATCACGGGACCATGAAACTCTGAGGTGCCATCAAATTCGATGTGTTGCAGCCAATAATAGTAGTTGCCCTCGGCTAAGATTTCCTCATCTTCAAACACATATCTCTGCATTGAAGAGGTGTTTGTGCCCTGTACGAAGGCGTTCAAACGAAGTGCGGAAGCCAAGTTGATCTCTTCGTTTCGATAAATCTGGTAGCCTTGGACATTGGTTTCGGATTGGGTGACCCATTGCAATTGTACCAAGCCATAAGCCGAAATCCCTGCTGTGAAGCTGGAGAGCTCTACGGGTACGGTGGAATCATTCGGCCATTCACAAATGCCAAATGCCGTTGCTGCTTGCATAGCTATCACCAGGCTCACCAACAGCAAACTAAATACTAATTTCTTCATATTACTATCTCCTGTTTAGTGACGATTCTGCGCATTGATGCCCTTCAAAAGGCACACGGCGCAGAGATACGGTCAATTGATAATATTTTTACGTCGTGCACAATAGACGTACGTTACCATTATCTATACTATAAGTTTTTGTCAAGACAAAACAAATATGTTTTGTGTAAATTCATAAACTCACAAGGACAAACCTGCATCTATTTTACCAGCAGGATCTTATGATTTTGGACGCTATCCGCTGTTTTTAGGCGCAAGAAATAGATTCCTGCCGCCAGCGGCTTGCCGTTTGCATCCTTCCCATCCCATTGCCATTGAATCTCTTCTGCAGTTTTCACGCCCTCGTCCAACTCTTTTATCTTCTGTCCTTTGAGGTTATAAATACATACTTTCTCCGCTCCGGGTTTGGAGTTTTTCACACAAATCGTGGTGTTCTTTACAAAGGGATTGGGATAGTTGTAAATCCTATTTTCATAAGGCGTCACGGCATCTTCCACGCCCATCTGATCAAACCAATAACCTGCCACAAAGCCATTTTGCTTGGCATCAGAGCCGCTATTTAGGCTCAGCTCCCCCATCTGCATCAAACCGCTATACCAGCCGCCGCTAAACTCCCAGCTTTCATGCTGGCGCACCAAAGCGGAGATTACATCCGTATTATAGGTACCAAAATAGGTTAAGGGGTCTATTTTATCTTCGCGGATTATCGCACAATCCCAACTGCCCAAGGATTGTGCCATCAGCCCCTGATACCAGAAGCTATCCTCAAAAGAGGCAGCCACTGCGCAGCCATAAAGCTCATGCGCATAAGCGGCGCGTCCTTTATCCGAACCCGCTTGGCCGATGATTTGCACTTCGTCCCATGCTCCGCTGCCCAAAGTGTATTTGGCAAAAAAGATGTCGTCGCTATCCTCATAGCTATTATATGTTTCTCCTCCGAAGATGGAAGAGCCGGTTACCCGTCCGGTCAGAATTGCACACGGATTTTCGTTCATAGATTTGGACACACCGATATTGATTGGGTTGGCATGTTGTGCCGAGATGTGATCCAAGATATTGCCATTTGTATCGTAAATGGCGAGATACATACCACCATAAACCTGTGTGAGGCCGTCAAAAAAAGCCCCCGCACCCGCCGAGCCTGTGCAATAAGCATTTCCATGGGCATCCACATCCACCTTAAAGCCGTAATCCACGCCGATATCTCCTCCATGGCGTGCCCAAAGGCAATTTCCATCCGGATCAAAACGCGCCACAAACATATCGCTGCCGCCGTATGATTGCAGATGGATACCGTTTCCAAAATCGATACTATCGGCAAACCAACCGGTGATAACAAAATGGTCTGTAAAATCCACCGCGATGCCATAGCCGATATCGTTCAAAACCCCTCCGAATCTCTTGAGCCACAAGAGGTTTCCATTTGTATCCAGTTTGCCGTAAAACACATCCCAGAGCCCGGCGGATTCCAGCTCTATATCTTCTTCCTGCATGGTGCCATTGAAGTATCCCGTAAAATACGTATTGCCTTGGGCACCATCACCTGCTGCCACAGAAAAGCATACATCCTCTTCGGGAGAGCCAAAGCTTCTGAACCACAGTTCTTCGCCTTCCACGGAGTATTTTGCCACAAAGGCATCCGGCTCACCCTTGCCGGGATATTCTTCCCCGTTAAAGTGCATGGTACCGGTAAATTGCCCAGCCGCCCAAACGGCATCGTGAGATACCGTCAAATCCCAAACGCGCACCATGTCTGTGGCATCCAGATCTCTCACCCATGCCCAGTCTGCACTCAGAAAGCTTATCATCGAGACGAGTGTCAATATAAGAATCATCTTTTTCATAAATCATATCCTTTGCGGAGGTTTCTACAGGCTCTCCATCAGCACGTAAAGAGAGATGAAGGACTGAATCTGTCAAGGGAATTTGCCTCCTGCCATGAGAGCACACACATTTTCGAGAGTCCTGGCTGGTTGTGGGCAGCTTGGTTAAACCCTGGTAATACAGTAAGGCTTAACCTCGATACGTGGATAAAAGCCAGGGGATACAGCACTCCTTCCCCATTAACCACCCTTGTCTCTCCTTTGCCTCGACAAGGGTGAGACAAGGGTGGTACAAGGGTGGCTAACAGGCAAGCGACTTGTATCCTGTGCTTTTAGCGACAATGACGTCATCGTGCATGATATTGGGTTCCATGCGGTCTCCATCTACCTTGAACGCCAAATACTTAGTGTCACCGCCCGGTATCTCCCACGTATTTTATTTACTTGGAAAACCCATTCGATGTTTTTGATGATACAATACAGCATTTGATGGGGTAACTGCCCATTAAATAAATTGTTAGCTTGTGTTTGTCACAATCGATTTTTTTTGCTTGACATCTCTCACTAATATTCAATCCTTGTATTTATCTTGTCTATTCTTCAAGGAGGTGAATGATGCTTGCATACCTTTTACCTGATCATAAGATAAATAGAACCTGCATTTTTTGTAACAGGGGCTCCAAAGCTATGTTATGTTTTGCCATTGGAAGAGCTCGCACACTGGTTTTACTTTGCTTGTTTTTATTAACCAGCCAAGTAATCGCGGCTCAGGGTATGCGTAACCTGAGCTTGGTATCCCGCTCGATGGTGCAATGGAAGTATGTGCTGGACATTGTGTTGGATGGTGATTATGCATATCTGGGAACCAGCGGTACCGGAGTTCGGGTAGTTGATATCACAAATCCGCAATCAATTGAGGAGCTGGGATTTTATTGGCTTGGATACTATGTTTCCAGAATGATCTTACATGATAACCTCCTCTACGTCAAATCTGGTGAATCTATCATTTGTTTAAACATCAGTAACCCCACCCAGCCGCAAATGGTGGGCACTATTTATTCATTGTATGACGCCAAGGACTTCGATATTGATGGAGATCATCTCTATGTATGCTCCAGTTATACGATTCACACAATTAACATTGCTGATCCTGACAATCCATGGCTGGTAGGGATCTCTGAACCAGATTGGAACGTAACCCCCTGGTATTCGGCACACTTGTACAAGATAAGAGTAAGAAACAATATTGCATACCTTGCTTGTGATACCTACGGCTTTGCTGTTCTGGATATATCTGTACCGGGCATAGCGCATTATCTGGGATCCTGTCCTTTTCTGCTGGGACATACTTTATCGATGGCGGGCATTGAGGTTGAAGGAAATCTTGCTTATACATGTTGCGGAGATGCTTTTTCAATCTACAATATTGATCAATCCTTTATTCCCAGCCATATCGGTAGTCTGAGCATGCCTGATGTAAGAAATTTTACCTTGCAAGACAATGAAGTGTTTATTACCACCTACAACGCTCATTACCGTGTTGATGTCAGCAAACCGGCACAGCTTCAGATTATTGATACTATAGCCGATCCTCAATCCCCAACCTCAACCTGGATTGGGAACAAACTCTATGTGAGCGATGGCGCATGCCATCCCTGGGGCGGATTGAGGATTCTGGATGTACAGGAACCAGGCAATACCCAGTACCTTGGATCATACAAAGCAAACTGGAACATGACTGCTTTAGACAAGACCGGTGATCTTTTGTATGTGCTTTCACCTGAGCAGAGAGGCGTGGATATCATAGATGTTTCAGAGCCTGAGGCACCTGAAATAGTAGGAAATATGACTTTCGGGGATTATTTTCCGTCCAAGTTTGTTATTGACAATGGGCGGGCTGCCTTCCAAACTCGAAAACCCTTGGGTGGTGATGCTCACGATTGGCGTGTCAGGTTGTATGATCTCAGCGACCCCTTGAATCCTCAACTCGCGGGAATCCTGCATGCTGAGTCTACAGCCCTGGACATTGATAATACCCTATTAGCTTGTTGGAATGGTTTTCAAATCCAGCTTTGGGATATTGGCGATACCTACAATCCTCAATTGCTGAATGTTTATACTCACACAGAAGAGGGTAGCTGGCAAGACATAATACTGGATGGCAGTTATATGTATATCCTCAAAGGTACCAGCCTGGAGGTTGTGAATATCAGCGATATTGCTAATCCTCAACAGATAAGTGTGACAGGTGGATTTACAAAAGCGCATTGTATGGATAAAAATGGAGACAATCTCTATATAGCCGGAACTTACGGATTAATAATCATCTCTGTCAGCGATCCTGCAAATCCATCTTTGCTGTCTTTTACCCCCGCAAGTTTTCTCAATGAAAGAATCACAGTGCGAAATGGAATATGTAGTGTGGCATATCGAAACAAAATCAACGCTTATGATGTTTCTGATCCCTGCAATCCTGTGCTTGTTGATTCCCAGACAGTTTTTGGTTCTCCCAGAGACCTGATAGCAGATGGGGATATGTTATATGTTGCAGATTACACCAGCCTGTTAATTTACTACTGCAGCCCGGTTTCAAATTCTGATCCAGTGCTTCCCTCTGCAAACCTCATGGGAGACCTGATTTGCTACCCCAATCCATTTGTTGATGCCACTAAAATTTCTTTTAGTTTGAAAACACCAGCGGATCTGGCGATAACTATTTACAATGTCAGGGGTCAAAAAATCAGGGATATATCTTCAGGGCCTCTCCGTAGCGGTAAGCATAGCTACGGTTGGGATGGCAAAGATAGAAACGGACGCAAAGTATCTTCCGGCATATACATGATCAAATTGTCTTCTGGAAATACTCACCTGGTGCGTAAAGTATTGTTAATGAAGTAACCCTGCAATAAGCTTTTGAGCTTATGCCTTGCATGCAGCGGATTTGTGCGATTTGTAGTTTTAGAGAGTGGATTTGCAGTTTTCAGTGAAGGTTTATTGTGAGGGTTTATAATAATTGCCACCAACCCCGTGGCATCCTAAGCTGAATAAATGTCTTGACTTATTATTAACGTTCGAATAAACTGTATTTTAGAAAAGGAGTCAATCATGAAAGCAACATACGATTTGGAAACAGAATACAAGTTCTTCCAAGAACATTTGCCAGAGTTCGTTAAAGAATATCTTGGGAAATATGTTGTGATAATAGGTCAATCTGTCTTAGGCTTCTATAACTCCATATCCGAAGCACTTGCTGAAGCAGTAAAAGAGCATGAGCCCGGATCGTTCTTCATTGAACTTTGTACAGATAACAAGGACTATTACAACGTTGTCTTGTATAATTGGAGCGTTGCATAAATGCCGCAACCTATCTTACCCCAAGCCTTTTCTATTAGATTTAGTGGCTTGGCTTCCGTTTTGGTATGTGATGTGGGCGTAGGTTTCTCAGAGCTCATGAATGTAAATAACGTGAAACCAGTTTCCGATAAATCAGCATTATGGGATACAGGCGCCACCAGTTCTGTGATCTCAAAAAAGCTTGCACATGAATTAGGCTTGGTTCCCACAGGCAGGACCATGGTGACTGGTGTGAATGGCTCATTTGAGTGCAATAAATATGTTGTTGATATTTATCTGCCCAGCCGTGTCCGAGTGCGGGATGTATTGGTTACAGAAAGCTCCGGCATCCCTTACGATCTGTTAATTGGAATGGATATTATCAGGCTTGGTGATTTTGCTCTGACTCATACTGACGGATTAACGATATTCTCGTATCAAATCCCTTCGACACATCAAATTGATTTTGTTGATGAGGTCAATGAGCTTGGGAGGAAGATAGCAAAGAACAAAGCAAATAGCTCTTTTAAACGGGGCATATCACGCATAAATAAAAAAAAGCGAAAGTAGCAGCCTCTACTTAAATATCTTTCAATATAGGAGGCTACCAGTCTCTTTCACGTTTAAAAGTAGCCACATACCTGGTGGTGCACCACAAACCAAGAAAGCTATTGACTCATTTTAGCACTCAGAATTTTGGTTTGCTGATAACTGAAATCCACTTATACTATATAAAAGACAAAAATAAATATCTGAAATGGAGGATACAAATGAAACTGAGACCTATCGAAGACAGAGTGGTGGTAAAGATTCAAGCCGCTCAGGAAGAGAAAACAATAGGTGGGATTATCATCCCTGATACTGCCAAAGAAAAGCCGCAGATGGCGGAAGTGATCGCCGTGGGCACCGATGAGGACCTCATCGAAACCATCAAAGTGGGCGACGTGGTTCTTTATGGCAAATACTCTGGCACGGAAGTGGAAGTGGAAGGCGAAAAGCTGCTCATCCTTTCCAAAAGCGACATTCTGGCAATAGTAGAGTAAATACCATGCAAGACGTGACAAGCGCTGATTTCGAAGCCCAGGTACTGCAATCCGAGATTCCCGTTTTGGTGGACTTTTGGGCGCCTTGGTGTGGGCCTTGCAAAGCCCTCTCGCCCAGCGTTGCCAAAATCGCCGCCGAAACCGAAGGCAAATTGAAGGTTGTGAAATGCAATATCGACCAAAGTCAGGATATCGCATCCCGTTACTCTATCATGTCCATCCCCACGCTCATGCTCTTTAGCAAAGGTGAAGTGGTGGAACAGCTGGTTGGATTGGTGAAACCAGATAAAATTATGGAGAAGGTAAAGCGTTACATCTAAACGTATTTTATCCTGATGCAAAAATAACCCGATTGCTTGTGTGTGATCGGGTTATTTTTTTGGCATTTTTACAGATCATGGGCAGGGGAAAAGGATGTGCTTCATCAAAGGCAAGCAGCCGTTGGCTCTGTAAATGCCAAGGTAAAAATGGGCAAAAATAATGCCGGACAACGTTTCCGTCGCCCGGCATCAATTTATCGGATTTATTTATTTAGGTTATTTCATCAATATCGCTTTGCGGATGTAACTGTCATTACCTACATTCATGCGGATGTGGTAGATTCCAGTTCCACAATTGCGTCCAAGGTCGTCCCTTCCATCCCATTCGATGCGATGGTAGCCTGCGGTTTTTTGTCCCAGCGGGAAGCTCTTTACCAGCTGTCCGCGCACATTATAGATTTCGATGCTGACGCGGCTGTAATCCTTCAAGCTGAAGGGAATGTATGCCTGGGGATTGAAAGGATTGGGATAGATGGCATCAAGCTGTGTGACCAGAGGGATTTCCACAGCGCCACCGCCACTGATATTATATTGGATACTGATGGGACCGTGGAAGCCAGTGCTGCCGTCCAGGTCGGTGTTTTGCAACCAGTAAAAATACTCTCCAGCGTCATACAGTTCGGTATCTTTGAATACGTATCTCTGCATCTCGGAGGTATTGGTGGCAGAAATCAGATTACTTACCGTTGTTGCGCTGCTCAGATCGCTTTCTGTATTGCGAATCACATAGAAACCCAATACGCCGGTTTCGGTTTGGGTCACCCAGCTCAGATTCACAAAGCTATCTGCGGAAATGGAGGCAGTGAAAGAGGAAAGCTCCACGGGAACGGTGGAATCACCCTGTGTTTTATAGATGGTGTTTGTACGGCAGTGAATGGCGTCCAGATTTGTCCAAGGTTCATCAGGGCGGGACAAGTAACCCTTCACGGTATAGCCCGGCATGGCACTTTCATATACTGCCAATGCAGCCAAGTCGGGGCTGTCACCGCCCATAAAGGGTACGTAAACTTGGTCGTTTAAAATATAAGAGTTTGTGTAGGGCTCATTATCGGGGCAATTTATCCGGACTATATTGTAGGTACCTCCCACACAGGTTGGAAATAATGCCATTTCTGCGGCGATGGCATCCAAGGCAGCCTCGGTATTTCCACCCATACCACCTGCAATCAGCAGGGTATTGGGGGAAAGCAATTTTGCCCAACGGTCTATGTGATGCAGATAGTCTCCCAAGGGATCAGGCCACAAATGAAAGCCATTTTCAATCAATTCACCACGATAAAGCTGCATCAAATCCAGAAACTCCGTGAGCGTATACTGGTAGTCGTGAGGGTTTTCATCGTAACCATCTAATGAGGGAAGGCCGGTTAAGGGGTCAGTGTCGTTTTGTTGAAAGACCCAATCATCTGCAAATTCCTGACACTTTCCATTGGTGAGGATATTGCCTCCGCTGGTAGCAATGGGAAGGAAGAAGTAATCGAGGTTAAGCTGATCGGCAATAGCAGCATTCACAGCATTATCACCATCGCGGGGACGGTTGTAGGAAAAGTCCAAGATAGCCAGTTTGCGGTTTCCCGTGGGACCATGGAAGATGGACATGGGTCCGTAATCTCTCACCCACTCTGAATCTGTGTATGGCACCTCGATCCAAGTGACCTGGTTTGGATCGATATCAAGGGTGTTTTGAAAGTAATTATATGCATATTCGGTGTCGATATAGTGTTGACCAACCACAACAAACAGCTCATCATTGTTATGGAAAAGGTCTTGCACCATCTCATCCGGAATTACAAGGGGATAATGAATAATAGCACCGCGGGCAGGCTCCCATTGGGCGATATGCCTGGGCTGCACAGGGATGGAAGCGGTGGTAACCTTCATGCTCACAAAAAGAGTTATCGGCCCTGCGCTTGATTGCATTGCCAGATTAACGGTGTGTTCTCCAGCCGTCATTCCACCGGCATTCAGGGTATAATTGATATCTATGCTGCCATTGGCAGGAATTGTGGTCGGGGTTATCAAATCATGTGTGAGCCAGGAGGGAGGTGCTGATATGGAATTTATCGTAACGTTTGTATTGCTCTTGTTACTGAGGGTAACCTTATCCTGCTTGATGGTATTCACAGACAAATATCTGGTGATGCTGTTGGGGCTGATTTCAAAAAATGGGGGTGTCCAACGATATCTGAGGCCGCTGGCTGGATAGTTATTCTGTCTCCATCTCATAGTATCATTAGCACTTGTTCCAGCGCTTGAATTGGCCCAGTCACTCCCGGTACGGTTTGCATAATCCGGGGCTATGGCCTCTCCACGTATGCCCACCTGTAAGTAATGGCTGTAATTACTGGTTCTTCCCCCGTAAACAATTTCCACCATATTGGTCGTTTCATGAAGACGAATTTGGAATGTCAGCAAATCGCGATTGCTGTTATCAGTTCTCAACTGGAAATTGTTGTATTGTATGGAGGCAATACGATTTGGTGCCGTTCCGTGAGTAAGATACCTAATGTCTCCTATTACTCTACCATTAATTGCTGCTGCACTAATACAATTTGAGCGGGGGGTGGAAAGAGGCGTATAATCTGTCACAGAAGGTTTGGCGCCCAAACGGATAAAGCCATTTGAGCTGGCGCTAAACTGGGTAAAATCGGTGTTATTGAACCGGAACGTGAAGCCAATATCAATTAAGTCTGTTACCGCATCATCCTGTATGCCTTCAAGTATCTGGGTTCCTGTAATTGATTGGAAAGCCGCATTCACTTGGCTAAAAACATAGTCGTTCACTCCAGCCCAAGCTGGTGAGAACATCCAGAACATCACAAATAGGTAAAAAACAAACACTGCCTTCTTTTTCATCTGATTCTCCATACTATTCTTAATTACTGCGCGCCCTCTTTAAGAGGATATTATAAGAGCCTTTCCAAAAGTAATGCCAGTCTGTCCTCAAGGGACGCTTCATCTTTTGCTCCAGATAACGGCGTTCGGATTCCACTATTTCCTCAAAGGTATGCGGCATATCAGCATAGAAGGGGGGCAGGAGACCGGGCTTGAACTGGAGGCGCAGCTCTTGCATATCCGGTGGGTACAGCGAGAAATAGTGATCGCTGAGGGCACGCACCCCCACCAAGGATAATTCGCCCTTGAAAAAGTTTAAAAATTGGGGCAGCTCGTCCAGCCACAGGCTGCGCATCACCTTCCCCCAGCTGGTCACGCGGAAGTCGTTCTTAAACTTGCCGCCTTCCTGCAGGGCATTGGTCTGAAACACATATTCCTGCAGGTATTCGCTATAGGGGTGCATGGTGCGGAATTTCTTTACATAGATCACTTTGCCGTTTTTGCCCAAGCGTTTGAGGCGGATCAGCGGGCCATAGGTGGGATTGGGATCGGTGCGCGGGGGACGGCTTTTCTTGAGGATAAAATTCATCTTGCCATTGATTTCCCGTTTGTGGATGAGGTCGAATCCGCAAAAGTAAAAGCGCCCTAACATCTCAGTTTCAGACAGGGCACGGTCGCGGCCTTTGGTGAGGGCAAAATACCAGCCTTGCAAGAGGGGGAGCTTGGGGAACACGCGCCGGAAGATGAAATCAACTCCATAGATGATGGCGCCCAGGAAGGGGGTGAAACGTCTGTAAAGCTCGTTGCGGCGCTGGCTGATGGTTTGACCATGGCAAATGAAGACTCCGCCGGGCAAGAGCAATTCATTCACCCTGATCAGATAGTAGTTCAAGCGGCGCATGTCGTTGATTTTGTGCAGGTTGATGAATATCTGGCGGGATTCCGCCTCTTCATTTTGGATGTTGAAATAGCTCTCGGATTGCAGGATGAGAGTTTCAGACTTGGCAAAACGGGTGAGGTCCAAATAATCATTCACAAAATCAAAGAGCTGTTGGTCGTTTGCCAAGTAGGATTTCCAGAGTGGCATCATAATGCTATTCTGGGGGCTGCATTCCGAATAGGGAGGGCTGTAGCTATCCGAAGAGATCACCGGTACCACGTTTTCACTATCCAAAAAGAACTTGGGGCTCTGCGATTCTTCCAGTGCCTTGGAGCGCGTCACCAAGCGGGTGCTGGCAAAGGTCTTATTCTCCTTGTGAAACTTGAGCGCATAAAACAGGCCAATGAAGAGGAATAGCTCCAGCGCCACCGTTCCCAGCATTGTGCCCAGCACGATTCCGCGCGAGTATGAAAATTGCTTGAAAACGTAGATGAGCCCAAACAAGATGGCGGTGGCAACCACATCGCATTTGAGCACGCGCCTTGCCATCTCGCTGCCATTGGCAATGTTGTGCAAGGAGTATTTCATCCCCCAGATTCCCGAACCAATCCATATCGCAGTGAAGGGAATCAGGGAACGCCAATAATTGGCGATAATCACCCGGGTGCCGGTCTTGATCTTTGCAATAAACAAAAACGAAAACAGCACGATGCCGATATTAAGGAGGAAAAGTAAGTACTTGGTAAGTCTGACTTTCATGGGGCTCATAACATCCTTCGATTCTGGGTAAACAGCTGTCATTTATTGAAAGAATGCCACCGTCCGCTCCAAGCCTTCCCTAAAATCCACGCGCACTTCATAGCCTAAGAGTTCCTGCGCTTTTTCTATCCCCGCCAAGGAGTGTTTCACGTCTCCGGCACGGTCTTCGTCAAATATGGGCTCTATATCCTTGCCCAAGATGCTATTGATCATCTGCACCAGCTCGATGAGGGTGTATCTCTCGCCACAGGCGATATTGATCACCTTCCCCACCGCTTTCGGAGCCGTGCACGCTTGGATATTCGCCCACACATTGTTTTCCACAAAGGTAAAATCGCGCGATTGAGAGCCATCGCCGAAGATCACCGGCTGTTGATTGTTCATAATGAGACGGATGAATTTGGGAATCACGGCGCTGTATTGACTGGTGGGGTCCTGATGGGGACCAAACACGTTGAAATATCTCAGTGCCACGGTTTCCAAGCCATAAAGCTGGGTGAATACCTGACAATAACGCTCCTGTGCATACTTGGTGAGCGCATAGGGAGACATCGGATTGATGGGCATCTCCTCCACCTTGGGCAGCTCCTCGCTATTGCCATAGATCGAGGAAGAAGACGCCAATACCACCCGTTTTACGCCAAATTCCTTGGCAGCCTCCAGGATATTCAGCATGCCCAAGATATTGACATCGTTGGAGGTGATAGGATCATTGATAGAGCGCGGGACGGAGGGCAAGGCACCCTGATGTAGGATATAATCCACGCCCTTCACCGCGGAACGCACAATATGGAAGCTGCGCAAATCACCTTCAATCATGGTAAATAAGGGATTCTTCATCATGGGAAGGATGTTTTCCCGCTTGCCGGTGGCAAAGTTATCCAACACCACCACTTCCTGACCTTGCTTTAGAAGTTCTGCCACAATATTGGAGCCGATAAAGCCGGCGCCGCCTGTTACTAAATATTTCACTGTATGTTTACCTCGTTTTGGTCTTGTATCATGTAAATGCCTCAGTTCCTCGAAAGGGTAAGCGCACGCTTCACCACATTCTTCAGCTTCTGCGCCACCAGCTCTTTTGCCCATGCCTGCCAACCGTCGTTCCAGCGCTGGGGATGGGTATTGATCATAATCTTATCGGGCAGTTCATTACCTTCTATGAGCTCGATGAGGTGAAAAGTGCTTTTGACCTCAAAATTAAAGGGGGTATCCACCTTATCCCGGATGCTGGCATCCCGGTTGTTCCAGCTTCTGCCGGTATCTGTGAGATAGAGCACCTGTGTGTAATCTATATCAAAATAGGGCTCGCCGATGATGTTAAAATCCCGATAAGAATAATCCTGCCACAGGTCGCGATTGTCAAACTTGGAAAGCGGGCTGCCGTGCATGCAGATAGTGTGGATGGGGGCAAGCTGGCGCAAGAACGCCAAGTTCTGCGTAAAAGACTCTATCGCCAGGGCTTTATCCCCTTTGGCAAGGTCCATATCCTCATAATGATACCCAATCTCATGCCCCATGGCACCAATAGCCTTGATCACGCTGGGCTTGTAAGAAACCGGCACCATCCGAAAGTAATAGGAGGCCTGCATTCCCAGCCTCTTTTCCAAGGCAGCAAATGCCAAGGAATTGAGTGGCATCTTATCCACATCGTGACGCAGGATTACAGCTCTTTCCTGGGGGCTCTTGATAAACTGGGCAAATGTCTGCGCCTGATATCCTGCTTCCTGCAGAGCAAGCAGCAGAGCCTCGTAAGCCTTTACGGTAAAATCTTTATCTTTCACGCTTGCTTCCCAAATAACATTCATATTAAATCTTACCTAATCCTCTATCTCGCGGCCAGAACTCCACCAAAACCGCCACACCCAACCCCAGTGCTGCTCCCACCAGATTGGCAGTCAAATCCATGGGATTGAAAGTGCGCCAGGGGACCACATATTGGATGGATTCCAGCGCTATCGCAGAGGCAAAGACGATGGAATAATACTTCAATAGAGAATAGCTTTTAAACCATTGCACACGCATTATACTGCCCACTATCCAGATAAATCCAAAGCATAAAAAGATAGCTGTATGCGCCAGATAGTCATATCTAAAGCGCCAGACTTTGTTGCCGCTCAGGCTTCTGCTGGTTTCCCTCCCCAGGGGGATCACATTGACGATGGTGAGGGTGATCAGCCACAACCAAAAGAGTGCTTTGATAAGTGAGGTTAAAGAAAATAACGCCTTGTGAGCGTTCCGTGTCTGTGGCTTATTTTTGATTATTATTTCCTTTATTTGCTGCTGTTATACGGGATATCATAATATATAAGATACAAATTCATTAATTTGGATAATGATTTAACCTTGCTTTCGTTCCCTCTTCTTTATCAGACTAATCAACTCCACCAGTTCCTGGGCACGACTCGTGTAGTTAAATACATCATTTGCCAGAGCCTTACCGTTTTCTGCGATCACGGCGCTTTGCTGGGGATTCTCCAGGCATTCGTTGATTTTAGCGGCAAAATCTGTCACGTTCCCCGGCTCTGCCAGATAGGAGTTTACGCCATCCTGCAAAAAGAGCGGAATATCACCCACGGAAGTAGTGATCACAGGCCTGCCACAGGAGAGATATTCCCCCAATTTTGTGGGAAAACAGCCATCATTCTGCTCGTTATCCGGCTTTGCCAAGACCAATGCTTGGGCTCCGCACAGATATTCGTGCATCAGCTCCCAAGAGATTCTGCCCGTAAAGTGGATGCTATCTGCACAATTACACTCTTTTACGGCAGCCAAAAGATCTCTCATTCTATCCTTTTTGGTATTGTCTCCAATGATCACCAGCTTTAGCTGAGGATGGGTTTTCAGGGAGAGGGAAAAGGCGCGGACGAGCTCTGGCATACCATCTTTGGTGCCATACATGGTGCCCGCATAAGCCAGATAATCGCCAAATTTCTCCGCAGCACCACTTTGTTGAGGGGCTTGGGAGAATTTGTCATATTCCACGATGATCCCAAAATTACTGATTATCGTATTGGTTGCTTTCTCTCCCAGATACTTGGCTATAAATACTTCTATCCCCTTGGTGATGCAAAGGGCAGCTGAAACACGAGGCAGAAAATGATTCATAAACAAGCTGTATTCAAGTTTTCGAATCAGCTTCTTTTCCCGCCCTAAATAGGGATATTCTGTGATATCATCCATAATGGGTATCTTGTGTTTATCGCAAAAGCTGAAGATGGCAAAACGCTCTGGCAACAACAGCCCATACAGATATACGGCATCGATTGGAGTAGCTTGATGGCTCTTTTTGAGGAAGCTTGGCATACGTAAGGTGGCAGACCAGCGATTCAGATATGCCAGATATTTACCGGGCATTTTTGATGAGGACCTAAAACCAAACATCTGCTGTTTTTCCACAGCCAAAGCATCATTCACTTCAGTTTGTGGATTCGTGAGCCACAGGATTGAGGCCTTTGCGCCAATAGAGTTCAAGCCTTTGGAGACTGCACGCAAGCGAGCTGCAGTGGCGCTGGGGCTTACAGCATCAACCCTGGTAATTATCAATACATTAGGTGGCATTTATCCTGGTGCTTTCCTTGTAGTGCTCAAAGGTAATGCCCAAGCTTTCGCTAAAGCTGTGCTGGGGCTTCCAGCCCAAACCATACAGCTTGGATACATCCAACAGCTTCTGTGGCGTCCCGTCTGGCTTATCTTTATTCCAGAGGATGGGACCCTCAAAGCCCACAATCTGTTTGATCATCCCAGAGATTTCTGCAATAGTGCTATCCTTGCCCATGCCCACATTCACGTGTTCCAATCCATCATAGTTTTGCATCAAAAAGAAGAGAGCATCGGCCAGGTCGTTCACAAACAAGAATTCTCTTCTGGGAGTGCCTGTCCCCCACAGAGATAATTCTATCGTACCGCCATTATCCACAATGCCAATATCTGCCAACACTTTGATCAATTCCTCATCGCTGTGTTCCTGCCCCTCATGGAAAAGGAAGTTTTGGCGAATCTCTTCCATCTTATCCTGCTCCCAAAGGTGTGCCAAATACATCTTACGGATCATCGCCGGCAATACATGGGAATTTTGCAGGTGATAGTTATCTCCGGGGCCAAAAAGATTGGTGGGCATGGCAGAGATAAAACTGCTGCCATACTGCTTTTTATAATACTCACAGAGCTTGATGCCGGCAATTTTGGCAATGGCATAAGGTTCGTTGGTGGGCTCCAATTCTCCCGTCAAAAGATACTCTTCCTTGATGGGCTGAGGGCTCAGCTTGGGATAAATGCAGGAGCTGCCCAGAAAGAGGAGCTTCTGGGTGCCATATAGATGGGCGGCATGGATAATATTGGCCTCTATCATCAGGTTGTCGTAGATAAATTCCGCGGGATATGTGGAATTGGCATGAATCCCTCCCACCTTTGCCGCTGCCAGAAACACATGTTGAGGCTTTTGCTCTTCAAAAAATCGATTCACCTGCTCTTGATTGCGCAAGTCATACTGGCTAAACGGCGTAAAGACGAGGTTTTCAAAGCCATTTTCCTTCAGCTTCCTCACGATGGCAGAGCCCACCAAACCGGTATTGCCAGCTACATAGATTTTATCTTGTTTATTCATTATTGTCCCTTATTTATGCTTGGTTCAAGGCCTTCAGATCTGCCTCCACCATTATCTTTACCAGTTCCGGCAGCTTCACCTTGGGCTCCCAACCCAGCTTTTCACGCGCTTTGCTATAATCTCCAATCAAGATATCCACTTCTGTGGGACGGTAATACTTGGGATCGATAATCACGATTTTCTTGCCTGTGTTGGGATCAATCCCCACTTCATCCACCCCTTCTCCTTGCCACTGGATCTGAATCCCCAATTCGCCAAAGGTGAGCTCGATAAATTCCCTTACGCTATGGGTTTCATTGGTAGCCAAGAGGTAGTCGTCCGGCTGTTCCTGCTGCAAAATCCGCCACATGCCTTCCACATATTCCGGGGCATATCCCCAGTCTCTTTTGGCATCTATATTCCCCAGATACATACAATCCTGCAAGCCGTGTTTGATGCGAATGGCGGCCAACACAATCTTACGCGTTACAAAGGTCTCGCCACGACGGGGGGATTCATGATTAAACAGGATTCCATTACAGGCATAAAGATTGTAAGCCTCCCGATAATTTCTCACTATCCAATAGCCATAAAGCTTGGCAACGGCATAGGGGCTTCTGGGATAAAAGGGAGTGGTTTCCTTTTGGGGAATTTCTTGAACTTTGCCAAAAAGCTCCGAGGTTGAAGCCTGATAAAACCGGGCAGGGATGCGCGTATCTTTGATGGCATCCAAGATCCTGAGCGTGCCCAGGGCATCCACCTCTGCAGAGTATTCCGGCACCTCAAAGGATACCTGAACGTGGGATTGTGCACCCAGGTTATAGATCTCATCTGGGGCTATCTTTTCCAATAACCTGTTCAAATTGCTGGAATCACACAAATCCCCATAATGCAAAAAGAGCCTCACATCCTTGTTGTGGGGATCCTCATAGATATGATCTATCCTTTGCGTATTAAAAGACGACGCGCGGCGGATCATGCCATGCACTTCATACCCTTTATCCAATAGCAATTCTGCAAGATAGGAACCATCCTGACCGGTTATACCTGTAATAAAAGCTTTTTTCATGTTTGTCCTCTGTATTGGTTTTTATTGTTTTGGTTGAGAAGTTGGATCTGTTTTTCTGATAAAAACAGCCGGATTCCCTCCCCAGATTTCATTATCGGGAATACTTTTTGTTACCACGCTGCCTGCTGCCACTATGGAATTTGCGCCAATTTTGACCCCTTTCAAGATAAACGAACCTCCGCCGATAAATGCCTGATCGCCAATAATCACCGGAACCGTCTTGACAGAAGCATCCCGGCTGGAAAGGCGGGCATCAACTTGGGTGGAATGAAAATCTGTATCCCAAATCCGGCAACCACCGCCTATCAGAACGCCTCTGCCAATGGTAACGCTCTCTTGACACACGATGGTGGAATTGGAAATACCGGTATTGGCGCCTATGGATAATATCCCATTTTGATATACCACCAAACGGCACACGGTATCACCACCGATGGGGTTGTGATGTTTGCCGGAGTTGCAGCGAAAGCCGTTGCCAATTCTGATCTTGCCATAGTTTCTAATCCACAAGCTGCCGTTGATGGAGGCTCCCTTACCCAGCTTAAAATCACCCAATAATCCCATGGACTTCTTGAGTATCAGAATGTTTTTACTCAATGCCTGAAAGCACTTTTTCCACAGCAGGTACGTTATTTTTCTAAAGTTCATCGTTAGCTCCCTAAAGCAGTAAACCCTTCAGTACTTATCCTCCATTTGGGGAATTGTGATTGAAACATAGCTTCATTTAAAACTACACAGCTTTCTGCCAAAGGCTTTTTCCATCTGGCACAAGAAATCCCCACAGGCAGTTCTTTGCGCAAAACTTTGGCAAGCCCGTAAAGCGTAGATGGTTTCAAGTTTAATAAACATATATAGTGTATGGGGTTATCCACCTTTGATTCTGCAAAGCGGTATAACAGGCTATCTCGGTATTTGTATTTCAAAGATTCCTTTAGGAGGTTCAGAGCACCTTTATTATCTTGTATATCAAACGGTTCCAATGCCGTCTCATCTTCATATCTGGATCTGTTGTGAAAGTTTTTAATCTCTATAAACACATATTCATTTTCAAATTCCACAATTATATCCACGGCTTTCATTGGCGCACCATGGTAATACTGATCATTCTTATCAGTTGAATCAAACTTGAAGGCATTTAATGCTTTTGGGAAGTCAAAATCATAGCCATCACAAGAAACTGATTTCATTTCCCCAGACCTTTGGTTTTGCTCTCGATTTCCTCATGGAGGATAGAGACATAAGCCTCTTCAAGGGGATTTGGGCTCACGTCATCGTAGTTATCAAAACTATTTGTCTTTATTTCCCTGCTTTCCTCGTCTCTGTATAAAACATGATACTTGATAAGTTCTTTGTCTTCCTTTTCCGACAGCAAGTCTATCCATTTCGCAACCAGATCATTGTGTGTGCTTAGAAATACTTGCACCCCAGAACGCTGCAACTGAAGAATTACTTCAATAAGGGTTGCCGTAAGCTTGGGATTGAGGTTTGCTTCGGGTTCGTCCCAAAAAAGGACAGTTCCATTTGCAAGCACTCCGTTTTGAATCAATATCCATAATAAACCCAATTTTCTAAACCCTTCTGCCAATAGGGTAAACTCCAGGTTTCCATCCCTGTTTTTTAAAAAGAATTGTTCATTCTTCACGGTCGTTTCACCATCAATGGCTTTCCGCAGGATAGTGCCGATCTTTTCCCCAAATTCATCAACCGATCCAATGAGGGGGGGTATCAAGGCTTTGCTGATAATATCGGCATACACCTCTTCAAAATGAATCAATCTTGATTCGTAGAGAGACTTAAAACCAGGAGCGTTTGCCAGCATTTCTTTTACGGGGATAAAAACAGAAGCAAGGCGACTATCCAGCCATTTTTGCAGTGATTTTGGCTTCTCCACATCATCAGCTGATACTATTGTGCTATCAAAACTTAGCTTAAGGCTCAATTCTTTTCCATCTACCATGCGAAATACTTCAATGCTTCCTGTTTTAACCCCAGTTCCTCTCTTGATCAACCTGCCGATGTTTTCTTCTGAAGGTAGATATACGCGCATAATCTTTTGTGCCCAATTTGAAATTCTGCCACTTGTAATATCGGCAGAGGAATACAAGGCTTTAAGGATATGTGTCTTACCTGTCCCGTTTTCGCCAATTAACACATTGATACCAGGAGAGAAAGACATCTCCAGGCAATCAAAGGCTGTGAAGTTTTTGATCGCTACTTTTGTAAACATATCTCATCCTATTAAAATAACATCTTCGTGTTTTGTTATCCGCATTACCTATCTAAACCTATCAAAATCCACCTTCCCCATCTTGGTCACCTGCAAAGAGCCCGGGGCGTTTTCCAATAACCAAGCCCAGAATGCTGTCACATCTATCTTGTCCGATAGCATCACATCTCTTTTCTCTGCCCATTCAGCCTTTACATTATCTTGCTGAAGGATGCTCTTCATTTTCTTCAGCATCCAGTGGAAATGGCGAGGATGATAGCTATAGGCAAGGTCATAATACTTTTCCACTTCTTCGATCACGGTCAGTTTGCCGGCAAATGTATTGCATCTAAAGGCAGGGGTGCCCAATACCGCCGCTTCGGTGGTCATCGTCTGGCTATCGCAGGCAAGCAGCTGGGCATAATGCATCAAAGAATGCATCTTTTCTGATGCAATGGGTGCTGCATAGGGCTCAAAATCAGGGTCCGCCACCTCAGAGGTTATCAGCACTTTCCCATAGGGCTCCAAGAGTCTGATCAATTGCCATTTTTGTTCTTTGGAAAGCCCATACATACCCACATCATGATGCGCCTTGAAGGCGGTGAAACGTAGGATAAAGAAGGGATCTCCCACCTTTAAGCCACAATCATCCAAAACGCTTGGATCTGGCGTGAATCTCTTGGGATGCAGGTATGCCAGTTCCTGATAGCCTGGATAGCAAATCTGTTTGGGATGCTTTTGGAAGGCGAGCGCATCAGGGGTCATCAGGTAATCGGCAAAGGGATACACAAATTTAGTTGCCAAGGGCAATACTGCAAGATCACTATCTGTGGTGGCGATGGATATTGCTTTGGTGAATTTAGCCGCATGCACGTTAGACGCGGAAGAGCCCAAGGCGATGTCTATGTCATGCTCTTTTTGGAGGCGAATACACTCCAGATCATATCTCACTTGTTTAATGGCTTTTTGCATGATGCCATGTGACTTCGCTCCGTAGCTATGAAACTCTATGCCATAGGCATTAAAAAGCTGATCTATGATGGGAACCCTTTTGGAGCTAAACACTATTTTGTGCTTGTCACGCAAAGCAAAGTATAGATTCCTAAAATAATGAACCTGCGCTGGATGATTGACGTCAATGAGGATGTTCATTATTCGTTATAGACCCCTGCCACATGAGAACGTGAGCTGAAGGGCGTATAATCTATGATAGTGACCAGTAAAGGATAATTGGGGTCGCTGGTGGAATCGTTTCTGCTATCATAAACCAGTTTTCGTATCTCGCTTGTATCTGTAGTGTACCAATAGTTTTGGGTGCAATCCAAATGAACTGTGTCGGAATTGTAATACATACAGCGGGATTTGATGCCAAATTCCCTGCAATTGATATTGTTATGTTTTGCCGATAGCCATGCGTTTACCCTGGTGGCATAAATACCGCTTTCTCCATCAATATCATTATGGTGGGCGTACATCTGCCCCCGATAATTATGTAGGGCAAGAACGGACTCTTTGAAGGTATTATACCTTACTTGGCCAGCACCGTTTTGATCAAACCCAAAATCATAGTTTCTGTTGTTATGAAAATAGTTGTTATTAACAACTACATCAGCACTCCAGAGTATTATCCCACCAACCCTATTGTTGAAAAAATGACAGCGTTCGACCACAACCTCATCACTATGTTCCATATAAAGCCCCCCTCTTATCACGTCTGTGGTATTGGTTATCGTGCACTGTTCGACCATAAAACCGGGGGAGGCGGCAACCCTAATCGCCTGACCAGAATTGATATAGCAGTTTCTCAAAGTTGAGTTATTCATCTCTGAAAAGCTGATACCCAAGGAACTATCGATCACTTTCATGTTTTGAATGATGCTCTGAGGAACATTGGTAAAACTGATTGAATTGTATTGGGTAATATCAGTGTCATCATGGGAATGACTATACACCTTATCTGCAGACATCATCAGCAGGAAGGAGTGATCCGAGATTTCCACATTTCCATACACACTCATTTTCGTCATGGGCTCAAACATAATTGTCACATTGGAGCCCACCGTCACCTCGCTTCCCGGAAGAAGTGTAATATCATTCAATACCCGATATGTCCTACCCTCATGGAAATCATAGCTGCCGAGAATTGCTGTGGGTAAGTCTATTACCGGATGCAGCTCAAACTGTAGGTTGGATTGATCCTTATCGATCTTCAGCTCCCTGATATATTGAAATCCAAAATTCTGCTTGTATGCTACAAGGTAGTAGGTGCCACGCTCCACATTTTTGAGTGAGAAGAGACCCTCTGCATTGGTTTCAGCCACACTAATGGGCGTCTCTGTCCTGTGATCAAAGGTGTCGTACATACTCAATGCGGCACCATGATTGGGATGGAGGTTTTTCACGTTCTGGACATTTGCCGCCAAGGGTTTGTGTGGGTAGAGGAGGATACTTACGTTTTCCAATCCCACTCCATCTGTGGTCACGACCCTTCCTTTGATGTCATATTTTTTCTTCTTTTCTGAATTGCAACCAGAGCATAAAAGTAAAGACAACACAACAAAGGTGAAAATTAGATACTGGTAAAGCGGTCTCTTTTTATTGATATTAATCATCCTTTAAACTCCTTGATAACTCTGGCAGGGCTCCCCACTGCCACACAATAATCCGGAATGTCCTTGGTGACCACGGCGCCGGCACCAATGATGGCACCCTTGCCAATTGTCACTCCAGGCATAATAATAGCACCAATGCCGATATGCGCACCTTGTTTGATATGTATGGGTGCCTTGATAAAGGGCATATCCCCCACCCAAGCACCAGATTTGTAATTACTAAGATCACGCTGATGGGTCAACAGCATACAGCCTGCGGTCAAAAACACATCGTCTGCAATAAACACGCGCTCAGGTCCGTCGTCATCTATCAGCACATCCAAACCTATCAACACGTTTTTGCCAATATGCACGCCTCTTAAGCGGTGAAAATACACCCTCACCACTCCCGGAAAACTGTGCCGGGCAAAGTGGTGTAAAAATCGGTTGAGTATCCCTTTAAAAACGGCAGGCAAAGAACGTTTCCTCATTGCTTGATTACCCCGCTTAGCTCATTTTCCCAGAGCTTGATAGCGCTTGTGTGAGAGTGATGCTCTTCAATCATGGCTCGCGCCGCTTTTTTCATCGTCTCCAGATTCGCCTCATTCTCGTAAGCGTCCTGCATCAGATCCTTCAAACTATTCACTTCTGCCAAGGTAAATCCAAATCCGGTTTTTCCCTTCACTATAATATCCGGGATGTTACCCACCAGGGAGGAGATACACACCATCCCACAGCTCATCGCCTCCATTAGGGCGCAAGGCAAGCCTTCATTATCGGATGCCATCACAAAAATCCGTGCTTTATGCAGCCATGCCCGGGTATCTTTTTGAAAACCGTGAAAGCTGATATTACCATCCAAGCCTCTTTTCTTTACCTCTGTTTTCAATTCCTCTTCCAAGCTGCCATAGCCAACCACAGCCATCTTTACATTAGGATAAATCTTTACCAGTTCTTCCATGGTATTAAATATCCGGGGCAATCCCTTATAAACCTCCAAACGTCCAATATAAATGAAATCAAATTCCTTGGTATCCGAAGTGGAGGGTATAAAACGCTCGGTATCAATGGTGCTGTGTAAAATATGCACATTGTCAAAGCCCAGTTCGTTCCAGCGTGCTTTTGATTTAGAGCCGGGAACATTGAAAAACATGGCATTTTTGATTATCCTGCGAATAAACCAGCCCCTGAAAGGCAAAGCCGCCAAACGGTGCACATCCGTACCGGTCTGACCCAAGATATACGGCGTAGCGGTGAACTTGGCGGCAATATACACCAGGTAAAAATGAGGTATATAGTGATATGCCAATAGCAGCTTGGCTTTATGCTTTTTTACCAACTTTGCCAAAATGAAGGGTGTGATAAGCAGGTTCAAAATAGGATTCTTGCACAATCGGGGCAATACTTGATATGACACCTTGTCAATCTCCGGCCCTCGCTCTTTTCTTGCCACTATTATCTTTTCCACCTGCTGCACTTTGCTAAGAGGAATAAACTTCGCTTCAAAAGTGCCAGGCCCCATCCTGCTGCTGCTGATGATAGTGATGCTGTCTTTCAATATTCCACCTTTGATATTACGTATTTATGCTTTCCGGCAGCGCTGAGGGGAATATCATCCACGATCTGCACCTCTATAGCCATGCCCTCTCCGGCATTATGCTGCAATAAAGCCAGGATGTCTTGCTCATCTTGGGCGGTAAATGCCGGAGTGATAACCAGCTTGATTACTATCAAATGCGGCTTTTCATGGATGATTTGAAACTTAGTCAGCTTATCAGTCCAAGCCTCAAAGGGGATGGAGAGCCCGTTTAGGACCCTGCCATTGGGCAGGTAAAACACATCAGATACCCGCCCCACTATTTTATCCAACACGGGAAGCTTGACCCCACATTCACAGGGTGCTGCACTGGGTATTGCTTGATCTGAGGGTGTATATCGGATGAGGGGCATGGCATAGTCTTGCAGGGAGGTGAGCACTATCTCGCCGATGGCACCGGGCAAAGTTTTTGTTTTGAGGTCTTTATCCAAAATCTCCATGATGCTGGTCTCAGTGTTGATATGATATTTGTGCGAACACCCACATTGACTGGCGCCGCCCATCCCATCTCCACAACCATAAGTATCTATTATTTTACAGGCAAATGTATTTTCAACTGTTGCCCTTTCTGTGTCCAAGAGCATCTCGGCTGTGGTGAATATTTTATCCATCCTCAGCTGGATATTATGCTGCCGCACCCATTTGGCAAAGCTGGAAATTGCCGAAGGATAACCCCGCATAAAACGGATTTTTTGCGACGCTATATCGTAGGCATACACCTGCATTTGCTCATCACTCATAGACATGATATTAAAGGAGTAATTCCTCTGCGTCCAGCGCCAAAGCCTTGCTTTGAGGCTGATCTTGCCTTCGTTATACATGGATCCACCCTTGAGGATGGCAATTTTATCCCTTCCCAGATGGTAGCCGCCCCATCCAAAAGCCCGGATCTTGGTAGCCCAATTTAAACCCCAACTGGCTGTATCATTATAATACTTAAAAGGAATGCCCGTGGTTCCCCCGCTGGAGCGCGCCAGGGGGCGATAGCTTTGGAAATCGGATGCTAAAAAATCCTCAAGATTTGCCCGCACATCGTTTTTGCCAATGATGGGGAAATACTGTAAATCTTCAAGTGACTTAAAGTCTCCCGGTTCCATCCCCATCTCTTGCATCACTTTTCTATAATACGGCACCTTCTGATATACGTGGGTCACCAATAGCTGCAATCTCTGCAATTGATAGGCATGGGTTTGATCTTCACTCCAGAATTGGTTTTCGTTTACAAATTTCACCATGTTCCGGAGGTTAAAGCCATACCTTTTACCAAGTAAGAAAAAGCTGAGATCGGATCTATTCATAATTTATCCCCTTTTACGTAATCACTGGCAATGTTGCTCATTGGAAATTGATGTGTTTTGCAACGTATTTGCATAGTGACTCTATCCATATCTCAACCAAATCGCAATATGGATTTCTATATTTCAATTTTGGGGCTCCAAAATGAAATATGGGATTATGTGTTTCAAGTTTTTAGCCAGAATTTGATCTACTCACTGGGACTCTGTGCCCTTTATTTCGCTGATTACAGGTCTATACTTCCCTGATTTCGAATTTTCGATATCCGCCTCTTGGATATAATTAATCCTAATCTGGGGCAGTTTTTCTGTGACCAATTGAGTAAGCATCAGTTCATCTTCTTTACTCATTTGCTTCCCCACATATCTGAATTTCAAGGCTTTATCTTGCTTTTGCAGTACTTGAAACTTCTGTAAAGCAATCTTTTGCCCGATGCCACTTTCAAAGAGAATCTTCCAGATATAGGAACTATGCAGCTTTTCGCCATTATGCCCATAGATATAGTCAACCACCCTACCTTTGATATACTTGATCTTTTGGCTCTTTCTACCGCAGGCGCATTCCTGAGTGTCAAATTCCGCCTCGTCCCCATTCCAATAGTTTATATAGGGCATCGCATAGTTATCCAAGTCTGTCAATAAAAATTCACCATTATCCTTGGTATTTACAACCACTCGCTCCTCCGTGATATGTAGTCCCGTATGGGCAGGGCATTCATAGGCTATGCCACCGATTTCCCCACATCCATATTGATCAAATACTTCCGCCGAAAACACCCGTTCAAAGAATTCCCGATGATGGGGCAACAGGGGTTCTGCGGTGGTCATGATCGTTTTGACGGGAAAGCGTAAACCTTGGTTATCCAAATCCAGGGCAATGTTGTACAAAAACTGTGGGTAAGACCTGATTAAAGATATATGATGCTTACTCAAAAGCTCACTTATGTACACAAGATTAGTTTCATATTCTCCATAGGTATCTACTGGAATATCATTATTGAGCCAATTGATTAGCAATTTAGGTATTTGTTTTAAAGAAAGCTTCCCCTTGCCAAATCCACCCGATAAATCAAGCTTTTGATCTTTGGGTTTTATCTGCATCCAATCCATAAATCTTTTATACCCTCCCCAGACTGAACCTCTGGTTTGGGCATCATTTCTTTTGAGGAGTGCTCCTCCCGTGGTGCCACCGGTATAGCTTTGTTTCACCCCTTTGATCTGCCGGATATTGGAGGGGATCAAATCCTGATAATTCTCTAAAATTATCTCTTTGGTAAGGATGGGAAAGCTATGCAGGATTTCTAAAGAATCGACGTCTTGGGGGTGCATCCCCAGCTCATCCATCAGCTTGCGGTAATATGGCACATACTGATACACATGGTGAATAAGCTTTTGCAATTTGTAAAGCCTAAAGGCATACATCTCATCCTTGCTGTACCACTGCGTCTGGGTATAGAGACGGTAATAATGTTGTACCCGCTTACCGCTCAGTAGATCTGTAATTATATTGTTATACATATTTATATTTTGTCCAATCCTTAATTCCTGCTATTCATTTGATACCGCATTTGCTGATGGAGATTTTCCTGTATTCTCTTGATATTGCACATAAAATAGGATGGCGGGTGATAAAAACAGGGGGATGAAAAACATGAAGTCTCCAAGGATCACTTTCATTAAACCCATGGCGATAAATAATCCCAGAGACAGCCAAAAAAAGAAGCGGTAATCACCTTTCAGGTGGATAAGCCAAGCTCTCACTATAGCTGTAAGTATTAGCATTAAAGCGGAAAACCCCACAATCCCAAAGAATGCCAATTGGTGAGCCCAGAAGAGGTGACCGTCTCCGCTTACAGCTCTGGAATCGCCAAAGAGGGGATTGCGCATAAACACCTCATAATTATAATAATACCGTTGTATCCTTCCCTCGGCAGTTGTCTCCACCCGTGTATCTGCATCAATCTCAATCCCAGAGCTTATTACGCTCTCAAGGTCAATAATCCTTCTACTGGCAGTATCTGACGGAGAAACTTGTGCCAACCCCAAAAGAGATTTTGAAATCACAACACTGGGAGGCACAACAATAAAAAATAAAGCTAACCCAATAATCACAATTGCAGAATAGCCTTTATTAAAGAAATTTTGTCCAAACATGGCAAGTGCAAATCCAGCTACTGCCAATAAAAGTGATGCGGCAATGGAGCTTAAAAAAGCGGTTGCCATTACTATTATCGCCATGCCATAAAGAGCGAATTTATACACTTTCTTCTTTTGTTTTTTTGCCCACAAGATCAAGGGGGGGATCAGGGGCGGTAGCCCGGAATGAAAACCGTATCCAGAAACCCCAGTTTTGAGAAGCTCCGTTTCCCCCTCACCAATAATCATCCTGGTTGCCAAAGGGTTTAGCAGAAGCCCTCTAATATTCAACAAGCACGATACAAGGATCATCAGTAAGCTGGTGACGACAATAAATTTTAAAGAATTGGGATTATCTCTGTCAATAAATAAATAGTATAATACCACCACTATCAAGAGGGGAATCACAATCCTGGCAAACCATATAGTTGTTCCAAATACTCGTCCTCTTCTTACGTTAGAGATTATCATTATCACAAATCCGTAATAAAAAAGAAGCCAGAAATTCTTTTTTGTCAATATATTAGAAAACAAAAAGAGAGTTGTTACAATAAATGCTGCCTTCCAAAGCTGCACGCTAAATATGCTTACACCGGCAACTCTGATATCCAAATAGCGAGATACCACTGGCAGAATCGTAGTAAAAAGAAACATGAACGCCAGTATCGTACAAAACTTAACTCTATTTATAGTCATAAAATTTCTTATTACCCTATAATCTTACAATATATTTTGGTAGTTCTCAAATCAGCAAACCACTGACCATTGTCTTTTAGTCCATTATATGCGCTAATTCATTGCGTGTTTAGTAGTATACACAACATCTATATCATGCTATCCAGGCTCTCCCATCCCGGCACCTTCTCCAGATACCCTGCCTCTGCAGCAGAGGCTACGCTCTTGCAGGGAAGATTCCGCTCTAAGACTTCTTCGCGGGTGAGGGTGGTAAAATCCACATCCGGATAAGCATTTACCAGGGCGCGCATTATCTTCATATACACGTTTGGCCAAGTGCTCATCGCCCTGCCTTGACGGCGGAAATGACGATTGAACAACTCAATATAACGCCGGCAATCATCAAGATAGCCATCTGTCACCGCAATGCGCCGCCTGAAGGCGTGCATCTGCTGGATTAACGAGTTGTTCGGTGTGAATTTGGGTTTTACCTTCCGACGGGTTATATACTTATTGAGCTTGGAATTGTAGTAGATCACCACATCATCCATATTGCCGGCAAAACCGGGGAGTAAAACTTTCAATTTTGCTTTCATTTTTTACTTACCAACCTTTCAATATGCCTTCTTGCCCATTCTCTCTCCCAGCGATGTGGTTGCGCCTCCCAGCAAATTGCTGGGTATCGCAATGGCATCGCAAGCGTATCTAATGGGAGAGGTCTTTGCTTGAGTCCTCAATTTGTTGTAATTATTACCCATCCAACTTCCTATAGCCTTGCAAAAGGTGGGCGTTGCGACCAGCTGAGATGGGATGTTTTGCCTTCCATAGCTGTTGGATTTGCTCATAGACGGCTGGGTTGTGGATTTTTTTGCCAATAAAAAATGGATTGTCACAACCTTTGGCAAAGCTCATCTTAAAATTATAGATACCATCGCCCCTGGAGGCTCCCCCACCCATGGAGTATTTTTTGATGCCGATGGAATCCAGATACTTCAGAAGCTCCCATCTTTGAAAGGTGTTGGCTTTGTATTGATAGTATTCACTGAGGGTGCCGCCCAAAAAACCAAAGGCAAGCTGCCCATCCAAGAGGATCAATTCCGTGCTGATGGGCGTATCCTGATAATAGGTGATTAAGAGCAGCAGCTTTTCCTGGAGGTTGAGCGCCAGATTATGGAAAAAATCGAAATCGAAGAAATAAAAATCATCCGCTTCATTGCGCTGCATGGTGCTATTATAGATATCAAAAAACACCCTGATATACTCTTCTTTTATCTGACTTCCCCGATAAAGAAAGGTCTTTAAGCCATAGGATTCACCCTTTCTAACGGCGGTCCTTATCCTTCTATCAAAACCGGTATTCCAGCTATAATCCAGGCCCTTGCCCACATCGATAAACACATTATCCAACACGTCCAATTGCTGAGTATAGTTGTGGTATTTCCTGTTCTCAGTGATGGGACAATATCTCACAAATTCGCTCACCACTGCATTTTCTTGCAAAAAGGTCTGCAGCTGCTTGTTGTACGATTCAGCAAAGCGCGGATCACTCACCTTACCCAGCGGTCCGTTATAGCCATAAGCACCTGAAATATCGTAATATTGGGCATCCAAGGCGTAGCCCAAGGCATTGATGCTTTTCTTGAGGAAAGGGTAAAAGAGGAAGTTACTCTCGTCCTGCATTCCCCAAAAGCACAAGGTATCCCCATCCTCAATTGTCGTATAAGAACGGTAATAACCAGATGTAAAAAATGGGGATTTTTGGATGGGCTCCAAGAACTGATAGAGCTCATCCCATCGTTTTGTATCCACTATGGTGCTGAAACCAAATACACTCATTTATTGTTCTCTCATCAAGCCAGTTTTAAGATAATCACTTCTCAACAATGAGTATATGTGCAGGTTTTTAAATTCACCGTTTTTATATACTTCCTTCCTCAGAATACCTTCTTTCTTGAACCCAAGTGAGGTCAGCGTATGTATGGTTATCTCATGCTCTTCCAAGCAATAACTCTTAATCTTGTTTATAGGGAATGTGTTGAACACAAAATTGAACAATAAGATATGGGCTTCCCTCGAATACCCCTGTCTCCACATGCTTTTATTTCCGATTGTAAATCCCCCAACATCAACCTTTTGGTTTCTCAGGTCCATATTGACAAGACTTGTATATCCAATCATCTCATTACTTGAGGTCAAGCAGATAGCCAAGTATATGCCATCCCTATCGTTGGTTGATTTGTCAAGCACCCATTGTCTATCTCTTTCCAAAGAAACAAAATTGAAATTTCCCCCCAGCAATCTGTAAATATCAGGGTCGTTTCTCCACTTATTGATTAGCATATAATCATCTGGTTCAAACGCTCTTAGGTAAATCCTATTCACAATATCTCCTTTAATATGGCACAATACTTTTTAGAATGCTTTGTAGAAATATTCACCGGGATGGATAATTCGTGGTTTTGCAAATACCAGCTATATTCATGTTCTTTCTTATCTATTTCTTCGGACAAAAGCCAATGAATGGGACAATGTATGTCCCGTTCATGAAGGAGTTTTTTCTTTTGATTTCTATTTTCAAGGGTGAGGGGCAGTACAAGGGGCACTGCACTTCCAAGCTCCAAGCCCACCAAGCTTCTTTTGTCCAAACAATTGGCTACTTTCTGAAACATGGTAATTCTTGTTGTTCCCAGTAAATCAAAATCTATTTTATCTAAAAGGTATTTGTTTAAGCGTGGAAGCCCCACAATTGTATCTTGACGGTAATAGGCATTTGATGCTTCGATGTGCCTTAAAAAACTGCGGGGTGTAAACTTGTTGTAATTGACATGATAGTATCTGATTAGCTGCCCAACCCTCTTGTGAGCCAAATACTTGATCATGGGCAGTATGCTGGACTTGAACTGTAATTTATGCTTTGATAAGATAACACTTGCCTCAAAAGGGGAATACTTACGGACACTATTTATGCAATAATCTCCGTAAACTTGGTCTTCACTATTCAACCAAGCCTGAACTGCATCTTGTAATATGAGGACATTATTCTCTTTCAGATTGGTGATAGCATCTTTTAAATAGCCTTTGTATGAGTACCCAAAATAATCAACAAAGAGGATGAGTTTCAAGCCTTTGCCTGATTTTGTGCTAATATCTTCCAAATCTGGTAACAACCCTTCCTTGATTTTATAAAAATCATACTTGATGCCAGCCTCTTGGAATGGCCAAATCATGCTGGGGCACAGATAGGAAGGTAGTAACACATAATTTTCTTTAGTAAACCTAATATTTTGCAGTATTGCCTTGAAGGAATAATATCCTCCAAAGGTATAGTATCGATAGTATCCCGGTATATCCGCACCATAATTAGAAAAGACCCCTTGATGCTTATGAAATATTATGTTGGGAGGGAATACGCTTTCACCGCCAACAATAAGGTTTTGTCTTTTCATTTTTAAAGTACTCTATTGTGTTTTATAGGAACTTGGTATATTTACAAGCCTTGACGCAATCTCCTTGGACACGGTCAAATCTGCAGTTAAGGAACCTTTGAACATCACCAGTTCGTTCATTAGTATCCAGGCGGGACGCGTCATCACTTTATTGGCGTTTGTTTCTTTTAGGAATAGCTCCTGCTGGATATGATCTTTGAGCAGGATGGCGTTTAACCAATAGTTGGAAATGGTTTCTGGGGGCTCCGGCTGGTATTGGATATCGGTAATACCGGCAAAAAACTCCTGATAACGCATAGCCGTCTCACGCTTATTGGCAAGGATGGCATCTAACATTTCCATCTGGGCACAGCCCAAGGCGGCGTTGACGTTGGGCAGGCGGTAGTTATAGCCCACCATATCATGTTCAAACTTCCAGGGATGGGGCTTTTTGGCGGTGGTGGTGATATGTTTTGCCAAAGGTCCCAAATCATCATCATCCGTAAGTACCATTCCCCCGCCTCCGGTGGTGATGGTTTTATTGCCATTAAAGCTCAAAATCCCCAATTTGCCAAAGGTGCCCGTATGTTTGTCTTTATAATATGAACCCAGGGATTCTGCGGAATCCTCCACCACGGGGATGTGATAGCGGGTGCAGATCCCCACGATTTTGTCTATGCGGCAGGGGTGGCCGAAGGTGTGCATGGGAACGCAAGCGGAGATTGGGCGGCGCAGCGTTTTGTGTATAGCAATAGTTGAAGATGGTCGAGGGCTGCGCCTTGTTGAGCGGACTTCGTCCTGTTGAGTGGGCTGCGCCCGGTTGAGTGGGCTGCGCCCAGTTGAGAAGGCAGCGTCTGGCTGAACGTGTTCGAGTTCAAAACTATCCAAACTGAGCACATCAACATTTTGGGTGAGCCAGCTTTCCAGGGCTTCTGGGGACATGCCCATGGTATCAGAATCCACATCCATAAAGACGGGCTTTGCACCACAATAGGAGATGGCATTGCAGGTGGCAATGAAGGTGAGGGGTTGGGTGATCACCAAATCCCCCGGCTGCACGCCTGCCAAGAGCAGGGCAATATGTAGGGCGGCAGTGCCATTCACGGTGGCGATGGCATATTTGGCTCCCGTGTATTCCCGGATCATCTCTTCAAAGCGATCCACGTATTTGCCCACGGAGGAAACGAAGGTGGTATCTATGCAATCGGCAAGGTACTTCTTTTCGTTGCCGGCAAAATAGGGCTCATGCAAGGGGATGAAGTCTTTGTCTGGGAAGAGGGTGCGGATGAAGGTTACGATGTCTTTGTATTTCACTTAGTGACTCCAATAGTGGTCAGTTGAGCGCACTCGCAGGCTCGTGCTGTTGAGATGCACTGCGTGCAAGTTGAGTGGGCTACGCCCGGTTGAGATGCGCTTCGCGCAAGTTAAGAGGGCTGCGCCCTTATTTACGAGTAGTCTTGTTTTGTTCATTTTGCAGGGCAGCTTTCCTTAGAGCATTAAGCCTATAAGCCACCTTGTCTATTTTATCTCTTATGGTTTTGTATTCGTTCTCGGTTAAATAGTTTATATCAATGCATAAGGTCATCTGGCAGAGTAGTTCCATCAAGCTGGCATAGGCTGTTTGATAGAAATGGGCTTGATCCTTGCAGCTAACCCTGGAAGAACCTTCTGCTATATTTGAGCTTACAGAAACAGCAGATCTTTGAATTTGACTGATTAGTCCATACCTCTCACTTTCAGGTATCTTTTTGGTCAGGAGATAAACATCTTTAACCAACTGGCGTGAATCATGCCAAACCTCAAGCTTCTCATATCCATACTGCCTTTTCAATCTACCACCTATTAAATGTGACTCACTACCTGTGAAGAGCAACCCCTCAACTGGGCGAAGCCCTATCAACCGTGCAGCAAGCTTTGCTTGCAAACACTCAACAGGCGCAACGCGCCGCTCAACTTGCGCCCACAGCGCATCTCAACTGATGCGCAGCATCAATCCGGTTTAGACGCTTTCAACCTGATATGCTTCGCTGGTACACCACCCACTATTTCGTAGGGAGCAACATCTTTTGTGACAACGGAATTGGCGCCGATGATGGCATTATCTCCAATGGTGACACCTTGTTTTATGTAACAATTTGCCCCAATCCACACGTTATCGCCTATCGTGATATCAGCTTCCGAATAGGGTCTGGATCCATGCTCACCCGTGGGTATCTCATTATCATGGGTGATGGCGGATATCATGGAATTATAGCCTATAGCGCACCACTGGCCAATTGAGACAGACGCTTCAAAACCAGCAACAATCATGCAGCGGTTGAAATATGTATTTTCTGCAATTCTAATTCTCCCGCCAGAGCTTCTTACTATCGTCTCATTGGCTTGGAAAAACACGACAGAAGGGTGAATGTCAAACTTGTTTCTCCATTCTTTGACCCTTGCTTTTGCATTTTCGGTTCTTCCTACCCGGTATATGGTCATAAAAATCTTCTTTAATATCTTTTTCATGAGATAGCACTCTTGTTAGATGTTTGAATACTTCTTATCATAAGGATCCGAGATGATCCCGTCTTCCAATATTTTAATTATCTCCTGCATGCCATCCGGCACCCGCTTTGTAATCTCAAAACCCAAGGTGTTATTGATCTTCTCAAAGGCGACGCGGTAGTCCCTGGGGTCTTCATTCTTTTGCACGTATTTTACCTGCATCTGGGGGATCAGCTTTTGCAGTTCCTCGGCAAGCATTTTCTTCTGATAGTTTTCGTTGGTGTCGCCCACATTAAATACTTCCTTTCTCACCAGGGGCATGTCCGCTTCCAGCACGGCAATACAGGCACGCGCCAAATCTTCCACATGGCAATAGGGGCGCCAAAATTGCTCACCAAATATCACCAACTCTTTGCCCAAGGCAACGTCACGCGTAAACTCATTGACTGTGAGATCAAAACGGAGGCGGGGAGACAGCCCATACACGGTGGAAAATCTGAGGGCGGTGGGAGAGAAATCTTCGCGATACTCAGCATTAAGGAGGTGCTTTTCAAACTTTACCTTCAGCTCCGCATACAGTGAAATGGGCTTAAGGGGGGAATCTTCTGTGATCAGTTCATCGCCATCCATCTTGCCATAGTTGCTGCAGGTGGAGGCGAAGACAAACCGTTTTATCCGTGGCTGGGCATGGGCAAGCTCCAAGATGGTGGAGGCACCCTGCCAGTTGATTGATTCCGCCAGCTCGGGCTCTTTGGCACAAGCGGGGTCTCCCACGATGGCTGCCAAATGCACCACGGCATCCACATCCTGGAGGGCCGGCTGCATTACCTCTATATCGCGGATATCGGCTTTGATAAAGCTAAACTGGGGATGATTGTAAACCGAAATGATGGCATCACCGCCAAACATGAGGTTATCCACGCCCAATACATCATAGCCCTTTCTCAAGAGCTGATTTACCAAAACGGAACCAATATAGCCAGCGGCACCGGTTACCATTACTCTCATCTTATTCTCCTTAAAATACCTTGGGTATTATCTATTATTTAAAAGTGTTTTTACATACTTGGCTATCGCCAATGCTGCAGTGAGACCCGGCGATTCCATTCCGATCAGATTGATTAGGTTGGGACAGCCATTGCAGGATTCTTCAGAAATATAAAAATCCCTAAAGCCATCTTGGGGACCCTGCAGCTTGGGGCGAATACCACAATCATCAGGAACCAATTCCTCCCTTATCACCTCAAGATAGCGGTTTACGGAGCTGTAAAACTCCTCAAAGTAGCTTTCATCAAAGCGGTAATCGATGGCATCCACATAGAAAGCGTTGGGACCAAAGCGGATTTCGCCGGCAAGATTGATGGTGAGATGAATGCCCAGAAAGATGCCTTTGGGGTCTGCAACCGGATAAATCAGGCGCTTGATGCCCGATATTTTGGTGCTTTTGTAGTACTGTCCTTTGCACCAGTATTGTCTGATGCCCAGAGAGTCAATATCTATTCCAGCCAGGCCGGCAATCTGATCTGCCCACAAACCTCCGGAATTGATCAGGGTGCAGCATTGATAGGCTTCCCCATTGGCAAAACGCAAAATATAGCCTGCGGATAACTTCTCTATCTCTATAAGATCGTTATCGTAAACGATGAATGCACCCTGCTCTTCCACCAAATCGGCAAGCTTTTCCATAAAAAGATGGGTATCAAAGATACCTGTGGAGGGGATATGGAGCCCGGCAATACACTTTGCCTGGGGCTCAAGCGTATTTACCTCTTCCTGGGTTAGTAGTTCAAATCCCTTACATCCATTGGCTGTACCCCGTTGTATATAATCGTCCAATATCTTCAGCTCGTCTTCGCTGGTGGCTACTATTATTTTTCCAGTCTTTTGATGGGGCAGTGAGTGCCGCTCTAAAAAATCATAGAGCATGTCATTGCCTTCCACGCACAGTCGTGCCTTTAGCGATCCTGTATCATAATAATGTCCAGCATGGATCACTTCACTATTTCTGCTGCTGGTATGCCGTCCAAAGCTTTTTTCTTTTTCCACCACCACGAGGTCCGGATTGGTTTTGGATAGTTCATGAGCTATCGCCAAACCAATGGCCCCGGCACCTATTACTACAGTATCAATCTTTTCCATAAATCAGTTATCGTTGGAAAACCTTTCCTTATAGATTTCCTGCGCCTTTTCATAATCCTTCACTTGACCTATATCCAGCCAGTATTCCTGGATGGGGTAGTGGGTGATGGGAAGGTTTAAATCTAACATTTTACGGATCAGGGCATCCATGCCAAAGTATTCGTCATCGGGAATCAGCTCCAGGATTTGGGGCTTGAAGATATAGATCCCAGCTAAGATGGTGGTACGCAGATCTGGCTTTTCCTCGATGCCGCTCACGTAGTCGCCATCGGTGTGGATATTGCCAAACTGGAAGGGAGTCACAATATCTTTGGTAGAGATGGTGAGCAGGGATTCCCTGGCTATGGCAAATTCATAGAGCTCTTTATAGGCAAGCTGGGTGAGGATATCGCCATTCATCACCAAAAAAGGCTCGGTGAGATGCTCTTGCAGCAGTTTCACGGGGCCAGCTGTGCCCAGGGGTTTTTCTTCTTTGCTTACCATCAGCTTCACGCCATATTTGCTGCCATCGCCAAAGAAGTTTTCAATATAGCCAGATTTGTAGTTGGTTGCCAAAAATATATGGTTGAACCCGTTGGCTTTGAGGTGCTCAATCTGGATCTCCAAGACCGCCTTCTCCCCTATGGGCAAGAGGGGCTTGGGAATCACTTCTGTAAAGGGTTTGAGGCGGGTGCCCAAACCCCCGGAAAGTATTACTGCTTTCATGTGTTGTTTATCCTATTTTGTGTTCTATATTGAAAATTTTTATATGGAGGCTTGATAGCATCCAGGGTCTAAAAACCTCTTATCTTGAGAAATTCGACAAAATCTTCATCTAAAAGGGCTGGTTTCGAGCATTGAATCAATCTGATACCAGGATCACGATTAATTTCAATAAGCTTCAATCCTTCTGTTGTAAAAGCCAAATCGAGCCCGCCGAAATCCAAGAATTTTAGTTCATCTAACAACTTATCGATTTGCTTCAGCTTGGTATCCCAGTCCGGAATCATTGTTCCGGTAATCTTTTGACCCGTAACCGGGTGTTCATCAAAGTCAATTCTCTTCTTCCCTAAAACAAATGCCTGTTGCAATTCTCCGGTGTCTACGTCTATGCCTGCGCCTCCTCCACCCGATGAAAAATTATCAATAAGTGAATCTGGAGATAAACCAAAACGATGTGCCATTCTAAATACCTTCAGTGAACCGCTTTTTGTTTTAAAAAAGATGGCTCTGATTGTATTTAGACTGGACGGGTTAATTTTATGGGCGTATTCTTCGTTGATCAAGATGTTATTTATGATACCGTCTTTTTCATTTTCTATTCTCTTGACTGCATCTTCAAGCGAAAGCTTTGAGGTGCTAAAAATGCCTTTCCCCAAGTATTGGCTATGTGGCTTGAATAGGAGCTCTTTATACTTTGTTTTATATACCTCAAGAACATGCTTAAGATCAAAATCACCTTCTTGATATTTGCCATCTTCATAGATATACTGCACTCTGCCATTATCAATAGCGATATTAAGACTGGGCAGGAAGTAGGGAACGCCCTGCAACAATAATGGCAGGTTCCTTTTATCAACAAGAATGGGTGATATGCCTCGTTCCCACAAACTCAACCTATAATAATCCCGTTCTCCCAAAAACTGATCTGGTGTCCACTTGTTAAAATCATATACAACATAACAGCTAGGCCATATTCCATATTTACGGGCAGTGCTTAACTCTTCAGGTGTTAGCTCATATTCTTTTTTTTGCATTTCAAATCCAATCTCATACACGTTTAATTCATAGCCAATTAATTCTTTATAGGCAGAATTGATACGCTTACGCATTGTTTTCAGTTTCTGCAATGCTGGTGCTGTCTGGGAGCACTTATTATTGATTTTCTTGATCATATCACACTTCCTAATGTTATTATTATCGTTGATGTTTTAATATGTTTTAAGGATACCCTTGAGGGTTGTTATTGGTAATTGGTTAGCGACTAACCTAAGCCACATCACTCAAGTTTGAGGGGATGCTTTATAGGGTTTCACTTGTCATAACCCCGCAGCCTGAGAAACTCTACAAATTCTTCGTCAATGAGAGCCGGAGTAGCAAACTGCATAGATCTTAATGCGGGTCTTGCATTGATCTCAATAACCTTGCACCCTTCGATAGTGAAAGCGATATCGAGACCACCATATTCCAGATAGTTAACCTCATTAAGAAGTTCATCAATGGCTCTTTTTTTATCATTCCAATCTGGTATCATGAAACCAGTGATGGTTTGCCCAGTTACCGGATGCGTGTCAAGGTCGATTCTATTCCTTCGTATCGTATAGGCCTGCATCAGTTTTCCCGTCTCTTGATCGATACCGGCAGCCACGCCTCCACTCGACACATTGTCCACGCGAGTATCTGAAGTAGCCCCAAAGCGATGTAGCATACTAATTACTTTTATTGATCCATTTTTATTTTTAAAAAAGTTAACTCTTATCGTATTCAAGCTGTGGGGGTTAATCCTGTGCGCATACTCTTCATTGACTATAGCATTGTTTATTATGGCGTTTCCCTCTGTCTGAATCCGTTGCAGGTCTTCATCTCTTAATGACTGGGACATCAAAAATCTTCCATGGCCACCAGATAATATATCCGGCTTGTATATTAGGCTGTTATATTTTTTAAGGTATCCTTCCAATAACGCCCCTAAGTGAAAGTCTCTCTCTTGATATATGCCGTTTTCCACAACATATTGGACCCTACCGTTTTCAATAGCAATGTTTAAGCTGGGAAGATAGTGGGCACTTTTTTTTAGAAATAAGAGAGGGAGATTCCTTTTATCCTTAAAAATAAGAGCGAGCCCTCGTTCACTGAAGTTCAGTTTGTGCATATCCCGCTCTGATAGATATTGTCCTATATTCCATTTATCAAAATCATACATGACATAAGAACTTGGCCATATTCCATGTTTACGGGCAGTATACAGTTCTTCAGGCGTTAAATCGAATTCTTTAACTTTCCTTTCAAATGCTATCTCGTACCTGTTTATCTTTACATTTTTGTCAGTCAACACCCCATAAGCAGAGCGAACCCGCTTACGTATATCGTTCATTTTCCGCATTGTCGGTGAAGACTTAAAATACTTGTTGTAGAGCTTTTTGATCATATCACACCCCTCTATAGGCGTCTGGTTTTTTTAGTTTATCAAAACCACGCACTTTGAGAAATTCAACAAATTCTACGTCGATGAGAGCTGGGGAAGCAAATTGCATCGATCTTAAGCTGGGGAACCTTGTATTAACCTCAACTATTTTTATTCCTTCGGTAGTAAAGGCTACATCCAGACCACCATAATCCAGATAATTAATCTCTTGTAACAGATCATCAATTTGCTTTTTTTTGGTTTTCCAATCAGGAATTATATATCCGGTTATTTTCTCTCCTGTAGCTGGGTGAACATCAAGATTAATTTTCTTTCTTTGTATTGTGTAAGCCTGCATAAATTCTCCGGTCTCTTGATCTATTCCAGCTGCCATACCACCTCCTGTCAGGTTGTCAACACAGGTCTCAGAAGAAGTTCCAAACCGATGGAGCATACTAAATACTCTTAATGAGCCATCTTGTGTTTTAAAAAAGTTAACCCTAATCGTATTCAAGGTGGAAGGATTGATCCGGTGTGCATATTCTTCGTTGATAAGCACATTGTTTATGATTGCATTGCCCTCATTCCGAATCCGTTGAGTCATATCTTCTGTTATTTGGGATATTGTAAAAATTCTTTTACCATGAGATGCATCATTAGGCTTAACTATCAGTTTTGCATACTTACCCAAGTATCTTTGTAATGAATCTGCCAAGTCAAAATCACCTTCCTGATATACCCCATCGTCTATAATATATTGAACCTTGCTTTTATCAATTGCCATACTCAGGCTGGGTAGATAATGGGCATTTTTTTGAAATAAGAGGGGAAGGTTTCTTTTATCTACTAAAAAAGGTGCTATCCCGCGTTCCTTAAAATTCAGTTTATACAAATCACGATCTGATAGATATTGACCTATATTCCATTTATCAAAATTATATACAATAAAAGAGCCTGGGAGTATGCCATACTTATAGGCAATACTCAATTCATCGGGTGTTAGCTCGTATTTCTCCTTTAGTATTTCAAACCTTGATTCAAAGCGGCTTATTTCTTTTTTATTGTCAATTAAAACCCTGTAAGCAGCTCGAATCCGTTTGCGCAATGTGTTCATCTTCTTCATTGCAGGCGAAGTCTTATAATACTTATAAAAGTTTTTCTTGATCATGTCATAGATCCTTTTTTGGTACAGTGTTTGTTTTATTTAATGTCAGTGATACTATTGGAGTTGTACTTGGTTAACGATAAACCTGATCATGCTTGGAGGGAATTTACAGGTCTTTACTTTTTAAAACCCCGTAGCCTTAGAAACTCAACAAATTCTTTGTCAATAAGAGCAGGGGCGGAAAGCTGCATTGATCTTAATGCGGGGAATCGTGTATTAATCTCAATAATTTTTAAACCCTCAGTTGTGAATGCTATGTCGAGGCCTCCAAATTCCAGATAGTTAATTTTTTGCAAGAGATCATCGATAGCTCTTTTTTTTGCCTTCCAATCTGGGATCTTTAGACCAGTAATCTTCTGCCCTGTTGTTGGATGTGTATCCAGATCAATTCTCGTTCTTCCCAAAGTATAGGCTTGTATCAATTCCCCAGTATCTTGATCTATAGTGGCAGCCACTCCTCCGCCTGAGGTATTATCCACAAAGCTCTCTGAAGATGCTCCAAAACGATGAAACATTCTAATTACTCTTAAAGAACCATCCTTTCTTTTAAAAAAGAGGGCTCTGATTGTGTTTAAGCTGGAAGGGTTAATCCTGTGGGCATATTCTTCGTTGATCAATACATTGTTGATAATGGCGTTCCCCTCTTTTTCAATCCGTTGCAGAACTTCTTCCGTTAATGTATGGGGGATCAAAAATATTCCATCTCCCCCACTTAAGTTATTCGGCTTAACTATCAGTTTTGAATACTTTTTTAGGCATCTCTGCAGTAACTCTTCAAGATTGTACTCACCCTCTTGATAAGTACCATTTTCTATGAGATATTGGACCTTACCATTTTCAAGAGCAATGTTTAAACTGGGAAGATAGTGGGTGTTTTTGTGAAACAAGAGGGGGATGTTTCGTTTGTCAACATAAACAGGAGCAAGCCCTCTCTCCCATAAGTTCAGTTTGTGCATATCCCGCTCTGATAGGTATTGATCTATATCCCATTTTTCAAAATCATAAACGATGTACGATTTTGGCCAAATTCCATGTTTACGGGCAGTGTTCAATTCTTCTGGTGTTAGCTCGTATTTTTCAATCTGTGTTTCAAAAATTGCCTCATAAGGTTTATACTTGTAATCAATCAATACCCTATAAGCAGAGCGAAGCCTTTTACGCAATATTTTCATTTTTTTTAATCCTGGTGATGATTGAAAATACTTGTTGTAGATTTTTTTGATCATGTCATAGAACCTTTATTGGTGTACTGTTTGTTTTATTTAATGCTAATGATGTTATTGGAGTGGTTCTTGGTTAGCCACAAATCTTAGTGGCATCACTCAGGTTTGATGGTATGCTTTTTTATACATTACCTATCGAATCCCCGCAGTCTCAGAAACTCAACAAATTCTTCGTCAATGAGGGCAGGGGAAGAAAACTGCATTGATCTTAAGGCAGGAAACCTTGTATTAATCTCAATGATTTTTAATCCCTCAGTGGTGAATGCTATGTCAAGGCCTCCAAATTCCAGATAGATAATTTTTTGCAATAGATCATCGATAGCTCTTTTTTTAGCCTTCCAATCCGGGATCTTTAGACCAGTAATATTCTGCCCTGTTGTTGGATGTGAATCCAGATCAATTCTCGTTCTTCCCAAAGTATAGGCTTGTATCAATTCCCCAGTCTCTTGTTCTATAGTGGCCGCCACTCCTCCTCCTGAGGTATTATCCACAAAGCTCTCTGAAGATACTCCAAAACGATGGAACATTCTAAGTGCTTTTAAAGCACCGTTTTTTGTCTTATAAAAAAGAACTCTGATTGTGTTTAAGCTGGAGGGGTTAATACTGTGTGCATAATCCTCGTTGATTAACACATTATTTATTATAGCGTTGCCCTGTTTTTGTATCCGTTGCAGAGATTCTTCTGTTAATGTTTGGGATATCAAAAATATTCCTTCACCCCCGGATAATATGTCCGGCTTGTATATTAGGGTTTTATATTTTTTAAGGTATCCTTCCAGTAATACCCCTAAGTATAAGTCTCCCTCTTTGTATTCACCATCTTCAATAACATATTGGACCCTACCGTTTTCAAGAGCGAGGTTTAAGCTGGGAAGATAGTGAGCGTTTTTTTGAAATAAGAGGGGAAGGTTTCTTTTATCAAAGAAAATAGGAGCAAGCCCGCGCTCACCTAAATTCAGTTCATACATATCGCGTTCTGATAAAAATTGATCAATCTCCCACTTATCAAAATCATATACTGTGTAAGAGCTTGGGAATATGCCATATTTACGGGCATTACCCAACTCATCTGGTGTCAGCTCGTATTTTTCAATTTGCTCTTCAAATGTTATCTCAAAGTAGTTAACTTTGTGGTCGACCAATACCCGATAAGCGGATCTTATGCGTTTGCGCATAGAGTTCATTTTTTGCAGTGCAGGTGATATTTGAAAATATCGGTTGAAGAATTTCTTAATCATATCACAGACCTTTTTGTTGGTGTTGTGATTGTTTAAATGCAATTCTGAGTAACAACACTCAGACTTGAAGGTATGTTTTTTGGCTCAATCTATCAAAGCCCCGCAGTTTTAGAAACTCAACAAATTCTTCGTCAATGAGGGCAGGGGAAGAAAACTGCATTGCTCGTAAGGCGGGAAACCTTGTATTAATCTCAATGATTTTTAAGCCCTCAGTGGTAAATGCTATATCAAGTCCACCATATTCCAGATAGTTCATCTCTTGCAGAAGCTCATCGATGTCTCTCTTTTTGGAACTCCAATCTGGGATCTTTAGACCAGTAATGGCCTGCCCTGTTGCTGGATGTATATTAAGATCAACTCTCTTTCTGTGAACAGTATAGGCTTGTTGCAATTCTCCAGTCTCCTGGTCTATAATAGCGGCCACACCTCCTGCTGAAGTGTTGTCCACAAAGCTCTCTGAAGATGCACCAAAACGATGGAACATTCTAAATGCTCTTAAAGAACCATTTTTAGCTTTAAAAAAAACAACCCTTATTGTGTTTAGGCTGGAGGGATTGATTCTGTATGCATACTCTTCATTGATTAACACATTGTTTATGATGGCATTGCCCTCATTTTGAATTCGTTGCAGGTCTTCTTCTGTTAATCTATTTGATATCGTAAAAATCCCCTCACCATAGGATAAGTTATTTGGTTTGACTATCAATTTGGCATACTTTTTAAGGTAGCTCTTGATTAGGTCCTCTAAGTCATAATCTCCTTCCTGATATACACCGTCTTCTATGATATATTGGATTTTACTCTTTTCAATAGCTATGTTTAGGCTGGGGATATAATGGGAATTATTTTGAAATAAGAGGGGAAGATTTCTTTTATCAACAAGATAGGGAGCAATCCCCCGGTTCCTTAAATCCAATTCGTAAAGGTCCCGCTCTGCAAAATATTGATCTATATTCCACTTATCAAGATTATATACCACATAAGAGCTTGGGTAAATACCATGTTTACGGGCATTATTCAAGTCATCAGGGTTTATGTCATATGCTCCTACTTGGCTTTCAAAATCACGCTCATACTCGTTTACCTTATAACCAATTAATACCCTATAAGCAGCACGAATCCGCCTTCGCATTACTTTCACTTTCTGCAATATCGGTGATGATTGAAAATACTTGTTATAGATTTTTCTGATCATATCGTGCTTCCTTTATAAATATTGTGTGTATGCTTCTTCTGAGGCAGTGCTTTTATTGATGCCTTTGCTGCTCATAATCCCAAATAACATCCTGGTAGCAATCCAGATGCTGTTTTAATACATCCTGCCCGGAATAACGTTTTTGGATACATATTATACCACGTGCGGACATCGTGTCATAAAGCACAGCATCGGTGAGCAGCTTGGTCATATTACGCGCCAATCCCTGTATGTCACCAAGCTCTGATAGCAGTACTGATCCTTCGTCTACATTGAGCTCTGGGATGCTTCCCACCTTATAACTCACCACGGGCAAGCCCAGCTGCATGCTCTCAATGATGGTTCCCGGGATAATGTCGTTATGGGTGGGTAAAACCGATATTTTGGCTTTGCTGGCTTCGCGATATACGTCTTCCACAGAGTGCAGATATCCTTTCCAAGTGATATTTTCAGCTAAGTTCAGCTTCGCCGCCCTGTTGGTAAGTTCAGTTTTATAGACATCACTTATGCCCCCAATGATGCAGAGTTTGGGGCTGGGAACCGTCTTTGCCACAATGCCCATAGCATCTATCAGGTCTTCTATTCCTTTGGCTTTGCTCACGCGGGCAAAAAATACAACGTCATATTCCTTTTCAAGATTTAAAGGTTCCAAAATCCGTGGCTGATAGCGAACCCAGTGGATATTGGCATCAGGTCTATAGGAAGAGATATCACTTTTCATGGTTTCGGTGCGGATACTTATATTGCGCGCCTTATCCAGGATATCTTTTTCTATGATTGCTCTTTTATTATTCTGGTTCAGGAAGGAAAGCAACACTCGCTGCAGGTTGATCACAATGGGATACAGCCCCAGCAAGGGGAGGATAGTAGAGGAATAATAAGGGTTTTCGGCACCTTGGAGGTGGATCACATCCGGGGCTATCTTTTGGATGAGGGATTTTACCACCTTTTTATTGTATGCATAGTTTGTCCATTCATCCCATTTAAAGAATCCCGGCCAATGCCGTCCCCAGATAGGGATATAGGGGTTAAAAAAGTGATAGTGGACGCCCTTGTGGGTAAACTCTTTGCTGCCACTGATATATTCGTGAGGGGCGATAATATGTAGCTGGATATCTGGATGATTTTCAAAGATAGGAATGGTCTGTGAGATCCAGGGGGCAAAATGCGCTTTCTTTTTCCAAGGCTTCAGCTTTTCTTGCACCAAGGCATTGGAAAAGTGACAAATCCAGACTACTGTAAGTTTTTTCATAATATAAATCTGTAGGGTTTCTTGGTTTATCCCATTCTATTAGAATAGGGTTGCTTAGTGGCATCAAAACCCGCGTGCATAGGATAAATCTGCATCAAGATCAACATGTGTATCAAGACCTGTCAAGGACGGCTGTGCATCATAGTGGATACGGTATAGATATTGGGAGCCATGGGAGTATTCTTGTTCCAAAACTGCAGTATCCAAATACTGGGTGATAATGCTGTGTTTGCCAGCAAACATACTCGTCACAAATGCCTCCATATCTTCTTGCGAGAAATAGATATGGGTGACCTTATCTTTGTGCAGTTCCTGTAGCAGCTGATCTAAATCTTTGATGTGGTAAACATAGGAAGCCTTAATAAAAGTCCGGGGTACATAGTAAGCATTGCCAAAATCAAGGGTCATGATTACCGTATCGTCAGCCATGGTTTTCACATACCTAATCATCTCTGAATCCATGTGTCCCCCTTTGTTGAAGAGAACGCTGCTGAGATATTCCTCCTTATCCAGCCTTCCCAGATGGTACTCCAATTGGTTTTTGAACCTTTGGAAACTGCGCTTGCCTCGGGGCAGAATCCCATAATAAAAGCTTTGAGCCATTATGATAATTATCAGGAAAGAGGCAAGCTGCCAGTTTTTGATTTTTATCCTTTCCAATTGCTGCATACCGGCAGCACCCAGGGCAATGATGAGAGCAATCGCCGGCAGATAGTGCCGTGGGTAGGGGAAAACGGAAGTAAAGATCACCAAAGATAGCAACACAAAGTAGAAGGCAAATACTATTTGCACACCCCCCTTTCGTTTATCCAGGCCTTTTTGGAAGAATAACAGTGGCAAAAATAAGAGCGGCAAGAGACCAAAGGGATTGCACATCATCGAGTGCGGCTTAAAGAGAGGGTCTTTATTAAGGGCGTTGTGATATAAAAACAAGGGATAATCCCGAGGGATGGAATAATTGTTGATTCCCTCTCCGGCTCCAGCCTGGGGATTGGTGAGGAAAGGATACACTGGATCTTGAGTATAAACGTAATTCTTGGTGTATGAGGGGCTGGCTATCAGCAAGGTAAGAATGCCAAAGAGAGCAAGGTGCCTGATGATTTTGCCAAATGGACTCCTATCCTTGAGTAAAACAATAAGGGCAATTGGTGCGGCAAAAGCAAGGGCAAAGAGCGCATGATATTTGGAGCCGATGGCAAAACCCAAGAAGACACCGGAAAGATACAGGTATTTCTCATCACGGTCTATCATCCATTTTGCAAATAGGACCCAAAAACATAGTTCAAAAAGGGTGTAGCCAATATCTATTTTGGTGCCATAAATAAGGGGAATGAGAGTGGGGATAGTATAGAAGATAAATGAAGCATAAAAAGCATAACGCCTTTTGGAAAAGAGCCGGGCGATGCAATAAACTGCCACAGCCGCCAACACCCCCAAAAACCAACCACTGAGAAGCTGAGCCAAAATATCAGAATAGATCAGCAATGCAAAGCTGGTAAGCATCACTATATTTTGCGGTATGTTCGCCCCGGTTATCCCCCCATATTTTATATTATATATACCGTGGTTTTGCACAAACAGCTTGGGATGCTGTAAATATACGTAGGTGGAATCCCCATTGGTGACAGGAGTAGAGCAAATAATCAGATAATACAAAATAAAGCCTAAGAAAACAAGAATCACAGGGTTGCAGAGGAGGGTTTTTAGGTACTTGGCTTTGGATAGCCATAATCTTTTTGCTGTTTTAACAATTGATCTACGGTCTTTGATCACCAAGGATAAATAACCAACACCAGTAAGAACCTGAAAGACTGTATCATAGAACAAGTCCAGGATTCCCAATAAAAAGGTAAGATTGGCCACTATCCCCAGCCCCATAACAGAGCTGAATAAAAAAGCATTGGAGGCAGATTTGAAGCTTATCTTGAGAAGACTCAATGCCTCCCTGCCCAACAAATAGAAAAAATGAATCAGGAAGACAAGCAGTAAAATTTCAATCATAATATCTCAACATACCTCACTAGTATTAACGGGAACAGACACGTTTCTTCCGTGTTGTTTTTTGTTCACTGGCTATTCTTGACCTTCTTTGACCGCCGTGTCTTTCCTACCTGGCTTCTTAAGAGAGAGCGAAAACCCAACAATAAACGTCAACACCTCTCCCATCAAAAACCATACGCGGCTGGATACCGAGACTGTGGTCGATGCTTCCAGGCTCAAGCCACTGTATACCAAGAGGAGGACAAGGAGGGCCTCCCTCACGCCTATTCCTCCGGGAATGATAATAGCCACCATCCCCAAAACTGTAGCAAAGGGAAAGATAATAATCTGCGTGAAATGAGCTTGATTCCCCAAGCTTTTACACAGAAAGAGGAAACCGGCTCCATAAAGCAACCAATAGAGGAAGTGGAAGGGGAAAAGTGCAAAGGTATCCTTGAAGGAGATGCTGGGAATCAGAAATTCTCGTTTGATTACCACCTTAATGATTCTCTCAAATAACGCATGGAAGACCCTCGTAAACAAAACAAGCGTCAATCCCAGCCACAGCAAAAATGAAACAAGCTTGACAATCAGACTAATTGGGCTAAAGATAAGCAGGGAAACAGACATCAAGAGGGCAACCCAAATGCTAATAAATTCGGATGTAAAAGATGCGGAAACAAGCTGATCCATGGCGTAGCCATAAAACTTGTTGATATGGGAGGCTGGACCTAACATGATCCAGATTTTCCCAGGGATGTATTTGGTAAGCACGTTTTTGCCAAGTGCCACGAAGGCATCAAGTTTGGATACCTTAAAATCGAAACGTTGTAATACAAAGCCATAGGTAAGACCTTGCATCACAAAACCACTGAGCATAAACAGCAGGGAGGCGATAAAGAAACCATAGTGTATTGATTGGGGAAACTGTAGATAATCCCCTTTGAGCAGGTTGATGACCAAGATTACCAATGACAGGTAAATCAGAGCATCAAAGAAGATGGTGTATAATGACTTTTTCTTTGTGGGCTGTGTGTTGGGCTGGTTATTCATGAGCTATGCTTTCAGAAATCTGCTGGGATTGGATTATTTTTCTCTGAGCCTTATTTGAGAGATTTGCTCGGCAATCAGCCCGATACAAAACAGCATAATCCCGCTGATGATCAAGAAACTGGAGCCAACGCTGAGCCCCTTGCCCTGCAGCGCAATATAGGTGCCCCAGCCCAAGCCCAAGATGATGAAGACTATTGCCGTGGGGAAGAATATCTTCATAGGGTTAAAGAGGATGACGATATTGAGGATTTCATGCACAGTATTGATGGCTGTTTTGATCCCAATCGTGCTGGTGCCGCCCTTTCTTTCCTCGATTGTGATGGGCTCTTCCAATACGAGATATCTATGATGCAAAAACACGAAACAAAAGATATCACTAAATGCCATTGTGTTGGGGTAGAGGTGCATATACTTTCTGGCTTCTTGAGTGCGGAAGATTTTCATGCCGGAATTGATATCGTAAATGGGAACCGGCATCAGCATCTTTGCTACGGCTCTGATGATGAATTTACCCATCTCTCTAAACCAGTGCCCCCGCTGACCCTTCCTGCTGCCCACTATCATGTCTGCATCTTTCTCCTGGATGAGTGTAAACAGGTTTAACACGTCTTCCATCCGGTGCTGACCGTCAGCGTCTACAAATATAGAATACTCAGTCTTGCTGGCTAAGATTCCGGATTTCAAGGCACCGCCATAGCCTCTGTTGAGTTTATGACTTACTATTTGCACATGCTCTTGATCGGATGCCAAATCTGATATCAGAGAAAGAGAATTGTCCTTGGAGCCGTCATTAACCAAGACAAGATTCCAACCATGCTCTTTACAGTATGAAATCATGTGAGGGATAACGCCGGGGATCACCTCGGCTTCGTTATATATGGGCACTATCACACTAAGCTTATTCATCATTTACCATTCCTCTCCTTTGGGATATTCTCTTCTTCAGGTTGCTAAGATCGTTGTTAATCCTTCTCCATAGCATTATGGAGGATCTTAAATTCAGGGCTTATTTCCAAAAGTTCATCATAGGTGCCAGAAGCTATAATCCTGCCATCTTCCATCAAATACATCTTGTCGCTATTACGCACCGTACTCAGGCGGTGGGCAATAATGATCATGGTTTTTTCGCCCTTCATTTCGTTTATGGCCTTGGTTATTTCCCTTTCAGTCACGTTATCCAATGCCGCAGTGGCTTCGTCCATCACCAAGATGTCGGGATTACTATAGATAGCCCGGGCAATGCCTACCCTTTGCCTTTGCCCACCGCTGAGGCGTGTTCCCCTATCTCCGATAACAGTCCCGTGACCTTCAGGAAGTTGGTTTATCAATTCTGTGAGGCTTGCCGCTTTTATAGCCGCCGTAAAATTTCGTTTGCTATCTTTCTTTAAGGTGCGCCCCCATAATATATTGTTTCTTAATGTATTATCTGCCAGATAGATAAATTGTGGGATATAACCCAGGTTCATTTGCCATTCCTTTATCCTATCAGAGACATCTATCCCATCCACAAGCATTTTACCACTATCAGGAGTCAAAAGACCTGTAATGATATCAATCAAGGTGGTTTTGCCTGCACCAGAGCTACCCACCAATGCCACCACCTCTCCCTTTTTCACCGTGATGCTCACATCTCTTACAGCTTGGGTGGCTGAATTGGGATAGGTGTAGCTGATGTTCTTAAGTTCCAGTCTATCATTAAATTCAACACGTTGGTCCTCATCAAAGGATTCGGATAGTTCCGGAGAATGAAGTATTTCCGGAATAAACTTGCTCTCATAAATTGGATTGATTGAATAAAATGAGTATCTTAGTGTTGATATGGTGGAAGTGATTTCCCGGATGGCAGGCAACAACCTGATCATACCAATACTAAAAGCTGATAAAACAGGGATTACACCGGCTATTGATTTGTTTTGCAGATACATCAAAAAAGTGATAAGAATGAGTGCTGTGACTGCCAAGGTCTCAAATATTGGTTTAATCGAACTGGAAACCAGGGCATGGAGTTTGGCTGATCTTGCCGTTTGCTGAACAGCCGCCCCATAATCATCAATAAAAAACTGTTCCGCATGCATAATCCTGGTCTCTTTGATACCATGCAAACCTTGGTTTACTGCTTTCACCATACTCCGACGAGCCATTTGTGCCTTCTTGCCCAATCTTTCCATCTTTTTGCGGGTGAATCTAAGAAATATAATAGCCACAGCACCAATTATTGCAACCGTGAATATAGTAACCAAGGGCTGCATTAGAAAAAGAACAACCGTTATATTAATAATCAAAAGCACATCCAAAAATAGATTCAGAATCCCCTGTAAGATGCTGATGACAACAGTGGATACTTCAGTAATACAATTTCTGAGCAGTTCAGCAGGATTGCGACCCATCAGGAAAGTATAATCTGCAAACATATACTTTCTAAACAGCTCCATTCCATATCTAACCTGTAATGATCTTAAATAATTGGACTTAATATATCCGGTGAGAACAAGATAGGCGTTTTTTATAATAAATATCACTATCAGGGCAGCTGAGCCCCAGGTAAGAAGCTTATCTGCAGTAGTGATATTAAAACTCATCAATATTCCACCCACCACTTTATGGGAGAGTATCTTCTCGGGGGTTGCCAAAACAAGGATAAACGCTGGAATGGCACCAAGCCCCACAATTTCAACCAAAGAACCGATAAACTGAAGAATAAAGATACCCACCAAGTGCCATTTTTCTTTGGTCTCCAAGATTAGCCATATCTTTTTCCAAAAACTGATCTCGTCTATATTGTTTTCTTGTTTCTTTTTCTTGTTCACTTCTTTCTCTTTTAATCTTTTGTTGTGTTATAGACTCGATGAAAACTTGTTATAAATGTTAGCTTGCACATGCTCATCTGCTTTCTTTTTTTGTTTGGATCTTCCTTTCAAAACCCCGAATTTTAAGAAACTCCACAAACTCTGGATCAATAAGTGCCGGTTCAGAAAACTGTATTCCCAATAAAGAGGGAGATTTATTTATCTCAATAGCTTTCATACCTTCGTTAGTAAAGGCTATATCAAGGCCCCCGTAGTCAAGGTAATTAATCTCTTGCAAAAGTGCATCAATTTGTCTTTTTTTATTATGCCAATCGGGAATCTTAGCGCCTGCTATTTTCACCTTCGTCTTTGGATGCTGGTCATAAACTATCTTCTTTCTGCGTATTGTGAAAGCCTGCATCAATTCTCCAGTTTCTATATCTATTCCTGCTGCCACGCCTCCTGCTCCAAAGTTATCCACACAGGTATCAGATGTCGACCCAAAACGATGGATCATACTAATAGCTTTTATGGAGCCATTTTTTGTTTTGAAGAAATTTACCCTTATTGTGTTTAAGCTACCAGGATAAATCTTGTGGGCATACTCTTCATTGATTAAAACATTGTTTATAATTGCTCCATCCATTTTCAGAATCTCCTGAAAGGCTTCTTCAGATAGTGCTTCTGATATTATAGAGATTCCTTTACCCTTACTTAAATTATGCGGCTTAACAATAAGCTTCTTATATTTTTTAATGTAAGCCTCCAGTATAGCCTTTATAGCAAAGTTGTCCTCTTGATATCGCCCGTCCTCAATAACATATTGGATTCTGCCCTTATTGATTGCAATATTGAGACTGGGCAGATAGTGGGTGGCTCCTTGAAATAATAGGGGGAGATTTCTTTTGTCGACAACGATAGAGGTCAAGCCTCGAGTTTTGAAATCCAAGCCAACCATATCTCTTTGCGATAAATATTGACTTATATTCCACTTATCAAAATCATAAACTAAATAAGAGCCCAGAAATATTCCATGTTTACGTGCATTTTCTATGTCATCAGATGTTAGGTCGTATTTGGCAGTTCCTTGTTTAATTGCTTCTTCAATTTGGTCAACTTTTTGATTGTTTGCGTTATAACTAATTAGCATCCTATAAGCCGCCCTGATACACCTACGTAAGGTCCTCAGTTTTTAAAAACTGTCGTTGATCCAAAATACTTTTTGATTATTTTCTTAATCATGCTAAACCTCCTAATTCTTAGTATTAATTATTTATAAGCTAAATCATATTTGCCCCAAATTCTCCCGCACACACTTGGGCTTACAAACACCCTCCCAGCTTCGCCCTGATGAAGGCATAATACTCTGTTAGTTTCTTATCTCTGAAGGTATTAAGGTCAAAATCGTGTAATATCTCTGTAGTGCGGGAGAGGAGAACATGCCTTTGATTATAAGCATGATACAGCTTCGCCCCGTCGCTTAGGAAAGCGATGAGGACACACTATTTATAGGGTACTGGCGATGATAAAGGGGAAAGAGATTAAAACACGTGATTACTCAGCAACAAAAAAAGCCCACCCCTGCCTTATTTTGAGGCTGGAGCAGACTGAAAGGGCGCATCAAACGAGGCAATTTCCCTTCTTTTCTGTTGAGCTATTACGTTTATATTTTTGATACTCTTATCCAAATTCATCATAATGTCCAAAATGCGCAGCTGGCATATTGTGTCAATGAAAAAATGAGGGGCGCCAGCCTTTGGTTGGCTTAGAGGCCAGGGGCTCGCAACGCGAGCAGAGGTTAGAGGCCAGAGGCCAGAGGTTAGAGGTCAGCTGCGCTCGTGGTTCGCTATCGCTCGCTTAGGCGTTAGGTGATAGGGGTTAGGGGTAAAAAAATAACTGGACAGAAAAAGAGAGGTACAATAACTTGATTTTCAGATAACGCTTTGTTAAATTTAGAATTAATCGTATCTCTCGGCTCAAACAAAAAGTGGCGCCCTATAGAGTATCACGCAAATCCAAACAGATTTAATGGGGGAAAAAATGAAAAGGAACATACTGCCAATGGCATGGATAATAGCCTGTCTAATTTTTAGTATTTCAGCTTCTTACGGGAGCACAGGGAGGGTGCCAATCCTGTCTCATAAGGCAGTTTTTGGTATCTGTATCAACGAAATCATGGCTTCAAATGAGACTACAATTGCCGATAACGATGGCGATTTCGAAGACTGGGTTGAGCTATGGAACCTCAGCGAAGAGCCTGTGAGTTTGGAGGGATGGGGCTTATCGGACAAAGCTTCCGAGCCTTTCCGCTGGGTTTTTCCCAATGAGGTTTTGCAGCCGGATCAATTTATGCTGGTTTGGTGTTCCAAAAAGGACCGGTCTATAGCCGGGGCGCCTCTGCATACCAATTTTGGCATTAGTGCCAGTGGTGAGGCCCTTTACCTCACTTGCCCCACTGGAGAGCAGGCGGACTATGTGCCTGCCACAGCACTTCAGACAGACATTTCCTTGGGACGCTATCCAGACGGCACAGGTCCCTGGTTCTTTTTTGATGAACCCACGCCGGGGGAATCGAACTCGACACAACATTATGAAGAGCTGCTTGCGCCTCCTGTCTTTTCACTGCCGGGCGGGTTCTACACTGAAGGCTTGCAGCTGGAAATGAGCCATCCTGATCCGGAGGTTGTAATTGTTTACACTTTGGATGGCTCGGAACCTGATCTGGGCAATCTGAACGGAACAACATACCAGTACAAAAACAGCTATCCCAATTCACCTGGACAAGCTTTTGGGGCGTTTTTAGAAAGTTCCTTTCTGTCATATCTTCATGAAACATCCTTGGAGATCCAGAATCGTTCATCAGAATCCAACAAGATTAGCCTGATATCTTCCACACACGACTTTAACCCATCATATTTTCCCCGCAGCAAAATACGAAAAGGGACAGTGGTTCGCGCCAAAGCCTTTAAACCCGGTGCAATTGCGAGTGACACCATAACTCACACTTACTTTGTGTTTGCCGAGGGTCGTGATAAATACATCCTCCCCGTGATATCCTTCAGCGTGCAGGAAGATTTACTTTTCGATTATGATAAGGGGATTTATACTGCGGGAATTGACTTTGATACTTGGAGGCAAAACAATCCAAATGATGCCCCAACTGGAGGTTATGCAAATATTGGCAACTGGGTGCGCAGTGGTGAGCAGTGGGAATACCCTGCCAATTTCGAGCTTTTTGAAACTGATGAAAATAGTGCCGTCCTCAATCAGAGAATAGGATTTCGTATTCATGGAGGAATAAGCAGGATGTACTCCAGAAAAACACTGCGGATTTATGCTCGTGATATTTATGGAAGAAGTAGCCTAAACCATTCCTTTTTTAAAGACCAAACCTATAATTCATATAAGCGTATCCTGCTTAGAAATTCTGGAAATGATTATAAGTACACACTACTTAAGGATTTATCTGTTCAAGAGATATGCGGCAAACTTAATTTTGATATCCAGGCATCTCAGCCCGCAGTGGTCTTTATCAACGGCGAGTACTGGGGTTTGCACAATATAAGGGAGAGGTATGACAAACATTACCTTGCCAGAGTCTATGGAGTGGATGCCGAAAACCTGGATCTTTTGGAATTAGCTTCTGGCATCAATGAAGGCGACCGCACCCATTTCATTGGGATGATGCTCTACGTATATGGTCACGATCTCAGCAATCCATCATATTATGAACATGTACAAACACTGTTGGATAAAGAGAATTTTATTGACTATCATATAGCCGAGATTTTCTGTAACAACACAGATTGGCCTCCAAATAATACCAAATATTGGCGCCAAAGAACAAGCTCCTACATTCCAAACGCTCCCTATGGGCATGACGGACGCTGGCGCTGGTTGATGTATGATATGGATAAGTCGTTTCAAGATATAGCATCAACCTCCACAAACACATTGGCCCGAGTGTTGAATGGTGCTTCACATTCCCCTATATTGCTCAATGCTCTTTTGCAAAATGATGGGTTTCGAGCTGCCTTCATCAATCGCTTTGCAGACCTGATGAACAGTCATTTTCAGCCTACTCGGATGGTGGATATAATCCAGAAAAACAAAGCGCTTATTGCCCCCGAAGTCCCTGAACACATCGCACGGTGGAGAAACATAACGGTGGATAGTTTTAATCTTTGGATAGACCGGATGATTGATTTTGCAAACAACAGGCCGGATTATCAACGCCAGCACATTCGCAGTCGTTTTGGTATCACTTCGAATGTAACCATCACCCTGGATGTAAACAATGACCTGCAGGGCAGAGTGCGCATCAATAGCATAGATATCTGTGAAGACACACCCGGCATTCCCGAAGCGCCCTATCCTTGGGATGGCATCTATTTTCACAGTGTCCCCATCGAGGTGGAAGCCAAGGCTCTTCCCGGCTATACCTTCAGCCATTGGGAGGGCGATGCCACAGGAACGGAGCCCATCTTGAGCTTGGCTCCCCAGGGAGATATCTATCTGAAAGCGGTGTTTACCGAAAACGCTGTCAGCGAAGCAGATATCATCCATTATTGGCACTTCAATTCCCTGCCTAACGGCACCCTCACCCAGGTGGAGTCTGACTATTCCGCCGATGGAACAGCCCTCATCACCTATCCCGGCACCGGCACTGGTTATTTGGATACACGCACTCACCGTGCCGCTGATCCCGTCTCCAACCTCAACCTGCTGATGGATCAGGAACCCGACCAAGGCGCCGTCCTGCGTGTGCGCAACCCCTCAAATACTAGAGAATTGATCGTCTCTGCCCCCAGCACTGGCTTCCAGGATATCACAGGAGCCTACGCCACCACCCGTACCAGCAACGGTGCCCAAGAGCAGGAATTGTATTATTCCACCAATGGCGGCACCAGCTGGACACAGATTGGAACCTCCTATACAATCCCCGAACTGCCTTCCTGGAGCCTTAGAAGCTTCGATATATCCGGTGATCCTGATGCCAACAACAACCAAAACCTGATGTTCCGCATTCTCTTTACGGGAGAGGGAGCAGACAACGACGCTGGCAACGATAGATTCGATAATTTCAGCCTGCACGGCATCACTCTACCTTTTGCAAACCTGCCCCCTGTTACAGACCTTGCTATCCACCAGGCACCGGAAGACAGCGGCATACTGCTGGAGTGGACTTACCCCACACCTGTGGATAGATTCCTGATTTACAGTAGCGATCATCCCTACTTCCATCCCACTCCTGAAAACCTCTTGATAACGGTGAATTATCCCGGCAACCAATATCTTGATTCCACGCCTCATGACAGGAGGTTCTACATCGTGATAGCAGAGCGTGACGATAGCCCAGGCAGAAGGGCTGCAGCTATCCGGCGTCCCTGATTCCGTTCGCTTGCCCATTAGCCACCCTTGTACCACCCTTGTCTCACCCTTGCTTAGACAAAGGAGAGACAAGGGTGGTTAACAGGGGAGGGGGCGGTGTTAAACCAAAAGCGGCGCAGCCTCCCGCCGATTTCCCTTGACAACCCGCTTGATTCATAAAACTGGGTAATCAATAGAAGTTAACGGTAAAAGAATCAAAATGATATCGATATTTATAGACTTTCACTTGCAGCGCTATCAGCGCGAGATCAAATACGCTTTTAGCTATATCTTTTCCACTCTTGGTTATAGCTATAGTTTTATTGCGGATACAGCACATCTCAAAAACAGAGATATTCTGCTGATTTATGGCTATAAAGAGCCCACCGTGGATGAATTGAAGGTATTGGCACGCTATTATACCACCATTTTTATCCAATGCGAGCCGGAGCTGTATGAACCCGAGGCATACACCCATGAAAAGCTGAAGCAAAACCTGCGCGAGGTGAAGCTCCTCTCCCCCACTCCGGTGATCTCCGCCCGCCATTTTGAACAGCCTGCCGCAGATTATTCCGAGGCGGAAATCCATGCCGGCAAGATCTTTTTTGACGTGGTGGGCAATGTCTTTTTCCATCTGGCATCCTTGGAATCACGTTTGGAAGGCAGCCCCAAAGAGGGCGAAACTTTTGACGAGAGGGCCAGCGCATTTTATAAATACAAGGATAACCCCTGGGTGGATAATCTCTTGTGGCTGTTGGATTCCATGATCCAGGAGCAGGTGCGCGGCAAAGGCAGCTATATAGTGCAAAAATGCTATTGGCCTGCCGCCCAACAAGCCGCCATCAGCCTCAGCCACTCTGTGGACAGGCTGTGCAAATGGAACTTCCACTCCTTTTTGGTATCGATAGCCGATGATTTTGTGATGCTGTTTAGCCTGCATTGGGGGAGGCTTTTTCGCGAATTGGGAGGCAAGCTAAAGTATCTGTTTTCCAATTACGAATTGTATTGGAATTTTGAGGAGTTTCGCAAGGTCGAACGCGATGCCAAATGCCGCAGCACCTGGTTTATTGCCGCGGAAAATAGCGAGGAGACCGATTATAGTTTGGACGACCCGGATTTGCAGGAGGAGATTCAGCATATCCAGCGGGAGTATGGGGAGATAGGGCTTTTGACAACGGCGGACAAGTTGAACCGTGATGACTTTGTCACTCGCAAACAAGTGCTGCTCCATCTCTTGCACAAAGACCAGATTGGCATCAGACAATTGGGCTATAGAATCAACGACCAATTGAGGGATTTGCACAACAAACTGAACCCCAGCTACAGCCAAAGCGTGGCAATGGCGGAAAGTCCCGGCTTCAAGGATGGATTTGCCCTGCCCTGGCATCCCTGGATAGGCTCTGCCAAAGCCTCATTTCTGGAGCTTCCCACGCTGGTTCGCGATCGTTATCTGATGATTAATAAATACAAAAACCTGCCTTTGGACGATGCCAAGCGGATGGTGAAAAAGTACTTCCAAAATTGCGTGCGCGTACGCGGCGTCTTTGGCGTGGATATGCGCGTGGCATCCTGGACTGATATCCCCTATATGCAAAAGCTTTACCCCTATTTATTGGCGCTCATCAATTCCGCCGATTGCTGGGTGGCTACGGGGACGGAGATAGCCACCTGGTGGGAGAAACGCAGCAAAGTGACCATCGATGAGACGGATTATGAGATCAGCGTGTATTTCCCGGAAGATATGGACTTTTTTGCCCTACAAATCTCTGGCGAAGCGAAGATCAAAGAGATCAGCGGAGCCATCTGTAAGGTGGAGGATAATATCCTGAAATTTAAGGATGTGGAAGCCAATTCCATAGCCGTGATCCGTTTGCAGACAAACCAATGAAAAAGCTCTTGCACCTCCAGCTGCTGCCCCTGCTTTCCGGTGTGCAAAACTTTAGCCTCCACCTCTTGGCAGGCCTGAATCCAGAGGAATATGAGATACACGTGGCATCGCAACCGGGCGGACCCCTGGTGCAGGAAGTGCAGCGCCGCGGCTATACCTATCACCCGCTTTCTCAGCTCAGACACCCCATCTCCTGGCGGGATATTCCAGCTTTTTGGCAGATTTTGAGGCTGTGCAAAAGGGAAGGCTTTGACATCGTGCACACCAATTCTTCCAAACCCGGTCTCTTGGGCAGGATTGCCGCACGTCTTGCCGGCGTGCCGCTCATCATCCACAGTTCCCACGGCACCCCCTTTCAGCAGGGGCAATTCCGGGCGCTCTACCTTTTTTATATGGGCATGGAATGGGTGGGTGGATTGTTTGGAGATTATATCGCCTTTGTGAATCATAGTGACAGGCTCAATTATATCCGCTGGCGTTTGATACCGAAGCGCAAAGCGGTGACCGTATATAACGCTCTGCCAGATGTGGAAATAGAGAAGCTGACGGCTCCGCCACGCAGCATTGATAAGGATGCTGAAATCCTGATCGGCTCCACCCTGCGCTTTTCCACACAAAAGAACATCGTGGAGGTGATCTTGGCGGCATGTGAAGCCTGTGCCCAACAGCCCCGGCTGCGCTTTGTATTTGTGGGTGAAGGGGAACATTATGCCCTGTGCCGCAGCATCGTGAGCGCCAAAAAGATGAACGAGCGGATTCTGCTGCCCGGTTGGGATAGCAACGTGAGCCAATGGCTGGCAAAGATGGATGTCTTCCTCTTGTATTCACGCTGGGAAGCCCTGCCTTTTAGCATCATCGAGGCGAATTACAGCGGCTTGCCCGTGGTGGGCTCTGCGATAGAATCCATCATGGAGCTGGTGAATGACGAGGTGGGCTGGGTGGTGCCCTTGGATGATAGGCAGGCACTGGTGAAAACCTTGGTGAGCCTGCCCCAAGACCCCGCGCAGATTAGAGAAAAGGCAGAGAAAGCCGCGCGAAGAATCCGCGAGCTGTGCAATTATAAAGAGATGGTGGAGGGTTATCTGGAGCTTTACAGGAGCGTAAAATGAGCCCCACCGCTATCTATATCCTGATGGCAGCCATCCTCACTCATGTTTTCACCCATCTTTTGATTCCTGCCAATATCAGGTTTTCCCAGAAAATGGGCATCGTGGCTCTGCCCAATGCGCGGCGCATCCATAAAGAGGCTACTCCCGAAGGCGGAGGTCTCTCTTTCGCCCTGCCCATCCTGATTTTTCAGGCTTTGATGGGCATCTTTGTTTTTGAGGGAACCACCTCCCTCATGCTGCTGCAGCTTGCCGCTTTGGGGCTGTTGTGTTTGGTGGTGGGCATCATCGACGACCGCTATGAAAGCCGGGCTGCATTCAAGTTTATCAGTCAGGTGGGCATTGCCCTGTTGATGTATTACATAGGTTTTAGGGTGGAATATCTCACCAACCCCTTGGGGACGGATTTCACCTTGGGTTGGCTGTCTTTGCCCATCACGCTGTTGTGGCATCTGGCTGTCTTGAATGCCATCAACCTGATAGACGGCATGGATGGGCTGGCAACGGGCATCACGATGATTGTATGTGCAGTGCTCTTGGTGGTGGGCATGTTAGAGGGCAATACTCCGGTGATACTCTTGGCGGGGCTCCTCTTAGCGGGCAGCTCTGCCTTTTTGGTGTATAACTTCCATCCTGCCCGGCTGTTTTTGGGAGAAACGGGCGCCCTCTTTATCGGGCTCAATATCGCCGCCATTTCCACGGTGGGATCGGAACAGTTCAAAGGCATCACCTCCATCACGCTCATCATTCCCTTGGCAGCTTTGGCTGTGCCACTTATCGATATGGCTTTGGCTGTAAGCCGGCGCATCGGGGGTGGCAATATCTTTGTGGCAGATAAGGCGCATATCCATCATATCATGTTGGCCTTTGGGCTGTCACAAAAGGCTATTTCCATCATCGCGTATATCGTTACGCTGCTGTTTGGGCTGATCGCCATCGGCTTTTCCTTTTCTTCCAAAAAGATCTTGTTTTCCTTGCTCTTGGTGATACTGGTTTTGGTGGTGGTGGCGGCTTATATTTTTATGAGACGAGAACGAGAGAAATGAAAAGAATAATACTAATCCTGATGATAATAAGCACCGGTATCGCTTATGCCTCCATGTGGCAGACGCATACCAATACCTCGCATATCTATGATATCCTTGCCTCTGGCGATGAGCTGTGGTTTTCCAGCTGGGGCGGAGTGGTGAATATCGCTGTTGAACCCGGCAGTGTGCACACACCCTTGAACCGGATGGTACAGAAACACGTGTGGAATACGGGTAATGGACTATATGGCAATGATATCCGCCATATTCAGCGCATAGCCGATAACTTTTGGTTTGCCACTGCCAATAACGGCATCAGCATCGTTTCCCCGCAAGGGGTGCAACACCTGAATGCCGATCTGGGACTGCCTTCAAACCGCGTGCGCAAGGTGTTGGCAGATCAATCCCACATCCTGGTTGCCACCAGTAATGGCATTGCTGATTATTACTATCTGGAAGGCGTCAATTTCCCTCTGCTGCTGCATCAATACAACGTTCAAAACACAGGCGGGGCACTGCTTTCCGATGATATAGAACTGATGGAGATCTCCCAAAACCGCTATCTTTGGATCTCCAGTGCGGTGGGCGTGAACTATGTGCATCTGGATTCTCTGGCGATTGATAGCGCTTGGCATACCCTGAATATCCAAAACGGCTTTAATCCCATCAACCATCTGGCTGTCAGCGATAAACAGGTGGGCTTTGCCACTGCCAGACAAGTATTTCTGCACAGCATAGACCCTTGGCAGGAGGGCTGGACGGAATATAACTCCACCAATGGCTTGGAGGCAGACGAAATCTCCGATATCGCCCTGGATGATGATAACCTGTGGGTGGCGTATGGCAGCTGGGATGAAAATACGATGCTATATTCCAGAACTGGTTCCCATCTCCTTGCCAGGATTGGCAGTGATGGCGTGCATAGTTTTAGCGAAAATAACGATGGCCTGAAGGATAAAAGCATCTCCCGGGTGCGCTGTATCGGTGAAGAGGTCTATCTGGGCTCTTGGGGAGACGGGATATTCCGCTTGGAAGGTGAGGAATGGGTGCAATATCTGCCCAATTCCATCGGTTTTCCCAAAATCACCCATATCGATACCGATGCCAATTATGAGGCATGGTTTTCCAGCGGAAACTTTAATCATCTGCCCACGCGCAAGGGCTCCATGGGCGTGAGCCGGTGGAAAGACGGGCAGTGGCAGACGATGAATGTAGCCAATAGCCCCATTCACAGCGATAATATCCTCACCATCGCCTTTGACAGCAAAGGGCGCAAGTGGTTTGGCACTTACGACGTTCAGATTAGCAGCCCGGCAGGTTGGTTCAACGGAATCGCCATCTGGGATGAGGAAAACGACGTGTGGGCACATCTCACGCGCTTGGGCATCCGTTATTGGAATCATGAGCTTGATGATTGGGGACCCTTTTTGCCCAATACCGCCAATATTATGAGCAATACCATCGGCTATATCCACAAAGACCAGCATGATAATATGTGGGTGGCGGGCTATGACAGGGGCATCAGCGTGATAAATGCCGATGATGAGCTAATCGCTGAATTCCTGCTTCCCAACAGCGTGTATCAACGCATCGTGTATATCAAACACAATGGCAGGCAGTATTTCTTTGGCACTCAGAACGATCGCGGCTTGGTGATTTGGAACGATGATTCCATCCCCGTGACTGGTGGCGCACACTGGGTGATTCCCCCGGCGGCGGATATCAATAACTGTGTGATCTATGGCGTGGAAACCATCCACAGCCCTTATGAGGGCATCCAACACTGGATTGCCGCCAGCAACGGGCTGTATATGTGGGATGAAACCAATTGGTATAAATATGATACAGCCATCAAACGCTATCGCTATGACACAGCCAGGAACACGTGGGAGCGCGATATCCTGTATTATGTGGATGAAGAACGGCTTTATGGCTCTGAGCGCACCACGCCCACTGCCATCTATAAAGACCCCTTCGACAGGCTGTGGATTGGCAGCTTGGGCAATGGTTTCAGCATGTATAACGCCAAAACGGAGCGCTTTACAAACTACTTCCCGGCAAATTCACCTCTGCTTTCCAGCCATATCACACACTTTGGCTATGAACCCACGGAGGGACTGCTGCTCATTGGCACTCCCGATGGCTTGAATACCCTCAAGATCGGGCGCTGGGTAAAGCCGGAGACCAGCCTGGAAATCCTGAAGGCATATCCCAATCCCTTCCGTCCAGAGCTGCATCAGAGTGTGGTGATAGTGAATCAACCCACAGACATCATGCCCCGTGGCAAGAATATCTGCCGCATCTATGATAGCAGTGGTGCCTTGGTGGCGGACTTGGAAGAAAGCTACTTTTCCCGCTTTGAATGGGATGGGAAAAACAAAGCTGACAAGGAGTGTGCCAGCGGGGTTTATTTCTTTGTGGTGACAGATGAGGCTGGCAACAGCAAAAAGGGTAAGATAGTACTGATCAGATAGCCCTGGCAGAGTGGCACGGGGGCATTACAGATTCACTTCCACCCAGATGCCGATGCGGAAGATTCTCACTCCATCATCGCGGCGGCGGTCTGTGGTCTTTTCCCAGGTACCGGTCAATCCTCCGCGGATATCCCTATTGAATTGGTATGAAGCTCCGGGGGTGAAGGCAATGCGGGTGCCATCACGCTCCACCTGATAGTTTCCTTCACGACCTGTGGTATCGTCAAAGTGGCGTTCATACACAAAGGAGAGGCTGGAGGTGAGCTCGTTGTTGATATGTATCATCTTTTTGGTGAAAGGCACGGTGAAGCCCCTGCCGCCACGGAAGGAATAGGAGAAATTGCCGTTGAGGGCGCGGGTCTGGTTCTGTTTCACGATAGTGTATGTATCCATGTCGGTTTCGTTAGTGCTGTTTGCCATGCTAAAGCTGAGGTTGGTGGTCACCTTCTTGAAGAGGGTGCCGGCAAAACCGATCACGGGGTTGAAGGCATAGCCATCTGTGATCTGCTTGGGCTGTTCCCAATCCACATTTCCGCTGGCGCGTTGGGAGCGCTGGAAGCCCGTATTGAGCCTGGTTGCAGATAGATATTTGGACAGCCCCACCCACTTTTCAAACTCCATCAGGCTGAGGGTGATATCGGGGAAGGTGACGGCTGTATTTTGATTGCTGGCATTGGAATAACGCTTGTTGATGGTATAGGAATAGTTGATCACGCTATCCAATTGTCTCGTAAACATGATGCCGCTGGAGAGGGTGAAGGTATTGTCGTTACCCGTGGCATCCAGGAACGAGGGATCAACGCTGTGGGGCAATCCAATCTGGAAGGCAAAGGGCGGCCGCTCTTCTTTGCGGGTATAATTCATCGTATAGGTATTCTGGTAGGAGGCGCTGATATTCTTGAGCTTGGAGAGATAGCCCACGATCATGGCAGGGAAATACTTTACATCCTTGGGAGGCACATAGGCACGACCGGGATCGGAACCGTGATAGGAGGCACCATCGCCAAAGCCATCCTTCATGTCACCACCAAAGTCATCCTTAAAATCACCGCTGAAGAAATCATCCTTGTAACCATCGGCAAAGGGGTCTTTGTAATCACCCGCAAAGGGATCGTGCTGCTGACCTTCCCAAAAGGCTGCTTCCTGTTTCATGCGTTCCTCTTCTTTCAGCTTCTCTTCTTCCCTCCATCTTTCCTCATCCTTGCGGCGTTGTTCTTCCTTCAGGCGCTCTTCTTCAGCGCGCTTTTTGGCTTCTTCCTCCGTCAACCCTTCTTCCTTTTCCTTGTCTTTCTCTTCGTCTTTACCTTTGTCTTGTTCTTTCTCTTGTTCTTTCTCTTGTTCTTGTTTGGCTTTGCGGGATTGATAGTTGCGCGTCATCTTCTGAGCCCAATTGCCCAAGAGGGTGGCATTCATGAGGGATACATTGGCGCGGAAGCTGCGGTTTGAGCCACCATCGCTCTGATATTCCTCCACTTGGGCACCATCCACATGGGTGTAATAACGGCGCTGCACCTCGTTGAAGCGGGTGCTGCCGCTGGCGGTGAAATTCACCACGCTGCGCAGGAAGTTTGGATTGTAGTTCAAGCCAAAATCCTGCATGGTATCAGTGAGTTTGCCCAGATTGATATCCTTCCACATCACTTTTTGCTTCAAATCGCGCTTGGTATTGAGGCGGGCGGTGAAATTGATATCGCTGGTAAGCGCCCAATTGATGTTGGAATCCGTAGTAAGGAGCTCTGTGGGCAACACTCCTTGCCGCGGGAACCAATAGCTGATGTATTGTCCATCCACCAGCCTCCGCTCCCAGTTTTCGCTGCGGGGGTTGATATTATTGTAGGTAATGCTATTATTCCAGGTGGAGGGGAACCAGCCCAGACGGTAGTTTTTGAACAGTCTAAAGCTCACCTTATCGGAAGGGAAGCCGAGGTTGTAATTGTATGTGCCCCTGATGGTAAAGGTGCTATCCCGCGAGGTGGGCTGGTTGCGTTCTGCGCTTTCGATGCGACCACTGATTGACGTGCGATAAAGGGTATTGAGCAGGAAGAAGTTTTTGGGCGGATTCTTCATGCTGTAGGCAAAGTCTGCCGCATAGGTGAGGGATTCGTTGCGTTCCCTCATCCGGGTGCTATCGGCATCGATGCTTTCCCTGAGGAGGTCTGAATTTGCCCTAAAGCGCGGGATACCCAGGGAGTAATTGCGCGAGAGTGTAACCGGCATATCGATATTCCAGGTGCGCGGAAACAGCCTGCCCAAGAAGTATTTGTTGTTGATATTCAGGGATTTTTGTGAGGTAAAGGCATTGGCGCGTCCCCTTTGGATATTGGGATTGAAGTTCTCGCTTTTATCCTCATAATCCACGCTGAGGGTGCTGAGATCGGCAAATACTCCGTCAAAGCTAAGCCTCTTTGCCACGCCCTTATCCTCATAGGGGTCCAATAGCATCAGCTCGTCAAAATAGAACATGCCATTATAGAGCGGATTGCCAGTGGGGTTGGCTACACCCACACAGATATCGCGGATGGTGGAAAGCGTGGGGCGTCCCCTAAAGCTAAGGCGTGTATTTTCATCCACTTGGATAAAGCCCTGGGTGGTATCCGGATTGGCCTCCCTCAGCTTGGTGATATCCGCCAATTGGTAGGTGAATTGCAGCCATTTATCCTTGTCCATCACCATTTCCCAGGGGTTGATATGCACCCGCTGGCTGATCTGGTAATAGTTATATTCATCAGCTCCCAAACGCAGGATAAAATCCACTTCGCTGGGGTGATTCTCTCCGCTGCGCAGGGCTTCTGGGAAGACAAACATCTTCAATCTGCCATAGGAAAGCAGGCTGTAGGCATCGGTGGAACGTTGACGCAGCAGCACCATATTCCCGGGCTGCAGCTTTTTGGTCTCCAGGGTGAGGGAGGATTCCACAGATTGGCGGCGATCCTCTATATAAACGGTGCCTTCGGGAGGGCGATAGTGGCTGCTGGTTTGGTTGGTCACGATACCGGAGAGGTAGGTGGTGCCGATTGCCACTTCCTGGTCTTCCGTGAGGGCCACATTGTTAAAATCACGAATGCCAAAATCCTGCCATTTATTGCCAACCACAGATATATCTGCTATATAGATGCGGGCGGGGATATCGGTTTCCAAAGACAGCCTGGCATAGGATATACGCTGCAGGGAGGGCTTTACCCCCGTGGGGGAATCCGTCACAACCTCATGGGCATCCGGATCGTGCAGCGGAATGCGATAGAGACGCCACTGGCTGTGATTCACGTTTACCAGATGCTCGTTGCCCGTCACAGCCACGCCATAGCTAAAGTAGCGGTCCAATTGATCCAGGATACCGTTTCCATTCAGGTCTTCCGTATCCAACACGCGGTTGCCTTCCGTGCCGTTGATGCCGGGATAGCTCTCATAGTGATGGTTTTGGATGCTGGAAGGGCTGATATCGTTGGGGTCTGCCCCGGGAGTGTCTTTCCTTCTGCCATCCAAGCCGATATCCTCGTCCAGGGTCAGCACCCCGTCTCCATTGAGGTCTTCGGTATTCAAAACACCCAAGCCGCCATATTCTGTATAAAAGTCTTCGTTAATATCGCCCAGATCTATCTTGAGGGTGGGATTTGGTATCTCTTCACCCTGTTTCACATCCACTTTCAGCAGGATTTCGATATACTTCTTCTGGGAAAAATCCAACTGATTGCCCAGATATTTCATCACGCCTGCCCAGCTCATCACGCTGCTGCCGCTCACCCCCAAATTGGCAGGAGTATTCTTCAGCGCCAGCACCGTCACAAATTCGTTCTTTTCCCTATCGGTCAGGGTTTCCGGATCATCCACCAGTTCAGAACGCTTCACGTTTTTGGGGTTGTACCAGTTGGGGATTCCCTTTGCCAAAGTGGTGTTATAAGGCTCGCTGCCCCTTGCCCAGGCAGACATGGTGATGGGCAGCGGATAGGAATCCATAATTGATTCCATATCATCCAGATAGATGTGCTTCTTTTTGCCCTTGGGGTCTCCGTAGATATTGGGCATGGTGTATGCCACCTCGCCGGAGAGGGTGAGCCGGGATTCGGCAGTGGTATTGATGAGGGGCAGCCAATCCAGCCAGCGGGTGATAAAGTGTGGCTTCACGGTGATATTGCCATCCACGTTTGCCATCACCATTTCTATATTTTCGTTGCCGATGCGGGGACGTTTGTCCGATACATTCTCACTGCGATAGATGAAGGTGCCGCCCAGTTTGGCATAATCCGTAAGCTTCCAATCCATCCGCGCTCCAGCCAAGGTCTTGCTGGCAATATCAAACATCCCTCTAAATTCATAATCTATCTCGATCTTGGCATCAGGGTCCTTGCCCGCCGGAGTGAGGAAGGTGATGCGCCCAAAATCATAATCCACTATATAATCTATGTTTTCCTTCAGCTCCTGAGAGTTTACCTTCACCCTCACGCTGCCTTTGAGGATATTGCCCTGCTGCAAATCCACCGCATCACGCCCAATCTTGCCTTTCACGGAGATAAAGAGATCAGTATCCAGGGGGTTGATGCTATAGGAATCGTTTTCCATCTCATAGATAATCTCATCACCCAAAGGCTCAAAGGGATGCAGCATGGGGATCACGATGAGGCCGGAAACCAGATTCACGGTGGCATCGTTGCCATCCACCTTGGAGTCTCCATTGCTATCCATCCTCAGGTAATCCACAAAGGTCACATTCTGCCCCACATTCAGGCTATCCGCCACATAATAGTTGCGCGTCCTATCTATATTCTCCGTATACACTTCCAGGCTAAAGCCATCGTTGCGGATATTGGTGCTGTTCATCTTATACACGTTGCGCATCTGGTAATCCCAGGTGCTTTCAGGATCATCAGGGGCATAGCGCTGGTTGTAATTGCGGATGACCTTGGCATACAGGATGTCGGGATTATTCTCCTGCTCCGTGGTGAGGGCAGGCACGGTGTCTCCTCCCCGCGTGGTATAGCGGATGCCCACGATATGCGAGGTTGCCACCTGCCTGTTGATGGTGATCACCCCCACGTCATAATCCGTCACAAAATCCGCCCCTTCGCTCAGCTCGTCCCAATTCAATTGATAGTTTTGGTTGTTGATGCGGATGGTATCCCCAAGCGCTGCCTCCACGTTGTTTGTAGCCACCATATCATCGATAAATACCCTCACAGTGCCGGGTGCGGGCAAAAGCAGGGGATTCTTGATCATCCAGCCCCCATCGGGAGCGGTGCGGATGGCGTTATCGGCATATCCGGCAAGGCAATCAGGATCGTCTTCCTGATAGAGCTGATACAGGTTTGACGGATGATCCAGATAATACATGCTGCGGGATACATATTGTTTACTATCGAAGATGGTGGAATCCGCCTGGGAGGTTCCAATATAGCTTTGCGTGTTCTTTTGGCTTTCCTCTTTACTGGCTATCATCGTCACATCCAGATTGCCATATTTCAGTTTGGAGGTGATGCCAAACAAGCCCTGGGAACTGGTGGAATATGAGATATAGCGGCTGCCGGGCAAAGACAGGGTGATATTGCCCGCCTCGATGGATTGGATTAGTTCGTCTTCCGTGCCCGTATATTTGATGCTCACGTTGTTGGGATCAAAAAACTGTTCGTCTTGTTTGCTATTGTATTTCAGGTTTACCGATATCTTTTCTCCAATGGTGCCGGTTAGCCTGAGGTTGGTTTCCTGTTCCATCTTCAGGTCAAAGCGGCTGGCGGATTTGGTCTCATAGATGGGCTGCAGCTTGCGCTTGGTGCTGCCTGCCTCCAAGGTAATCTTTTGTGTGCCATCCAGATTCAGCCTGCCCGCTGAGGAGCCCAACACCTTTTGCACCGCCTTGGGAACGGCAATCGAGGGCAGCTCCAGCTTAAATTCTCCTATCAATCCGGAAGTGGTGACCACCGTCTGCTGGCGGGTAGTTCTCATCTCATCAAACAGGCTCTTGTGAAAGGCGCGATGCCTCATTGCCTTGAAATAGCTGGAAAAGGAGACGGGACGGTCTTCTGTGATTTTGTAGCCATCCACCAGTGTGGAGATGACCACCCGCTGGTTTGCCAAGTCTATCTCTTCTTCCAAAGTGGGTGCAAAGCCGGTAACCAGATAGGGACGCTGTTTCAGAAAGCCTATCCCCTTATGCGTCTTATACACATCCACCCTATTATTCACAAGTGGATGATATCCCGGCAGATACAGATGCAGCGGCATCATATTTGCCCACACTGCGCCCAAGGCACAAAGCATCAGAAGTACAGCCGCAAGACGTTTCGTCATAATCTCAGATGGTTACTGCTTACTCCGCCAGAGCCCCACTGGCAAGCCTGTGGTATGCCAGCGCAAGTCCATTGAGGGTCAGATTGGGCTCCACCACATCCACGAAGGGCATCAACGGCTGCATCATTGGCGCCCACCCTCCCGTAAGGATGGTAACTATCGGGGTTTTATCAAAGTATTGCAGCCTCAGCTGCCGCACATAATTATCCAATGCAAACACATGGGAATTAACCACACCGGAAAGCATCGCATCACGGGTGTTGGTACCAATCAGAGCAGGAGGCGCCGCGATCTCGATATTGGCAAGCTGTGCCGCCCGGGAGGTGAGCGCCTGCAGCGAAGGCTGGATGCCGGCTATAATGGCGGTGCCCTCAAAGCTGCCTTCCGAGGTGACCATCTGCACCGTGCTGGCAGTGCCCAAATCTATGATAATGGCACTTTGCTGATACTGGCTGATGGCGGCAAAGGCATTGATCACCAAATCACTGCCGATAAAGGAGGGATCTGCCACCTTATACCGCAAACCCAGGGGACTAAGGGCATTGATGATGGTAGCCTCCAGCGCCCAATATCGGGCAAACATCTTTTGCCACACCACCGTCTGCTGGGGCACCACGCTGGATATCACCACCGCTTGGGGCTGGGCAATGCCACACTCTGTAATCAGCGCTTGCAGGATGCCATAGTATTCATCTTCACTGCGCAAAGGGAGGCTGTGAATGCGCCACTTGCACAGCAGCTTCAAGCCCTCAAAACACCCAATCACGATGTTGCTATTGCCCACATCCACTGCCAAAAGAGGGCAGTTTTCACCTTGAGGGATGGGGGCATCCACTCTGCTGCCTTTCGCCTTATCAGCTGTATTTTGGTACATAGTCCTTTCTCTTATATATGTTTTGAAATAGATAAAAAACTTATGCGAAAGACTTGAGTCTCCTTAAAACAGATTCCCGTTTTTGTGTCAACAAAATTCATCACACAAAGCCCAGTTCCCGCAGGTTTATCCTCTTTTTACGCCAATTTGGGATCACCTTCACCCACAGATGCACCCGCACCGGCATGCCCAAAAATTCCTGCAGACGCTGGTTTGAATATTCCCTGATCTTGCGCAGCCCCTCTCCCCTTTTGCCAATGATAATCACCTTTTGGCTGCCTTTTTCCACCCAAATCTGAGCCTCCACAATCACCTCGTCCGGATGCTCCCGATAGGCTTCGATGATCACCGCCGTGCTATAGGGAATCTCCTGTTCATAGAGGTGAAAGATGGCTTCGCGGATGACCTCTGTGGCAAAAAACCGCATCGGCAGGTCTGAAAGCTGTTCCTGATCATAAAAAGGCTCATGAAAGGGGATATAGCGGGTGATGGCTTCCATCAGGGGGGGGATATTCTCGCCGGTGAGGCTGCTGACAAAGTGGCTTTCCTCTATGCTGGCGGGCAATGTCTCCATCAAAGCAGCCCTATCCACATCCGGGCTTTCGTCCAGCTTGTTAAACACCGCTATCTGATGGCAGGAAAGGGTGCTGAAGTGCTCCAATACCTGCAGGTCATATTGCGTGGGAAAGTCTTTGATATCAGTAAAAAAGAGCAGCAAATCCACATCCCGCAGCGCATCACTGAATATCTTCAGCATCCGCTCCTGCATCTCATAGCGCGGCTTCAGAAAGCCCGGAGTATCCACAAAGATAATCTGCTGAGTGGGGGTGTTGAGGATGCCTTTCACGGCATAGCGGGTGGTTTGGGGTTTGGGAGAGGTGATGGAAAGCCGCTCCCCCAACACCCGGTTCATAAAGGTGGATTTGCCCGTATTGGGGCGCCCGGCAATGGCTACAAATCCACTGCGAAAGGCTTCATTTACTTCAGGATTCATCACTATTTTGCTCCAAAAGGCTCAGCCCGGAGTACCGAAAGAAGGTTCCGGGCTGATATTTTATACATTGAATTGATGGTCTCGTATATCAAAGGCTGTCAAACACAGAGGCGATGATATCTGCCACTTCCTTCAATTGTTCTTTGGTAATTACCAGCGGAGGTGCCAGGCGGATGATATGGCGATGAGTGGGCTTGCACAGCACGCCTTTTTCCATCAGCATGATACACACATCCCAAGCTTCCACGCCGTCTTTGGGTTCCACCACGATGGCGTTGAGGAGGCCTCTGCCTCTCACGGTTTTCAGCATGGGGTGGTCTATGGCTCTCAGCTCTTCTCTAAAGAATTCGCCCAATTCATAGGCGCGCTCTGCCAGCTTTTCTTCTTTCAATACTTCCAATGCCGCTTTGGCTACCACACATGCCATGGGATAACCGCCGTAGGTGCTGCCATGCTGGCCGGGCTTGATGGTGAGCATGATATCCCTATCTGCCAAAACTGCGGAAACGGGGATCACGCCGGCTGCCAGAGCCTTGCCCAAAATCAGGATATCGGGGCGCACGTTGTCATACTCACAAGCCAGCATCTTGCCGGTGCGTGCCAGGCCAGTCTGAATCTCATCAGCTATAAAAAGTACGTTATATTGTTTACACACATCAAAGCATGCCTTCAGATATCCATCATCCGGCACCACCACTCCCGCTTCGCCCTGAATGGGTTCCACGATGAAGGCAGCCACATTTTTGCCGTGTTTTGCCAGATACTCGCCCAAAGCCTTGGAATCGTTATAGGGAACGGTGACGATGCCGGGCAAAAACGGACCATAGCCGTCATAGCCATCCGGATCGTTGGAGGCGGATACTATCGCCAGGGTGCGTCCATGAAAGTTGTTTTGGGCAAAGATGATGATGGCACTGTCTTTTTCCACACCCTTCACGTTGTAAGCCCATTTGCGGGCAAGCTTCATCGCTGTCTCCACGCCCTCGGCACCGGTATTCATCGGCAATACCATGTCATAGCCAAAGTACTCGGTGATATATTTTTCGTATTCACCCAGTTTGTTGTTGAAAAAAGCGCGTGAGGTGAGATTGAGGGTGGTGGCTTGCTCCACGAGAGCCTTGATAATCTTGGGATGGCAATGCCCCTGATTGACAGCGGAATAGGCGGAAAGAAGGTCGTAATAACGTTTGCCTTCGGGATCCCACACATACACTCCCTCGCCTTTTGCCAATACTACGGGCAGGGGATGATAGTTGTGAGCGCCATATTTTTCTTCCAGCTCGATGGCTTCTTTGGAACTGATGTTGCCATATTTCAATGTTTCAGACATTTCTTTTCTCCAATTTCTGTTTATTTTTCCTTAACAAACCCAATTCCTATTAAGGCAGATAGTGTCAAGCAGAAAAGGATGGCTTGGCTCGCAAGCAGAGGTTAGAGGGTGGCATTCTGCCGCAAAGGTCTGGGAGAGCGAGCTGCGCTTGCAAGGTTTCAGGACAGTACATATGCCAAGTCTATATTAAGTTGGTGTTTCCTTATTATTAATCGCGAGCGAAGCGAGCTCCTTAAAGAGTCTCGGCAGAGACGATATTTCAGGTCGAATGAGGGTTATATATAGCCTCTGAGTCTCGGAGAGGCGCAAGACAGCACATCGCAGGGGTATACGTGCGCCCCTATCCAATGTCCCATAGGTCACTCCTTGCCTATTAGCCACCCTTGTCTCTCCTTTGTCAAGACAAGGGTGAGACAAGGGTGGTACAAGGGTGGTTAACAGGGAAGCAGTGACCCGTCCTGAAAAAGGTTGACTACTCCTGCACCGCCTGCACGCGGTAAAAGGCTTTGTCCAAGGTCTGGTTATCGTTGATGAATAGCGAGGATGTAGTGCCAAAATATTCAAATCCAGTATAAGGATCAAAGGAGCGATACACGAAGTAGCTGGTGGCGCCTTGCACCGCATCCCAGGTGATTCTCACTCCGCTTGCCGTCTTGATTACATTTACAGTGGGGCTATCCAAGCCTTGCTCTTCATCCAGCCCAATTACAAATCTCATGTTGGGTCTCCACGACATGGTGGCACCGCCGCTGAAAACATTGGTCGTATTCTCCAGATAATTTGGATTCACATAATAACGGTATCCATTAGTTTGATTTGTAGCTTTTATGGAGCCTGCTTTTTGGCGGGCGGAGCTCATGCCCCAGGCTGTATCCACCAGCAGATTATCCACCCCATTCCAAAGGAAGGGAGTATGGAAAATCAATAGGTTCCATTCCCCGGCTTCGGGCAAAAAGATATCTTTGTTGCAAACGGTTACCAGGCCCCCGGGACCCTGCCAGGTTTGTGCATTTGCTGCTGTTGTATGCATCAATCTCACGATGAAATTGGGTAGTGGGATGGAGGAGGCTTGGTGAACGTCAAAACCAAGCCCCAGGATATACGCTGGGCCATAAACTCCCGCCGCGTTCAGCTCCGCTTTGGTATAAACAGATTGCCCGTGTATGCTTCTAACATCAGTGTAGATGGGGTTGTAAAGGCCATCGGTGATTCTTACCCCCGTGCCTATATCCGCAGTATAGGCAGCCAAGGGTGTGCCTTCCACTGCGGGGGTCGGCAGAGATTCATTGGTTCCATAAAGCGCCACTATGCTGTAGAGGTAGGTGGTTCCATTCACCACAGTGTGGTCTGTATAGCTACGGCTGGAGACGGTCTGTAAATAGCTGCCATTACGCAGTATTTTATAGCCTGTGGGGTTTCCAAAATCTGATCCTTTCCAGGTGAGATCCACATAACCGTTGTATGCCTTAACTTTCAGATCGTAAGCGGGCGCATAATAGGTGGCCAAAGGCGGCAAGCCAATATGATCCAACCAGGCACATTCAGCGCCCAAAACGCCAGAGCTGTAGTTTTCGTAAGCCCAAGTGAAGACGTGTTCGCCAGTATCCACGGGATAGCTTTTCCAGATCCAGCTCATATCACCTTTCCATTCGTCAATCAGGAAGCCATCAATATAGAAACGCAACCAATTGAAAGAATTTTGACCGCTGTAAATGGAGGTTTTTATGCCAAATGAGATTTCTCCAGCAGTGCTTACATGCGCGGGTAAACTGAGTACAGATGTCTGGTTTAAGCTGCTTCTGCCAGATTTGGCGGCAAAACTGCCCGTAAATACTTGTGAGGATTGCACAGTCCAGGGCACGGTGCTGTCGTTTCGCCAAGGATTTTGGCTGAAGTTACCGCTCTCAAATCCCTCATGGGCAGGATGGATGAGGGTGACGTGTACTTTTTGGCTTACCTGTCTGTTGCCGGTATCTGTCACCACGGCTTTTATTATATGGTAGCCGGTGGAAGAGGTGCTGGTATTCCAATTCCAGGTGTAAGGTGCGCTGCTGAGGGTGGCTTTCAATTCATTATCCAGATAAATCTTCACGTTTGCCACGCTGCTCTGGTTTGCCCAGGCGCTTGCCACTACATTCACTGTCTGGCTGCCATGGATGGTCAAGTGATTGCCGGGGCTGGTGATTTTAATGCCCGGATTGGCTGGATTGGCTGCCATCAAAGCCCTGTGGGCATTCACCCTGCCGCTGCCCAATTTTCCTGTATAACTCGGATTCAGGTTGTCCAGTTCATCGGCGGTATCGAGCAAAATATCTTTCAACTGGCTGGCCGTGATATTAATATTGTTACGACGGGCATAGGAAAGCACCAGGGCTGCCACGCCGGAAACGTGGGGGCAAGCCATCGAGGTACCTTCCATGAACTTATAGCCGCTATCTTTCTTACAGCTTAACACTCCTTGTGAGACAATTAGGTCGATGAGCTCACCGCCCGGAGCAGAAATGTCCACCCAGGTATCATAATTGGAGTAAGCTGCCTTTCGGTCGTTATGGTTGGTGGCAGCCACGGATAAGACACCGCTGTAATAGGCGGGATACCACTGTCCGCTGCTATTGGAATTGCCTACAGAAAAGATGGTGATGCCGCCATCCATCACGTTGCCACCGCCATTGGCATTAAAATAATCTATGGCATCCAAAGCCGCTTGCTCATAGTGTCCTTCAGAGCCGTAAATCCAGCTGTTTTGAGAAATGGCAGCGCCGTTATCCGCCGCATAAATGGGAGCAACTTCCCATCCGCCGGCATAACCCTGGATACTGCCGGTAAACACCAAACAGCTCATCAGCTTTACACCGTCTCCAAAGCCGCTTCCGCCTGCTATGCCCGCCACACCGGTATTATAGTTGTTGGTCACCGCTGCAATTGTGCCCGCCACGTGGCAGCCATGATCCTCGCCGGAGATGGTCCCAGAGTTATTATAAAAGTCAAAACCATAAATATCATCTATATAACCATTACCATCGTCGTCGATGTTATTGCCTGGGATTTCCGCAGTGTTTTTCCACATATTTGCTTGCAGGTCTGGATGGTTGAACTGTATCCCTTCGTCAATGACGGCCACCACCACATCGGGATGTCCTTTTTCTATATCCCAAGCCTCCGGCAGATCAATGTCACTATCCGGAACACCTCCGGATTGACCGGTGTTGTGGTAATGCCACTGCTCTGGAAACCGTGGATCGATGGGAGTCCAGCGTGTGGGTTCGTCCTCAATATTCAGATGGTATTCGTTATCTGTGGAATCCTGATTTGGCATACCTGTATGCACCTTTTTATACTCTGGTTCCGCCCATTGCAAGTCTTTATCCAAGGCGCGGTAGCTCATCACGATATCACGGATATCCCGGTGGCTGTCATACTGGATTTCAAACCATAGATGCAAGCCCCATTCCACATGGCGCCAGCCCCATTTCTTGTTTTGTTTGGGATCCTCAAACACAGGGGTGATGCGCTTTACAGCATATTCATGGTTCAAGGCGTCCAAGGCTTCTATGCCAAAGCCGGGCAAGATACCGTTTTCATAAAGATAGGCTTGCGCCAAAGCGCTGTGCTTTTCGCTTAGCTTGATGCGGATGTGTCCCATCTCGATGGCATCATCCGGAACCTGATAAATATCGATGAAGGGGCGTTCGCCAAAACGGGGCGTGGCAAACAGGGAGACCACTGCCAATGCAGCGATAAAGACCAAAATGAATCTCGCTCTGCTCATTTCTTGGATCCTCTCTTTTAGATGTTTTCCTGATCTGTAAAACCGTTTATTTTATTCTGAAACTATTAAACCTCATACCATGATGCTTGTCAACAAAAATATTATTGTTTTTACAAATAGCTTTAGATATCATATCTAACATACTTATAAGCCTGCAGTTACAGAGGTGATTATGGTTCAGGCATTCTGGGCTAAAATCAGAAATAGGCTCTATCAATATCACTTTCCCGATATTATATTTCATGTCTTTGCTTGCTTTTTTAACCCTAAAACCTTGCGAGCGGTAGCGAGCCTAAAATTCGTGTACATTCGAGTAATTAGTGGTTAAAAAAAAGACAGGGAAGGGAACGACGAAGCACATTGCCCAGCTAAAACTTGACAAAAATGTGCCTCCCTCTTTCTTTGGGTACAAATGCGCCCCAGTAGCTCAGGGGATAGAGCAGCGGTTTCCTAAACCGTTGGTCGGATGTTCGATTCATCCTTGGGGCGCCACTGTTTTTTGTCTTGATTTATGGGGCTTTTGTGCCTCAGTTACGTCAGATTTTTAGATAAAGGATAATATGACAAGCATCCAGATTGGCTTACCCACGCTGTTTTTCCAATCCGGAGAGCTGCTCTTGGGGCTCATCACCGGCATCCAGAAAAACCAAGTGCAAGTGGCAGGCATCCTTGGTGATACCCACCTCTTTCCTCCCGGAAGGTTATGCCTGATTGGCAATACCCCCCTTGATATCTCCAACCCTTGCCAAACCCTGCAAACCCTGCAAGAGCGCATCACTGCCCACGATAATCTATTACCTCAGCTGCTCTCTATCCTCGCTGATGGATTGCCGCTCACCTTTCCCCAAATTTGCCAGCACTATCCCGCTGCCGATGATGCCCTCATCTTCGCCCTGTTCATGACCCTGAGGGATAATAGTGCTATGATTGCCCTCAAAAAAGGCAGCTATCGACTGATGGACCCGCAGGAGCAGGCAGTGGTGCAACAGAAGCGCATGGCAGAGGCGGAGCGGCGGCAATATCTGCATAAGGTGAGTACGCTGATAGCCAGTCCAGATACGGTGGACAGCGTAGAGCCGGAAGAGATCGCCCAGCTTGCCCAGGAGCTGCGCCTCCTGCAGAGGGAGCAAATCCCTGCCGACTTGGCAAGCCTGATTCAAAAACAGCTTCCCCAGCAGCCGCTGCCAGCAAATCTAATCAAGCTACGCATCCAAATCAACGACTTACCCGCAGATACGGAGCCACCCCTGGCAGCTTCCGGCTTGCCCTTGCATCTATCACACACCCTTAAAGCCGGAAGGCAATACCAAGCAGAAACCCCTGCCAACCAGGATTGGGAGGTAATCTGCGTGGATGATGCCCAAACCAGGGATTATGACGATGCCATCAGCATCCGCAGCCTGCCGGATGGCTATATTATCGGCGTGCATATTGCCCATCTCTCCCGCTATGTCCATCCCGCCTCAGAGCTCTTCTTTGCCGCCCTGGAGCGGGTTTCCTCCATATATCTGCCCTCCACCACCGTCAATATGCTGCCCAATGCTCTGGCTGAAGATGAGTACTGCCTCAAATCCGGCACCCTGCGCCCTGTACTGTCCTTGTATTGCCATATCAATCGGGAATACGAAATCCAGAGCTGGAGATTCATCTCAGAAACCATTCAAATCAATGCCAATACAGATTATAAAGAGCTGGAAAGCCGCCTCGCCAAGGCTCCCTTCTGCCACTTGCAGGCATTTTGTAACAAACTGAGAACTGCGCGCAGCGAGGGCAACCCCATCTACAAAGCCCCGCATGGCTATCACCTGCAAGTGCAGGAAGGCTGTGTTTCCATCAAAAAGATAGATTTCCAGAGCCCGGCGCGCCTCCTGTTGGAAGAGCTGATGATCCTATATAATATCAGGATGGCGGCCCTGGCAAGCGCCTCGCAAATCCCCTTTATCTATCGCAATATCAATAGCTTTGAAGATAAGGTGGAGGAAGACGAAGAGGGAGGATTCCGCCACGCGGTGCAGGCGTTTTTCTCCACGCAGGCATCCTACCACCCCGGCATCGGCGTAAAGGCATATCTGCATGGCACGTCTCCCATTCGCAGAATTGTAGACCTCATCAATCAGACCCAGTTTACCGCCCTTTTGGAAGGTTTTCCCGCCGCCTTCTCTAAGGAGAATTTGGACGCCATGATCCCTGCCATGGAAAAGCGCATCCTCCTGCAGCGGGAAACCCTGAGGCGCAGTGAACGCCATTGGCTGCTGGTATATTTACAGCAAAAATGGCTGAACCGTCCCCTGGATGCCACCTTCATCCGTCGCCTCAAAAAAGGCGGCCTCTTCGAGCTGCTCCCCTGGCAAAAGCGTATTGTAGCAGTGTGTGACGATTACCCCGCCCCGGACGACGAAATCAAGCTTCTAATCTATGAGGTAGACCTCGCCAAAGCGCTGTGCCGCGCTGATGTGATAGTGTAACTACCTTCTTGCCAAAATGGCTCTAATTCAAAGGGGTCTCCACGGCAGTCACATGGTAAAACGAATGGGGAAGAGTAAAGAAATCCAGACAGTTTAAACTGCTGCCTTCCCAGAAAAGCTCCCAGCCACCTGCCAGGCCCGTGAGCGATTTGTACACCCTATACAAGTTAGCTCCCGGCACATAGCTCCAGCGTAAGCGGAGCACAGTATCACTTACCTTTTGAATTTGCAGAAGCGGACTGGATAAATGCCCAATTCCACTCACAGGAAGATTGACGCCAGTGATATTATCTGCTGTATGAAAGATATTGCCGGAATAATCCTGAACATATTCAGGCCGGAAACGCACCCATACAGTAGCATCCACAATCCCCCCATCTGCGGGAACTGTAAGAGTGGAAGTGTATGTGCCATTCTGCGAATTAGACAGGGTGTATCCATCTGGGGCGGTGACGGTAACATTTGAGGTAAGACGCGTGGCAGTAATATGATAACTCATTTCAGTTTCAGTATTTATAAGCTGGGTTCCAAAATCCAGACTTTCAGGGCTAAGTGTAAAAGAAGGAAGATATCTTACACCCCGTCCTGTAACCGCCACATTCACTGTTGTGACACCCAGTGAACCATTCGCCACAACACCTGTGTAAGTTTGCGCTTGTGTGGGATGGAACATGATCCAAATAGTTTTTGAAAGACTCCCGTTTGTGTGCCTAAACGTGAGGGATGTGTCGTAGGGGCCAGCTTGCTCTGTTGATACCCTGTATCCAGGGGGAGCTTGCACAGAAACGCTGCCTACCAGATAGCTGCCTGTGAGCGCATAACTTCGTGGAGTGGAGTTTGTGCCAATCAACACATCACCAAAAACTCTTGAGTTTGGATATACCGTTACAATGGGACGGTTTACCGTAAAAGAATAAGTGGCACCGAAGTGGCAGAGATTGCCTTTTTCATTGTAAGGTGCCACCCTCCAATAATATGTGTCTGTAGAGTTGAAATTCAAGGTTTTACTGTTTCCAATCACATCACCCTGAAATTTGTATGGGGTATTGCCAAAACTGGCATCAGTCCCCACTGTGATAAGATACTTATTGATGGGGCTCACATTCTCCCAGGATAATGTAATATCTCCTATAAAGTGGCTGGAACCATTAGCCGGGCTTTCCAGATTGGGAGCACTTTTCCAATCTCCAAAGCTGCCTCCAGGGGTGATCTTCATTGTATATGGGAATTCTGATGGGTGCGCAAAAACAAGATTTGCATAATTCCAATAAACCACATCATAATCTGATGAACCATTTGTATATACGCCAATAGATTGTCCTGCAGTGGAATGATTGTCGTGAAATGCTACAATGCAAACACGATGGCCGCCGATCTCCTCTATCACAGATGGAGGCGAATTGCTCCAGGAATAATGTTGTAAAGACATGATCATTGGTCTGTTGTTGTTCATTTGTGTGGCTATTTCGCTGAAAGTGTGAGGATAGCTTGAGAGATCGGGTCGGCGCCTTTTTTCATAAGTAAAGTTCAAGTCTTTTCTGACATTTGTATAAAACCTGGTGCCCCATTCCCACTCATCCCATGAATAATTTGTGCCGCCCATGGCAAAATTATACCCTATATCCACGGCTAATTCCACCAAAGCAATTTCCGGTCCCCATTTTAATTCAGCTTGCCCCGATGGATTGGGACTTCCCCACCCTATCCCTGAATAGGCGGCAAATCCCGCCGAGGCAGTTTGGTGGTCGCCTCCCCACATCCATCCCAAATCCACCATATTATAGTATATAGGATCATAGTAAAACAGTGCCGAGGCCGTAGCCATCACAGCACAAGAGCCACTTGCAGGAAAAAGCTGATGCAATGCACTGTAGTTCCACACACCTTGACGAAAATATGGCACAGACGGTATCACATGGCTGCTTCTATTATAGTCAGCGTGGGAGGCGATAAGCTCATCAAGTGATTTTACCTCCAGATCTTCCCAAGTTTGCAGGCAGGATGCGAGATCTGCCACACGATGGTTTTCATTGTTGAATACATCCCCGGCAAGTTCCTCCAAATCCAGCTCCACTTTGTCATTATAGAGGTTGATGATGGTATTACTTGCCATATCTCTGATAAATAACTGAGCGGGGCCATTGTAATAAAAGCGGGTAGCCTGGGGCAGGGGCTTGTTCCTCTTGAGAAAGATACTTTCCAGATGGTGCGTTTGATAATCATAGGGCAAGCCTTCCTTATATTCCCAGATAGGCAGCTTGTTTTTGGTGGCTGAAGTGATAACGGTCACAAAGTCATCATAGCCGCTTATCATCCTTAAACAATTATCTGCCTCCACCTCCAGCGCACCAAGTTCCGCCATATAATCCCCTGATGCCGCCTCTCGCAATCTGCCCATCTCTTCATAGTATCCTTCCAATTCTATTGAACCTCTGTAAAGACGCTCCAGCAACAACGATTTGTTGCCGTTGTATTTACCATTTTTGGCATACACATAAACGTCCGCTATTCTTTCTTCATCCAGATCAAAGTAGCTGAATACATCAAAGAGGGTGAGATGAAATTGAGGGTATTCGGTTTTAACAAGAGAATCAGCTGCTTTTTGGGTTACCCTTTGCTCCACAATGTTCTTGGTAAATCCATGACCCAGTAACATAACAATAAAAAGGGAAAATAACACTAACGCGATAAGCTTTTTCATGGTTTATCTCCTTGCGATGTTGTCATTGGTTCTTGTTAGATCAGATGCATTAAGTTTCTGAATAATTTGCTATAAAATATGAAGCAATTTATATTCCATGTTTCTGGTGTTTTTGTTCCATTTATCAGCGCCCGTGTCCTTGTCCACTGGTCTCTGGCTCGTACAGCCAGCCCCATCATTCATTATTCTTTATTCATTGCGAGCGTAGCAGGCAAGTTTTACATTGACAAAAGCCTGCACCCATAGAATTGGGAAATAACAATATAAAAGCTATGAGGACAGAATAAATGAAGATAGCCATCGTTGGTGCCACCGGAGCCGTGGGCAGAATGATGATCCGCAACTTGGCGGAAATGAAGATAGAAATCTCCACCCTGGATTTGTATGCCTCGGCGCGCTCTGCCGGCAAAACCCTTTATTATGTGGATGATGCGCTCTTGGTTGAGGAGCTTACCCGTGATTCCTTTGCCAAGGGATATGATTATGTCTTGTTTTCCGCCGGAGCTGGGGTATCGCGCAGTTTTGCCCCTTTTGCCCTCCAGCATGCGCGGGCAGTGATAGACAATTCCTCCGCCTTCCGGATGGAACCGGACATCCCTTTGGTGGTGCCAGAGATCAATGGGGCTCTCCTGACCGGATATAGCGGCATCATCGCCAATCCCAACTGTTCCACCATCCAGATGGTATTGCCTTTGGCGGTGTTGGACCGTATGTATGGCATCCGCAAGGTGATTGTGAGCACCTACCAGGCTGTATCCGGCACCGGACAGCAGGGCTTGGAAGCATTGTATCAACAGCGCAATGGCTCCAGCGAAATGGGCGTGTATCCGGCGATAATAGACCTGAATGTAATCCCCCAGATTGGCGGTTTGCAGGATAACGGATACAGTGCGGAAGAGGAAAAAATGTATCAGGAAACCCGGAAGATATTGGATAATTACCAGCTTGCCCTATCCGCCACCTGCGTGAGGGTGCCGGTGAAATTTGGACACTCTATCAGCGTGTATGTGGAGTGTGAGCGCGAAGTGGATTTGAACGATGCCAGCACTGCGCTTGCTCATTCCGACACCATCCGCTATAGTGCAAACACTTATACCACCCCCTTGGATTTGGGCAATTCCAACGACAGCCACGTTTCCCGCCTGCGTTATGGAACGGACAAGCACAGCCTCACCTTTTGGAATGTGGCAAACAACCTGCGTTTGGGCGCTGCCACCAATGCCATCAAAATAATGCTGGCACACGCCAAAGGAGTGTAAACACTATGGACAAGCTGAAAGATCTGCGCAAGCGTTTGCACCAAAACCCGGAGCTGGCGTTTGAAGAGCATCAAACTGCCGCCATTTTGCGGGAAGAGCTCAAGCGGCTGACACGGATTTACAGCACTCCGGAACACATCAGGGCAGGCGCCACGGAATTGATTGTCCACGATTTTGACAGTACCGGATTCCTCGTGGAATACAGCGGCGGAGGGGATGCCTATCGCCTCTTTAGAGCGGATATGGACGCCTTGCCCATCACGGAGGCGACCGGATGTGATTTTGCCTCGCAACAGCCGGGAGTGATGCACGCCTGTGGGCATGATGTGCACATGACGGTGCTGATGGGATTGATTGAAAAGGTATTGGCAAACCAGCCCCGCCAAAACCTCCTCTTCCTCTTCCAACCGGCGGAGGAAGGCAAGGGAGGAGCGCAATCCGTATTGGCAGAGGGCATCATCCAACAATATCCAATAGAGGCCGTATTTGCCCTGCACGTGGCAAGCGGGATGCCCGTGGGAACCATCTCCAGCCGGGCAGGGATCATCTTTGGCATTCCCCAGGAATTTGACGTTCGCTTCATTGGCAAAAGTGCGCATGTGGCGTTCCCCGAAAAGGGCAGGGATGCCATCGCTGCAGCGGCTGAATTTATGCAGCTGATGCAGGCAGACATTATCCAATTAAAGAAAAAAGAGCGCGTGATATATCATCTGGGAACCATCAAAGGCGGGCAGGTGCGCAATGTGATAGCCGAGAGCTGCCTTTTGGAAGGCACCCACCGCAGCCTGAAACCGGAGGTGCGAGACCACATGAACCACCTCACCCGGGAAAATGCTGCCCAAGCGGCAGGCAAGATTGGCTGTGAAAGCGAGGTGGAAACGCTGTGCAGCTACGACCCCGTGGTGAATGACGGCGGGTGGGCAGAGGAATTGCGGAAGGTGGCGGTAAAGCTGGATGTGAACTATCTCGAGGCAGCCACGGAGATGACGGGAGAGGATTTTGGATTCTTTACCACGCGCTATCCGGGTTTACTGTTTTGGCTGGGTTCGGGATGCCAGCATTCTCTGCATTCCCCACAGTTTTTGCCGGATGAAGGAGCCATTGAGGTGGGAGTAAAGGTGATGTGGGAGCTCGCTTCGCGAGCTTAGGTTTTAGGTGATAGGTGTTAGGGCTTCGCTAAAGCCGAGTCTGTTTTGAATTTGTAGAATTCGTAGTTAGCAAAAAATGCCGTCTCTCCGAGACTCGTAATATATTCATATGGTGTGATTTGACCTGAAATATCGTCTCTGCCGAGACTCTTTAAGGAGCTTGCTTCGCGAGCAGATATTAAGGGGGCGCGGAGCGCTAAGGGTACAGGAGGAGCGCCAGCCGGTGGCTGGCTGAGGTTTTAGGTGTTAGGTGTTAGGTTTTAGGGCTTCGCTAAAGCCGAGTCTGTTTTGAATTTGTAGAATTCGTAGTTAGTTAAAAATGCCGTCTCTCCGAGACTCATAATATACTGATATAACGTGAGTTGACCTGAAATAGCGTCTCTGCCGAGACTCTTTAGGGAGCTCGCTGTGCGAGCAGATATTAAAGGGGTGGCTGGCATCCTCCAACAGTGCGAAGCACGCTCAACATGAGCGAAGCGAATCTCAACCGGGGTCTTGGCACCTCATCATTCGTCATTCTTCATTAATTATTCATCGCGAGCGGTAGCGAGCCCTTTTCGTGTATTTTCGTGCTTTTCGTGGTTATTATATTATCAGCGAGCGGTAGCGAGCCTAAAATTCGTGTAATTCGTGTAATTCGTGGTTAAAAAAGTTAGCGGAGCGAGCCCAGATTCAGGCTCAACAGCCTATCCAGCTGTATCCCTTCCCGCCAATCTTCCCTTAAGCCTCCATCCATATCGATGGCAAAGCTGATAAGCCGGGTGGCTCTTTGCACACTATCAACCAGGCTGCCACCCTTCACTATCCCTGCCATAATAAGGCTGGCAAAGCAATCTCCGGAACCGGGATGAGGATTGCCATCGCTGGGATAGGGGATCAGATCCCAGCTTTGGGAATTGCCATCTGCCACGCCGCAATAGCGGAGCTTGGGATCGGTGGAGGGGATGCTGCTGATCGCCACACCGGAGGGTCCCAGCTGAGACAATTCCCATGCCATCTTTTGCCAATCACGCCGGGGATCGTCCACGGGCTCCTCTCCCAAGAGCAGGGCGGCTTCTGTGGTATTGGGCGTTATGAGGGTGGCTTTTTGCACCAGCCGGCGCATTGCCTGCACCATGGCATCATCGTAACAGCCATAGAGGATGCCGTGATCTCCCAAAACGGGGTCGATTAAAATGGGGATGCCTGGGGGAGCCAGGTTTTCTATCGCCCAGATAAGCAAATCCACCTGCGAGGGCGCACCCAAGAAGCCGGTATAGATGCCATCCAGGCGCAGCTGCAGCTTTTGCCAGTGATTTAGGAAATCCCTCATCACATCGTCCAGGCTGTGCATTTGGTAGCCAGCGTGGTCTGTATTGGCTGTGAGAAGGGCTGTGGGCAGCGCTGCCACGCGGATGCCATAACGATAGAAGATGGCGATGGCAGCCATCAGGGAGGTGTGTCCAAACCCTGAAAAATCATGGGCAGCCAGGATGCGGCGGTAGGAGCTGTTTTGGGTTTGCTCTTGCTGGGTAGTGTTTGTTTTATCGGCAGTTGTGTTGTTCATTTTTATCTCTTATCCTAAATCTCTTTGGATGCAAGTCTGAGATTGTGGTGCACAGGTCAAGGTATTTTTGTAAGTGCCAGTGGAGGCAGTGTGTGGGGACAAGATACAATGCCTATAATTGCAGGAGAGGGGCGGGTGCTGATGGATAATGGTCTGGGCATATATTATAAAAAAACCATTTGACAATATTGGGCATAGCAAATTCTTGTCCTTACTCAGCTCTTTTTATAATTTATAGCGTGATCGACGAAAAAAAGTATTGACAAAAATACGGAGCCACAATTTTTATGATCGAACATCCTGCCGATGTAGCTCAAGGGTAGAGCAATTGATTTGTAATCAATAGGTTGGGGGTTCGATTCCCTTCATCGGCTCCAAGACTTGTGGAGAGGTTCCCGAGCGGTCAAAGGGAACAGACTGTAAATCTGTCGTCAGTCGACTTCGGAGGTTCGAATCCTCCCCTCTCCACCATTTTTTTTGATTCATAAGCTTGCGGGAATAGCTCAGTTGGTAGAGCATCAGCCTTCCAAGCTGAGGGTCGCGGGTTCGAACCCCGTTTCCCGCTCCATTTTGAAATCGATAAGTGTAGCTCAAGTAGCTCAGCAGGTAGAGCACCTCCTTGGTAAGGAGGAGGTCACCGGTTCGAGTCCGGTCTTGAGCTCCATCTTTTCTTTATATAATAAATAATTAACGAAAAAACACGACATGGAGCCTGCACGCTCCAGGAGGAACAATGGCAAAAGAAAAATTCATACGTACCAAGCCACACGTCAACGTTGGTACGATTGGTCATATTGACCATGGTAAGACAACGCTCACCGCAGCCATCACTGCGTATTTGGGCAAGAAAGGCGGCGCACAAGTTCGCTCCTTTGATAGTATTGACAACGCACCCGAAGAAAAAGCCCGTGGTATAACCATCGCAACGTCTCACGTAGAATATGAGACCGAAAACCGTCACTATGCCCACGTGGACTGCCCCGGTCACGCAGACTATATCAAAAACATGATCACGGGTGCTGCCCAGATGGACGGTGCCATCCTCGTCGTGAGCGCTTATGACGGTCCCATGCCCCAGACCCGCGAGCATATCCTGCTTGCCCGTCAGGTTGGCGTTCCTGCCATCGTTGTATTTATGAACAAATGCGACATGGTGGACGATCCTGAGCTTTTGGACCTTGTGGAAATGGAAGTTCGCGAGCTTTTGGATAAATATGAATTCCCCGGCGACGAATGTCCCGTGATTCGCGGTTCCGCCCTCAAAGCCCTCAACGGCGATCCCGAAGGTGAAGCCCAGATTCAAGAGCTGATGGACGCTGTGGACAGCTATGTGCCGCTGCCAGACCGTGCAGTGGACAAGCCCTTCCTGATGCCCGTGGAAGACGTGTTTTCCATCCCCGGTCGTGGCACAGTTGCCACCGGTCGTGTGGAGCGCGGCGTGATCAAGATTCAAGACAAAGTAGAGCGCGTGGGTATCCGCGAGACTGTGGAAACCACCTGTACCGGCGTGGAAATGTTCCGCAAACTGCTGGATGAAGCCCAGGCTGGAGATAATATCGGCGTGTTGTTGCGCGGTTTTGCCAAAGACGATATGGAGCGCGGAATGGTGCTTGCCAAACCCAAGACCATCACCCCTCACACCAAGTTTGTGGGCCAAACCTACGTTCTTACCAAAGACGAAGGTGGACGCCACAAACCCTTCCAAGACGGCTATCGCCCTCAGTTCTATTTTAGAACCACAGACGTGACCGGCACCCTGCACCTGCCCGAAGGCGTGAAGATGGTAATGCCTGGTGATAACGTGGAGATTTCTGCTGAACTGATCACCCCCATCGCCATGGAACAAGGCCTGCGCTTTGCCATCCGCGAAGGTGGACGCACCATCGGTAGCGGTGTGGTATCCAGCGTCATCGAGTAAAGAACAATGAGAGATATCATTATCCTCGCTTGCGAAGATTGCAAAAATCGTAATTATACTACGACCCGCAACAAGCGCAAGCATCCCAACCGTTTGGAGCTGAAGAAATTCTGCCCCACGTGTAGGAAACATACAGTACACAAACAACGCTAAAGCGTGATATAATGTTGCAGGACAGTAGTTCAACTGGTAGAGCACCGGTCTCCAAAACCGGGGGTTGCGGGTTCGATTCCTGCCTGTCCTGCCACATTCATTCTTTTTTTGTATTG
>Ga0172382_10000177_pt1 | contig 113750 bp, 98 predicted proteins | sample Leawel138RmetaG_FD_122245 | JGI IMG/M metagenome (GOLD analysis project Ga0172382, IMG submission 122245) | Leachate microbial communities from a municipal landfill in Southern Ontario, Canada - Leachate well 138R metaG | ecosystem: Engineered > Solid waste > Landfill > Unclassified | place... | reverse complement strand
GGGGGGAGCGCCCCGGCTGGGCGGGGATCGGCGGCCAGACAGCGAATAAATTCGGATAATCGGATATTTACGGCTATTTTACGGGAAGTGCCGGGGCGAAGGGAACCCCGGCGACGAAAATTCCGGGACCGTCACCGTCCCGGAATTTTCGCGTCCGGGGGTTGCCCGGCCGATTCGGAATTTCAGAAGGGCGGCGCGTGGTAGGAGAAGACGGCCCTGGCGTCCGCCGGCAGTTCCCCATCGACGGCGGCGGCGAATGGGATCTCCTGCCTGCCGTGGCGCATCGAATGCAGTCCGACGACATCGATCTGCTGCGCGAAAAGCGTGGAACCGTCGGGCCGGAGGAAAAGCACGTCCACATGGCCGGGCAGATGGATTGGCGCCGGCCGGTTCACGCGGCCGCTGACCAGCACCCGCCCGTCCCGCCGGAGCGCCTGGACCTGGGACAGGCCGACCGGGGAGGTCGGCTGGATGCGCACCAGGATGGCCTGTTCGGGCGCGGCGGCGGGCCGGGAGGCGGCGCAGCCGCCGAGCACCAGCGAAACAACGAAAATCGCGGCGAAAATCGATTTCTTCTTCATACATTCTCCCGGGCAATGGCAAGTGCCGGCTGTTTCGACGCCATGAGCAGATAAAGCGCCGGCAACACGAAGAGCGTGAGCAGGGTCGAGGTCAGCACGCCGCCGATAACGACCGTCGCCAGCGGCCGCTGCACCTCGGCGCCAACGCCGCTGGAGAGCGCCATGGGCAGAAAGCCGGCGGCGTCGGTAATGGCGGTGGCCAGCACCGGAATCAGCCGCCGACGGGCGCCGACGGTGACCGCCGTGAAGAGTTCCTCCCCCTGCTCCACCCGCTGGCGGATGGCGCTCACCAGCACCTGGCCGTTGAGCACGGCGATGCCGGAGAGGGCGATGAAGCCGACGGCGGCGCTGACGCTGAAGGGGATGCCGCGCAGCCACAGGGCGAGCACCCCGCCGACGGCGGCGAGGGGGATGCCGGTGTAGATGATCAGCACGTGGCGCAGATTCTTCAGGCTCAGATAAAGGAGCAGGAAGATCAGCGCCAGGGTGATGGGGACGACGACCGCCAGGCGCTGCTGCGAACGCTCCAGATTTTCGAACTGTCCCCCCCATTCGATGAAGTAACCGTCGGGGAGTTGCACCTCGGCGGCGATCTTCTCCCGCGCCTCGGCGACGAAGGAGACGATGTCGCGGTCGCGGACGTTGGTCTGCACCTTGATCAGGCGGCGCCCCCACTCCCGATTGATGGTGGAGGGGCGCTCCTCTTCCGTTATTTCGGCCAGCGAACCGAGCGGCACCACCGCGCCGGTTCGCGTCGGAACGAGGGTTTGGCGCAGCGCCGCCGCGTCGGTGCGCTGGGCGTCGGGCAGGCGCACCACCAGGGGAAAGGAGCGCTCCCCCTCGAAAACCTCGCCGGCGGGCAGCGAGCCGACGGCGGCGATCATGGCGAGCACCTCGCGGGCGGCAACGCCATGGCGGGCGATGGCCGCCTGATCGATGCGCACCTGCAGCGTCGGCTGGCCGGTGATCTGTTCCACCGAAACCTCGCTCGCCCCGCGAAGGTCGGCGATCAGGTGTTCGACCTCTTCGCCCAGAGCCACCAGATTGGCGAAATCCTCCCCGTAGATTTTGATCCCCACGTCGGCGCGGATGCCCGAGAGCATCTCGTTCGTCCGCAGTTCGATGGGCTGGGTGAGGACGGTGCGGATGCCGGGCAGACCCGCCAGCGATTTTTCCACCAGAGCGGCCAATTCGCCCTGGTCCTGGGCCTTGCGCCAGCGGTCGCGCGGATGCAGCGCCATGAAAACATCGGTCAGCTCCGTCCCCATCGGATCGGTGGCCACCTCGGCGCTGCCGATGCGGCTCCAGACGTAGCGGATTTCGTCGGGAAATTCGCTCCGCAGCAGTTTCTCCAGACGGCTGTTGTAGGCGACCGACTCGTCGATGGAGACGCCCGCCAGGCGCACCACGCTGGCGACCAGCGACCCCTCGCCCATGCGCGGCAGGAACTCGCCCCCCAGACGCAGGCCGATGCCGCCGGCGCCGGCGAGCAGGACGAGCACGGCGGCGAAGAGCGCCCCCTTGCGGCGCAGCGCCGGCAGCAGCAGCGCCCCGTACCCCTTTTGCAGCCAGCCTTCGATGCGCCCTTCGCCCTCCCGCAGGCGTTTTGGCAAAAAGCGTTCGGACAGGATCGGGGTGAGAAAGATCGCCACCAGCAGTGCCCCGACCAGGGCGAAGATGAAGGTCCAGGCCATCGGCTTGAACATCTTGCCCTCGACCCCCTGCAAAGTCAGCACCGGCAGGAAGACGAGGAGGATGATCAGCATGCCGAAGAAAATCGGCCGCACCACTTCCTTGCTCGACTGCGCCACGCAGGCCGTCCGCTCGGCGGCGGTCAGCGGGCGGCCGAGCTCGGTCTGCCGCTCGGTAAGCCGGCGCAGGTTGGCCTCGGTCATCACCACGGAACCGTCGACCAGAATGCCGAAATCGATGGCGCCCAGCGACAGCAGGCTGGCGGCGATGCCCATGCCGTGCATCCCGAGGGCGGCGAAAACCATCGACAGGGGGATGGCGGCGGCGACGATGAGCCCGGCGCGCAAATTCCCCAGCAGCAGGAAGAGCACGGCGATGACCAGCAGGGCGCCGAGAAACAGATTGTGCTTCACCGTGGCGATGACCTGCTCCACCAGTTCGGTGCGGTCGTAGACGGTTTCCAGCGTCACGTCGGCGGGCAGGGCCGAGCGCACCAACGCCAGACGCTCCTTGAGGGCGGTGGTGACGGCGCGGCTGTTCTCCCCCATGAGCATGAAGCCGAGGCCGAGGACGATTTCCCCCTCCCCCTGCGCCGTCACCGCGCCGAGGCGCAGTTCGTGGCCGAAGCGCACTTCGCCGATATCGCGGATGCGCACCGGCGCGCCGCCGTAGGCGGCGATGACGATATCGCCGACCTCGGCGAGGCCAGCCACTTGTCCCAGCCCCTGCACCAGCATCGTCTGCCCGCCGGCGGTGACCTGCCCGCCGCCGACGTTGGCGTTGTTCTCCTCCAGGGCGGCGAGCACGTCGCCGAGGGCGAGACCGTACTTGACCAGCAGTTCGGGAGCGACGACCACCTGGTACTGCCGCTCCAGCCCCCCCCAGGAATTGACCTCGGCGACGCCGGCGGCCTTGCGCATTTCGGGTTTGACGACCCAGTCGTGCAGGGTGCGCAGCTCGTCGAGGGAGCGGGTCTTCGATTTCATCACATAGTGAAAAACCTCCCCCAGGCCGGTGGAGATCGGCCCCATTTCCGGCCGCTCGATTCCCGGCGGCAGCGCCACCGACGCCAGGCGCTCCATGATGAGTTGGCGCGAGTCGTAGATCGGCATGGCATCGGAGAAGGTGGCGACCACCTGCGACAGGCCGAATTTGGAGATGGAGCGCACGCTATGCAGCTCGGGGAGACCGGCGATGGCCAGTTCGACGGCCAGGGTGATCTGCCGCTCAATCTCCTCGGGTCCCAGATTGGGGGCGACGGTGTTGATCTGCACCTGCACCGGGGTGGTGTCGGGGAAGGCGTCCACCGGCAGATTTGCCAGCGCCCAGGCGCCGAAACTGGTGGCGGCGGCAAAAATGAGGACCGTCAGCAGACGGTTTCTCAGCACGATATCGATCAGGCGTTCAAGCATGGAAGATCCTCGGATGGCTCATTGAACAGGTTGACAGGGTTGCCAAATTGCCTAGTGGTCGGCGCACGACGCCCCTAACCGCGCCCGCAGCACCTCCGACTTGAGGGAAAACGCCTGGCCGACCACGACCCGATCGTCGGTGTGCAGGCCCTCGCGGATAATCACCGCCCCTTGCGCGCGCTGCCCCGCCGTCACCCGGCGCAATTCGAAGAGATCGTCCTCCAGTTGCAAGAAGAGGTAGGCATTGCCGTCCACCGTCTGCAAGGCGTCGGTCGGCACGGCCAGAGTTTCGCCGCTCGTTTTCGCCGCCGGCCGCACCTGCCCGAAAAGGCCGCTGCGCAGCAGACCTTCGCCGTTGTCCACTTCGGCCAGAACCTTGAGCATGCGGGTGCGCTCGTCGAGGGCGGGGGCGACCCAGAAAATTTTTCCCGGGAAGGCGCGGCCGGGCAAAGCGGCAAAGGAGGCGACCATCTCCATGCCCGGTTGCACCGCCAGCAGGGCGTTCTCGGGGATGGAAATCTCCAGCCACAGGGTCTGCAGATCGGCCAGAGCGAAGAGCGGCGCTCCGGCGGAGACCGTTTCGCCGAGGACGGCGTTGCGCTCGGTGACGACGCCGGCAAAAGGCGCCCGGATCGGCAGCACCGACCCCGCATCGCCGTCGCTCAGGCCAAAATCGCGCATCTGCCGGCGAACGCGCAGGGCGGCGCTTTCGGCCTGCCGCAATTCGGCCTCGGCCTGCTGAAACTCGTGGCGGGAGGTGACGCCCTTCTCCAGCAGATCTTTTTCCCGCCGCCAGACCGTTTCGGCCAATTCCCGGCGGCTTTCGGCCGCCGCCAGTTCGGCGCGCAGCCCCGCCGCTTCGGGTGCGGCGATTTCCGCCAGCAGCTGACCCTTGGCGACCTTCTCGCCCAGTCCGACATGCACCTGGCGAACGGCGCCGCCGGTCAGCGCCGAGAGGCGGGCCAGACGGTCGCGGTTAAAGACGACCTGCCCCGGCCACGCGCCGCCCTCGACGCCGGCGGACGATGGCCGGGCGACGGCGATGCCGATCCGTTCGGCGGTCTCAAGGGCGCTCAGCCGGACTTTCATCCCTTGCCCGGGCCGCAGGCTGGCCACCCCGTCGGGCTGGCAGAGGGCATCCTCCGCTTCCGCGACCTGGTGTTCGGGGCAGATTTCGCCTTCGCCGTGCCCGTGGCCGGCATGCGGATCCCGCGCCCGCACCGCCGCCCGACCTGGCTGCTCATGGGCGGCGTGGTCGTGACCGGCGTGCTCGTCGTGATGGTCCTCGGCCGCGAACAGCGCATCCAGATCGGTTTCGTCCTCGTCCTCGTGACCATGACCGTGCGCATCGGCGCTCTCTTCGCCGTGGGCATGGCCGGCATGCGCCGCCTCGGCGCTGCGGGACGGGCCGGCGTAGGTATAGGCGGCCCATCCGGTGCCGGCGGCCACCGCAAGGACAAGGAGGGAAATAAGCAGATTTTTCGTATTTTTCATGGCCGTTGCTCCTTGGCGGTGACGGAAAGGGAAAGGGACGATCCTTCGCTGGCGAGGGGGCGCCCGAGCAAGCGCTCCATTTCGGTGGCGGCGCGATGGAAAGCGAGCAGGGCGTCCAGACGCCGCTCCCGCGCCGCCATCAGCGTGCGCTGGGCGTCGAGAACATCGAGGATGCCGAATTTGCCGGCCCGGTAGCCGTATTCGGCGGCCGCCAACGCCTGTTGCGCGGCGGGAACGATCTCATCGCCCAGGGCCTCGGCTTCCGCCCGGGCGTCGCTCATCTGCTGCCGGACGGCGGCGAGGGCGGCCTTCGCCTGCAACAGGGCGCTGCGCTCCTCGGCGTGGGCCTGCGCCTGGCGATGGCGGGCGGCGGCGATCGCCCCCTGGTTGCGGTCGAAAAGAGGCAGGGGAATCGACACGCCGAGGACCAGGGCCGTATCGTCGCTCTCTCGCAGATAACGGGCGCCGAGGCCGATATCCAGATCGGGAATCCGCCGCGCCTCCTCCAGACGGGTGGCCCGCCGCCGGCGTTCGCTCTCGGCGACGCGCATGGCGATCTGCGGACTCTCGCTCAGCAATCCTTCCAGCTCCGCCGGTTCCGGCACGGGAGAAAGGCGCGTCAGATCGCCGATCGGCGCACCAAAATCGGCCTCCTCCCGGCCCATCCGGGCGGCCAGGATGGCACGGGCGGCGGCCACGTCGCGGCGGGCCTGGTCGAGGGCGAGTTGCCGTTCCCGCCACCGGATGCGCGGCCGGATGGCTTCCGTCGCCGCCGCCCGTCCGGCGGCGATGCGCTCCTCCACGGCGTCGAGCACTTGCTTCGCCAGGGCGACCATGTCTTCCGACAGTAGCAGACGCTCCCGGGCGGCAAGCACGGCGTGGAAACTGTCGGTGGTGCGGGCCAGAAGGTCGGTTTTGGCCAGGGCGAACCCGCTTTGCGCCACCTGGGTGTCCGCCTCGGCCAGGCGGCGGCGCAGGGGTCGTTTGCCCCCCAACTCCAGCGTCTGACTGAGCGAAAGGGTGCTCTCCGCCGCGTCGGCGCCGGAGAGCGCGCCGCTGCCGAACACGTTCTCGGCTTCGAGGGACAACAGAGGATTCGGGCGCAGGCCGGCCTGCAACGCCTCCGCCTCGCGGGCGCGAATCTCCCCGGAATAGATGGCCAGTTCCGGATGATCGAGCACGGTCCGCGACAGCGCCTCCGGCAGGGTAAGCTGGTCGATCGTCTTTTCCGACAAGGGCGCGGCAACGGGAACTGCGGACCGCGCGTCGACGGCGCCGGGTGCGGCAAAAAGAAGGAATGGGATCAACAGTCCCACAGCCGTCGAGAGACGGCGGAACAGGTCCGTCATGATAAAAAACCCTCCGGAAAATATCGGATGTGGAGGCGACGCGGGGCATCCCGGCGGAAACCCGCGGGAGGTGGAGAAAACCGGAAAAACGGGCGGGGAAGGCTTAATTCAGAAGAACGACGGTGCGCAGTGCGGTGAGGGCGGTATAGGGGCGAGGCGGCGGCAGGGAAAAGAAATTCGGGCTATGCTCATCGATCCGGAAGGGGAGCGCCAGCGTGACCGGGACGGCTTGCTCCGGCAGGGAGAGGGAACAGCCGAAGTCGTTATCTTCCAAACGATGGCTGGCGGAATCCAGCGAGATGAGCAGATCCTGACAGGGATTGCAGTGGTCGTGGGCGGCCAATTCGCCTTCGGCGCAACAGGTCGATTCGGCCGCACACTTGCCGGATGCCGCCTGTTTGACGACCAGATGGCCACCGTTTTCCCCGATGCACAGGACAAATCCCCACGCCAGTCCCTGTCCGGCGACGAGCAGGGCCAGAAGAGCAACGAGCAAGGCGAAGAATGGGGAGGGATTTTTCTTCACTTCGATTTCCATGGCGCGGGCAATGGGCGTAAGGATAACAGGGCAGGTCGTTTTTTACAAGCGCGGCGCGCGGGATTTTCGGCGCTTCTCTTTCTTGACAGCGATATCGAAATCAACCACCAGCGGCAGATGATCGGAAAACGGCACCCGCGGAACGGAAAAATGGCGGACCTCGACCCGCCGGCTGTGGAGAATGAAATCGAGGTGCCGGTTCGGGTTGTGGCTGGGATAGGTCGGCAGATGCCGCCGATTCGCACTCTGCAGGCCGGAAGCGGCCAGGAACAGGTCGATCTCCCGCTCCCCCCAGAGGGCGTTGAAATCCCCCGCCACGATATACGGCTTCTGCGTTTTTTTGATCATATTGTATAAAGCGCCCAGTTGCTGGTGCCGGGCGCGCGAGCCGAGGGCCAGATGCACCAGGAAGACCACCAGGTGATCGAGTTCCAGTTCGATCACCAGCCGCTTCATGCCTTGCTCAAAGAAGTGAAAGGTCTCGTTGCGGATCCGGTCCCGCGCCAGAAACGCGTTCCCCTGATGGCCCAGCACGGGCACGTTGCGCCAGAGCGATTTTTCCTGATATTTGACGCAGTACGAATGGTAGTGGCCCAGCGAATCCGCCACGATCTGCGCCTGATTCTTGCCGCCGGTCCGGTATGATCCATGGTCGACCTCGATCAGACCGACCAGATCCGGCTTCTGCTCGCGCAGAAAACCGGTGATCAGCGCCAGGTTTTTTCGCGACGGGCGCATGAAATTGCACGCGTTCGCCCCCGTCGCGTAGCGGATGTTGTAGAGTAAAAAGCGCATCGTTTGCCTTGCCGCTATCGGGTGATCCTGGCGCAATACGCCAGGATGCGAATTTCTCCGCACTCGGCGCGTGCTCTGCCTAACCCCTTATCAGATCATCCGGGGGTTGCAAGAAAGCTCCCGGGCAATCCGCCGGCGACGCCACCTGCATTAAAATGACTTGCCACGGCCCGCTCCCGTCTGTTAAACCATCCCGGTAACCACCCAATCGAAACGACGCGAGCTCTTCCCCGGAGAGTCGCCACAAAAAACCCGCCTGCAGAAAGGAAATCCTATGATTCGCGCAGACCTGGGCGATACGGTCGCCGTCCGCTACACCGGCCGACTGGCCGACGGCACGGTTTTCGACGCCTCGTCGCAACCGCTGCGGTTTATTCTCGGCAAAAAGGAGGTGATTTCCGGGTTCGAGACGGCGATCGCCGGCATGTACATGGGGGAGAGCAAGACCTTCACCGTTCCCCCCGAACAGGCGTACGGCGCCCTGGACGAGAAGCTGGTGGAGACCGTCGACCGCGCCATTCTGCCCCCCGGCCTCGATCCGCAGGTCGGCAAGCAGTTGCAGATCACCGGCCAGAGCGGCAATCGCCTGCTGGTTCTGGTGACCGCCGTGGATGAGCAGACCGTCACCCTCAACGGCAACCATCCCCTGGCCGGCAAGGAGCTGACCTTCGAGGTCGAACTGCTGGAGGTCAAAAAGGATCTGAAGGTCGGCCCCGGCGAAGCGAGCATCTTCCCGCCCCTTCCGTAAGAATCCGCCGGCCCGTCGCCAATCCCTCCCTTCCCCTGCTGCGGGAGGGGAGGAGTTCGCAACCGCCTGGCGGCTCGGTGACAATTCCCTAACCAGCTGTTTTTAAGAGACAATTTTTCTGCCCCTACGACGTGAAAGCACGGGGCCGTTGCCGCATCGGCCGGCGCTGCTTCCGCCGCAACCCGCCGCCGACCGCACTCCGATATTTTAATCCCGAGCCGCCGGCTCGGACCGCCTCTTGCAACCGCTTGATTGCAGGAGACAATAATTCATTTTAATTCCTTGCAGGAGTGCCCAGTCCATGCCCCGCCCGCTGCAGTTGTCGGTCCTTTGTCTGCTGTTATCCTTTTGTTTCTCTTTTCCGGCGACGGCCGGCGCGGGGATTGCCGGGGCGGTGTTCGACGCCGCCAGCGGCCTGCCGGTGGCGGGCGCCACCGTCACCTGCGGTTTCGTGGCGGTGCTCGCCGATGCTCGGGGACGCTTCGAGGCGCCGGCGGGTTGCGGCAATATCGCGGTGCGGGCGCCCGGTTACCTGCGCAAGGAGCAGGATGCTGCCTTTCCTCCCGAATTTCGCCTCGTTCCCTTCACCCCGCGGGCGCTGTACCTTTCCTTCTACGGCGCCGGCTCCCGCATTTTGCGCGGCCAGGGGGTCAAGCTGATCGAGGAAACGGAGCTGAACGCCCTGGTCATCGATATCAAGGGCGATCGGGGCATGATCTCTTATCGCAGCAATATCCCGCTGGCGACGGAGGTCGGCGCGCAACAGATCATCACCCTGAGGGATTTGCCGGGGCTGCTGCAGTCGCTGAAGGCAAAGAAGATTTACACCATCGCCCGCATCGTCGTCTTCAAGGACGACAAGCTCTCCCAGTCCCGGCCCGATCTGGCCGTGCGCGACGCCGCCGGCGAGGTCTGGAAGGACCAGGAGGAGATGGCGTGGGTCGATCCCTTTCGCCAGGAGGTGTGGGAATACAATCTCGCCATTGCCGCCGAGGCGGCGGAATACGGTTTCGACGAAATCCAGTTCGATTACATCCGCTTTCCCGACCGCGCCGGCCTGGTGTTCAGCCGGGAGAACACCCAGGAAAACCGCGTGCGGGCGATCAATGATTTTCTCGCCACCGCCCGCGAGCGGCTGATTCCCTACAATATTTACCTTTCGGCGGACATCTTCGGCTACGTGTGCTGGAATGAGAACGACACCTGGATCGGCCAGCATCTGGAAACCCTGGCGCCGCACATCGATTATCTGGCGCCGATGCTCTATCCTTCCGGATTTCAGTTCGGCGTCGGCCCGTACAAGAACCCGGTGAAAAATCCGTACGAGATCATTCTTCTCACCCTCGACCGGGCCCGGGAACGGACCGGCCTGCCGCCGGTGCGCTTCCGCCCCTGGCTGCAGGCGTTTCGCGATTACGCCTTCGACCGGCGCGAATTCGGCGGCGTGGAGATCCAGGCGCAGGTGCAGGCCTCCCGCGACTTCGGCAGCAACGGCTACATGCTGTGGAATCCGCGCAACGTCTATACGGCGCAGGGGCTGACCCCCTTCGAGGCGCCGGAGGAATTAGAACAGCCTATTCTGAAGACGGAAAAAATCGAGGGGCCGGCGGAGCGGAAGGAAAGTTGATCACCGCGGCGCCGGGCGCGCTACGGTTGCAGCAGATCCCGGGCGGTGAGCCCGAGGCTGCGCTGCGCCACCCCATTGGCGAAGGTAATGCGTCCGGCCGCGTCGATGAGCAGCACGCCGCAGCCGAAGGTTTGCAGATAACTGAGGGTCTGGTCATCCACGGGTAATGCCTCCGCAATCATTATAGTATCTTCTGATGCGCGGTCGAATCTCCCGGCGCATTTGCCCCCCGGCGACTTGCAAAATTTTCGGCGATCGCATAAAAATGCCGACAAATTTCAGCAAAAAGGGAGTGGAAAACACATGGATTTGATCGAAGACGCCTGCTACCGGCGCATTCGCAAACAGACCGGCCGGGCCATCGGCGACTTCAACCTGATCGAGGCCGGCGACCGCATCGCCATCGGCGTTTCGGGAGGCAAGGACAGCTACACCCTGCTGCACATTCTGGAGCGCCTGCGGCGGCGGGCGCCGGTGAAGTACGAACTGGTGGCGGTGAACATCGATGCCGGCTACCCCGGCTACCGCAAGGAAAAGATCGAAGCCCACCTGCGGGAAAACAATTTCGCCTACCGCATGGAAGAGACCGACTGCTACCGCATCATCGAGGAAAAGCGCCGCCCCAATTCCTCCTACTGCTCCTTTTGCGCCCGGCTGCGGCGCGGGGTGCTCTACTCGGTGGCGGAAGAACTCGGCTGCAACAAGATCGCCCTCGGCCATCACCTGGACGATTTCATCGAAACGTTGCTGCTCAACCAGTTCTATGTCGGCGCCCTGGCCGCCATGAGCCCCAAGCTGCTCGCCGACAACGGCCGGCAGACGGTGATCCGGCCGCTGGTCTATGTGGAGGAGGCGGAAATCATCGAGTTCAGCCGCCGCAACGGGTTTCCGATCATCTGCTGCGCTTGTCCGGTTTGCGGTCAGGTGGACCAGAAAAGGCAGGACATGAAAAAGCTGATCGGCGAGCTGGCGCGGGACAACCGGCATGTGAAGCGCAGCATGCTCGGCGCTTTGGGCAACGTGCACCCCCGGCATCTGATGGACAAACGTTTGCAGGAATTTTGAGGAGGAAGGCGATGGGCGAGAAGGAATACAACAACGGGCTGCTCGATATCAAACTGGCCAGCCGCGTCCAGCAGATCCTGTTTCCGAAAACCTCTCCCGCCTGCACCTGGTGCTGCGTCGGCACCAAAAACCGGATGGCCCAGGGCCTGGGCGGGGATTATTTCGATTTCATCACCATGCCCGATAAATGCCAGGCGATTTTCATCGGCGACGTTACCGGCCACGGCCTGCACGCCTCTTTGGTCATGGCGCTGCTCTACGGCTTCATTCACCGTGCGGCGCGAGACATCTGCGTGCCGCTGGATCTGGTGACCAAGGCCAACGACTTTCTTTTATCCTTCGCCGCCCGCTCGCGGGAATTCGATCATTTCTTCTCCTCCACCCTCTTCTGCGGCATCATCGACCCGCGCACCCTGGAGATGGAATACGTCAATGCCGGCCATCCGTTTCCGCTGGTGCGCCGGGGCGAGACCATTTTCCCGCTGACCGTCACCGCGCCGCCCATCGGTTTTTTCACCCGGCCGGAAATCGGCCGGCAGTCCTTCCGGTTCGCGCCGGGCGATCGTCTGCTGCTCTACACCGACGGCATCACCGAGGCGGCCGATCCCGAGGGGCAGATGTTCGGCGGCGAGCGGCTGAAGCAGGTGCTGCTGCGGGAAAACGGCGATTATTGGCAGGTTCTCGACGAAATTTTCGCCGCAATGGGCGCCTTCGGCGCCGCCGACCCGCCGCGCGACGACGCCACCGCCATCGTCGTCGATATTCGCGACTTCGGCAAATAGGCGACGCGCGGACTCACGCCGTCCCCTCCGGGGCGATGAAGCGGTCGAAAACGGCGCGGATTTTTTCCGTCGTTTGCCGATACTCGTCGAGAAACGCCTCGTCGGGGCGGCGCGGCCGCTCGGGATAGCCGAGCCGACGGGCCAGCCGCACCAGATAGGCGCGATCGCCGGAGAGTTGGCTGATCGATTGATCGTGCACCAGGCGCAACCGGTTTTCCACCCGGCGCAAAAACCGGTAGCCGTTGTCGAGCACGGTGAAATCCGCCGCCGCCAGCAGACCGGCGTCGCGCAGCGCCGCCAGTATTTTCAAGGTGTTGCTCGCCTGCAGGCGCGGATGCTCGGCGCCGTGCAGCAGCTGCAGATATTGGCTGAGAAACTCCACGTCGACCAGCCCCCCCCGGCCGGTCTTTATGTTGAATCCTTCGCTGCTCTCCCGGGCGATCTCGCTCTCCATGCGCGCCCGCAGACGATAAATTTCCTCTTTACTCCCCGCCGGCAGCGGACGCTCGAAAACGATCTGCCGCACCAGCTCGCCGATGCGCCGGGCGAGGGGTTCCGGGCCAACCACCACCCGCGCCTTGGTCAGCGCCTGGCGCTCCCATAACTGCGCGGACTGGGTGTGGTAGCGCTCGAAGGCGGCCAGGCTGGTCACCAGCGGCCCCTGGTTGCCGGACGGGCGCAGGCGGGTGTCGATCTGGTAGACGTATCCCTCGCGGGTCATCAGGGTCAGCACCGAGATGATCCGCTGCGCCAGGCGGGCGAAATATTCGGGATTGCTCTGCGGCCGAAAGCGCTCCGGCTCGGTCCCCGCCGCCGGCCGGGTTTCCCCCTCCCCTTCATAAATAAAGATGATATCCAGGTCGGAGTGGTAGTTCAGCTCCATCCCGCCCAATTTGCCCATGCCGAGAATGGCGAACCCCGCCTCCGTGTCCTCATCGCGGCGGAAGGGCAGGCCGAAGCGCGGGATCAGCTCCTCGCGGGCGATGGCGAAGGCTTTTTTCAGGCAGACGCGGGCCAGGGCGGAGAGTTGAGCCGTGCCTTCGGCCTGCGCCGTGTGCCCGTGCAGATCGTTGAGGGCGACGCGCAGCATTTCCTCGTTGCGGTAGCGGCGCAGCACGTCGAGTTTTTCCTCGTAGTCGGCGGCCTGGTCGAGCAAGACGCCCACCTCGGCGGCCATCGCCGCTTCTTCCTTGATGGCCACCGCGTAGGAGCGCGAGACGAGGGAGTCGAGAATCTCCGGATGCTGGATGAAGATTCGCGAGAGGAACTGGCTGGTGCCGAAAAGAGCGATCAGCAGCCGGAGAATTTCGCGGTTTTCCGCCAACAGGGCGAAGAAGGTGGCGCGCGCCCGCAGCACGGTGAGAAAGCGCTCCAGGTTGAGCAGCGCCATGTCCGGCTCGGGGCTGTCGAGCGTTTCCTGCAGCAGCAGCGGGGCGATACGCTCCAGATGCCGCCGGCCGCGCTGACTGAGGTGGGCGCGCGGGGGGCCGTCGCGCAGGGTGATCAGCGTCTCGAAGGCCGCCTCGACGTTCTTGAACCCTTTCTCTTCGAGAATGTCCTTCACCAGGTCGGGATCGGCCGCCGGATCGAAGAGGAAATTCACCTCCGGCCGCACCTCCTCGCGGATCTCCGCTTCGCTGGTGTAAAACAGGTCGCGGTAGATCCCTTCTACCGCCCGCCGGTAATCCTCCAGCACCTTTTCAAAGTCCGGCGTATCGGCATAGCCGCAGCGGCGGGCAAGGGCGCGCAGTTCCTCGGCGCGCACCGGCAGGTTATGCGTCTGCTGCTCCTGCACCACCTGGATGCGGTGCTCGACGGTGCGCAGGAAAGTATAGGCCTCGCACAAGATGACGAATTCTTCCGCCTTGATCAGCCCCTGGTTTTGCAGAACCTTCAGCGCCCGCAGGGAATTGCGTTCGCGCAGGGAGGGGTTGCGCCCGGCGTAGATCAGCTGCAGGGTCTGGATGAAAAATTCGATCTCGCGGATGCCGCCGCGGCCGAGCTTCAGGTTGCGCTCCCCCTCGCGCTCGCGGGTCAGGCTGCGGTCGATCTTCTGCTTCATCTGCTTGATATCCTCGATCATCGCGTAATCGAGATAACGCCGGTAGATGAACGGCTCCAGGTCGCGCAGCAGCTCCTCGCCCAGGGCGATGCAGCCGGCCACCGGCCGCGCCTTGAGCAGGGCGGAGCGCTCCCAGCTCTGCCCCCAGCTCTCGTAGTAGACCTCGGCGCTGCGCAGCGAGGTGGCCATGTCGCCGTTGTTCCCCTCGGGCCGCAGACGCAGGTCGACGCGGAAGACGAAACCGTCCTCCGTCGCCTGGCCGATGGCGCGGGTGAGCATTTCTCCCAGCTTGCAGAAATACTGGTGAAGATGGATGCGATTGCGCCGCTCGCCAAGAGGGTTGACAACGCCGGCGGTTTCCCCTTTTTCCGAGGAGTAAAAATAGATGAGGTCGATGTCGGAGGAGAAGTTGAGTTCGCGGCCGCCGAATTTGCCCATGCCGAGAACGGTGAAGGCGGCCTCCTCGGGCGCCGCGCCGGCGGCGGCGGCGAGCAGGGGGGCGCCGTATTCGGCCCGCAGCAGGGCGTCGCAAACCCGGTAGGCCTGCTCCAGGCAGGCGGCGGCCAGATCCGAAAGCTCGCCGGTGACTTCCGGCAGCGGGGCGAGTTCGCACAAATCGCGGCCGCCGATGCGCAGAATTTCCCGCGCTTTATACTGGCGCAAGCCTTTCTGCAGTTCGGCGAAAGGGGCGTCCTCGGGGATGCGCGCGACCAGTTCGGCCTGCATTTCGGCTTCAGTCTTGCGCCGCTTGATCTCGCCGCCGGGAAACAGGTCGCGAAAGTAGTCGGCGCGGCGGCAGAGAATGCCGGTCAGAAAGGATGAAGCGCCGAGGATGATCAACAACCGGCGGCGCGCCTCGGCGTCCTTCAGGGTGGCAATCAGCTCCTGGCGGTCGGCGGCGCCGGCGAGGCGCTCCAGATTGTTCAGCGCCAGATCGGGGTCGGCGCTGGCCGCCGCATCGCACATAACGGCGGCCAGGGTTTCCTCGGCGACGACATCCCGCAGCAGGCGGAGGTTGGCCGCCGTCCTGCGCTTTTCGGCAAAGCCGGTTTCGCCGGCCAGCCGCTGCAAAAGATCGTCCGCCGAAGCCCGCAGGGCGGTCGTCAGCTTGCCGGCCAAAAGCGTGCTTTCCATGCTGATCCTCATGATGAATTTTCGGGGTGTTGTCTGCCGTACGAAATTAAACCTTGCGCCGGAACCGGTCAAGGGAAAGCGTTTCTGGGTCGGGGGACTGATCCTTCGAACAAGGTGGGTCGGGCAACCTGGACGCCCCGGCTCGCTCGCCGATGTCGCCGGGGGCGACGGAACAAGGTCTCAGGCGCTGGGTCGAAGCTCCGGCAGCGAAGGGATGTAGATTTTCTCCCGCAGCATCGCGGCGAAGACGTCGGCCGGGACCGGCTTGCTGAAGTAATAACCCTGGCAGGTATCGCAGTCGCTGCGCACGAGAAAATCGAGCTGGTCGCGGGTTTCCACTCCTTCGGCGACGGCATGCAGGCCGAGACTGCGCGCGATCGCCACGATACTGGTGGTGACGGCGGCGGCGCTCGGGTCGGTGGCCACGTCGTGGATGAAGGAGCGGTCGATTTTCAGGCAGTCGAAGGGGAAGCGGCGCAGGTAGTTGAGGGAGGAATAGCCGGTGCCGAAATCGTCGAGAGCCAGGCGCAAGCCCAGGTGCTTCAGGCGATGCAGGGTTGCGGCGGTGGCCTCCGGGTTGAGCATGATCATGCTTTCGGTCAGCTCCAGTTCGAGCAGGCGGGGATCGATGCCGCTGTCGTGCATGATCCGTTGCACCGTCTCCAGCAGATCTCCGGTGCTGAACTGGCGGGCCGACAGATTGACGGAGACCGGAACGACGGGCAATCCCGAGGCCAGCCAATCCTGCACCTGTGCGCAGGCAACGGCCAAAACCCATTCGCCGATCGGCAGGATCAGGCCAGTTTCCTCCGCCAGACCGATAAAACTGTCGGGCGCCAGCAGCCCCTTGTGCGGATGCTGCCAGCGCAGCAGCGCCTCGCAGCCGTTTATGTGGCCGGAAGCCAAATCGACCTTCGGCTGATAATACAGTCGCAGCTCGTCTCTTTCGATGGCGTGGCGCAGATCGGCTTCCACCTCCAGCGTGTCCATCATCCGCTGGTTCATTCCCTTGGCGTAGAAGCGAAACGTATTGCCTTCTTCCTTGGCGCGGTACATGGCGATGTCGGCGTTGCGCAGCAGCATTTCGCTGCCGCCGCCGTCGCGCGGATAAAGGCTGATGCCGATGCTCGGGGTGACGGTGATCCACCGTTCGGCGACGGCATAGGGTTGGATAATTTTAGCCAGTATTTTTTCCGCCGTCAGGACGACATGCTCCTCTTCGGCGACCTCGGTGAGGAGGATGGCGAATTCGTCGCCGCCGAGACGGGCGACGGTGTCGGCGGCACGCACCGTATCGAGCAGGCGCCGCGCCACCATGCAGAGCAACTCGTCGCCGGCGGTGTGGCCGAGGCTGTCGTTGACCACCTTGAAGCGGTCGAGATCGATCAGCAGGATGGCCACCAGCCGTTGCGACCGGTTTGCATAATAAATCGATTGTTCGAGCCGGTCGAAGAGCAGGTTGCGGTTGGCCAATCCGGTCAATTCGTCGAGGGTGGCCAGATGCACCAGCCGCTTTTCATTGTCCTTGCGGTCGCTGATATCCTGGACGAAGCAAAAGCAGAGGTTTTGCCCCTCGTAGCGATGGCAACTGATGGTGATCTCCACCGGGAAGGTGGTTCCGTCTTTGCGGCGGTGCAGAGTCTCGATCGTTTTGAACCCGCCGCTGGCCAACTCCTTTTGATGCAGTCGCCACAGCTCGTGATTCACCTGGGCATCGACGTCGAAAACCGTCAGGGCGCACAGCTCCTCGCGCGGATAGCCGAGATTGGCGCAAATTCGCGCGTTCGCCTCGACGATCCTGCCCTCTTCCCCGTCGATCCGGAAAATGCCGATGGCGGCGTTTTCAATGCAGAATCGCGCCATCTTCAGGCCGCTCTCCGCTTGTCTTTTTTCCGTGGCGTCCTGGACGATGGAAAAAAGCAGCGGCCGGCCGGCGATGGCGAGCGGATCGCAGAAGATCTCCACCTGCCGGATCGATCCATCGGCCAAGCGGTGCTGAGACTGAAAATACGGGGTGGCGCCCGCTTGCGTCCGGCCAGTGGCCGTTTGTATCTCTTGCGGCGGGAGCGTGTTGATGTCGGCGATCTTCTTCCGACAGAGTTCGTCCCGGCTCCAGCCGTAAAAGATAACCGCCGCCGGATTGGCGTCGACGACCGCGCCGTCCGCCGGATCGATCAGGAGCATGACGGTATGGCTGTTTTCGAAAAGCGACCGGTAGCGTTCCTCGCTTTCCTGCAAGGCGCGGGCAAGACGCCCCCGTCGCTGCCGGATGACCAGCAGCTGGCCCAGAAGGAGGGTCGCAACGGGATAAATCAGCATGACCGGCAAAGTGATATCGGCAAGCACCTGGACCGCTGTCCGCCAGGGCAGAAGGAACATCAGCGCCAGCATGACCAGATGCACGACGACCCCGAAGAGGTAAAGTTCTCTCGGGGCGATCTCTTGCGTACGGGGGCGATAACGTCGCCAGGCGATGCCGAACAGGCCGGAGGCGACAATGACGGAGACGCCGGTCACGACCGCCCCCCCTTGGGAGAGGCGAAAGGCGGCGGTTGCCGCCAGCGCAATGAGGGTGGGCAGAGTGCCGAAAAAAAGACCGGAAATGGCCAGGAGGACGGAACGGGTGTCAAAAAAAATCCCCGGCGCGAAGGTCCAAGGGGTAAGAATGACGCCAATGCCCAGAATGGCGAGCGCGATGCCGATGCCGACTTGTTGGAACCGGTTCGGGCGGAGACGGCAGCGGTCGATCACGACATCATAAAGAAACCCCATCGCCAGGAGAAGGAGCGCATTGTTCGCCAGTTGGATAAAAACGGAATGGTTCATCGGCTGCGCGCTTCCCTTGCATCGCCACCTGCCAGTATGGTGAAACCCCTCCTTTTTTAATCCGCAACGATGCCAATGTCAATCCCTCATCCGGCGGGTGTCTCATCCAGCGGCCGACTGCTAAGCGCCTGGCCCGCCCGGTCGATCCTGGCCGACGAGAAAACCCGCGAAATCCGCCCGCAGCATATCGGCCATGGCTTCCGCCGGCACCGGCTTGCTGAAGAGATAGCCCTGGCAGGTTTCGCAGCCGCTGCGGAGGAGAAAATCCAGCTGTTCCTGGGTTTCCACCCCTTCGGCGACGGCATGCAGGCCGAGACTGTGGGCAATCGCCACGATACTGGTGGCGACGGCGGCGGCGCTCGGATCGGTGGCCACATCGTTGATGAAGGAGCGGTCGATCTTCAGGCAATCGAAGGGGAAGCGGCGCAAGTAGTTGAGGGAGGAATAGCCGGCGCCGAAATCGTCGAGGGCCAGACGCAAGCCAAGCTCTTTCATGCGCAGCAGTGTTTGGGCCGTGACCTGCGGATCGAGCATGATCATGCTTTCGGTCAGCTCCAGTTCGAGCAGGCGGGGTTCGATGCCGCTTTCACGCACAATGCGCCTGACGGCTTCGAGCAGGTTTCCCGTGCGAAATTGCCGGGCCGACAGGTTAACCGCCACCGGGATGGCCGGCAAGCCCAGGGCCGCCCAGGCCTGTATCTGGGCACAGGCGGCGCGAAGGGCCCACTCGCCGATGGGCAGAATCAGACCGGTTTCTTCGGCCAGATGAATAAACCGGCTCGGCATCAGCAGCCCTTTTTGCGGATGCTGCCAGCGCAACAGGGCCTCGCAGCCATTGATGCTGCCGGAAGTCAGATCGATTTTCGGCTGAAAGTGCAGTCGCAGCTCATTTCTTGCCACCGCATGCCGCAGGTCGGCTTCCAGTTCCAAGGTGTCCACGATTCTCTGGTTCATTCCCGCCGCATAAAAACGGAAACAATTCCCCTCCTCTTTGGCCCGGTACATGGCGATATCGGCGTTGCGCAACAGCATCTCGCTGCTGTCGCCGTCGCGGGGATAAAGACTGATGCCCATACTGAGAGTGAGGTTGACCTGCCGTTCGATGGCAAAGGGCCGCATCACTTGCGCGACGATTTTTTCCGCCACCATGCCGACGTGCTCCTCTTCGGCGACCTCGGCCAACAGGATGGCGAATTCGTCGCCGCCGAGGCGGGCGACGGTATCGGCCTCGCGCACCGCATCGAGCAGCCGCCGGGCCACCTGGCAGAGCAGTTCGTCGCCGGCGGTGTGACCGAGGCTGTCGTTGACCAGCTTGAAGCGGTCGAGATCGATCAGCAGCACCGCCACCTGACGGTGCGACCGGTTGGCATAGTGGATCGACTGTTCCAGTCGGTCGTAGAGCAGGCTGCGATTGGCCAGTCCGGTCAGCTTGTCGTGGGTGGCCAGATGCACCAGCTGTTTTTCGTAGGCCTTGCGCTCGGTGATGTCCCGGACGAAAGAAAAGGAGAGGGACCGCCCTTCGTAAATCTGATGGCTGACCGTGACCTCGACCGGGAACAGCGTTCCGTCCTTGCGCCGATGCAGCGTTTCGATGGTGTGGAATCCGGCCGTCGGCAGCAGATCTCTGTGGCGTTTCCACAAATCGGGGGTGAATTGCGGGTCGATATCGAAGATTTTCAGTCCCAGCACCTCCTCCTCGGTGTACCCGAGACTGGCGCAGGCTTGCGCGTTGGCTTCGAGGACCCCGCCGTCCTCATCGAGGCGGTAGATGCCGATGGCGGCGGTATCGATGCAGAAACGCGCCAGATGCAAGCCCCTTTCGGCTTTCTGCCGGTCCGAGGCGTCGTGGATGATCGAGAAGAGGAGCTGTCTGCCGGCAACCGCGATCGGGCTGAAAGAGACTTCGACATGCCGCACCGTGCCATCGGCCAGGCGGTGTTGAAACTGAAAATGGCGGCTGTTGCCTCTTTGCGCCCGCGCCATGGCCGCCCGGAGGTGCGGCGGCGGCAGAGTGTTGAGATCGGAGAGCTTCTTCTGGCGGATTTCCTCCCGGTTCCAGCCGTGAAAGTCGACCGCCGCCGGATTGGCATCGACGATGGCGCCGTCCGCCGGATCGATGAGCAGCATGGCGGCCCGGTTGTTTTCGAAGAGACTGCGGTAGCGCTCCTCGCTCTCGTGCAGCAAGTCCTGCGCCTGCCGGGTCTGGGTGACATCCAGCATGAAGCCGCGCAGGATCTCCGGCTGGCCGTTTTTGACCTCCACGGCGACGACATCGCGCAGCCATACATAATCGCCATCCTTTTTTCTGAAGCGATATTCAAGGGTGTGGCTCTCCCCCCGTTCGCTGCACTCGGCGCGGTATTGGCTCGCCCAGACCCGATCTGCCGGATGCAGATTGCCGATCCAGAAATCCAGATTGCGCCATTCGCCGGCCCCGTAGCCAAGCAGCTTCTCCGCCTGGGGGGCGATGTAGGTCCAGATGTCCACCGCGATGCTGTATTCCCAGGCGATCGCCGCCGTCGATTCGATAAGCAGCCGGTACTGCTCCTCGCGTTTTTGCAGCTCTTTGGCGACCTGATAATGCGCGTCGCGCAGGCGTTTTTTTTCCAGCGCGCTGACAACCGCCGGCCCCAGAAGCTTTATCCGTTCCTTGACGATGTAGTCCCAGGCCCCGGCCTTCATGCATTCGACGGCCGTCTCTTCATTCATCGATCCGGTGACGAGAATGAAGGGAATCTCCGGCCGGCGCTCCCGCGCCAGTTGCAGGGCGAATACGCCATCGAAATGGGGCAGCTGATAATCCGACAGGATCAGGTGGGGGTAAAACGCGTCCAGACCCTCGGTGAAATCCAGATAATTTTCCACCCGCCTGAAAGCGGCCCCGGGGAGACACTTGTGCACCTCGCGCTGCATTAATTCGGCGTCTTCCGGCACGTCCTCGACAATCAATACGCGCACTTCATCCAACATTTCGTTACCCCCCCTGTTGCTTATTTCAACGGTTCGTTCACCAGCAGCCAGTAGAAGCCGAGATGCCCCACGGCCTCCATGAAGGAGGCAAAATCGACCGGCTTGACGACGTAGCTGTTGGCGCCCAGGGCATAGGCCGTCTGAATGTCCGGGTCTTCCCGGGAGGAGGTGACGACAACCACCGGGATCGAGCGGGTGCGCTCGTCCGCCTTGAGGGTGCGCAACACTTCGAGACCATCGACCTTGGGCAGTTTCAGATCGAGCAGGATCAGCCTCGGCGGCTGATCGATCTGGCGGCCGGCATGGGCGCCCCGGCAGAAAATGAAATCGAGCGCTTCGGCCCCATCTTCGGCCAGGTGCAGTTTATTGGCCAGGTGCCGTTTTTGCAGAGCGCGAATGGTCAGTTCAGCGTCTTGCGGGTTGTCCTCGACCAGCAGAATGTCAATTGGATTGAGGCCTTGCATCGTCGGCTTCCTCCTGTTGCAGAGCAAAATAAAAGGTTGCACCGCCTTCGGGAGCGCCCTCGGCCCAGACCCGACCGCCGTGTCGCCCGATGACTCGCCGGACGATGGCCAGCCCGACGCCGGTGCCGTCGAACTCCTGTACGCTGTGCAGGCGCTGAAACATGCCAAAGAGTTTATCGACATAGCGCATGTCGAAACCGGCCCCGTTGTCGGTCAGCGCATAGACGACTTCGCCCCCTTCGCCGGCGGCGCTCAGCCGGATGATCGCCCGCTCCTTCTTCGCTGAAAATTTCACCGCGTTGGCCAGCAGATTGCTCAGGGCCTGGCGCAGCAGGGTCGGATCGGCGCACGTCGCCGGCAGCGGCTCGATGGAGAAATCGATCCGTTCGCGTTGCCGCGGGGTGGTGATCTCGAAATAAATCGTCCGCGCCAGGGCCGCGACATCGACCGCGCCGACGTTGAGGGGAACTCGGCCGACGCGGGTGAGGGCGAGCAGGTCGTCGATCAGTTGCCCCATTCTGCGGGTATTTTCGCCGATGATGTCGCAGACCCGCCGCCCTTCGGCGTCGAGCTGCGGCGCGTGCTCTTCGAGCAGAATGCGGGTAAAACCATTCACGGCGCGCAGCGGCGCGCGCAGGTCGTGGGAAACCGAGTAGGAGAACGCCTCCATCTCCTTGTTGGCCGCTTCCAGCAGCGCGGTCTGTCGTTGCAGATCGTTGTTGACGGCGCGGATGTTCGCCTCCACCGCCTCGCGCTGCCGCAGGGCGTAAAGCGTGCGCGCGGCCTCTTCCATGGCGGCTTTCTGCCCTTGCAACGCCCGGGACACGAGGAAGTAGATGAGCAGCGCACTGCAGAGGACAAACAGCCAGCCTTTTCCCGTCTGCCAGGCCGACAGATGAGCGGGGTCGGCGATGCAGAATTCCAGAACACGGTCGCTGAAGTAGATCCATCCGGCGGTCAATATCAGATAAATCAAGGCGATGCGGCGGGCGGTGCGGTCGGGGGAGGCGTGTTCGGTCAACTGAAGTGCGGTCACGGCATCTCTCGGGCGAGCGGGAGCGGTGCAAGCTGGCGGAACAGTTCGTTGAAATGGGCCGCCGCAGGAAAGTTTTCGGCGCCAATATGGGCAAATTAAGAACAATTTGTCAATGCACGACATTCAGAGAGAAGATCCGACGGCGGCGGTTTGGCGGCGCATGCCCGCGATTGGCCGCGCGTTGCCGCCTCGTTTGGGCATTAAAATTTCTCATCGTCTGTGTCGGGTAACACATCTGTCCCGTTGCACTAGTGTGTACCTGGGGCGGTTGAACGTTGGGATACTCCCATCTCGGCCCGCTTGGCGATGGCGCGCCAGCCGGCGGCCACGGTCTGCCAATCCCCAAGGGCCGATCAACCCCGCGTTGCGCCAAAGAATTGCGGCCGAAAAAGGGTCGCCGGCAGTCGCCGCGATGGCGGTCTTCTAAAAATAAAAGGTGCCGCGCCGGCTGGCACGATTCTCGAAATAACAGGAGAAGCGGTTCGACCGCACCCGCGTGCGCAAGCACGATCGCTGCACCGGCAAAGAGCGGAAGGCGAAAATGGCAGGGGTCCTTGACCATCCAGCAAGTGGTGGCCCTGAAGCAGGAGCTGTTCAATTCCCTCGATGAGCTCGATCGCATCGTCATCGATCTTACCGCGGCGCACGCGATCGATCCCGCCTGTATACAGCTGCTTTGCGCCGCCCACCGCACAGCCACCAGCCGCAAGAAGGATCTCGCCCTTATCGGCGTCGGCCATCCGACCGCCACTTTTCGCAATGCCGGTTTCGTCGGCAACGGCGGCTGCGCCCTCGATGCCCATCACAGCTGCCTGTGGATGACCCCGAAAAACTCGACGCCGGATCAGCCCGGCAATGAAAGGATGCCCGAACATGGCCAAAAGAATCATGACCGTGGATGATTCCCCCACCGCTCGCCAGGTGCTCCACTTAACTCTGCAAGAGGCCGGTTTCGATGTCGTCGAGGCCGTGGACGGCCAGGATGCGCTGGAGAAACTCGCCAAGGAGGATGTGCACCTGCTCATCACCGACCTCAACATGCCGCGCCTGGACGGCATCGCGCTGATCAAGAAGGTGCGCCAGGATCCGGCCACCCGTTTCTTGCCCATCGTCATGCTCACCACCGAGGCGCACGACGCGAAAAAGGCCGAAGGGCGCGCCGCCGGCGCCTCGGGGTGGATCGTCAAGCCGTTCAAGCCCGAACAGTTGCTCGGCGTGGTGCGTGCGGTGCTGGTGTAGGCGAGATCAACGATTCTCGAAAAGCGAATGAGGCCAGGGTTGCCAACGTGGGCGGTCTGTCCGGCAAAGGGTGAAAATGGCAATACCCCTTAGGGGGCAAAAAATGGTAATGTGAGCGCCGGCGTCGGTCGCCAGACGATGAATTCAAGCGCTTCTGAGCCTTGGTGCTCAAGGGAGGTTTTAGATGGCAAGTGACAAGAATGATGCTTCCCTGCAGTGCCTGACCTTTCGCCTCGGGGAGGAAGTCTTCGGCATCGATGTGGTCAAGGCGCGGGAGGTTCTGGATTGCATCACCATCACCCAGGTGCCGCAGATGCCGAAGTTCATGCTCGGGGTGATCAATCTGCGCGGCAGCGTGGTGCCGGTCATCGATATGCGGCTGAAATTCGGCCTGCCGGCGCAGGAAAAAACCCTCAACTCCTGCATCCTGGTCGTCGAGGTCGAATTCGAAGGGGAATCGCTGACCATCGGCGCCTTGGCCGATTCGGTGCAGGAGGTCATTGAACTCCGCCCCGATCAGATCGAGCCGCCGCCGCGCATCGGCACGCGGCTGAAAACCGAGTTCATCCGCGGCATGGGCAGCCTCAACGACCGTTTCCTCATCCTGCTCGACATCGATAAAGTGTTCAGCGCCGAAGAGCTGACCATTGCGCAGGAAAGCGGCGAAGCTGCGGAAGCGCAGGCGATATGACCAGGATTCGGCAACCCCTCGGCCGCGAAGTCGGTATTTCGGACGAGGGGTTTCTCCGTTTCAGCCGGCTGATTACGGAAAAATGTGGCATCCGCATGCCGCCGCAGAAAAAAACGATGCTCGAAACCAGGTTGCGCAAACGATTGCGCAGCCTCGGCATCGAAACCTTCGAGCAATACGGCAAGTTCGTGTTCAGCCCGCAGGGAATGCGGGAGGAATTGACCCACCTGATCGACGTCATCACCACCAATAAAACCGATTTCTTCCGTGAAGCGGATCATTTCGATTTTCTGCTTGGCCAGGCGCTGCCGCACCTCGTCGAGGACTTCGGCGCCGGCCTGCAGCGGCCGCTGCAAGTCTGGAGCGCTGGCTGCTCCACCGGCGAGGAGCCGTATACCCTGGCCATGGTGCTGGCGGAGTTTGCCGCAAGATGCCCCGGATTCACCTACGAAATTTTGGCCACCGACATTTCCACCCGGGTTCTGGAGACGGCGCGCCTCGGTATTTACAGCAAGGAGAAATTCGCCGGCGTTCCGACGGATATTCAGCGCAAATACCTGCTGCGCAGCCGCGACCGCGAGGATCCGCGAATGCGCATCGTGCCGGAACTGCGCGCCACGGTGAGCTTTCGGCACCTGAACTTCATGGACGCGGATTACGAGGTGCGCAAGCAGATCGATGTCATCTTCTGCCGCAACGTACTGATTTATTTCGACCGGCTGACCCAAGAAGCGATCCTGCGGCGACTCACCGATCACCTGTCGCCAAGCCGCTATCTGTTCACCGGCCACGCCGAAACCCTCGGCGGCATGGATCTGCCGGTCGTGCACATTGCTCCTTCCGTTTACCGGCGCATCTAGCGGCTTCTTCGCATTGCTTGACTTGCAATGAATTCTGATGCAGAGTCTGTAGAATAAATAAATTAAATTCCTCTCCGATAAAGGCAAACCCGGGGCAACCCGGGGACGCAGAGCCAGGGGCCCCTCCGGGGTAGCCCAGCCACCGAAGAGAGGCGGCCGTCCGACCCATGCCGCCCGTCTTCGTTTATCGCAGACGGGCTTTTTGCGTTGGGTCCGCAGCCGCAATCTTGCTTTCAACGCGCCGAGGCGGAAAGACGAAACCAATGCTAAATAAGAGACTTGCCAACCTTCGCTTTCTCACCCTCGTCGTTCTCATCTTTACTCTCGGAGGAATATTCGCCCTGCTGCTGGTGGGAAGCCATGCCCTGACCATGGGCTTGACTGCCGGCTTGAAGAGCGATGCGGAGAAATTATTTGTCCTGTGGACCTTCCTGCTTCTTTTGACCGGGGGCGGCGCAGCCCACGTCCTGTTCGATCTGAAAACCCGCTCGCGGTCCGCGAAGGCCCTGCGTGCCAGCGAAGAAGAGTTCCGAACCTTCTTCGAAAACACGGCGGTCGGCGCGACGCAGGTCGATCCGACGACCGGACGCTACCTGCGGGCCAACAAGCGTTTTTGCCAGATCACCGGTTACAGCCTCGATGAGCTTTTGCAGATGACTCCCCAGGATTTGAGTCCTGCCGAGGATCGGGAGCAAATCGACCATCAGCTTCGCACCTTGTTGCGCGGCGAGAGCAGCGGTTATCACATTGAAAAGCGTTTCCAGCACAAGGACGGCCGGATCATCTGGGTCGAGGTGACGGCGGCTTTGGTCCGCAGCCGGGAAGGCGTCCCTTTGCGCACGGCGACCATCGTCCAGGACATCACCGCGCGCAAGCACATCGAAAAAGAACTGCGCACCGCCAAAGCGGCAGCCGAAGAGGCGAATCGGGCGAAAAGCGCATTCCTCGCCAAAATGAGCCACGAGATCCGCACGCCGATGACCGTTTTCATGGTCGGCATCGAGCATCTTCTCGAGATCGACCACGATCCCGAACGGCGTCAGATACTGAACATGGCGAGCGCCGCCGGGGAGCGACTGCGCTCGCTCATCGAAGACATTCTCGATCTTTCCCGCATTGAGGCCGGGCGGCTGGAGATTATCGACCAGCCCTTCGATCCGCGCGAATGCATCGGCCAGGCGGCGGAGATGTTGGCCATGACCGCCAAGGAAAAATCGCTGCGGCTGGAAACGGAAGTGGCGCCCGAGGTGCCGGATTTTCTGGTCGGCGATGCCGAACGGCTGCACCAGGTGCTTATCAATCTGATCGGCAATGCGATCAAGTTCACCGAAGCGGGGACGGTGCGGATTTCGGCCGAGGCAAACGACCGGGAATGGCGGGTGAGCGTGGGCGATACCGGCATCGGCATCCCCGAAGACAAACGATCGCTGCTATTTCAGCTGTTCAGCCAGGTGGATAATTCCGCCTCGCGCAAACATGGCGGTAGCGGCCTCGGTCTGGCGATCAGCAAAGGATTGCTGGAGCTGATGGGCGGGCGCATCGAATATCGACCCAATGACGGCGGCGGCAGCGTCTTCACGTTTACCCTGCCGCTGCGGACGGCCGAGGACCGGACTCCCCCTTCGGACGGGGCAGCGTTGCCGGAAAATCCGCTGCTCAAACATCCCGGCGTCCGCATATTGATCGCCGAGGATGACCCGGCGATCCATGAAATGATACGGATGCTGCTGAGTCGCTGTGATTGCCGGATCGAGGTGGCCGAATCGGGCCGGGAGGCGGTGGCGAAATGGCAGCAGGGCAATTTCGACCTGATCCTGATGGATTTCGAGATGCCGGAGATGACCGGGATCGAAGCCGCGACGGCCATTCGGGCGCTGGAAAAGGAGGGGGGGAACGACGGCAAACGCGTAGGCATCATCGGCCTGACCGCCCATGCCGGCGCCCAACTCCAGCACGAATGCCTGGCGGCCGGTATGGACTGCTGCCTGGCCAAACCGATTCGCCTCGGAGACTTTTTCTCGTCCCTGGCCGCTTGTGAAAAAGCCAGAGAAACGAACCTCCGAGCGCCTGATCAGCCCTTGAGCAGTCCGCTCAAAGCCTGCCGATAATCCCCCTTCGCCACCCCCCGCTCGGTGATGATGGCGCTGATATAGCGCGCCGGCGTCACATCGAAGGCGGGATTGCGCACCGCCACCCCCTCCGGCGCAATGGCTTTGCCGCCGCAGTGGGTCACCTCGGCGCCGCCGCGCTCCTCGATGGGAATCAGGCTGCCGTCGGTCAAGCTCGGATCGATGGTGGAAATCGGCGCCGCGACGTAGAAGGGAATGCCATGCTCCTTCGCCAGCACCGCCACCGTGTAGGTGCCGATCTTGTTGGCGGTATCGCCGTTGGCGGCGATGCGGTCGGCGCCGACGATGACGCAGTCGATCTCCCCCTTGCTCATCAGATAGCCGGCCATGTTGTCGCAGATCAGGGTCACCGGGATGGCGTCCCGCATCAGCTCCCAGGCGGTCAGCCGTGCGCCCTGCAGCCAGGGACGGGTCTCGTCGGCCAGCACGCTCACCTTCTTTCCCGCCTCCACCGCCGCGCGGATCACCCCGAGCGCCGTTCCGTAGCCGCCCGTCGCCAGGGCGCCGGCGTTGCAGTGGGTGAGAATGCGCGCCCCGTCGGCGATCAGCGCCTGCCCGTGCGCGCCCATGGCCCGGTTGAGCCGTTCGTCCTCGGCGGCGATCGCCACCGCCTCGGCGAGCAATCGCGCCTTGATGTCGGCGCCGGGAAGGCTGCGGCACTGCCGCGCACAACGCTGCATGCGATCCAGGGCCCAGAAGAGGTTGACCGCCGTCGGTCGGGTGGCGGCCAGCACCGCGCAGACTTGATCGAATTCGATCAAGAATTCGTCGCAAGCACCGGCAAAGATATCCCGCGCGCCGAAGGCCGCGCCGAAGGCCGCCGCCACGCCAATGGCCGGCGCGCCGCGCACCACCATGGTGCGGATCGCCTCGGCCACCGCCTGGTAGTCGGTGTATTCCAGCCAGACCTCCTCGGTCGGGAGAAGGCGCTGGTCGATCATCTTCAGGACGTCGTTTTCGTACAGAATCGGCTTGATGGACATGGAAACCTCAGCAGGGGCGGGCATCGTGCCTGCCCGGTCTAAAGCGCCCGCAAGGGGCGCTCCTACGATATTTAACCCTATGAATTATTGTAGTTTCAGGTGCCCCAGCAGGACTGATTACGATCAACCAAGATCGAACCTCCTTTCCAACACCATTTGTTCAAAGCGCTGAAAATCCCAGAACTCCCGCAATGTCAGCGATTCGTAGGCGTGCCGGACGGACGGTTCATTATCGACCAGCAACAGCCGGTCGCGGAGAATGCGTCCGCTCAGGCTCAGAGAGGCGAAGTTGAGCAGAACGAGATCGAGACGGGTCGATCCCAAAGCACTGCCAAGCCGGTCGAAGAGGTCAAGGCGGTAATCCGCCGCGTTCTCCAAAGGTCGGCAGTAAACCGCCAGATCGATATCCGAAAGCGGAGTCTGCTCTCCCCGCGCCCGGCTGCCGAAGAGATAAGCGAAAAGGATGGCTTCATCGCTCTCCAGGACCCGGATGAGCGGTTGCAGCCGGCCCATTTCTTCGTGATCGATTTGCGCGTGCATCGCGGTATTTTACCTGCGATTTTCTTGCCTGAGCAGGAGGCCGAAACTTTTACCCCGCCAGCTTCTTCTTCAGCAATTCATTGACCGCCGCCGGATTGGCCTTGCCCTTGCTCACCTTCATCGCCTGGCCGACGAAGAAGCCGAAGACCTTCTCCTTGCCGCCGCGGTATTCTTCCACCTGTCCGGGGTTGGCGGCGAGGATTTCGTCGATGATCGCCTCGATGGCGCCGGTGTCGGTGACCTGTTTCAGCCCTTTGTCGGCAATGACCGCGTCGGCTTCTTTTCCCGTTTGCCACATTTCCTCGAAAACGGTTTTGGCTATTTTGCCGGAGATGGTGTTGTCGGCGATCCGTTGCAGCATTCCCGCCAGCATCTCCGGACGCACCGGACACTTGTCGATGCCGATCCCCTCGGCGTTCAGGCTGCGGATGACCTCTCCCATAATCCAGTTGGAGCAGGCTTTGGAACCGCCGCCGGCAGCGGCGCAGGCTTCAAAATAGTCGGCAAGCGCCCGCTCGGCGGCGAGCACCTCGGCGTCGTAGCGCGGCAGTCCGTACTGGCCGATGAAACGGGCGATTTTCGCCTCCGGCAATTCCGGCAGATTGCACCGAACCTCCTCCACCCAGTCGCGGGAGATGACCAGCGGCACCAGGTCGGGATCGGGGAAATAGCGGTAATCGTGCGCTTCCTCCTTGCCGCGCATGGAGCGGGTGACGCCCGAGTTCGGATCGAACAGGCGCGTCTCCTGCACCACCCGGCCGCCCTCCTCGATCACCTCGATTTGCCGCTCGACCTCGTACTCGATCGCCTGCTTGACGAAGCGGAAGGAGTTGATGTTCTTCAGTTCGGCGCGGGTGCCGAATTCCTTCTGTCCCCAGGGGCGGACCGAGACGTTGGCGTCGCAGCGGAAGGAGCCTTCCTCCAGGTTGCCGTCGCAAACGCCGAGATAGACGACGATCTGGTGCAGCTGTTTCAAATAGGCGACCGCCTCGTCGGCGGAGCGCATGTCCGGCTCGGAGACGACCTCCAGCAGCGGCGTGCAGGCGCGGTTGAGATCGACGCCGGAGAAACCGCCGGCTGCCGGCGTTTCCGGGTGCAGCAGTTTGCCGGCGTCCTCTTCCATGTGGATGCGGGTGATGCCGACCGTCTTGCGACCGCCCTCTTCCGTCTCGATTTCCAGATGACCGCCGGTGCAGATCGGCTCCTCGAATTGCGAGATCTGATAGCCCTTCGGCAGATCGGGATAAAAGTAATTCTTGCGGGCGAAGATCGATCGTTCGGCGATGCCGCAATGGGTCGCCAGGCCGGCCTTGATCGCCATCTCGACCACCGTTTTGTTCAGCACCGGCAGCGCCCCGGGCAGCGCGAGGCAGACGGGGCAGGTCTGCGAATTGGGCGCGGCGCCAAAGCGGGTCGAACAGCCGCAGAAAATCTTGCTGGCGGTGGTCAACTGAACGTGGACTTCCAGACCGATGACGGTTTCGTATTTGGAGGACATCATATTATTCCCACATGGTAGGGGCGCCTCTTGTGGCCGCCCAGGGCAGGCGCAAGACCTGCCCCTGCATATTAATTCGGCGCTATGCGCTTGTGCCACTCCGTCGCCTGCTCGAAGGCATGGCCGGCGCGCAGGATCGTCTCCTCGCCAAAGGGCCGGCCGATGAGTTGCAGGCCGATGGGCAGATCGTCGGCGGTGAAGCCGCAGGGGAGCGAGAGGCCGCAGGTGCCGGCGAGATTGGCCGGGATGGTGAAGATATCGGAAAGATACATCTGCAGCGGATCGGCGGTTTTTTCGCCGAGGCGGAAAGCCGGCGTCGGCGCCACCGGCGTCAGCAGCAGATCGACCTTGCCGAAGGCGTCGAGAAAATCCTGGCGGATCAGGGTGCGCACCTTCTGCGCCTTGAGATAGTAGGCATCGTAATAGCCGGAGGAGAGGGCGTAGGTGCCGAGCATGATGCGCCGCTTGACTTCGTCGCCGAAGCCGGACGCGCGGCTGCGCATGTACATGTCAAGCAGACCCTTGCCTTCCTCCACGCGCCGGCCGTAGCGTACGCCGTCGTAGCGGGCGAGGTTGCTGCTCGCCTCGGCGGTGGCGATGAGGTAATAGCAGGCAACGGCATATTCGGTATGCGGCAGGCTGACTTCGACGATCTCGGCGCCCAACTGGCGGTACGCGGCGATCGCCGCCTCGACGGCCGCCTTGACCTGCGGATCGAGGCCGGCGATGAAATATTCTTCGGGCAGGCCGATGCGCAATCCCTTGACCCCCTGCGCCAGGGCGGCGCGATAGTCGGGAACGGGGATATCGACGGAGGTGCTGTCGGCCGGATCGTAGCCGGCCACCGCCTGCAGCAGAAGGGCGCAATCCTCGATATCGCGGCTGAGGGGGCCGACCTGGTCGAGGGAGGAGGCGTAGGCGATCACGCCATAGCGCGACACCCGGCCGTAGGTCGGCTTGAGTCCGACAACGCCGCAGTGGGCGGCCGGTTGGCGGATCGAGCCGCCGGTATCGGTGCCCAATGTGCCGGCCGCCTGCCGGGCGGCCACGCAGGCCGCGCTGCCGCCGGAGGAGCCGCCGGGGACGCGCGCCAGATCCCATGGATTGCGCACCGGCCCGAAGATGCTGTTCTCGTTGGAGCTCCCCATGGCGAATTCGTCCATATTGAGCTTACCGAGAAGAACGGCGCCGCACGCCTTCAGCCGGGCGACGGCGGTGCCATCGTAGGGCGGAATGTAGTTCTCCAGGATCTTCGAGGCGCAGGTGGTGCGCACGCCCTCGGTGACGAAGATGTCCTTGAGCGCCAGCGGAATCCCCGTCAGCACGTCCCCTTCTCCCGCCGCCAGCCGGGCGTCGGCTGCCTTTGCCTGGCGCAGCGCCTCATCCCCGACGACGGTGATAAAGGCGTTGATGCGCTCATCGGAGGCGGCGATGCGGTCGAGATATGCCTGGGTGACTTCGACGGCGGACACTGTTCGCCCGCGCAGAAGTTCGTGCAATGCGTGAATCGGTAAATTGATCAGTTCCATAGTAAATCCTTGCGCTCTTTTCTCTGTCGCCAGCTTCGGTGTTTATTCAATCACCTTCGGCACGCGAAAGCATCCGTCGGTGGCGGCCGGGGCGTTGCCAAGCGCTTTTTCCGTGCCCAAGGAGGGGCGCACTTCATCGGCGCGGAAGGCGTTTTCCATCGGCACCGCGTGGGCGGTGGGCAGTATGCCGTCGGTATTGAGATTATTGAGCTGTTCGACATAGCCGAGAACGGCATCCATCTGCCCGGTAAGGCGGTCAAGCTCTGTCTCCGCCAAGCTCAGGCGGGCCAGGTGGGCGACCTTCTCGACCTCTTCCCTGCTGATCTTCATTGTTGCTCTCCCTTTGCGGAATCCTGCGGAAGCGGCAAAATAACACGGACGCGGCGTCAGCTCAAGCTTCCCGCCGCCTTGCCGCCACGGAAAAAGAAAACGGCCCTTGCGGAATGCACCGCAGGACCGTTGTCTTCTTGGCCCCGCCCGGTTCAGGATGGGGGGGCGGCGGGATCAGAGAACGACCGTCTCCTGGTGTTCGCCGAAGACATCGCGCAAGGTGTTGCAGATTTCTCCCAACGAGGCATAGGCCTTGACCGCATCGAGGATGCAGGGCATCAGATTATCGCTGCCCTGCGCCGCTTGTTTGAGCGCCGCCAGCTTTGCCTGCACCGCCGTTTGGTCGCGACCGGCCTTGACCGCGGCCAGCCCCTGCTTCTGGGCGATTTCGACCTCGGGCTTGATGCGGAGCAGATCCTTCGGCGGTGCTTCCTTGACCGTGAACTGGTTGACGCCCACGATGATCAGGTCCTTCGATTCGATCGATTTCTGGTAGGCGTAGGCGCTGTCCTGAATTTCCTTTTGCTGGAAACCGCGGCTGATCGCCTCGGCGGCGCCGCCGAGCTCGTCGATTTTGTCGATGTACTCCCAGGCTTTGGCCTCGATCTGGTCGGTCAGGCTCTCCACCATGTACGATCCGGCGAGGGGATCGATGGAGTCGGCGACCCCCGATTCATAGGCGATGACCTGCTGCGTGCGCAGGGCGATGCGCACCGAATCCTCGGTCGGCAGGGCCAGCGCCTCGTCGCGGCTGTTGGTGTGCAGCGACTGGGTGCCGCCGAGAACGGCGGCGAGGGCCTGGATGGTGACGCGCATGATGTTGTTGTCCGGCTGCTGGGCGGTGAGAGTGCAGCCGGCGGTCTGCGTATGGAAGCGCAGCATCTGCGCGCGCGGGTCTTGGGCGCCGAAGCGCTCCTTCATCACCTTGGCCCAGATGCGGCGGGCGGCGCGGAATTTGGCCACCTCCTCCAGCAGATTGTTATGGGCGTTGAAGAAGAAGGCCAGCCGCGGCGCAAACTCATCGACCTTCAGACCCGCCTTGATCGCCGCTTCGACGTAGGCGATGCCATCGGCGAGGGTGAAGGCGACTTCCTGCACCGCACTGGAGCCGGCCTCGCGGATATGATAGCCGGAGATGGAGATGGTGTTCCACTGCGGCACGTGATCCTTACAGTAAGCAAAGATGTCGGTGATGATGCGCATCGACTCCTGCGGCGGATAGATGTAGGTGCCGCGCGCCATGTATTCCTTCAGGATATCGTTCTGGATGGTGCCCATCACCTTGTCGGAGGCAATGCCGTTCTTCTCGGCGACGGCGATGTACATGCACAGCAGAACCGCCGCCGAGGCGTTGATCGTCATCGACGTCGAAACCTTGTCGAGGGGGATCTGATCGAAGAGGATCTCCATGTCGGCGAGGGTGTCGATGGCAACGCCGACCTTGCCGACCTCGCCATCGGCCATGGCGCTGTCCGAATCGTAGCCCATCTGCGTCGGCAGGTCGAAAGCAACCGAAAGACCGGTCTGGCCGGCGCCGAGGAGATAGCGGTAGCGCTCGTTCGATTCTTTGGCCGTGCCGAAGCCGGCGTACTGGCGCATCGTCCAGAACTGGCCGCGGTACATCGTCGGCTGCACGCCGCGGGTATAGGGATACTCGCCGGGAAAGCCGAGCTTCTCGCAATATTGCGCATCCTCGCCGTCCGGGACGAAGACCCGCTCCAGCTCAATGCCGGATGTGGTGTGAAATTCCTTTTTTCGCTCGGCGCGCTTGTCGATCACCTTTTTCAGGGTCGACTGCGCCCATCGCCTTTTTTCCTCCTGAATCTTCATGACGCGCTCCTTTGTAATTTTTAAATCGGGCAGGAACCCCGATCCTGATCCGAATGTGTCGATTCAGCGCGTAACGACCGCCAGAACCTGGACTTCCCCGCCGTCGAGGGAGAGCAGGCGGTGTTTGAGGGAAGAATCGAAATAGATGGCGTCGCCCTCCTCCAGCAGGATCCGTTCGTCCTCCAGCAGGACCTCGGCCCGACCGCTCAGAATCAGGAGAAATTCCTCCCCCTCATGGTTGTAGAGGGTTTCCTCGGCCGCCCGCTCGGAAACGGTCAGCAGGAAAGGTTCCATTTTCTTGTTGCGCTTGCGGAAGGAGAGGGCTTCGTAGGTATAGCCGTGGCCGGTGCCGGACTGGGAAATCACCCGACTGATCACCCGCCGCTCCACCCGGCGAACGATCTCGTAGCGCCGCTCGATCTCTTCCTCGTCGAAGAAGTGGCCCATCCGCACATCGAAAAAGCGGGCGAGTTTCGACAGGGTGGCGATGGGCGGCGAAACGTTGTTGTTTTCGATCTGCGAGATGAGCGCGGGCGAAAAACCGGTTTCGCGGGCAACGTCCTGTAAAGTGAGCTTACGCGCCTTGCGCAGTTTTTTCATTTTGCTGCCGATATTGAAGTCCATACCTCGATCACGCTCGAAAATGGTTGGCGAAGATTGAAATTTAGTTGAATAAACCCCTGAATGTCAATCAATGCATTTAGTAAGAGTAAAAAAGTTCATCCGAAGTTAAAAAACTGAGGTTTGCAATGCGCCCCGCCCAGGTGGTGAGAAAAAAAATTTCATTTATAGATTTTTTTACCCCCTGCTTTGCAGTTTATTTTCAACTTTTGTCTCTTCTTCCGTTTTTACCTAAGTGCCCGTCAGTGAAGGATAAAAATCTTCTTTTCGGCGCCGCTGCCGCACAAATGAATTTGATTTAAACAAATGGTCTATCCAGTAGAACAAAAAACCCCATAACATGCTGTTCTAAAAAGATTTTCTCTTTTTTTGCCATTGCAAACCACGGCTTATGGCTATATGGTCAAACATATCTAGTTTGAAAAAACAAAAGGAGAACGGTCGTGAAATGTCCCGTCTGTAAAAATCACAAACACGCCAACATCGACCTGCATGTGGACGACTTTGCCGAAAAAATCCTGGAATGCCGGATTTGCGGCAGCATCTGGGCGGTGAAGCACGGCGCCACCGAGATTGTTCGCGACACCCAGGAAAAATCGTTTCTTGAGGCGCTCACCGAATGCGTCGAAGGCGACGATTATTACCTCGTTGCCTGATCCCCGGTCCCGCCGCGGCAGTCAGCGTATCCGGCGGCAACAACCATTGTTAATAATGACAAACCCCGTCTTGCAGGCGGGGTTCGTTGGAAGGCCGCAGAAATGTCTGCGGCCTTTTTTTTCGTCAGGAAACGATCAGAGAATCGCCTTCAGGTATTCGGTGGTGCACTCGCGTTTCTCACGCTCCACCTGCGCCACGTCGACCTCGACGAATTTCTCGTCCGGGGTGATCTTGAACAACGGCTGACCTTTCTGGATGATGGTGCCGTTGCCCCCTTCGATGAGGATCTTTTCGATGGTCCCGGAGAAAGGCGCCCGGACCGTATTGAACATCTTCATGACTTCGATGATATACAGCGGCTGGTCCTTTTCGAAGTGCATCCCTTCGTTCACGAAGGCGGGCAAGCCGGGAGCTTCCTGCGCATAGTACATGCCGCCGCAAAGCGCGACGATTTCGTCGGCCTTGGTCGCCGGCGGCGGCACAAGGATTTTCTTCATGCGCCCCTGCAGGTCGGGGTCGCCGAGGAAATTGGGAATCGTGATCTCCAGATCGTCTTCGACCCGGAAATCCCAGTAGCGGGTTCGTTCCGCAATGAGAAAGACCATGCCGAGAAGTTCCAGCCCCGCTTCGAATCCGAAGTGGGCCGAGCGAATCTGCTCCCACGTTTTGGCGTCGAAACCAGCCTGCGGTTTCTCCTGCTGCAGCATTTCGTTGAGTTGGAAGTAATCGTCCCTGCTCAGTCCGAATTGCTCCCGCAGCGGACCATAGAAGCGCAGCGCCTTTTGCAGCAGTTCGTTGTCGTGATCCCAGATCACGTCGGCGGCCGGGGCGTCGGCGCGGTGCGACATGTTCAGGTAGTGGTAGGTTTCGTCGAGAATCACCAGCGGATTGCGCAGCCAGACCACCTTGCCGTCGACGAGCCGGAAGTTCCTACGGTTGATGCTCAGCCAGCCGGAGAGCATGTGCGGATCTTCGAGCAGGCGCTCGATGGGACGGGTCACCAGGGTCCCCTTGCGATCGAGCAGGGCGGACATTTTCTTGCCGACCTCGGGCTCTTCGGGAAACTGCTCGGCCATGCGCTTGGCATATTGCTTCTTCATTTGCAGAAAAGCGAAAACCGCATCGATTTTATTGGCTTCTTCCTTCAACAGCCCGACCAGGGTGAGGTAGGGGACGACAAAACGGGTGGTCGGCTTGGCCATGACGTTCTGGCCGAGAAACCAGTTGACCAGACCATAATGGAACTCCAGGTTGGTGCCCAGATCGGTGCCGCGCAAAGTGGTGTTGCGCAGCACTTTGCTCATCTGTTCATAGCTGTCGAGGCGGTCTTCGCCCTTGGTCAGCAGCAGGGCGATATTCGAATCGTAGGCCCCGGCCACCTTGTAGCGCATGAACATGCCGGTGTCCGGATTGACCAGGCTGATCCCCTGGTCGTCGCGAATTTCACCCTCGATCGGTTTCGACCAGTGGCGGATCATGCCGCCGGCATGGGGCGACAGGGAGGCGTCGGTTGCGTTCAGCCGCGCCTCGACGGCGGCGTTGAAGCGCTGGATGCGTTCGGGCCGCGGCAGGCGCTCTTTGTGCCGCGCCAGCAAGGCCATCGCCTCCACCAGCGATTCGACGACGAAGCTGTCCGTCGGATCGTCGGGATTGGTGAATTTCAGGCTGTAACAAAGTTCCGTCACCCGGTGTTCCACCTGGATGCGGGTATTGACCTCCATGAAATAATGGCGGTCGCGGTCAACGATGCATTCGAAGGTCGAAGCCGAATCGAGGCCGACCGCCAGGGCGAAGCGCTCGGCTTCCTCCTCCATGCGCTTGAGCACCCGCAGATCGCTCTCCAGGGCCTCGACCTCCTGCACTTTTCCGGCTGCCCGGGCTTGCTCGATGGCGGCGACCAGCCCTTCCTGGGTCACCGAGACCTCGAGCAGTTTTTGCTCGTGCATCTGCAGCGAGCAGTCGCGGCCGCCCAGGGCGATGGACCACGTGCTGTTGCCGAGCAGCTGAATTTCGTTGTGCCGGGTTTGCTCGATATTCAATTCGATAAGGATGTTCTTGTTGTCGCCGACGCCGTTCGCCTTGACCTCGTTGAGGATTTCGCGCACCAGGGCGGGCGCCTCGGCGGCGGCGCTTTCAATCATCTTGTCCGTCGGATTCTTCGCCATCAGCAACGAGGCGCCGAGTATGCGCTGCCCCTTGCCGCCGCCGCCGCCAATCGCTTTCAGGCGAAAGCGGCTGCGCGGATGGTTTCTGAACAGCGCCGTCACCTCGGTCTGAACCTGGGCGCACAGCTCCTCGATGGAGAACAGGTCGATCCCTTTCTCGTAGGAGCGGTGCAGGATATGATCGGCCAGATCCGTCAATTCCACCTTGGGATCGTTGAGGAACTTCGCGTCGCAGGAGATGCCTTCCGCCTCCGCCAGGGCGAGCAGTTTCTGCCGGGTCGGGTTTTTCTTCAACAGGGTGCGGGCGGTGACGTTATCCACCCCCGGCGTAACGCTGACATTGACGGTCAGCGCCGTCCGCTTGGCTTCATCCTTCTTGCCGGCGCGCGCCTGCGTCGTCGAACAGGGACCAATAAATTTCAAACCGGCTTTTTCGATGGCGGCGACGAATTCCTCGTCCTCGGCCATGAAGCCGTAGCCCGCGAAGATGGCATTATAGCCGTTGTCCCTGGCGGTCTGAATGATCTGCCCGATGCGCTCCACCCGCTCTTCCTTGCTCGCGCCGGAATAATCGGGGACCCGATGCACGCGGCTGTTGTCGGTAAGCTGGCGCAGTTCGGGGGCGAGGGCGTTCGGATAAATAATGGAATCCTTTTCCGACAGCAGGATGCCGAAATGGGTAATTCCCATCTCGGTATAAACGTCCATGGCCTCCTTGCGAATCGGGCCGCGGCAGACGATCAGCGGCTTCAGATCCTCGCAGGAAAAGGAACGCACCCAGGGCGAGGAGGAGCGGCCCAGGCGCCGGTCGCGGTGGATGAGCGGATTGAATTTATAGAGGTCGTTGCCATCGCCTGAAGCGGCGGGGATAACGCTTGGTCCCTTGGCGGTGTCGCGGACAACGGAGCGATCCATCGCCACCGGGGCCGCCTCCTTTTTGCCGTCTCTCAAGCTGATTGTCTGTGCCATTATCATCGTCTCCAATCTGGTGGATAATTTCGTTCCCGATTAATGGAATTCGCGCTGCACCGCCTGCATCGGCGACGCTTTGTAGTGGCGGAGGAAAAAACTCAGGTTCTCGCCAAGCACCTTGCGCAAATCCGTGGGCATCACAAGAGAAGAGATGGAGCCCAGACTCAAACCCTCCTTCGGATTCATCAGCTCTTTTTCGTAGCGCAGATTAAGTTCGGCCTCCTCGCTCTTCAGCCAGTCGGCGGCTTCTTTTTCAGCGCCGTGCTTGGCCTCGTCCCCGGACAGACCGGCGGCAACGCCCTCTTGCACGGCTTTCTTGATGCGCTCGGGAATGGCGTTGCGCAGCTTGCGCAGTTCGTCTTTGTAGACGAACTCTTTGCCGGCCGGTCCCATGACCGCGAGACGGGTGGTCGGCAGGGCGAGAACAAGATCGGCGCCGGTGGGGTAATTGTTGTAGGAAGCGTAGGCGCCGCCGAAGGCATTGCGCAGGATGAGCAGAATGCGCGGGGTGCGTACATCGATGATGGAGTCGAGCATCGAGCGGCCGGCCTGCACGATGCCGCGCGCTTCCTGCTCGCGGCCGGGGAGGAAGCCGGTGGTGTCTTCCATGAAAATAAGCGGGATATTGTAGATATTGCAGAAGCGCACGAAGCGGGCGATCTTCAACGCCGAGTCGCAGTCGATCTGCCCGGAGGCGACCGCGCTGTTGTTGGCGACGAAGCCGACCACGTGGCCGCCGAGCCGGCCGAAGGCGGTGATCACCTCGCGGGAGCGGTCTCCCTGCAGCTCAAAGTAGTCGCCGTGATCGCATATCTGCTGGATGATGATGGAGACGTCGAAGGGCGTATTGAAGCCGGTCGGCGAATTGAACGCTTTTTTCAGCAGGGTGTTGATCTCCCAGGTTTTGCGGTCGAGGGGATCGCTCGTTTCCTGAAAGGGCGCCATGATGCCGTTGTTGTCCGGCAGGTAGCCGAGCAGCCGCGCGGCGATGCTCAATGCGGCGACTTCGTCCGCTACCGTCAGATCGACAACCCCGGATTGGCTGTGCACCTTCGGTCCGCCCAGTTCTTCCGGCGTGATATCCTCGCCGAGAACCGATTTGACGACGCCCGGTCCGGTGAGGCCGAAAAAGGTGTCCTTCGGCTGGATGAGAAAGCTCCCCTGACGCGGCAGATAGCTGCCGCCGCCGGCGTTGAAGCCGAACATGCACATGATGCTCGGCACGATGCCGCTGATTTTTCGCAAAGCGGTAAAAGCTTCCGCATAGCCGTCAAGACCGCCGACCCCGGCCGGGACGAAGGCGCCGGCGCTGTCGTTCATGCCGATCAGGGGGATGCCTTTTTCGCCGGCCATATAAAATAGGCGAGCCAGCTTGTTGCCGTTGGTGGCGTCGATGGAGCCGGCGCGCACGGTGAAATCGTGGCCGTACAGCGCAACGTCGCGGCCGCCGATATTGACGATGGCCGTCACCAGCGAAGCGCCATCCAAGTCTTTGCCCCAGTTCTGATAAAGAACGTTTGGCTCCTTGTCGGTCAGGACGCGAATCCGTTCCCAGACCGTCATTCGCTTTTTGAAATGCTGTTTTTCGATCTGCTCGATGCGCACCGATTTGACCGGCCGCAGAACGAGATCGTGCCCCTCTTTCATCACCTCTTCGTAGGGACCGGTCTTGCCGGGGATCTCGCCGGGGATGGTGAAATCGACTGTTTCCGGTGGATCGAACGGGTTCAGCAGTGTAGGTTTGACCGCTTTTTTGGACATCTCGCCATCCTTCTGGTAATTGGAATAGTTGCCAGTGCGTCGTGATCTAAAAATTTAGGGGAGTGACCATCGCGAGCGCAGAAACAAGGGTGTTTACGTCTTATCCGTAAGCGCAGAACGACTTTTCAGCAACGGTAGAAGCGGAAGAAACCGTTCTTCGGGCAATTTCGCGGAGTTGAAGCCTGATTGTGCGGGAAAGGTCTCGGCTGGCGAGAAACCTGGCCCTTTTGCTGAGCGGATTTTTTAATAACGTAGTTTTATTCGCGCCGATTATCCCAAAGGAGCGACGAAAGTCAATAAAAACTTTTATCGTTGATAAAAACATTTACTCATATTAAAGCCGCATCTGGCTGTTTTCGCAGCAAAATTGCCCCGCTCCGGCGGCCGGCCGATGCAACGCTCGTCCATCCGCCGCCGCAGCTTCCGGGACCGGCGGCCATATTGACTTTTTCCTTGCCATCCCATAATTTAATTGCTTGCCGATATACCGCAGCACCGCCCGATGGAGATGAGATTTGCCAAAAGAACATATTCGATTGCCCTTGGGCCTGCGCTTATGGCCGAAGGAAGTGCGCGCCGGCGGCCGTCGCCTGAAAGAAGGGTATCTGTTTTCCCTGCTGGAAAATTCCACCGATTCCTACCGTTTCAATGCCCTGCTGGACGCCTCCAAGGTCCGCGATTGTTTCCATGCCCTTTCGCTGTGCCTGCCGGAGGAGGCGTTTTTGATTCTGGAGTTTTACCAGGACCAGGGCAGGAGAAAAGCAGACGAGGAGATGGTCTCCTCTATTTTTTATTCCCCCTACATGCCGACCGGAGAAATCCTCGAATTTCTCGAACCCTTTCTGCCGCGCCTGGTGCATGACGGCTTTGTCGGCTTCGGTCTTGCCAACAACCGGGCCGGCATGGAATTTTTCTACTCGGAAGAAAAAATCCTCACCTGCTTCTCCGGCGAACATCTGCGCATCACCGATCTGCTGGCCCGGCACGGCCTTCCGTATCGGCCGCACATGTCCTTCCCGACCGATCTGGGGCACGATCATCTCTCTCTCCTTTGTCACTCGCGCTATCGCCTGCCAGCGCCCTTTGCCGAAATGGCGGAGGCCGATCTCGATTATCAACGCTTCTGCCACCAGATCATCGAAGAGTTGGAGATGTATCCGGTGGAAGAGACCCTCGCCTTTTTTCTCTCCAAAAAGGAGCAGGATCATATCGAGGCGCGTCTGCTGGCGGACGAAGGGTTTGCCGAGTTCGCCGAGGAGGATTTCGGCAGTCTGCTCCTCGACTGGAACGATTTCGTCAGCGAGTGCGAAGAGGGGTTCGAAGGGGATCTGTGGGAGTATCGGCAATGTCTCAGGTTGCGGGATATGTTCCAATATGTGCTCGACGGAATTCCGGCCGCCCTCGCCCAGAAGCTGCAGGAAATCATCGCCCCTGCCGACAGCCGCCTGCAGAAAGTGCTGGTCGACCGCCGCAAACGTCTCGATCCCCCCGGATACGCCTGCGGCGGCAAGGAGCGGTTCTGGTATTTGGGCATCGTCGGCAACCAGGGGGTCTGCCTGCGCCGGGATTTGATCCGGCAGGGATGGTTCAAGCCGTGAAACTTCAGCTATCCGTCATCGGCTGGCCGCTGTCGGCTGTTTTTTTATGATCGCCCTGATCGCCGCCGTCCCCCAGGAAACCGAGCTGCTGCGCCGTTTTCTTTCCCCCTGCGAGGTGCTTAACTGCGGTCGCCGGGATATTTTTCGCGGCAGCCTTTTTGGCCAGCAGGGTCTTTTGCTGCACAGCGGTGTCGGCAAAGCGAATGCGGCGGCGGCGGCGACTTCCCTGATTGACTTTGGCCGCCCGTCCCTGGTCGTTTCCATCGGCTGCGGCGGCGCCTACATGGGAAGCGGCCTGAACGTCGGGGATCTGGCGGTGGCCAGCGAAGAGGTCTACGGCGATGAGGGGGTGCGGGCGCCCGACGGTTTTCTCGATATGCACTCCCTTGGGCTGCCCCTGGTGCAGCGCAGCGGGATCAACTTCTACAACCGATTTCCCGTCAACGCGCAGTTTCTGGCGAAAGCCCGGCCAATTCTCGAATCGTTTGCCGCCGCCGCCGGCCGGCAGCTGGCTTTCGGCCCCTTCGTCACTGTTTCCACCGGCGCCGGCACCGATGCCGCCGCGCGGGAACTGGTCGACCGCACCGGCGGCATCTGCGAGAACATGGAGGGGGCGGCCATCGCCCAGATTTGCGCCATGCACAGCCTGCCGTTTCTCGCCATTCGCGGCATTTCCAACCACACCGGCCATCGCGACCTCAGCCAATGGAATATCAAAAAAGGAGCGGAGGTGGCGCAACTGGCCGTCCGCGCTCTGCTTTCCGACTGGCACGAGAGAAAGGATTCGGCGTGAGCAGAGTTCTGAACCTCGGCTATTCCCCCTGCCCGAACGACACCTTTATTTTTTACGCCCTGGTGCACGGTCGCATTCCCCTGCCCGGCGTCGCCTTTCGGGAACGGCTGGAGGATGTTGAAACGCTGAATGCCCTCGCCCTCGATGGCGCCCTTGAAATAACCAAGGCTTCCTGCCATGCCCTGGGCCATTTGCGCCGCGATTATGCGCTTCTGCGTAGCGGCGGCGCGCTCGGGCGTGGCTGCGGGCCCCTGGTCGTCGCCAGGGATGCACGCAGCATGGCCGACCTGCGCGGCCGGCGCATCGCTATTCCCGGGCGGCTGACCACCGCCAGCCTGCTCCTGCAGTTGCATGGGGAAGGGTTCGATGACGTGCTGGTTTTGCCGTTTCACCAGATCATGCCGGCGGTGGTCGCCGGCGAGGCCGAGGCGGGCGTCATCATCCATGAGTCGCGCTTCACCTATGGTGACCACGGGCTGGCGAAAGTTCTCGATCTCGGCGCCTGGTGGGAGGAAGAGACGGGGCTGCCGATCCCGCTCGGTGGCATTCTCGCCCGGCGCGATCTCGGCGGGGAGTTGATCGCCGCCGTGGATGCCGCCGTGCGGCGGAGTTTGGAATATGCCTTCGCCCATCGGCAAGAACCGCACGATTACATCCGCGCCCATTCCCAGGAAATGGATCCGCAGGTGATCGCTCAGCATATCGCTTTGTACGTCAACGATTTTTCCCTCGACATGGGGGAGGCCGGGGCGCGGGCGCTGACCGAACTTCTGACCCGGGCCGAGAAGCGCCATCTGATCCCCGCCTGCGATTTACCCCTGTTTGTGTCCTGATTTCCACCGCTGCGCCGCCTGGACTTGGAAAAGATGATCTATTTCGAGATATTGACTATGGCGGCCGACGCATGAATGGCCACTTCCGCGACGACCTGGCCATCGTTCTCGTCGAGCCGCGGATTCCCGGCAATATCGGCATGGTCTGCCGGGCCATGGCCAATTTTGGAGTTGGCGACCTGCGTCTGGTCAATCCCTGCCAACATCTGCATCCGGAGGCGGCCAAATTCGCCGTCTTCGCCAAAGATCTGCTCGGCGGAGCGCGCGTGTTCGGCACCCTTGCGGAGGCTTTGGCCGACCTGCGGACCGCAGTCGCCTTTACCCGCCGGTCGGGGCGCTTGCGTGGAGACCCCAGGCCGGTCGCCGCAATACCGGGACTTTTGCAAAACCTCCCCGCTGACGGCACGCTCGGCTTGGTTTTCGGCCGCGAAGACGCCGGACTGACCAGCGAAGAGGTGGCTCTTTGCCCGCATACGGCCTTTATCCCTTCGCGTCCGGATACCGGCTCCCTTAATCTCGCCCAGGCGGTAGTTGTGGCGCTCTACGAATTTTCGCGAACCGCCGACGCCGCCCCCTGCTCCGCAGAAATCGCGGCCCCGAGCCAGGGGGAAATGGAGGATCTTTTTCGCCGGATGGAGACGGTGCTGGCGCGCATCGCCTTTCTTAATCCGGCCAGCCCGGAAGGGGGCATGGGGCACCTGCGGCGAATTTTCCGCCGCGCGGCGCCGAGTCGGGAGGAACTTGGTCTGCTGCGCGGCATGTGGGACCAGATCGCCTGGAGCGCCCGCGACTGGCGCGGACGCAAGCGGGGGGAAGGATGATCGGCCAAGGCGGCCGGGCTGCGCCGGCATTGACCGCAAAACAAATTGACATCGCTTGCCCGCTATGCTATTCAATGCGGGTTTTTTCATCCGCATTCCATACAAGTGAACGCCATGGCTGAAGACCGACCCCGGCTTATACGCACCCTCGGTTTTCTGTCGAGCATCGGAATTTCCATGGTGGCCGCCACCTTCATCGGCCTGGCCATGGGCTATTACCTTGACCGGTGGCTCGAAACCTCGCCTTGGTTGACGCTGATTTTCCTGCTCTTCGGCATCATCGCCGGGTTCCGGAATATTTTCATCCTGACCCAGCGGGAATTGAAACGGCAGGAGGATGAAAATCGCAAGGACGACAGCGCGTAAGATGGCCGGCCGGGACGAAAGACTGCCGGCGGAAATCGCTCGGCGCAACTGGTGGATATTGGGCGGCATGTTGCTGCTGAGCCTGGGCTGGCGCTCCCTCCCCGTCACCCTCGGGGTTCTCGGCGGCGGACTGGTGGCGATCGCCGGATATTATTGGCTGCATCGCTCCCTGAAGCAGACGCTGGAGCAGCCCGCGCCCGGCGCGGCGAAGCGCTTCAAACTCTCGTATATCTTCCGTCTCGGCGCACTGGCTGCAAGCCTTTTCATACTGATCGCACTGGTGCGGGTGCATCCCTTGGCCCTGGTCGTCGGATTATCGGTGGTCATGCTCAATATGCTCCTGACCATTTTTAAAAGAATTGCCTGATCGAGGAGACAGCGCGAATGACACATCCTTTTTTATTTTTCCAATGGTTGGCGGATACTATTCACGTCGATGTCCCTTATCATGTGACCTACACCTGGCTGGTCATGCTGATTCTCATCCTGCTGGCGTTCTTCGCCTCCCGTGGGTTGAAGCAAGTGCCGGGCGGTCTGCAGAACTTCATGGAAGTGGTCATCGCCTGGCTGGAGAATATGGTCGATGAGACGATGGGCCACCGCGGACGCGCCTATTTTCCGCTGATCGCAACGTTTGCCCTGTTCATCCTCGTGTCCAACCTGATCGCTCTCATTCCCGGCTTCTATCCGCCGACGGCGAACCTGAACACCAACGCCGCCCTGGCCCTGACCGTCTTCGCCATGACGCACATCGTCGGCGTCAAGGAGCACGGCGTCGCCTATCTGAAACACTTCATGGGACCGATTCTGATTCTCGCCCCGCTGATGTTTATTATCGAGCTGATCAGCCACCTGGCCCGGCCACTTTCGTTGTCCCTGCGTCTTTTTGGCAACATGTACGGGCACGAAATCGTCCTGATGATCTTCCTCGCCCTGGTGCCGTTTCTGTTGCCGGTGCCGATGATGCTGATGGGCGTGCTGGTCGCTTTCATTCAGACTTTCGTCTTCACCCTGCTGGCGATGATCTACATCGGCGGCGCGTTGGAAGAAGCGCACTGATTTTCCGCCCGTGCGGAATGCATTCGTCCTATATCGTATAGGAACATTCAAACCCAAACTGTTGGCAAAGGAGTAGGAAAATGGAATTTTTCGCTTGGTGTATGATGGCGGCCGGTATCGGCATGGGCATTGGTTCTTTCGGAACCGGCATCGGTCAGGGCCTGGCCATTCAGAGTGCAGTTGAAGGCGTCGCCCGCAATCCCGGCGCCAGCGGCAAGATTCTGACCACTATGATGATCGGTCTGGCCATGATCGAATCCCTCGCCATCTATGTTTTCGTTGTCTGCATGATCATCCTTTTCGCCAATCCGTTCACCGCCCAGGTGATGGAATTGGCCGGTCAGGCCGTCGCCCGCTGATCGCCTGCCACACGCAGCCAAAAAGCCGGAAGTTCTCATGCGAGATCTTCCGGCTTTTTTGTGCCTGCCCTTTTAAAATTCCCTCCAATTATCTTAATTTGGAGGAGGCTTCTCCTCTTTCCGCGCTCGCCATTTCACGTTGACAGCAGAGTTGCGATTGTGCTAATCAAGCCCTGAATAAAATTTGTATACAGTATACTTTGGTCGATCTTAATCCATGTAACGCCCCGAGTGCCGGCTCCTCCCGGAAGATTTTCCCGAATTCCCCAGGTGGAGCAAATCTTTTTAGGAGAAGTTCCATGACCATGCTGCCACGCCCGCTTTGTTCCATCTCTCTCATTTTATCCCTTTTTCTGTTTCTGGCTTCGCCCGCCCTTGCCGAAAACGGGCTGGCCATTGCTCCGCAAGCCTGTCTGGAATGCCACGAAGATGTGGTGACGGCCTCCGACTTTGCGGCGTCCGTACACGGGCAGAACGCCTGCACCAGCTGCCACGTGGAGGTCACCGATCTCGAGCGGCACATGGAAGGCGAGTTGATGCCCGGCCCGGTCAAGTGCGCCCGCTGCCACAAGCCGGAGACCGCCCAGCATTACGCCAGCGTGCACATGCTGAACGATATCTCCTGCGCCGACTGCCATACCGATCTGCACAGCCATCAACCATGGCAGGGGAACAAGACCGTCGTCATCGAAAAGTGCACCGAGTGTCACGATTCCATGGCCAACTACAGCGATTCGATTCACGGTCAGGCCGTGCTCGCCGGAAACCAGGACTCGGCCGCTTGCAACGATTGCCACAATCTGCACGAAATCAAGCCGCTGGGCGATCCGTCGTCCTTCGAAAATCGTGAATTCCACACCAAGGTCTGCATGCAGTGCCATGCGGATCAGGAAATGATGCAGCGCAACGATGTGATGGCCGTGGCGGTCAGCACCTATATGGAAAGCTATCACGGCAAGAACTACCGGCTGGGCTACCCGGAACTGGTCGCCGGCTGCGCCGACTGCCATTCGGCGCACCAGGTTTTTCCCGCCGAGGACCCACAATCCACGGTGAACCCGGCCAACCTGGTTGCCACCTGCGCCACCTGTCACCCCGGCGCTACGCCGCTGTTTACCGAATACTATCCGCACGGCGAGCATTCCAACGCCGAAGAATATCCGATTCTCTTCTGGACCTTTGTGGCGATGACCGGGCTGCTCGCCGGCACCTTTGGCGTTTTCTGGATCCACACCCTGATGTGGATGTTCCGCGGCTTTGTTGAAAATCGCGAGAAAAAGGCGCTGCTCATCGCCGGTCACGTGCACCATGTGCCGAATGCGCACACGATCTATCGACGCTTCTATCCTCGTCACATTTTCCTCCACCTGTTGGTGATCATCAGCTTCCTCGGCCTTTCCCTGACCGGATTGCCGCTGAAATTTGCCGATCAGCAGTGGGCGCACGTTATGATGAACTGGTATGGCGGCGCGCCGAATGCGGCGCTGATTCACCGCATTTGCGCCGTTATCACTTTTGTTTATTTCGCCTCCGCCATTGGGATGAGCATCCACTTCCTGTTCATCCGCCGGGATGTGAAGGGCAACTGGCTGCAGCGTCTGTTCGGCCCCGATTCGCTCTGCCCCAACCTGCGCGACGTCCGGGACGTCACCGCCATGATTCGCTGGTTCCTCTTCCGCGGGCCGAAGCCCACCTTCGAGCGCTGGACCTACTGGGAGAAATTCGACTTCCTGGCCGTCTTCTGGGGTATGTTCGCCATCGGCGGCTCGGGATTGATGCTGTGGTTCCCCGAGTTTTTCGGTTCTTTCCTCCCCGGTTGGGCGTTTAACGTGGCGACCATTGTTCACTCCGACGAAGCCCTGCTCGCCACCGGCTTTATTTTCACCGTCCATTTTTTCAATACCCACGGACGCCCTGAGAAGTTCCCCATGGATTTCGTCATTTTCAATGGCGAGATAAGCAAGGAAGAATTCATCGAAGAGCGTGGCGACCAGTGGCAGCGCTACGAAGAGGCTGGCACCACCGAACAGTTCCGCAAAGCCGCGCCGAGCCGGGTCTATTACGACTTCTTCATCAAAGGCTTCGGTTTCCTCGCCCTGTTCACCGGTCTCGGACTGTTGCTGCTGATGGTCTACGCCTATCTGGCCGGCGGTCACCATCTGTAATGGTGGAAAATAAGTCTTGCTGAACCAGAGGGGATTGCCGATGTCGGCAATCCCCTCTTTGCTCTTGATCGCGGAAAGGAGTCTTGCATGCAGAAGGATCTCTGGCTCGGCATTCTGGCGATGGTCGTGTATGTTGTTGGCGGGATTGGCGCCTTCCTCGGTATTGGACTGATCGCTTTTTACCGCGGCCGGGATCTGCTGGGCCTGGGAGAAGGAGCTTCGCTCGGGTATCTCTTTCTGGCCGTCGGTCTGGCCTTGTCGATCCTCGGCGTTTTGCTCATGCGCATTTTCCGCAATCGTTGAACTGCTTCTTCACCTCGCTGTGCGCTCGCTGCGTTTCTTCCCACGCCTCCTTTGCGCAGAGATGCCCCCTGCTCCTTCGGCGCGATGGCCCAGAAAGAATTTCGCCTTTTTCTTCGAAAATCGCCGCATCGGCCCGTCGAAATCCCCCCCCCGCAGCGCAAACTGTTATAGCATCGTCCTTTTCGCTATTCTTACCAGGATTTAGATGTCGCATCTAAGTGCTGGCCTTTTCGTTTGTTTTTTCGTATAACATTGTTTGCCACAATGGTAATCATTCGCAGGAGGCATTTTTTTGTCTGCGGCCTGCGGCCGATAGCAGAACAATATCCGCCCGAAGAAATCTTTTCCCCCTTATCATTTCCAAGGGAAATGGTTGGTTTTTCGGGGTTGACATTTTTTCTCTCAGGCAGATAAATTAAACCAACGTTTTATTTCTCAAGGAGCTTGCCGGTGAAAAATCATGTCTGGCGTCCACTGTGGGTGGTCATCGCCCTCGTCGCGGTCATCTTGACGGCCCGGTTGTTCATTGTCCCCGAGGATTTCGGCGTGCATGACTCAGGCTACATGTATGGTTGGTACCGGCAGGGGAACCTCGCCGAGTGGAAGGCGCCGCCGGGCAAGTATCGCCACGACGGGGAGTGCGGCCAGTGCCACGACGAACGCGCCGGCGCCCTGGCATCCTCGCCGCATGCGCCGATCGTCTGCGAAAATTGTCACGGAGCAGCCGAGAGCCACCCGGAAAAACCGGGAAAGCTGACCATCGATCGCAGCCGCGCTCTTTGCCTGCGCTGCCACACCCCGTTGCCTTATCCGAGCAGCGATCGGAGTAAAATCGTCGGCATCGATGCGCTGGAGCACAATCCGGGCGAGGAATGTTCGATGTGCCACGATCCCCATCATCCCAACCTGGAGGAGATGTAGCTGATGAAAAGGCGGGATTTTCTCAGACATACGATGGTGGTGGTCGCCGGCGCCGCCCTGCCGGCGACCGCCATCGAGTGGCTCGATCCGCGGCAGGTGGCGGCGAGCCAGGCCGACCTGCGCTGGATCTTCCTGGTCGATACCTATAAATGTGTCGGCTGCGGGTTTTGCGTAAAGGCCTGCAAGAGTGAGAACGATATTCCTCTGGACGCCAATGTCACCCGCACCTGGGTCGAGCGGTATGTCCTGACCAAGGACGGCAAGGTGCATGCCGATTCGCCGAAGGGCGCCCTCGAAGGGTTCACCGACGAGCGCATCGACCTGGGACATCTGGGAAAGGAGGCCATCGCTGCGGAGCAGATTCAGCAGGCGTTTTTCGTCCCGAAATTATGCAACCAGTGCGAAAATCCGCCGTGTGTGCAGGTCTGCCCGGTGGGGGCGACCTATAAAGCCCCGGATGGCGTGGTGCTCGTCGACCGCAATTGGTGCATCGGCTGCGGCTACTGCATTATGGGTTGTCCATACGGGGTGCGGTTTTTCCACCCGGTGCACCATGTCGCCGACAAATGCAATTTCTGCTATCACCGGCTGCACCAGGAGAAGAAAACCGCCTGCGTCGGCGCCTGCCCCTACGGCGCGCGTCGGATTGGCAATCTCCGCGATGCGGACGACCCGGTCACCAAAACAATCATGACGCAGCGGGTGGGGGTTTTGAAAGACGAATTCGGTACCAAGCCGCAGGTCTACTATATCGGCCTCAACAAGGAGGTGCGTTAGCCATGGTGCACGGGGAATTCTGGACGGTGAAGGAGCTCTTTGTCCTGCCGAACGAATATATTTACTGGTCGATTCAAATTGTCATGTACCCTTTCATGACCGGTCTGGTGGCGGGGGCTTTCGTCCTCTCGTCCCTCTATCACGTCTTCGGCATCAAGAAGCTCAGGAATATCGCGCGATTCGCCCTCGTCTTCTCCTTTGCCCTGTTGCCGGCGGCGATGATGCCGTTGATGCTGCATCTGCAGCAGCCGCTACGCGGCACCAATGTGTTGATGACGCCGCACTTCACCTCGGCTATTTCCGCGTTCGGTATTGTGTTTCTCACCTATGCCTGCATCGTCGCATCGGAAATCTGGTTCGTCTATCGCGAATTCTTCGTCGAGGCCGCCGGCGCCCTTAAGGCCAAACCCGACCGCAGCGCCGGAGAAAACCTCAAGTTGCGCCTTTATTCGCTACTCACCCTTGGCGCCTGGGCCATTGACGAAGAGGCGCTGGCCCGCGATCACAAAGCGGTAACGATTCTCGCTGCCATAGGTATTCCGGTAGCATGCTTCCTGCACGGCTACGCCGGCTTCATCTTCGGCTCGGTCAAGGCCAACGCCCTCTGGATGACGCCGCTGATGCCGGTCATTTTCATCTGTTCCGCCGTTGTCTCGGGGATCGCGCTGTGCATCCTCTGCTATATCGTCACCATGGAGGCGCGCAAATTTTTCCTCCGCCGCCGCGCCGGCAGGGGAAGCGGCAACCTGTCAGTGGAGCAGTTACGGGGCGTGGAGGCCAACGAGGTGAGCATCTCCTCCCGCTATCTGCTCACCTTTATGGTTTTGGCGATCACCCTGGAGCTGCTCGATGTCATTTTCCGTGGCTATACGGCGGTAAAATCATGGGATATTCTGCGCCAGGTGATTTACGAGCACGATTTTGTAAAGATTTTCATTCTGCAGTACGGGGTCGGCAACCTGCTTCCCTTCGTCCTCCTGCTTCTGCCCCGCCTTACCGTGCGGCGCGCGGCGCTGGCGTGTCTGCTGGTTCTTTTCGGGGTTTTCATGATGCGCTGGAATGTGGTGATCGGCGGTCAGGCTTTCTCTCTGACCTTCGCCGGCTTCATGCATTACCATCTGCCGATCATTCCGCATAATCTGGAAACCTTGAAGGAAGGGTTCTTTGGCGCGGTCGCGGTGCTTGCGACCCCCTTTGTCCTCTTCTTTTTTCTCAACAAGATCCTCCCCGTTTTCCTTGAGGAGAAGGCGCACTGAAGAAAAGCAGACGTCCCGGTCCGTTGGCGGCTGCGCGCGTCGGCGCGGCCGCTGGCGCCATTTAAGGGATTAAATCCCGCAAGCGCCCAATCGACAATGGGTTTACTCCTCCCGCCAAGCAGTTCGGTATTGACAAAACAACCATTATCGGCGTTAATACCGCCCTTGGTTTGCCCCTGGGGTGAACCTTTGTCGATGTCCAACATGAAACCAGGTAAGGAAAAGGATTTGCTATGAAAAGTATGACGGATATTGTCGGCGCCTTCAGCAGAGGCATCGCCAGGAGCCGGATCTCCCTGATTGGGGCAATGGTTGTCACCTTGATCACTCCCTTTCTGCTGGGAGCCATCATTTACGATCTGATTTGGCATATCCAGAATGCCTACGTCGGCGCCGTGATTTACATGCTTCTCGGCCCGGCCTTTATCGGCGGTCTGGTGCTGGTGTTTGTCGGCCTTTTCTTCTTCAAGGGAAAGGAGGAGGTCCGCCTCTTTACCCTGGAATACCTGCGGGACTACTTTTCCGACCCCAGCAAGTTCAGCAAACTGCGCAAGCTGGTGTTCTTCGCCGTCTTTCTGACCTGCGCCAATGTAATGATCATGGGCCTGCTCGCTTACCGGGGTTATCATTACATGGAATCGGTGAGTTTCTGCGGTCAATTCTGCCATTCCGTAATGAGCCCGGAATACACCGCTTACCAGAAATCGCCCCATTCGCGGGTTTCCTGTGTCGAGTGCCACATCGGCTCCGGCGCCACCTGGTTTGTCAAATCGAAGATTTCCGGCGCCCGCCAGCTCTTCGCTGTCGCCCTGGACACCCACCCGCGGCCCATCGAGACTCCAGTGCACGGTTTGCGTCCGGCGCGCGAGACCTGCGAGCAGTGCCACCGTCCGGAGCTTTTCCACGGCGAGAAGCTGGTGGTCCGCAAGCATTTCGACGAGGATGAGGAGAATACCCTCAAGCACACGGTGTTGATGATGAAAATTGGGTCGGCCGGCGACCGCGCCACCAGCTCGCACGGGATTCACTGGCATGTGGCGCCGGAGAACCGCATCACCTATAGGGCTTCGGACCACAGCCGGAACGAGATTCCGGAGGTGACACTAACCAAACTCGACGGCACCGAAGAGGTGTTCACCACAGATGGCGGCGCGGTGCAGGAGGGACAATTCGAGGCGCTGCGGGAAATGGACTGCATTGATTGCCATAACCGCCCCTCGCACGTCTATCTCCCCGCGGGGGAGGCCCTCGACCGGAAAATGCTGGAAGGAGCGATCCCTCGTCAACTGCCCTTTATAAAGCAGCAGTCGATGGAAGTCGTGCAACAGCCGTACGAAACGACGTCCGAGGCAATGACCGGGATCGCCACCAGCCTCAATGCCTGGTACCAGAAGAATTACCCGGAGTTGGTGCGGGACAATCCCGCGCTGCTCGAAAAAGCGATTCAAGGGGTGCAGGCCGCCTTCGCCGAGAACGTCTTCCCGGAGATGAAGATCGAGTGGGGGAGCTACATCAATCACATCGGCCATGGAGAAAGTTTCGACATTGGCTGCTTTCGCTGCCATGATGGCGGCCATGAAACGGCTTCCGGGGCGGCCATCTCCGCCGATTGCGACACCTGCCACACCATTCTGGCCGAGGATGAGATCAATCCGCCGATCCTGAAAACATTGGGATTATAAACGCTGAACTGAAGCGCACCAACGGCCCGGCTGACCATCAGCCGGGCCGTTTTCAGTTATACTGAAGGCATCTCCCCTCTGCATCGTCGGAGAAAGCGCACCTGGGCGACTGGTGGCCAAATGGCGAGCCCCTTGCTTTTCCGCCCGGCAATTCTTATATTCTTCGTTACAGAAACATGTGCCAACAGAAGAGGAATGCGAACAGATGAACACGTTGAAAACAGTCTTTCTCATGGTTTTGCTCACCTTGGTGCTGGTCTGGGCGGGGGGCGCCCTGGGTGGCCGGGGCGGTGCGCTTATCGCACTGGTTTTCGCCGGCGTCATGAATTTCGTTTCCTACTGGTTCTCCGACAAAATCGTGGTGCGGATGTACCGGGGACAGGAAGTCGGCAGCGGCGTTCTGTACGATACCGTGCGGGAGATTTGCCAGCGCAATAATCTGCCGATGCCGAAGGTCTACATTCTGCCCCAGGCCACGCCCAACGCCTTCGCCACCGGTCGCAACCCGAAGCATGCGGTGGTGGCCGCCACCGAGGGGATCATGCGCATTCTGTCCCGGGAAGAGCTGATGGGCGTGATGGCGCACGAGATGAGTCACGTCGGCAACCGCGACATCCTCATCGGATCCATCGCCGCCACCATTGCCGGCGCCATCTCCTACCTGGCGCACATGGCCCAGTGGGCGGCGATTTTCGGCGGGTTTGGCGGCCGCGACGACGAGGACAGCAATCCCATCGCCCTGATCGTCATGATGATCCTCGCTCCCATCGCGGCCATGCTGGTGCAGATGGCGATCTCTCGCTCCCGCGAATTCGAAGCCGACCGGGAAGGCGCCCGGCTCATCGGCAATCCTTTTCACCTGGCCAATGCTTTGCGCAAACTGGAGATGGCCAACCAGCAGATTCCGATGCAGAAGGTGAACGAGGCCACGGCGCACATGTTCATCGTCAATCCGCTACGCGGCGGCGGCCTGCGCTCCTTGTTCTCCACCCATCCGCCGGTGGAGGAGCGGATACGGCGTCTGGAGGAAATGCGCGTCGGTTAAGGCGCAAAGCGAAGAAATTCAGGCAGCAAGCGGGGGCGTCATGTGCGCCCCCATCTTTTTGATGCTTTATTTTTACTGGGAATGCCGATGAAATCCGACCCGCGCCAGATGGCGCTGGAAACCCTCCTGAAAGTGGACGGAGGCGCCTTTGCCGATCTGGCCCTCGATGCCGCCCTTTCCGCCAACCCCGATCTGGACCCCCGGGACCGGGGCCTGGCCACCGAACTGATCTACGGCATTTTGCGCCAGCGCGGCCGGCTCGATTTCGCGCTGCGGCGCTTCTGCCGGCAACCCTTGGCCAAGGTCGAGCCGCGGGTGCTCTGGCTGCTGCGTCTGGGCGCTTACCAGATTCTGCAGCTGGACCGCATCCCCGATCGCGCCGCCGTGCACGCCACCGTCGAATTGGCGCGGCAGCTGGGCTTGGAGCGGGCAACGGGTTTCATCAACGGCATTCTGCGCGCGCTGGGACGGGAGGGAGAGAATATTCCCTGGCCCGACCCGGCGACGGCGCCGTTGGCCGCCCTTGAATACTCCCATTCGCTCCCCCCGTGGCTGGCCAAGCGCTGGCTGGCCGAATTCGGCGCGGAAGAAGCGCTGGCCCTTGCCGCGGCCATGCGTCAGCCGGCGCCGTTCACCGTGCGCGCCAACACTCTGCGCATCGGCCGCGAACCGCTGCTGGAGCAGTTGCGCCTGGCCGGCCATCACGCTGAGCCAACCCGGTTCGCGCCGGAGGGGATCGTCCTAACCACCCGGGGCGCAACCCCCCTGCCCGGCGATCGCGAAGGGTGGTATCAGGTGCAGGACGAGGCGAGCATGCTGATTGCACACCTGCTGGCGCCGCAACCCGGCGAGCGCATTCTCGACGCCTGCGCCGCCCCCGGCGGCAAAACCACCCACATTGCCGCTCTCACCGCCAATCGGGCCAACATCGTCGCCCTCGATTTGCATCCGCAGCGCATCGCCTTGGTCAACGCCGGCGCCCGCCGTTTGGGCGTGACCGGCATCGACGCCCGCCCGTGGGATCTGACCTCCAGCGCCGACTTTATTCCCCCCGAAAGCTTCGACCGAATTCTGGTCGACGCACCCTGCAGCGGCCTCGGCGTTCTGCGGCGCAATCCTGAAATTCGCTGGCGGCGGCGCCCGGAAGAGATTGCTGAAGTGACCAAGTTGCAGCAGAAGATCCTCGCCAATGTCGCCCCCCTGCTGCGCCCCGGCGGGACGCTCCTTTACTCCCTCTGCACCCTCACCCCGGAAGAAACCACCGGCGTTCTCGACGTCTTTCTGGCCGCCCATCCGCAGTTTGCCATAGAGGACGGTCGGGACTTCGCGCCACCCCACTGGCGCGAACTTTTCGACAGTCAAGGCGCCTTGCGCACTCTGCCGCACCGGCACGGCGGCATGGACGCCTTTTTCGCCGTGCGGCTGCGGCGGCAGGCTTGACACCGGTCGCCGGCGGGAAAATTCGATTCGACTGGTGGCTTGCGGCGGAGGACACCGTTGCCGACCTCGATGCCGCGAGCTACCGCTTCGCAAACGCATTGGCCTTCGCCGTCGCCTCTGCCCGAGGTGCAACTTCCGATTGAACCGCAAGCCGCAGGTATGGTATTTTTACCAGTCTACATCCATTCTCAGGCAGGATTTTTCATGATCAAAATCGCCCCGTCCATCCTCTCCGCCGATTTCGCCCGCCTGGGCGATGAAGTGCGCGCCATTGAAGCGGCCGGCGCCGATTACCTGCATATCGATGTCATGGACGGCCATTTCGTGCCAAACATCACCATCGGCCCGCCGGTGGTCGCCGCCCTGCGCCAAGTGACCGACCTGCCCCTCGACGTGCATCTGATGATCGAGAATCCGGACCGCTACATCCCCGAATTCGCCGCCGCCGGCGCCGACATCATCACCGTCCACCAGGAAGCGTCGACGCATCTGCACCGCACCGTCCAGCTCATCCGCGGACTGGGAAAAAAAGCTGGAGTTTCCCTCAATCCAGCGACCCCGGTCGGCACCTTGGACGTCATCCTCGAAGAACTCGATCTGGTGCTGGTGATGTCGGTCAACCCCGGCTTCGGCGGGCAGGCCTTCATCCCCGCCTGTCTGGGAAAAATCGCCGCGCTGCGCCGGGAAATCGATCGGCGCGGCCTGCCGGTGGAACTGGAAGTGGACGGCGGCGTGAAGGTGGAGAACATTCGGGAGATCGCCGCCGCCGGGGCGGAAGTCATGGTCGCCGGCAGCGCCGTTTTCGCCGCTGCGGATTATGCGCAAACCATCGGGGCGCTGCGGCGTCAGGCGACATCCGTGCTCGTCTGAATCCGGGATCGATTGCGCCGGCGGCATCCTTCTGATAAATGAAGGATAACGCCTGCGAGAAGGAAACGGCCGAAATGAAGATATTGCGCAATCCGGGTCTGCTCGCCAAAATCAATCTGACCATCGCCGCCATTCTTCTCGCTTTTTTCGCCCTTTCCGCCTTTCTCAATTTCCGCCAGCAAGAGCAATTCATCCTCGACGAAGCGGTGGAGAAGGCGCGGATCGTTTCTTTCGAGGCGATCCGCACCCGGGAATATCTCTCCAGCCAGTATCAGCAGACCGGCGTTCAACTTTCGGAGGAGCGCTACGGATTGATTCCGGTGGTGGCCGCCAACCGCATCGGCGCGCGGGTGGCCGAAGACCTGGACTACCGGATCCGGCAGATTTCCGACCGCTATCGCAATCCGAACAACGCTCCCGATGCCTTTGAGCAGCGGATGCTGCAAAAGTTCTCCGCCGACGATCGGCTGCTGGAGGCCTACGCCGTCACCCGTCTCGACGGCGAGCGGGTGTTTCGCTACCTGCGCCCCTTCACCGCCGAGCAGAGCTGTCTCGAATGCCATGGCGATCCGGCAACCGCGCCCGATTACATCAAGCGGCTTTTTCCGGAGGAGACCGATCAGGCCTATCACTACCAGATCGGCGAAATCATCGGCGCCGCGTCGGTCACCATCCCGATGGACAAGCTGCGCCAGCAGATTCAGGCCAACGTGCGCAACGGGATCTATTACACCGCCGGCATATTTCTGGCCCTGATCACCTGCCTCGGGCTGCTCATTCGGACGACGGTGACCCGCCCCTTGAAACAGCTGGGGGCGGTGGTTCGGGAGATCATCCGCACCGACCGCTTCGAACAGAAGATCCCCCACCGCGGGCGGGACGAAATCGGGTTGCTGATCCTTGGTTTCAACGAAATGATCGACCATTTGCGGGAGAAGACGAATCATTTGGAGGAATCGGAAGGCCGCTTCCGTCTGCTGACCGAGACCGCCCACGACGGCATCGTTTCTTTTCTCGCCAACGGGCAGATCATCTTGTTCAACCGCCAGGCGGAGCGCATGTTCGGCTACAGCAAGCGGGAGGCGCTGGGGGAAAATGTCGCGCTCCTGGTCCACGAGGAATGCACCTCCCTGCACCAGCAGGGGGTGGAAGAATACCTGAAAAAGGAATCCGATCGTCTGCTGCTCAGCACGCACCGGATCATCGGCCGTCGTCGGGACGGAAACGGCATTCCCCTGGAGCTGTCCCTCTCCGTCGCCGATTCCGAAGGGCACCTCTTTTTCACGGCCATCCTCCGGGAAACCGATTGACCAGCCCGCTTATGCCTGCCGCACATGGGGATTGCCGCCAAACGCACGATCGGGCCATCGCGGCGGGCGGATACGCGAGCAGAAAGACATTTTCTTCCCCAAAGGACATTGCCCTTGCCTGAATCCATGTCGCATCCTTTCCTCCAACGCCTGGCCAGTGACGTTCTGATCGGCGATGGCGCGATGGGCACCCTGTTGTACAGCCGGGGGGTGCCCCTGGAGGCCTGTTTCGAGCACCTGAACCTGGTCGATGCCGGGCGGGTGGAGCAGGTGCATCGCGATTATGTGGCGGCCGGCGCGCAGGTGCTGGAGACCAACACCTTTGGCGCCAACGCCCTGCGTCTGGGCGCCATCGGTCTGGAAAAAAAGGTGCGCGCGATCAATGCCGCCGGCGTCCGCCTGGCGCGGGCCGCCGCCGGCGCCGAGGGTTTTGTCGCCGGCGCCGTCGGTCCGTTGCTGCGCCCGCGCGGCGAGGCGACCGAACTGCCGCCGGCGCAGAAAAAGGAGATCTTCCGCGAGCAGATGGAGTCGTTGGCGGAGGCCGGAGTCGACCTGTTCATGCTGGAGACCTTCGCCAGTCTGGCGGAGATGGAGATTGCCCTGGAGGTGGCCGGCGCAATCGGTCTGCCGGCGGTGGCGCAAATGGCCTTTTTGCAGGAGGGGCGCACTCGGGAGGGTGCGGCGGCGGAAATCGTCGCCCGACGCCTGGATGAGGCTGGCGCTGCGGTGCTCGGCGCCAATTGCGGCAGCGGCCCGCGCGAGATGCTGGCGACTCTGCAGCGACTGGCGGCGGCAACCGGCCGGCCGTTGTCCGCCTTCGCCAATTCCGGGTTTCCCCAATATCTTAACGGCCGCTATATCTATCTGGCGACTCCCGAGTACTTCTCCGCCATGGGCCGGGAGATGGTCCTCGCCGGCGCTTCTCTGGTGGGCGGCTGTTGCGGTACAACGCCTGAGCATATCCAGGCCCTTGCGGCGGCTCTGCGGGATTGCCACCCTGCGCGGCGGCAGACGCGGTCGCCAGTCATCGCCACGGCGGCAGCTCCTGCGCCGGAGGTGGTCCAGGAAAAAACCTTTCTCGATGCGTGGGGACGGCGGCCGGTGGTGACGGTCGAACTCGACCCGCCGCGCGGTTTCGACTGCGAGAAGGTGCTGGCCGGCGCCCAGCGGGTGACGGCAGCGGGCGCCGACGCCATCAGCCTGGCCGAAAATCCACTGGCCCGCATCCGCCTGGGCAATATCGCCCTCGCCCGGCGCATTCAGGACGAAACTGGCGCGGAAGTTATTGTTCACATCACCTGCCGCGACCGCAACCTGATCGGCCTGCATTCCGAACTGATGGGCGCCCACTTGCTCGGCATCCGCAACCTGCTGGCGGTTACCGGCGATCCGGTGGCGGTGGGGGGAGAGGCGGGCGCCACCAGCGTGTTTGACCTTAACTCTGTCGGCCTGCTGGAATTGATTTCGGCGTTGAATGCCGGTCGCAGCCTGCTTGGCGCGGAATTGAGCGGCAGCAGCCGCTTTTTGGCCGGCGCCGCCTTCAATCCGAATCTGCCGCAGATCAACGGACAGCTGCGGCGCCTGGAGAAGAAATTGGCCGCTGGCGCCCGCTTCGTCCAGACCCAGCCGGTATACGATCCGCAACTGCTCGAACGGCTGCTGCAGTTGACCGCCCCCTACCGAGTGCCGGTTCTGGTCGGGGTTTTGCCGCTGGTGAGCGAACGCAACGCGGAGTTTTTGCACAACGAAGTGCCGGGAATCAGCCTGCCGGCCGATGTGCGCAGACGTCTGCGGGGGAAGTCCGGCGCTGAGGGGATCGGCGAAGGCATGGCGATCGCCCGCGAACTGATTCAGGCCGGCGCCGGCCGGGTGGGCGGCTGGTATCTGATGCCCCCCTTCGGCAAAGTCGAGCTGGCGGTGGAATTGCTGGGGATTATTGGCAGGTCGGAGGCGCAAGAGGCAAAAGCGGGCGGGGCGAGATAACGGCCGTACCGTTTATCCCTCCCGCCCCTTTGCTCCTGCGTTTGCAGTTTTACGTTCGCCCCAGACGAGCATCGAGTTCCCTCGCCTCATCAAGGGCGAAGAGATCGTCGCAACCGCCAAGCAGCTCATCGTCGACGAAAATCTCCGGAACGGTCTGGCGGCCGGCGCGTTGGCGCATCTCGATTTCTTTGGCGGGATCGGCGGTAATGTCGTGCTCGATGAAATCTATGCCCTTGAGCTCAAGCAATTCTTTTGCCCGGCGGCAGTAAGGGCAATACGATTTGGTGTAGATTTCAACTTTCCTCATGTCTCCTCCAAGGGCATTTAGGACAATGTTCAATTTAACCCCCGAATAAATTGTTTGCAAGAGGTGCGCATGGGTAAGTTCCTTCGGTTCCGGCGTCTTCTCCTGATGCTTCTGCTTGTTCTTGTTGTTCCGCTCTTCGCCTGCACCGATCCCTCGTCGTTGCCGCGGCAGTTTGTGCCGGCCCAGAGCGATTTTGCCGAGCGGCTGCGCTGGCGCGATCTCGCCGGGGCGCAGCGCCACCTTGCAACGGATCAGCAGGATAGCTTTCGCACCCGCATGACCGCCCTGACCGAGCTGAATATTACCGATGTCCGCCTCGAGTCGGCCGAATTTGCCCCGCAGGGGAACAGGGTGGTCACCTGGAATGCCATCGAGTATTACCTTTTCCCTTCGACGACGGTCAAAACCCTGCGCTATCGGCAGGATTGGGAGTACGTCGACGACGACCCTCAGGGGCCGGGGGAATGGGTGATCGTCACCCCGTTTCCGGATTTCGCCGCCCCGGCCGGGGCAAACTCCGAGTAGGTCGCGCCGAAGGTAATCGGCGATTTTTCCATAGGTTCCCCCCCCGCCAAGGGCTCCCATGGGCGGGAAATTTGTACTTGATTTGGCGTCCACAGATGTGTTATTAAACTGCATACTGTATACAAAATCAGGGAGAGACACTGCCGATCAGCAGCGGGTCTTTCCCTTTTTTCAGGATTTTTTTCGCCTTTCGGCAACGGAAGGCCCGCCCGGAGGAGGTCAAGTTGACTCAGGTCGTTTTTTCCAGCTGGGGCAGGAAGATCGTCGATAATCGTCAAGGCGCCGCCGCCGAGCAGGCGGTGTTCCGTCTGCCGACGACTTTCGACGGTGACCGTGCCCTGTCCGCCTTCATGGGATGGGACGGTGTTATCGTCTTCGACCGCGATGTCGATGTGGTTGCCATGGCCGCCGAGTACATGACACGGGTGCAGGAGAAATACTGCTGCGCCAAATGCACCCCCGGCAAAAAGGGAACCCGGGTGCTGCAGGACACCCTTTCCCGGATCGTCGCCGGCCACGGCGAAGAATCCGACCTGCAAGTTATCGAAGAAATGGCGGAATTGCTGAAAAGCTGCAAATGCACTTTGTGCATGACTTCCGTCGTCCCCGTTTTCGATACGGTCAAATACTTCCGGGACGACTATCTGGCCTATATCCGCGGCGAGCGCAAGCCCAAGCCGCGCAATTACCACGAGAAGCTCACCGCGCCCTGTCAGGACAAATGCCCGGCGCATATCGATATTCCCGGCTATATCGAGGAGATCAAGGAGTATCGCTTCGAAGGGTCGCTGGCCACCATCCGCGAGAATATGCCGCTGCCCTCGGTTTGCGGCCGGGTTTGTCCGCATCCCTGCGAGAGCGCGTGCCGGCGGAAGAATGTCGATGAGCCGATCAGCATCATGATCCTCAAGCGGGCCGCTTCGGATTACGAGTGGCAGCACCAGATCGCCCCGCCGATGCGGCCGAAACCGCGCAAGAGCAAGACGGTCGCCGTGGTTGGCGCCGGACCGGCCGGTCTGGCCGCCGCCTACTATCTCGCCCTCGAAGGCTACCCGGTAACCATTTACGAGGCGCTGCCCGAAGGCTTCGGCGGCGGCATGATCGCCGTCGGCATCCCCCCCTACCGGATGCCGCGCCCGATTTTGCAGCGCGATATCGATATCATTGCCGCCCTCGGCGTGGAAATCGTTTACAACACCCGTGTCGGCAAGGATATCTCCCTGGCCGAACTGAAGCAGAAGTTTGATGCCGTCTTTGTGGCTCCGGGCGCTCATCGCTCCAAACCGATGGGGGTCGAGGGCGAGGACAAGGGGTACAAGGGATTTCTTCCCGGCGGCATAGACTTCCTGCGCGAAGCCTACATGGGCAAACCGACCGGCATGGGCAAGAAAGTGGTGGTGGTCGGCGGCGGCAACACGGCCATCGACTGCGTCCGGGTGGCCCTGCGCGAGGGCGCCGAGGAGTCGATTCTCCTTTACCGTCGTTCGCGCAAGGAGATGCCGGCCGATATTTGGGAAGTCGACGGCGCCGATGAAGAAGGGGTGAAATTCGAATTCCTGGTTCTGCCCACCAAAGTCATCGTCGATGCCAATGATCAGGTTACCGGGGTCGAATGCGTCCGCATGGAACTGGGCGAGCCCGACGCCTCGGGGCGGCGGCGTCCGCAACCGGTGCCCGGCAGCGAGTTTGTCGTCGAGTGCGATACGGTTATTCCCGCCATCGGTCAGGACCCGGACCTGTCCTTCATCTCGAAGAATTTGGGGATCGACATCACCAAATGGAATACCGTCGTCACCAAATATCTGCCCCTCAAGGACGCGGCCGGAAAAGATCTCAAGGACGGGATGGGCAACCCTCTGGCGCGCACCCTGATTACCGATATGGACGGGGTATTTGCCGGCGGCGACGCCGAAATCGGGCCGCTGACAGTGGTGGCCTGCGTCGGCAGCGGCCATCGCGCCGCTCATGTGATTCAGCGCTGGCTGGAGGAGGGTAAGGCATATCTGAGCGAGGCCGACATTCTCGACGATATCCTTTCCTACCTGGGGGTTTACGACAAAAACGAGCAGGTGCCGGTGCTCGATGCCGCCAAACGTGAACATCAGGCGGAAATCCATGGTCGGGAACGCGCCAGCCGCAACAATTACTGTGAAGTGGAGCTTGGCTTCGAGAAAAGCCAGGCAGTGGCCGAAGCGGAGCGGTGCCTGCGGTGTTACCGCGTCGCCATGATCGCCCTCTAGGAGCCCTTTCCTTTTTCGCGGCTGAACTTTTGCGAGGTGCTTTGAAAATGATCAGTTTGACGATCAACGGCAAAACGATCAACGTCCCGGCGGGAACCACGATTCTCGAGGCGGCCCGCCAGCACGATATCGCCATCCCCACCCTTTGCTGGCTGGGGAAAATATCGCCCACCGGCGCCTGCCGCGTCTGCGTGGTGGAAGTCGAAGGTGTCGAACAGCCGCAGACCGCCTGCAATACGCCGGTCAAAAACGGTATCGTCGTGACTACCCAGTCGGAGCGGCTGACCAAGATCCGCCGGCAGATGGTGCAGTTGCTGCTGGTGAATCACCCCCTCGACTGCCCGGTCTGCGATGCCGGGGGAGAATGCGATCTGCAGGACATCTGTTTCAGCCTCGACGTGGACCGGCAGCCCTTTTCCGCCGAAGACGTCGCCCCCGAGCCGATCGAAAGCTGGCCGCTGATTCAGCAGGTCCCCTCCCGCTGCATCCTCTGCGAAAAATGCGTCAAGGTGTGCCATGAGGTGGTCGGCGCCAGCGCTCTCGTGGTGCGCAATAACGGCGAACGGGCCTTTATAGACACGGTGGACGGCAAGCCCCTCGACTGCGAATTCTGCGGCAACTGCATTGCCGAATGCCCGACCGGCACCCTGCTGTCGAAACCTTTCAAATTCAAAGCCCGCCCCTGGGAGATGACCCGCATCCCCTCGGTCTGCACCTATTGCGGCAGCCAATGCCAGATCGATTACAATATCAAGCACGATCAGGTGCAGCGCGTCACCTCCCGCGATGATGTGACGGTGAACAATGGCAACCTGTGCATCGGCGGCTATTTCGGCTATGGATACATCGACTCCCCCAAGCGCCTGTTGACGCCGACCCTGCGCACCGCTGGCGCCGCCCGCGCCATCGGCTGGAACGAGGCCTTGCTGGCAGTCGAGAGCAAAATTCGCGAAGTGCGCCCGGAGGCCGTTGCCGGACTCTCCTCGCCGCGCTTGACCAACGAAGAGAACTACCTTTTCCAGAAGCTTTTCCGCGCCGCCATCGGCAGCAACAATATCGACTCCGAAGCACGCTTCGGCGCTTTGCGAGCGCACCAGGTGCTGCAAGACGCTCTCGGGCTGCAGGGGGCGAGCAACCGCATCGATCGCGTTGCCGCGGCCGACGCGGTTCTGGTTTTCGGCTGCGACGCCACCGCCGAAGCGCCGATGCTCGACTGGGCAATCGAAGAGGCCTGCCGCAAGCGCAACGGCAAATTGCTGATTGCCAACATGCGCCGGGTAAAACTGGTCCGCTGGGCCGAGATGTTCCTGAATTATCTGCCCGGCAGCGAAGTCGCCCTGGCCAACGCACTGTGCAAGTTGATCTTCGACCAAGGCTTGCTGGACGAAACCTTCGTGCAGCGCTACGTCAAGAATCTGAATGAACTCAAGGCCCATCTGGGCGATATCGATCTTGACCAAGCGGTTCGCGAGACCGGTCTGTCCCTGGAAATTCTGCAGCAGGCAGCCCAGTATCTCGGGCGGGCGGGATCTGTCGCCCTCATCTTCGGCGGCGATATCACCAAGAGCGCGGCTGCCGAAGAGAAGGTTCAGGCATTGGCCAATCTCGCCCTGGTCACCGGCGCCTTGCATGGCGATATCGGTGGTCTCTTCCCGGTCGACGAAAAAGGAAACATGCAGGGCCTGCTCGATATGGGGGTCTACCCCGAGTCGCTGCCGGGATATCAGGCCTATGGCGAAAGCGCCGGCAAGTTCGAGAAGGCGTGGGGTGTAAAACTGCCCGCCAACGGTCGCGACGCCCTCGGCATTCTGGAAGGAATCGAAAAGGGTGCGATAAAGGTCCTTTATTTGGCCGCCACCAATCCGCTGGTTTCCTTCCCCGACAGCAACCGCTGGCGCAAGGCTTTGCAAAAAGTCGACTTCCTTGTCGTGCAGGACATTCTCGCCTCCGAGCTGACCGACCTCGCCCATGTCGTTCTGCCAGGCGTTTCGCCGGCAGAAAAGGAAGGCAGCGTCACCTCTCTCGATCACCGCGTCGCCTGCCTCGGCCAAGCGGTATCTCCCCGGGGGGAAGCGCGCGCCGATTGGGAAATTTTCGCCGACCTTTATCGCCGGCTGCGGCCGAAAGACGCGGCTTTCGACAGCGAAGCCATGCTGCTGGAGATGAAACAACTTACGCCGCTTTATTCCGAAGTCTGTTTCACCGGCAACGGAATGTGCCGTCCGTGCCTGAAAGACGCCTATCGTCCGGAGGACAAGAGCCTGCTTTACGCGCCGGCGAAGGGCGGAGTTGCGCCGGCCAAGGGGATGGAACTGCTTACCGGCAAGATTCTCTTTCACTTCGGCACCACCTCCACCTATGCCGAAGCGAACCTGGAAGTGGCGGCAAAAGGCTATATCGAAATGCATCCCGCCGACGCCCAGGCCTATGGCGTCAAGGATGGCGGAACGATTCGGGTTACCTCGGCCATTGGCTTTTTCCAGGGGCCGGTGCGCATCAGCGACCGGGTCCAGCCCGGCCTGCTCTTTGCGCCGTATCACTTCTGCGACATGAACGTGCAGCAGATCATGCCGGTGGGCCACAACCGGGTGGCGGTGCAGATCGACAAGGCGTAAGCGCCAACAGATAGCAGCAGATTCGCGGCGCCCCGGATTACCCGGGGCGCTTTTTTCTTTCCCTCCTGGTCGAGGAACCCTGGGATGCCCCTGCCCCCGGTGATCGAAAAATATCTGCGGCAGCGTGGGATTTCTGGTCCCTGGCGGTTAACCGGGGAATCGCGGCGGAGCTTTTCCGGCGCGGTGATCGTTCCCGCTTTCGCCGAAGAGGAGACCCTCTTCGCCACTTTGGCGGATTTGGCGACCCAACCTGCAGAAATTCGGCACCGTTATCTCGTCGTCGTGGTGGTCAACCACCCCGCTGGCGCCGCCGTCGAGGCGCAAAAGGAAAACCTGCGCACCCTCGACCGGCTTGCGGGCGAAACGACCTTCGATCTGCCCCTCGCCTGGGTGGACGCCGTCGCCCCGGGGCAAGAGTTGCCCCAAGGCGAAGGGGTCGGACTGGCTCGCAAGATCGGATTTGATCTTGTCCTTGAGCGCCTGGACTGGGAGAGCGGGCCGCCCCTGCTCATCTCCCTCGACGCCGACACCCGGGTGCGCCCCGATTACTACTCGGCTATCGAGGCGCATTTCCGCCAGGCCTGGGCGGGCGCGGCGGTGCTTCCCTTCTGCCATGCGCGGGCAGCCAGCGCCGAGCAGGAGCGGGCAATAACGCTGTACGAACTTTACCTGCGCAGTTATGCCTTGGGGCTTGCGCAGGCAGGCTCACCGTACGGATTTCATACCATCGGCAGCGCCTTTGCCTGTCGCGCCGAAGCCTATGTGCGCGCCGGCGGCATGAACAGGCGATCGGCCGGGGAGGATTTCTATTTTCTGCAGCAGATGGTGAAAACCGCCGGCGTTTCGCCTCTGGCCGGCACCGTTGTTTTTCCATCGCCGCGGCTTTCGCAGCGCACCCCCTTCGGCACCGGACGCAGCATCGCCAGCCTTCTTGCCGGCGAGGGAGTCTCCACTCTCTTTCATCGGGTCGATTGTTACCGGCTGCTCAATGCTTGGCTCGGCTTGGCCATCGCCGCCTGGCGGGAACCCGCTCGGCAGGTTCTGCTGGCGGCGGGGGAGATTCACCCCGCTCTGGCCGATTATCTGCTGGCGGCCGGCTTCCCTGCCATCTGGCCGCGTTTGCAGCGGCAGAACCGCACCGGCAGTGCCTTTGCCACCGCTTTCCATTGCTGGTTCGATGGCCTGAAAACCCGCAAATTCATTCATCTCCTCTCCTCTGGCTCGCTGCCGTACCAGTCGGCGGCCGAGGCGCTGCCGTCTTTGCTCAGCTGGGCCGGGCTGCCAGAGACGCCTGATCCTGCTGCGCAATTGGCTTTGTTGCGTGGCTGCCCCGCCGGAGGGCGGCCGGAGGACGGGGAAATTGATGTTTGCCTGAAAGAATGCAATGTTGTAGGATTCGCAGGGATACGGCAGTAGTTAATTTTGAATGAAGGGGCCGCTATGACTGAGGTGCAGGGTTCTGCCGCAGGAAACAAGAGGGCGAGGCTGCGCGCGCCGCTGCTGGTGCTCAAGGTGCGTGTTGAAGACAACGGACGGGTATTTTTCGGCTACGCCAAAAATATCGGCCGTGGCGGTCTGTTCATCGCCACGACCAATCCGCGGGAGCCGGGCACCCGGATAAAGGTGGAGATCCCCCGCCCCTTTGCTCCCAAGCAAACGGTCCAGTGCACCTGCGAGGTCGTCTGGAAGCGTGAATTCAGCCGGAAATCGAGCTACGAGCCGGGGATGGGCTTGAAATTTCTCGATCTGCCCGACGCCGACGCCGAGCAGCTCGATACCTGGATCCAGGGGCAATTGTCCGCCGGAGAGAACGATACTTTCTAGCCTGGGGCAAGGACCAAAGCAGCCGCCGCCGACACGCCCCGGCATTTGACTTGGCAGAAAACATCAGTGATAATGCCGCATTCCAACTCAAACCTTGACTTCAACAAAGGGGAGGTAGCGCATGCCACAAGAGTTCAATTTACAGGAAGCTCTCAAGCTGGCCATCGAAACGGAAAAGAACGTCCGCGATTTTTATCTGCGGGCGGCGGAAATCACCGGGAACGAGCGGGGCAAGAAGGTTTTTCAGCTCCTGGCCAAGGAAGAGCAGGAACATGCCAGCCATTTTTTCCCCCTTTATAAAGGATCCGACCTGGGGAGCTTTGAGGAGTTCATGGCCGGGCCGGCCAAGACGAACACCGCCATGCAGCAGGCTCTGCAAAAAGCGCTTGACGAGAACGTGCATGAGCGCAAAGCGATGCAGATTGCCTTGAAGGAAGAAGAGGACCTGGAGATAAATCTGCGGAAAACCGCCAGCCTGATTATCGATCCGGCGGTGCGCGCCGTCTTCGAAAAGATGGCGCTGGAAACCCGTAATCACTATGCGCTGATCGAATCCGAATACGCCCATCTGATGGGAATGGTCCATGAGACCGATATCGACACCTATGTCCGTGAATAACCGTTTTCTCGCCGCTGTCTTTTTCGGCATCCTTTTACTCGGGGTGCGGCCGGCAGTTGCCGTTGATCATCTGGGCGCCCATTTTCGCGATCCGGAGGAGTTCCAGCAGGTGATCGATCTTCGCTGCACCCGCTGCCATACGCGCGAGCGGATCGAAGTGGCCATGCAGCGCCGGGAAGCTCTCGAGCCGCTGACCCGGCGCATGATCGGGCGCGGCGCGGTGGTTACCGAACGGGACAAGGAAGTCCTGGGGACCTTCTGGGGCTCGCCGCTGAAGCCAAAGAACGATTCGCCTGAAGAACAGCCCTGAAAAGTGCTGATCTGGAAAAGGCCGGCCCTGCGGCCGGCCTTTTCGCTTAAGGGAGGGGGTTGCATGCGACGGATTAAAGATTGGCCGGAGGCCGAGCGGCCCCGCGAGAAACTGCTCAACGCCGGGGCCGAAACATTAAGCGACGCCGAGCTTCTGGCGCTGATACTGCGCACCGGCGATGCCGCTTCCGGCATGAGCGCCCTCGATCACGCCCGTTTCCTTCTTGCCCGATTCACTTCCCTGCGCCGCCTGGCGGGCGCCACCATTGCCGAACTCTGCGAGATAAAGGGCATAGGCCCGGCAAAAGCGGCGGAAATTCAAGCCGTCTTCCAAATCGCCCGACGCTTCGGCAGCGACCGCCTGCAACCGGGGCATCGGTTCACGTCTTCGGCGGAGGTCTTCCGCCATTACCACGAAAAACTGCGCGACCACAAGCGGGAGATCTTTCTCGCTCTCCTGCTGGATGGCAAGAACCGGATTATCCGCGAGGTGCAGGTCTCCGAGGGGAGCCTGTCCGCCAGCATCGTCCATCCACGCGAAGTCTTCGCGCCGGTGGTGCGCGAATCGGCGGCGGCCGTCCTCTTTGTGCACAACCACCCCTCTGGCGATCCCTCCCCCAGCCGCGAGGATCTGGAAATCACCACCCGCCTGCGCCAAGCCGGCGAACTGATGGGGGTGCGGGTTCTCGATCACATCATCATCGGCAGCGGAGAATACGTCAGTTTCGTCGATCGCGGCCTGATGCCCTGACCCCGACGCATGGCCGGAAGGTTTATTCGCGGACGGCTGACGTCTTGCCGGTTGCCACCCGTCCGCCGACCGTGCTAATCTTTTTCTTTCTGTCTCGCCGGGTCGCCGAACCCGGCTTCTTTGTTTCGGAGTATCGATGCCGCCCAAATATCCCGCAGCCCCCGAATTGCTGGCGCCCGCCGGCAGCCTTGAAGCTTTCTTCGCCGCCATGGAGAACGGCGCCGATGCCGTTTACGTCGGTTTGCGGGATTTCTCCGCCCGGGCCAAGGCGAAGAACGTGTCCCTGGGCGATCTGGAGGGAATGCTCCGTTATGCACACGGTCTCGGCCGCAAGATATACGTCACCCTCAACACCCTGATCAAAGAGAACGAGCTGCCGCAACTGGTGGAAGCGCTCTCCACCCTGGAGGCGCTGGCCGTGGATGGGATCATCCTTCAGGATTTGGCGGTGTGGCGCCTGGCGCACCGCCATTTTCCAGGGCTGCCCCTGCATGCCAGTACGCAGATGACGGTGCACAACGCCGCCGGCGTGCAAATGCTCGAACGGATGGGCTTCACCCGCGCGGTGCTCGCCCGCGAGCTTTCTCTGGCTGAAATTGCCGCCATCCGCCGGCAAACGACGATGGAGCTTGAGCATTTCATCCATGGCGCCCTGTGTTTTTGCTTTTCCGGCCAGTGTTATTTTTCCTCCTGGTTGGGCGGGAAGAGCGGCAATCGCGGTCGCTGCGCCCAGCCGTGCCGCCGCCGCTATGGTTACCGTGGCCAGGAAGGGTATTATTTTTCCACCAATGATCTTTCCGCCATCGACCTGCTGCCGGAGTTGGCCGCCGCCGGGGTGGTCAGTTTCAAAATCGAAGGGCGCATGAAGAGCGCCGAATACGTCGCCAATGTCGTCGGTGCGTACCGGCTGGCGCTCGACGCCCCGGCCGGTGATCGTCAGCCGGTCATCAAGGTGGCCAAGGAGCGGTTGAAGGCTTCCTTCGGCCGGCTGCCGACCAAAGGGTTTCTCCCCGGCGGCGTACCCACCGATATTGCCATTCCGTCGGTGAAAGGCGCGACCGGCCGTTTTCTCGGCGAGGTGGAATCGGTGCGCAACGGCGAGGTCGTTTTCCGCTGTCGCGACCGCCTGCACGTCGGCGACCGCCTGCGCATTCAGCCGAAATCGGATCAGGCCGGGACCGCCTTCACCGTCAAGGAGCTGCAGGTTGGCAAACGGCCGGCGAAGGTGGCGACCGCCGGCGCGCTGGTTGCGGTTCAGTCCCCCTTCCCCAAGGCATTTCGCCCCGGCGACGCCGTGTTCAAGGTGTCCTCGGAACAGGCGTTCACGATGAGTGAGGCCGCCTGCCGGCGCCGGCTGGAGCAGGCCGCCACGGCCACCGAACCGCTGGCCTTGCGCATCGATCTGGATGGCGACAACTTGGTGCTGCAGGCGCAGGTCGGCGATACGAGCCTGACTCGCCGCTATGCGGTTCCTCTTCATCCGGCCAGCGACAGCCCCTTGTCGGCCGAAACCCTGCGTGCGGTTTTCGCCCGCACCGCAGGCGAGCCCTTCGCCCTGGCCGCGTTGGCCACTGGCGATTTGCCGCCGGTGGTGATTCCCCCCAGTCGGCTCAAAGAGGTGCGTCGCGATTTTTTGCGGGCGCTGCGCGAGGCGCGGGAGAAGGAGCGGAAATCGTTGCGGGACGACCGCCGGCGCCAGGCGCTTGCCGAATTGCTGCCGGCGGCCGCCGGCCGGCCGGCGGCGGCGGCGCAGATCACCGTCGCCATCGCCTCGGTGCGCGATGTCCACCTGATCAACGATCCCGGCGTCGATCGGCTGCTGCTGCCGCTGACCCCGGCTAATCTGGCGCAAATCGGTGGAGCCGCCCGGCGCCTGCGGGGGCGCGAGGCGCAGGTGATCTGGGATATCCCTTTCTTCCTTCTCGATAAGGATTGGCATGGATATCGCAATGCGATTCGAGAATTGACCGAGCGCAGGTTTACCCATTTCCGCTTGGGCAATCTTGGTCATTTTGCTTTTTTCGCGGGTCTGACCGGGGTCACTCTGCTGACCAGCTACCGGCTGTTCGCTCTCAACAGCCAGGCGATTCTCGCCTGGCGGGAATTGGGGGCGGCCGAGGTCACCCTCTATCTTGAGGACGATCGCGCCAACATGCACCAGGTGCTCTCGCGACAAACCGGCGTACCGGCGGCGGTGACCCTGTATGCCGCGGTGCCGCTGATCACCTCGCGCATCCCGGTTCGCGGCGTGCGCGCCGACACGCCGGTGCTCTCCGATCGGGGGGAGGCCTATCGGGTGGACAGCCGCTCCGGCCTCTCGGTTCTGACAGCCGAGGCCGATTTTTCCCTGTCCGGGCGGCAGGAGGAGTTGCGGGCCATGGGCTGCGACAGATTCATTATCGACATTGCCCATCTTGGTCCGTTTTCCCCACGGGGAAAACGGGTTCTGGAAAGCTTGCACCGCAATGAACCCATCGCCGGAACTTTTCCGTTCAACTACGAATTGGGGCTGGAATAGCCGTACTGGCTTTTGCCCGGCGTCCGCCCTAAGCGGATTGGCTTGAGGAAGGGAATGGCTGAAGGCAATCTGGAACAATGGCTGATCATCGAGCCAGCGCCGACAGCCGATGAGCGCTTTTCCGCTTTGTTGCCGGCTCTTGCCCGGCTCGGGCTCGACGCCTATTCGGCCCGCCAGCGGCTGGTCGGCCAGGCGCCCGCCTTGCTGGCCCGGGGCCGGGGCGAAAAGATGGCGGAAACCGCCGAACTCCTCGCAAGCCACCGCTTCCCTCATTGGCTTATCACACCGACTCCCCCCCGCTTTACTCCGGAGCGAATTCTGGCCGTGCACTGCGGCGATGACCGGATCCGCTTTGCCGGGCGGGCGGGAGAAATCGTTTTCGCCCGCCAGACGCCGATCGTCGCCATTCTCGCCGATCTCTCCGGCAAGATGCCGGAGAAGCAGATGCGGCGACTGCTGGCGCAGAACACTTACCGGGGCGCCGACCATCTCCAGTTGGCCGGCGATGAGGAGATTTTCCGCGAAATCCTGCGCGCCGAACCGGTGCTCGATCTTTACCGCCTCTCTGTCGATGGCCTGCCTGAACAAGGGGTCAGGGTGTTTCCCGGACGCTTCGATCCCAAGGGTTTGGGGAAAAAAATGTCCTACAGCGCCGTCGGCAATCTGGAGGCCGTTCTTCATCTGGTGCGGGAACAGTGCCCGACTCGTCTGCATACCGGCTTCGGTCTGGCCGCCCTGCCCGGATGCCGGCCACAAGGAGGGGCGCCGGGGGTGGATAGCCGACGCGCCAATCTTGTCGCCCTCACCCGCTTCGGTTGGCTGATGCTCGATCTGGAAAGAGCCCGAGCCGAGGCGGCGAAAACCGCAGCCGAACCCTGGAAAGAAGCTTTACCCATCGGTCGTGTCCCCCTCTTCGCCGCCGCCGCGGCGCTGGCGCCGGCCCTGTCGACCGTCGGCATCTCCGGAACGGGCATTTCCCCCCCGGCCACCGAGGCGGCGCAGGAAGCGGTCGCCAAATCCGGCGTCCGCGCTGCCGGCTTGCCGGCGCCGCCGGAGGGCCTGCAGGATTCCGGCGACCGGCGGCGGCAAATAATGCTCTGGCAAACCACCGGGGTGGCCATCGCCTGCTCCCTTATTTTCGCCGGCGGCGAAGATCTGCGGGTCTTGGTCTGGCACGGCGGGGTGCGGACGGGAATTCTTCCCGGCTGCCTGTCCTTGCTCCTGTTTCTCGGCGGCGCACAGGCGCTGCGCTGGAAACGGTGCATCGAAAACACGCCGACCAGTCGGGTGCGCTCGTTGGCCATGGGCCTGGTCGAGGTGCATGGACGGGCGACGCGCCAATACGCCCTGGTCTCGCCGATGACCCATTTGGCTTGCGTCTGGTACCGCCTGCGCCGTTATCGCCGGGTCCGCAACGGCTGGCGTCTCAGCTCGACCCGCACGAGCGGCGCCATTCCCTTTCTGCTCGATGACGGCACCGGGAAAATCCAGATCGAACCGGCAGGCGCGCGCATTCGCGGCGGCAGCAGCCAGGAGGGCTATGAGAACGGCGGCTCTTTCCTTTCGGCGCGCGGCGGCGGCCCCGACGAAAAATGGGTGGAGGAGGTTATCGCCGAGGGCACTTACCTTTATATCCTCGGTTATGCCCGGGACCAGCGCCGGCAGGGTCCGTCCCTGGCGGAGCGGACCCGCGAGAAATTGCGCCTGCTGAAGGGGAATGCCCCGGCGTTTCGGCGTTTCGATGCCAACAACGACGGCCGCATCGACGCCGAGGAGTGGGAGATGGCGCGCTCCGCCATGGAAGCCGAAGCGATCCGTGACCAGCTTGCCGAAGGGCGGCGCCGGCGGCGTCAGGAAGAGCACGCCGCGATCGGCAGGCCCCCGGGGCGCAGCCTGCCCTTCATCATCGCCGAAACCGAATCGGAGGCCCGCCTGCTCGGCCGTTACGGCCGGCTCGCCGCCGCCATGCTGATGGGCGGGTTGCTGCTGGCGGCCTGGGCCGCCGCCATTATTCTGCCGCGCTTTGTATTCTGAACATTTAACCAAGGAGGTTTTTCATGGTCGGCTGGATTGTTCTCGCAATATTTCTTCTTGTCCTGCTCGGGGTCGCCCTCTACGCCATCCTCATCTACAACGGTTTCATTCAGATGCGCAACAATGCCGACAAATCCTGGAGCAATATCGACGTGCTGCTTAAACAGCGCTTCGACGAATTGCCGAAACTGATCAAGGTTTGCGAGGGGTACATGCAGCACGAGCAGAAAACCTTGGAGGCGGTGATCCGGGCCCGCGCCATGGTTGCCAGCGCCGGCAGCGACAAGGAAAAGTTGCAGGCGCAGAACATGCTCACCGACACCTTGCGCTCCCTCTTCGCGGTGGCCGAAAGCTATCCGGACCTGAAAGCCGACGCCATTTTTCAGCGCCTGGGCTATCGGATTTCCGAACTGGAGGACATGATCGCCGACCGCCGCGAGCTGTTCAACGAAACGGTGAACCTTTACAACATCCGCCTCGAACAGTTCCCCGACGTGGTGGTCGCGCGCCTGTTCAATTTCACCGGCCGCAGCCTTTGGCGCATCGATCCCGCCCACCGGCAGGACGTGGAAGTGAAATTCCAGCACGCATGAGGGCCTTGTATTAACGGCCGCCTTGTTTATGCTTTGAGATGTGAAGGAGGGGCAAAACTCCCAACAACGCATTAAGGAGCGCAAGATGGCCAGCAAAGGCACCATCGGCATTCTGACCGGCGGCGGCGATGTGCCGGGGCTCAACCCGGCGATTCGCGCCGTCACCTATCGGGCCCTGCGGGAGGGATACAAGGTCATCGGCATCCGGCGCGGCTGGGCCGGGCTGGTGGAGTTGGTTCCCGACCCGAAGGCGGACAACAGCGAGCATTTTCAGATACTTACCGAAGAGGTGGTCAACCGCGCCGGACGCACCGGCGGCACCTTTTTGCACTCCTCGCGCACCCGGCCCAGCCACCTGCCCAAAGCGAACCTCCCCGAGCACCTGCGCGCCAAATATGCCGACGACATCAACGATGTCACCCCGGACATCCTGCGCCACATCGAATTTCTCGGCATCGATTTTCTCATCCCCATCGGCGGCGACGACACCCTCAGCTACGCCGGCCGTCTGCACGACGAGGGGGTGAAGGTGGTGGCCATCCCGAAGACGATGGACAACGACGTTCCCGGCACCGATTACTGCATCGGTTTTTCCACCTGCGTCACCCGCACCATCGAGCTGACCCACAAGCTGCGCACCTCGGCCGGTTCGCACGAGCGCTTCCTGGTTCTGGAAGTCTTCGGCCGCTATGCCGGCTTTACCGCCCTGCTGCCGACCATGGCGGGCGCGGCGGATCGCTGCATCATTCCCGAACACGTCTTCGATATGGAACGGCTGGCGGAGCTGATGGTGGCCGACCGCAACCGGCATCCGAGCAAATATTCCGTGGTGCTGATTTCCGAAGGGGCGCGCATGGCGCACGAGGAGGAGATGTCTTTCGAGGGGGCGGAAAAGGACCAGTACGGACATCGCAAGCTGGGGGGGATCGGCGACAAGGTGGCGGCCAAACTCAAGGAGCTCTCGGCCAAGCACAACAATGGGCACAGGATCAACGTCGTCAGCCAGCGCCTGGGCTACCTGGTGCGCTGCGGCGACCCGGACGCCTTCGATTCGATCGTCCCCATGGCCTTCGGCAATATCGCCCTCGATCTGGTGCTGAGCAATATCTCCGGCCGCCTGGTCAACCTGCACAATGGCGTCTACGACACCGCGCCCATCGATGTCATTACCGGCCATCACAAGGTCGTGGATTTGGACAAATACTACAATACCGAGCGGATGCGGCCGAAATACGAGAGTTTTGTGCGACAGCCGCTGTTCATTATGACCAGCGAGTATTGAAAAGAAACCGGCGGGATGATTCGGACCATGGGGCAGGCAAGCACCTCCGCCCCTCTTCGCAGGGCGGGACGGCCATGGTCATGCTAGTCTGTCGTCATGCTCTGCAAACCTCTGACGACCGTGTCGAGGGGGCTTTCAGGGGTGTGCACACAGATCGCGGTCGCTGCCGCCAAGCGCTCGCGCAGTCCAGGAATCAAGGCGCCGCCACCGGTCAGCAGAATGCCGCTTTCGATGATCTCGGAGCCAACATCGGCAGGAACTTCCCGCAACAGGGCGGCGGGAACCGAAAGGATCTCTTCGAGGGCCGGTTCCACCAAGTCATACACCGTCTGTCGGATTTCGGCCGGATAGCCGCGTCCGTCTTCCTGGGCGCCACCCGTCTTTGCTCCAGGCGCCCCGCTGGCGACCCCAATCGACGCCATCATCCGCTCCGCTTCCGCAGCGGACAGCGTGCGATCCCACCGGGACCGCATCCCTTGCCAAACCCGTTGCCGCAAGGTGATGCAACCGACTCGGGAAGCGCCTGATCGGACGATACTGCCGCTCCGAAGAATGATGCAGTCGGTCACTCCGTCGCCGACATCCACGATCATCTGCGCGTAGGGAAGACTGATGTCCAGGTTGGCCCCTACCGCCGCCGCCAAAGGTTCGGGTACGATCTGGACGGTGCCCGCCCCGGCCGCGTATAAAGCGTTCAGCAGGGCCTTGCGTTCGCTGGCCCGGACATCGGTCGGCGCCCCGGCCAGCACGGCCGGTCCGAGAAGACCCCGCCCCGCTGCTCTGGTGATCTCCGGGCGCAGCACAGCGGTCAATCCTGTCGGATCAATAACCACGCCACCTTGCAGTGGAGGCTTGGACCCCGCCGCCGGAATCGTCGACACCCCGAACCTCTGGGTGGCGATGCGGACAAAAGCCGTACCCACATCGATGGCGACTTGGCGCCGGAGTGTCTTGAAAAGACCGCAATATGCCATGAACACTCTCCGCCCGCGAGGCGATGCGCCTACAGGTGATAGTCCCCGGCCGCTTCAGGCTGGTAGAGGATCTCTTCGATACGGATCCTCTTCGTGCCGGAGTGGACTTCCCATTCGACGATATCGCCGACGGCGTAGCCCAGAATCGCCGTTCCGATCGGCGAGACGATCGAAAGCCTCCCTTCCGCCAGATTGGCCTGCTCGGGAAACACCAAGGTTACCGTCATCTGCCGGTCGGCGTCCAGATCGTGGAGTTTGACCCGGGAATTCAACGTGACAATGTCGGAAGGAACCTCCGGGGGGGCGACGATTCGGCACCTGCCCAACTCTTCTTCCAACTGGTCCAGATAGTCCTGGTCGCGGCGACTTGCCCCTTGGGCCCTGTCGATAAGTCGTTCAAGGCGATCAAGATCGAATTCGGTGACGTAAATCGGTCTTTGGTTCATGTTATCTCCTGTCATGTGGGTCATCCGCACCCGACCAACGACCCGGGTAGGGAATGTCCGGTGTTTTTCCTCAAAAAGAAAAAGGCCACAGAGCAAATCTGCGACCTGGCTGAACGGTTTAAAAGGGGTAAAGAGACCTATTTGGCTCTAAGCAACCTGCCTCCCTTGGTCCGCAGCCGGCGATGGCGCACCAAGGGCATATTGATTTCGATCTTTTCAGGGGTAAAGAGATTCATGGAAGAACCATACAGGATGCGCCGGAGGATTTCAAGTGGGCGTGTCACGCCGCGGGCAAATAAAACCGTCCGGAATGGTCTACCCGGGCAATCCGGAGACGGATTCGGGGTTCGCCTTCTCCACCAGGGGGGGTATGATTATTACGACACGGGCCGGAATGGTCGGCCCGGCGTGAAAAGGCGCAGCAGACGGCCTGGCGAATTTTCATTGCAAACGGAGGCGTTGGCTATGGCAAGCGCGGTCGGAAACAATCCTGCAAAAAAACGTTTCGAGGTGGAGGCGAATGGCGCCCTGGCCTTTCTCGAATACGAGTTGGAAGAAGGCGCCATAACCTTGGTCCACACTGAGGTGCCACCGGAACTTGAGGGACAAGGCCTGGCCGGTAAAATAGTGAAAGCCGCTTTGGCGTATGCCGAAAGCCGGGGGCTGAAGGTTATTCCCCGATGTCCTTTTGTCGCCGGATATATCGCACGGCATAAAGAGTTTGAGCACCTGACGCAATAAGATTAAAGCCAATCGAGGTGCAGAGTGGTGACTACCTTGGAAGGTTTGTTTCAGAAGTTAATTGAAGGGCGCTCGGTTGGCAGTAGCGAAGAATTTCCCTGCTTCCTGACCGAACTCCTCGCTAAAGCCTTGGATATGGATTCGGTCTGCTTGGGGGAACTTGCTGAAGGCGCCCAGCGGCGGATCAAAATCATTGGCGCGTCCCCAAAGGAAAATGCGACAGAAAACCAGGAGATCCCCTGCGCGACAACCGTGTGGGGGGAGATCCTCGACACCGGAGCCTGCCGGTATCCCGACAACGTGCGCCAGCGGTTTCCCCAGGACCCATTGCTGATCCGATTGCAAGCGGAGAGCCTCCTCGGCTCCTCTCTTGTCGATTCGGATGGGAACACTCTGGGCGCCCTGGTTGCCGCAGGCCGCCGGCCAATAAGGATAACCAAGCGGATGGAGACGGTTTTTTCCGTATTTGCCGCGCGCGCCGCAACGGAACTGGAGCGCCGGCGGATGGCCGAGGCGTTGCGGAAAAGCGAAGAGCGTTTTCAAGCCATCGCCAACTACGCCTATGACTGGGAATCCTGGCTGGCTCCGGACGGACGCCTGCTGTGGAGCAACCCTTCCGTACAGCGGATCACGGGATACTCCCCCGAGGAATGCCTTAAGATGCCTGACTTCCCACGAACGTTGATCGATGAAGAAGACCGGGAAACCGAGGCCAAGGACTTTCTCCAGAGTTTTTCCGCGCAAACTTCCAACGATAATTTACGCTTTCGCATTCGCCACAAAAACGGTTCCGTTCTGTGGGTTGCCGCTTCTTGGCAGCCGGTTTTCAATAAAGAAAACGAATACCTTGGCATCCGGGCCAGCATCAGGGATATCAGCAAAAGCAAGGAGGCCGAAGAGAAGCTCGAAGCGGCGAATCGGGAATTGGACGCCTTCGTCTACACAGTGTCCCACGATTTACGCACACCCCTGACTCCCATCCTGGGCTTCTCGGAATTTCTCCGCGAGAATTACCGGGAACAATTGGACGAACAGGGAATGGATATTTTAGATGAAATAGAAAAGCAGGCAAGGAGGATGCTGGCCCTGATGGAGGATCTCTTGGACCTGGCCCGGGTGGGACGGATCGGGAAATCGGCGGAACCGATTGACGCCCATGAGGTTTTGAACGATGTTTTGGTCGACTTGGCAGACTTGATCGCCAGCTCAGGGCATTGCATAAAAAAAGAGCAATTACCCGCAACCGACATTCCGAAGTCTCTCCTCTACCAGGTCTTCGACAATCTGCTTGGAAACGCGTTGCGCTATGCCGGTCCGATGGGCGGCCCCATTGAGGTGGGAGGGGAGCGCCATGGGCGACGGGTGCGCTACTTCGTTCGCGATCACGGCTGCGGGATTCCGCCGGCGGAACGCAGTCGTATTTTTCAACCCTTTTTTCGTGGCGACTCCGGAAAAAATCTCACTGGCACCGGCATCGGGCTTGCCACTATCCAGAAAATTGCCCGCCTCTACGGCGGGAAGGCCTGGATGAAGGAGACACCAGGCGGCGGGTGCACGTTCTGGTTTGAAACCCTGATCGATGCCCCGGAGCGCAATAACTAAGCTGCTCTTGCGCCTTCACCTCTCCCGTCCGCCACCGTGTGTGCTCACGAAACCTCGGCATCCGGCGCGAGGACGAGCTGCTCGATCTCACTCGCCGTTTCCGCGTCCGCCAGCACCAGCAGCGCATCCTCCGCGAGGATTTCCGTCTGGTCGTTCGGCACGACAAACTCGCCGTTGCGGGAGATGGTGATGAGAACCGCGCCGCGCGGCAGCCCCAGTTCCGGGAGTTTTCTGCCGAGAATGGGTGAATTGGCCGGAACGTGAATCTCGGTGATGCGGGTGCGCGGGATGCTCAGCCCGCCCCGATCGCGGCGGGCGTCCATCAGGATCGCTTCGGTCTCGATGATGCTGACGCCGGACGCGAGCAACATGAAGCGCGCCATCGCAAAGGCTATCTCCACCTCGCCATAAACGCATTGCGTCTGGGGGACGCTGCATAGCCGGTTGAATTCGGCGAGTTGGTGGACACGGGTAACAATCTCGATGGTCGGATTCACCTGGCGTGCGTACTCGATCGCGCGGCGCACGGTAATGGGCTCCACCGAGGTGATGAGCAAAAGCCGCGCGTCGGCAATACCCGCGCTCGCCAGCACGGTCGATTTGCCACCTTCGCCATGGACGACTGGCACACCCGCGCGGCGGAGCCTTTCGACGGTCGTCAAATCCTGCTCGATTACGATGAACGGCAGCTTTCGCTGCCGCAGGAACCCGGCCAGCACGGCGCCGACGCGGCCGTGGCCGAGCAGTACCACCTTCTTCGGCGAGGCGTCAGTGACATCGACCGGGTGCGCGGTCAAGATCGGTTCGACATCGAGTACGCGCGTCGCGTGTTCCTCGGTTTCGACCGGCCGATTGAACGGCTGCACCAGTGCGGTGCGGACAGCGTCCTCATCGGCGATGCGCGCCAGGACCGTCACCTGATCCCATCCGAGCAGGCGCGTGTGGCCTGTCGGCGGAATAACATCGCTGCCGCGCGTGATCAACGTGATCAAGGCGCGGGGCGGCAGCGTCAGGTCGCGAATCCTGGGTCCCGGCCGTCCCTGCGGCCCCGGCAGATCGATGACGGTCAGATCGAGATCGCTGTGCCCCATCGCCACCAGTTCGAGCCCATAACGCGGCTGCGGCCGGGCAGGTTCCGACAGCCCGAGGCGGCGAGCCAGGGCGCCGAGCGTCGAGCCCTGCGTCAGGATCGACAACAGGACCGCGAAAAACACCAGATTGAATATTTCTTGGCCGATCGGAAGGCCGGCGGCCATGGGGTAGGTCGCGAGGACGATCGGAACCGCGCCGCGCAATCCAGCCCAACATATGAAGTGGCGTTCGCGGACGCCGATCTTGATGCCGAGCGTGCCGATCCACACGGCGGCGGGACGCGCGATGAACGTCAACACCAGAAACAGAACAATGCCGCTGAACCACAACTCCGCCCACTGGCTGGGGAAAACCAGCAGGCCCATCATCACGAAAACGCCGATATTGGCGATCATCGACAGGGCGGCGGAGAAATTGCGGGCGTGCTGTTTGTAGATGAAATGCCGGTTGCCCATGACGAAGCCGGCGGTGAACACCGCGAGCATGCCGCTTGCCTGCACGAGTTCGGAGGCGCCGTAGGTCAACAGAATGACTGCGATCAGCAGCACGTAGTAATAGCCGCGCTCCTGCGGATTCAGCCGATTGAAGATCGCCAGAGCGCCGCGCGCCATCAACCATCCGATGAGCGGCCCGGACAGGAACTTCCACAGAAACAACGGCACGATCAGAAGGCCGCCGTTTGAGCCGGACGACAGGCCCTCCACGACGACGAGCGTCAGGAGGATGGCCATCGGGTCGTTCGCCGCGCTTTCGATCTCGATCGTCGACGACAGCTTGGAGGGCAGCGACTGGCGGCGCAGGATCGAGAAGGTCGCCGCCGCGTCGGTCGACGAGATAACCACAGCGAGCAGCAGCGCCTTTTCCGTCTCCCACCCCAGAACGAAGTGGAGAAAGGCGAAAGTTATTGCGGCGGTCAGGACGACGCCCCACGTCGCCATTCCGCCGGCCGGCAGGGCGACCGCCTTGAGATCGGCCCGCTTGGTGGCGAGGCCGCCATGGAAAAGGATGAAAACCAGGGCGGCGTTCGCCAGGTTATTGGCCAATTCCACGTTGTCGAAGTTCCAGATCCCGAGAACGTCGCTTCCGGCAACGATCCCGGCGCCGAGGGCGACCAGGATCACCGGGACGCTCCAGCGATCGAGCCACACCGCGGCAAGCACCACACCGAGGAGAAGAAGTGGGACTATGAGATAAACAGTTTCCATGCGTGATGTTCGTGTGTGCCGCGCGCGCTGGCGGAGGTCAATGGAGTAGGATTCACTATGGAGATTAAGACGAAAAGTTGTAGTTTGAGGATAGTAACACAGGAACCGCGCGCCGAGAAAAAAAATTGGGTCTCAGAAACAGCATTTATTTAAGAAAAGAATCTCCCTCGCGGGAGAACTCTTTCATGTCTTCCGGAGGCACGGGATGATTAGCGGCGGGCAGCATACAGTAGCGCCGGGTGCGAAGTCCATTTCAAATTGACAGAAGCCCAAGCCCGCCACCAGGTGGCCGACGTCAGCCGAACAAAGACACAGATGTGCACCAAAGTCATGACCGTGGTCCTCGGGAGACGCGATATCTCCTGGATCGTTATCGGCAGGCATCTTCCGTCGGAGGATCGCGTTTCGGCGGGGCGGGTGGCGGCGTGTTGAACTCCCGCATGAAGATCCCCCAGAAGGCGACGAACAATGCGGCGAGCAACGGACCAATCACGAACCCATTCATCCCGAACAGCACGAAACCGCCAAGGGTCGAGAGCAGCACCATATAGTCCGGGAGTTTGGTGTCGCGGCCGACGAGAATCGGCCGCAGAACATTATCGACCAGTCCGATCACCCCGATGCCGAATGCCGTCAGGATCAACGCTTGCCCCCATTCGCCGGTGGCGAACAGGTAGATCGCAACCGGTCCCCAGATCAAGCCCGCTCCGACCGCGGGGATAAGCGACAGCAGGGTCATCACCACCCCCCACAGCAACGCCCCCGGAATGTCGAGAAACCAGAAGATCATCCCACCCAGGGTCCCCTGCACGACCGCGACCACCAGGCTGCCCTTGACGGTGGCGCGGGTGACTTCGGCGAACTTGGCGAACAGCAGGTGTTCCCGTTCATCGCCGAGCGGCAGGGCGCGCACCAGCAAAGCCACCAGTGCGGCGCCGTCGCGCAGCAGGAAAAACGCCACGTAGAGCATCAGGGCGAGGCCGACAAAAAACTTCAAGGTGCCCTGGCCGAGTTGGACCGCATTCTGGGCAATGTACCCGCTGGCGGCCAGGGCCGCCCCGGAGAGCTGCTCCTTGACATCGCTGAGTCCCGGACTCAGTCGTTCGAGAAAAAGCTGCGCCGCAGGGAACGCCTCGCGTAGGCGCTCGACATATTTACCGATATCCATTTCTCCGCTCTGCAGGCGCTGGTACAGGGCGGCGGCTTCCTGAAAAAACGAGCCGAGGACGAAAAGAGTCGGCACGATGCCGATGATGATGCAAGCAGCGAGGGTGAGAAGGGCCGCGAGACTGGGCCGGTTGCCCACCAGACGCAAAAAGCGCTGGTGCAGGGGATAAAAAAGAAGACCGATGACGCACGCCCAGAAGACCGCGCTGAAAAACGGCTTGAGCAAAAAAAGAAACAACACGGTTACCAAAACAAGCATCAACAAAAATGACCCTTGTTCCAGTCCGGCCTGCCTTCTGTCCTTATCTCCGTCCATGTGGCTATCCCTCTTATTTTACCTGCCGGCGCACGTTTTCCAGTCGGCAAAAGGCCCTATTCATAGCGCAAAGCGTCGATCGGATTCAATGCCGCCGCTTTGCGCGCTGGGTAAAAACCGAAAAAGATGCCGACGGCGGCGGAAAAGCCGACGGCGACAAGGATGGTCTGCACCGAAATCAGCGTCGGCCAGTCGAGCAGCCGCGAAACGGCGACGGCGCTGGCGACGCCAAGGAGGATGCCGAGCAGGCCGCCGATTACCGTCAGCAGCAGCGCCTCGGTGAGGAATTGCAGCAGGATGTCGCGGCGGCGGGCGCCGATGGCGAGGCGGATGCCGATCTCGCGGGTGCGTTCGGTGACCGAGACGAGCATGATGTTCATGATGCCGATCCCGCCCACCAGCAGAGAGATGGAGGCGACGGAACCGAGCAAAAGCGCCATGGTGCGCGAAGATTCCTCGGAGACGGCGAGAATTTCCGAGAGGTTGCGGATGGTGAAATCGCGGTCGCGACCGGGCGCAATGCGGTGGCGCTGTTCGAGCAGGGCGCCGACTTCCTCCTCGGCGGCGGCGAGGGCGGCGGGGCCGGTCGCCTGCACCAGGATGGAGTTGACGCTGTCCGGGGTGCGGCCGGGAAAGAGACGGCGCTGGGCGGTGCGGACGGGGATGAGAATGACATCGTCCTGGTCCGAGCCCTGCGGCGACTGTCCCTTGCGCTCAAGCAGACCGATAACCGTGAACGGCACCTGCTTGATGCGGACGATGCGCCCGACCGGGTCCTCAGCGGCGAAGAGCTTTTCCGCCACCGTCTGTCCGAGCAGGGCGGTGCGCGCCGTACCGTCGATATCGGTTTGGGTCAGGACGCGGCCGGCGACGACGGCCCACTCGCGGATTTCCAGATAGTCCGGGGTCGTGCCGTAGATGACGGTGGACCAGTTGAGGTTGCCGTAAACCACCGCCGCGCTGCCGCGTACGGTGGGCGCGGCGAGGGCGACCGACGGGCATTCCTGGTCGATGGCGCGCAGGTCCCCCATGGTCAGGCTGGCGGCTGAGCCGGCGCCGGCGCGCAGGCCGCCGCTGGTGGTCGAGCCGGGAAAGACGAGCAGCAGGTTGCTGCCGATGCTGGCGATCTTTTCGGAAATGACCTGGCTGGCGCCGGAGCCGATGGCGATCATGGCGATGACCGCGGCGATGCCGAAGATGATGCCGAGGGTGGTGAGAAAGGAGCGCAGCAGGTTGATGCGCAGGGCGCGCAGGGCGATTTTCACCGACATCCACAGCTCAATGGTCATCGCCCCTCCTCGCCCCGGCGGCGGTCGGAAATGATCCGGCCGTCGCGGAAGGTGATGAGACGACCGGCGTGGGCGGCGACATCCGGCTCGTGGGTGACCATGACAATGGTCATGCCCGAGCGGTTGAGCTCGCCGAAGAGCGTCATGATCTGGTCGCTGGTGGCGCTGTCGAGATTGCCCGTCGGCTCGTCGGCGAGCACCAGCACCGGGTCATTGGCCAGGGCGCGGGCGATGGCGACCCGCTGCTGCTGACCGCCGGAGAGCTGGGCGCTGGTATGGTGCGCCCGCTCGGCCAACCCGACGCGCTCCAGCGCCGCCAGCGCATGCTGCCGACGCTGCCGTCCCGGCATGCGGGCGTACATCAGCGGAAGGGCGACATTCTCCAGGGCCGAGGTGCGCGGCAGAAGATTGAATCCCTGAAAGATAAAGCCGATCTTGCGATTGCGGATGGCGGCGAGGGCGTCGGCGTCGAGAGCGCCGACATCGCCGCCGTCGAGGTGATAGCGGCCGCCGGTCGGCCGGTCGAGACAGCCGAGAATGTTCATGCAGGTCGACTTGCCACTCCCCGAGGCGCCCATGATGGCGACGAACTCCCCCCGGGCGACGGTGAAGGAGACCCCCGCCAGGGCGGCCACCCGCTGCCCGCCGACCACGTAGTCGCGTTGCAGGTTCTCCAGCCGCACGAGCATCAGAAGCGCGGACCCCGCGAAGTCCTCGGTTTGCCTTTGCCGTCGGCGGGCAAACTCTGGCCGATAATGAGATTGTCCCCCTCCCGCAATTCGCCCTCCAGCATTTCGACGAAACTGCCGTCGCCGATGCCGGTGCGCACGACAACCGGCGTCGGCTGGCCATCGAGCCCGGAAATGTAGACCTGCGGCCGGAGGGCGGCGGGGCGGGCCGGCTTCGGCGCCGCCTCGTCGGTTTTCGGGCGAAAACGCAGGGCGGCGGCGGGCAGACGCAGAACGTCGTCGCGGCGCTCGGCCTCGATGGCGACGTTGGCGGTCATGCCGGGGAAAAGCTTCTTTTGCGGATTGGCGACGGTGATCACCACGGTGTAGGTGACGACGTTCTGGTTGACCACCGGCGCATAGCGGATCTGACTCACCTCGCCGCGAAATTCTTCCCCGGCCCAGGCGTCGACGGTGAAGGCGGCGGGCAGGCCGACCCGCACCCGGCCGATATCCGCCTCGTCAATATTGGTCTCGATCTGCATCCGGGTCAGGTCTTCGGCGATGGTGAACAGGGTCGGCGTCTGGAAGGAGGCGGCCACCGTCTGCCCGACATCGATGTTGCGGGAGATGACCACGCCATCCACCGGCGAACGGATGGTCGCATGTTCGAGGTTGGTGCGCGCCTGGCGCAGGCCGCCTTGCGTCTGCAGCAGCGCCGCCGCCGCGCCTTGCTCGGCCGCCTGGGCGGCCCGCTGGGCGATGTCGGCGGCATCGAACTCACTGCGGGAGACGAATCCCCGCGCCAGCAGATTGCGGTAGCGCTCAAGGTTGCGCTCGGCGTCCAGGGTGGCGATGCGCGCTTTTTCCAGATTGGCGCGGGCGCTTAATTGGTTCCCCTCGGCCTGTTGGAGCTGCGCCTGCAACAGGGCCGGATCGATCTCGGCGATGACCTGGCCGCGTTCGACCGGACTGTTGAAATCGACGTGCAACCGGGAGATGGTCCCGGACACCTGGGTGCCAACCTGTACTGTTTTCACCGCACTCACGGTGCCGGTGGCGGCTACCGTCGACACGATGGGCCCCCGCGTCAGCGCCGCCGTGCGGTAGCTGGCCTGCGGCGCACGCCCGCCGAGCAGCCAGACTCCGATGGCGATGGACAATAGAAGCGGAAGGGATACAACGATGAGTTTTTTCATATCGCCCGGTGCAAGGTGAGGGTTTCAGGTGAACCGCACAAGGATACCATTTTCTGCTTTTGGCCTGCATAAAATTCCAACAACGGAAAGCCGGTTCAGGGAGGAGGCGCCCCGAACCGGCTTGTTTACCGCTGTCTTGCTATAGGGAAGAATGAAGAAGGTTCTCCGGCCCGGCTGCCACCCCGCGCCTTCGATGGTTCCAACTATAATCGCCGCCGATTGCCGCCGCCACGTGCGAACCCGTGAAAAATGCCGGAGAACATGCCGGCGGCCAAGTGTGCATTGGAACAGTTTCTTTTTGTGCTCCCGTCTATCGCTCAGGCGATCTCCAGCGGCGGTTCGTTCAGCGCGGCCAGCTGTTCGCGTAATTCGAGGATATGTTCACCCCAGTAGCGCACGGTATTGAACCAGGGAAAATGCCGGGGAAACGTCGGATCGTCCCAGCGTCTGGCCAGCCAGGCGCAATAGTGCAGCATGCGCAGGGTGCGCAGGACTTCGATCAGGCGCAGCTCGGCGCGGCGAAATCGGTAAAATTCGTTGTATCCTTCGACAATCGCGGCCAGTTGCGCGGTCTGCCGCTGGCGGTCGCCGGAAAGCATCATCCAGAGGTCCTGGATGGCCGGGGCCATGCGGCAGTCGTCGAAATCGACGAAATGCGGCGCCTGGTCCCGCCACAGGATATTGCCGATGTGGCAGTCGCCGTGGGTGCGAATGAGCGGGGTCTCGCCGACTTCGTGGAGGACGGCAGCGACGGCCTGCAACAGATCGCGGCTGAGGATATCGTAGTTGGCCTTGTATTCCGGCAGGATAAAGCGCTCGCCGATCAGCGCGACGCTGGCATGGCCGAAGGTTTCGATATCGAGGGTCGGCCGACTGGCGAAGGGGCGGACGGCGCCGACGGCATGCAGGCGGCCGAGGGTGCGCCCCATGACCAGCAGATTGTCGAGATTGTCGAATTCGGGGGCATGGCCCCCCTGGCGCGGATACAGGGCGAAGCGAAAACCGCCGAAATGAAAAAGGCTTTCGCCGGCGTCATCGGTAATCGGCGCGACCACCGGCAGCTCCATCTCCATCAACTCGAAACAAAACCGATGTTCTTCGCGAATCTGCGCATCGCTCCAGCGCTCGGGTCGGTAGAACTTGGCAATGAGCGGCTTTTGCCCCTCGACGCCGACCTGATACACCCGGTTTTCATAGCTGTTCAGGGGGAAAGTGCGGCAATCGCAGACAAAATCCCGGCTCTCGACGGCATCCATGATGAAACTCGGCGTCAGTGCCTGGAAGGGGTGCTGTTTTTCGGGCATATCCTCTTCTCCATGCATTGCGGAAAAACGACGTTGTTCACCTTACCCCATCCGCGTTCGGCGAAAAAGGAAAAAGCCGGCCCGGGGAGGATGGTCCCGGACCGGCTTTCACCACGCTTATTTTTCAGAAGAAGAAGGAAGAAGATCTTCGATCCGGCTGCCACCCCGAACCGTCGATGGTTGAACTATAACGGTCGGCGCCGGCCTTCGCCACGTGCGGACTCGTAAGAAATGCCGGCGCAATGGCCGGGGATCGGCTGTGCAAGCGCACAGTCGCGCGCGGGATCGCGGGCGCTTTCGAAGGAGCATGGTAGAATTCCTTCTGCCCCTTTCGGCGACAGGAGGATCAATGAAACAAGACCAGGCGGACGCCCTCGCCCACGCCATCATGGCGGACTATGCGGGGCGCACCGGCCTTGCCGGAACCGGCGAGGCATCGCGACGTTATCTGTGGACCGATGCCTTCGCCCTGTGCGGTTGGCTGGGCTTTTTTCGCCGGAGCAACGATATCGAAAGCTGCCGGCTGGCCCTGCGCCTCATCGAAAAAGTGCACGACCATCTCGGCCGACATCGCGCCGACGATCCGCGAGCGGGCTGGCTCTGCGGCCTGGAAGAGAGCGAGGGCCGGCGGCATCCGACGCGGGGGGGCTTGCGCATCGGCAAAGAGCTGAGCGAGCGCGGGCCCGAGGAGGCGATCGACGAGCGTCTCGAATGGGAGCGCGACGGGCAGTATTATCACTACCTGACTAAATGGATGCACGCGCTGCACAACGCCAGCCGCATCACCGGCGATCCGGCTTTCCTGCGGTGGGCGGTCGAGCTCGCCGCCACCGCGCACGCCCGCTTCACCTATATGCCAGCAACCGGCGGCCGGAAAAAATTGTACTGGAAGATGAGCATCGACCTGTCCCGCCCCCTCGTCCCCGCCATGGGGCAGCACGATCCCCTCGACGGCTTCATCACCTTCAGCGAACTGCATCTGGCGGCCAACGCGACGGCGGAGAGTCTGCCCGACCTGCGGACGGCCATCGGCGAACTGGCGGAAATGTGTCGCGGGACGAACTGGGCCACCGAGGACCCCCTCGGCACCGGCGGACTGCTGTTTGACGCCCACCGATTGGCGCAACTGATGCTCAGGGCGAATTTTCAGGAAAACGGTCTGCTCGAAACCACCCTTGACGCGGCGCTGCTCGGTCTGGAGGCCTTTGCGACCCGCAGCCCGTTCCGCCTGCCGGCCGCCTACCGCCTCCCCTTTCGCGAACTGGGGCTGGCCATCGGCCTGAAGGCGCTGGATAAGCTGCAGGCAACCGTGAAAAACAATCCGCAGCGCTTCGCCCAAGAGGCTTCTCTGCACCGGCGCCTGCGGGCGTTTCAGCGTTATCGGTCGCTCAGTGCGAACATAGAGGATTTCTGGGTGGATGCGGACAACCAGCGCGGGGAAACCTGGCTCGATCACCGCGAGATCAACCAAGTAATGCTGGCCACCAGCCTGGCGCCCGACGGATACCTGGCAATCTAGAAAAACGGGGAGAAACCGGCGGCGGCGGCGCGGCGGCGTTCACCCCGCCCTGTTCCGCCGCCAGAGTTTTTACTCGATGGTGCAGATCGCGTCCGCCCGGCGGACGAGCAGGGCGATGGTTTCGAACACCCGAAACAGATGATTCATGTTTTCCGCCGCCGTGTAGGCGGTCACCAGATCCTGGCCGACGGCGATGTTCAGATTCTGCATGCCGGTGGCGACCACCACCGCTTTGTTCTCCTGGATGGCGCTGGCGGGATAGATGTTCCCGCGCAGCAGCGCCTTGACCTGGTCGAGTTCCAGCATGCCGGTGCTGCCGTAAACCCGCACCGTCCGGCCGTACAAATAGGGATTGACCGCCATCAAGAAGGGGCCGGAGTGGCCGGCGGTGGTCAGGGCGTTGACTGCTTTGACCGCGTCGGCCAACGGACCGCCCCCCTCATCCCAGTTCCCCAGTTCCACCGTCAGGCGCCCTTCGACACCAAGCAGGCCGGGCAGGCCGAGATCGGGATGGCCATTGAAAATCAGCTCGTCCTCCTGGGAAGCAACGTCGCTGGCGGCGACCGCCGCCGTGCTGACATCGAGGGGAATCCCCAGATGCCGGTCGGCCTCCACGTCCCGCCAGAAAATTTTGAAATCCCGGTACAGAATTGGCAGATTCACCACCACCCGGCGACTGGCCTCCACCGCCTGGCTCGTCTGGTCGGCAATCATGTCGATCCCCGCCGATTTGCTGCCGGTGAATACGGCATGCGGCATGCTGTAAACGCCGGGTCCGAGGGGGCCGAGCACTTCAATCATCTTGCGGCCGACCAGTTGGCTGCCGGCGGTTTTCACCACCGCCTCATCTACGCGCTTCCATTCCTCCCCGGTCAGGGGGGCCGAACTACGATCGAGTATGTCCATGAAACCCTCCTCTGCGGTAATTATTCGCGACGATAAAGATTGCCCAGCGTCGATGCCGGCGGCTCCGGCGTGGCTGCCCCGTCTTCGGCCTGGCTCGACTTCTCCCCCATTTTTCCCGCCATTCGGCCGCCGAGGCCGGCCATCATCTCCCGCACCTCCTCCTCCCCTTCGGCATAAAAGGCGTTCTCTTCCGGGGCCAGTTCCTTGAGCAAGGTGAGAAATTCGCCCGCATGCACCAGTTCCTCATCGGCGATGTCCTTGAGCACCATTTGCGTCAGTGCGTGGTCGGTCGATTCCGCCAGTTGCATGTAGAGCTGAACCGCTTCGTATTCGGCAGCAATCATGTAGCGGATGGCCCGGACCAACTCCGCATGCGTCAGCTTGCGGCCGGCGCTCAGACCGGAGAAGGCGTTCGCGAATTCAGGCATGGCTATTCCTCCTTCGAAAGCTCGCCGGAGATTCCCCGGCGCCGCATCAGCGCGGCATTTCGGCCAATATTACCAGCCATCGGCCAGGAGACAACCGCCCGCGCATAATTTCGCTTTTTCGCCCGAAGCGCCTCGTCTTCAGGGCGGCCGACTGATGAACTCATCCACCTGCCGCTCGGCCTCCTCGTGGCTCATTCCGTATTTTTCCTCCAGTTTGCCGACCAGTTGATCGCGGCGACCGCCGATCCATTCGATTTCATCGCCGGTCAATTCCCCCCAGAATTCGCGCGCCTTCCCCTTCAGCAAATGCCAGCGGACTGCGAATTTTTCCCGGTCCATAAGTGCCTCCTTTCCGGCAACCACGGTGCAAGACCATTATAGCGTTTGCACGCGTGGCCGCAGGGCAGGCGGGCGGGATGCAGACTGATCCAGGCGCGATGTGCCGGCGGGAGACGAAAGTCGGGGGGGAGGGGAGCTGTTTGCTCAGGCGAAGCCGAAGCGCTGCAGGATTTCGGCGGGCGCCAGGTCGAAGTGGGAAAATTCCATGGTAAAGGTGCCGCGCCCGCGGGTGGCGCTGCGCAGTTCGGTCATGTAGCCGAACATTTCCGACAGGGGCACCAGGGCCCGGATGATCTCGGTGTCGCCGCGGCTCTGCATCCCCTCGATGCGGCCGCGCTTCTGCTGCAGCGAGCCCAGGGCGCGGCCGGCGTTTTCGCCGGGGACGATGAGTTCGAGGCGCATCAACGGTTCGAGCAGGGCCGGCGACCCTTGCCGGGCGGCCAGGGCGAGGCCGCGCTGGGCGGCGGCGCGCAGCCCGTTCTCGGTGGTGATTCCGGACTCGAAAGGCGCCTCGACGACCCGCACCTCCAGATCGGTGAGGGGATAGCCGGCGCAGGCGCCGGCGGCGCACGCCTGGCGCAGGGCGTCCTCGAGGGCGGTGCGCAGTTCGCCGCCGAGATCGCCGGCGGCGGGCAGCCGCAGAAGCAGACCGGCGCCGCGCGGCAGAGGCGACAAGCGCAGCCGCACCTCCCCCTTCTGCATACGGCCGTCCGCCTCCCGCTGAAAAATCTCGTGCCGCTCCACCGGACGCAGCAGCGTCTCGCGATAGACGACCTGCGGTCTTCCCGTCTTCACCGCGACGCCGAACTCGTGCTCCAGGCGATTGGCGATGATCTCCAGGTGCAATTCCCCCATCCCGGTGAGGATCGTCTGGCCGGTATCGGCATCCTCGCGCACGCGGAAAGTGGGGTCCTCCCACTGCAGTTTTTCCAGGGACGGCAGCAGTTTTTCCCGGTCGTCGATACCGCGCGGCTCCACCGCCAGAGAGACCACCGGTTCGGGAACCGCCAGGCCGCGCAGCAATAGCGGCCGTTCCGGCGCGCAGAGGGTGTCGCCGGTGAGCACCTCCTTGAGCCCGGCGGCGGCGACGATATCGCCGGCCTGCGCCTGCTCCAGGCGCTCGCGCTTGTGGGCGTGCATGCGAAAGAGGCGGGCCACTTTTTCCGGGGCGCCGCGGACGCTGTTCCACACCGTGTCCCCCGGCTGCAACCGGCCGGCGTACAGGCGCAAATAGGTCAGTTTGCGCCCTTCATCGGAGACCACCTTGAAGGCCAGGGCGCAGAGGGGCGCCTGCGGGTCGCAGTCGACATGCACCGTCTCCTCCCGGCTCTCCGGCGGCCGGGCGGGCACCGGCGGCGCTTCCAGGGGGGAGGGCAGGAAATCGCCGACGGCATCGAGCAGCGGCTGAATGCCCTTGTTGCGCAGCGCCGCGCCGAGCAGGACCGGGTACAACCGGCATTCGAGCACGCCGCGGCGCAGAGCGGCGATCAGACGCTCCGGCGCCGGCGCGCGGCCGTCGAGGAAATCGGCCAGAATGCCGTCGTCGAAATCGGCCGCCGCCTCGACGATCCGCTCGCGGGCCGTCCGCACTTCCGCCAGCCGCTCGTCGGGAATGGCGCTCTGCCGCACCGTGCTGCCCTGGTCGGTTTCGGCAAAGGTGAGCAAGCGCTGCCGCAGCAGATCGATCACCCCGCAGAAGGCGCCCTCTTCCCCCACCGGCAGTTGCAGCAGCACCGGCCGCGCCCCCAAGCGCTCGCGCATCTGCGCCAGCACCGCGCGGTAGTCGGCGCCGATGCGGTCCATTTTGTTGATCAGGCAGATGCGCGGCGCCCGATAACGATCGGCCTGCCGCCAGACCGATTCACTTTGCGGCTGCACCCCTTCGACAGAGCTGAAAATGGCAATGGCGCCATCGAGCACCCGCAGGGAACGCTCCACCTCGATGGTAAAATCGATATGTCCGGGGGTGTCGATCAGATTCAGCCACAGATCCTTCCAGCGGCAGGTGGTGGCGGTGGCGGTAATGGTGATCCCGCGCGCCTGCTCCTGCTCCATCCAGTCCATGGTGGCCGAGCCGTTGTGGACCTCGCCCATTTTGTGGATTTCGCCGGCATAGAAGAGGATGCGCTCGGAAACGGTCGTTTTGCCGGCGTCGATATGGGAGATGATGCCGATATTGCGGATGCTCGGCAGGGGGGGGAGGCTCATGGCGTCCTCGTCGGTAGGAAATTGCCGAACAGTATACCAGAGAGCGGGCGGACGCAGGAGGGAATCAGGCCACTTTCTGTTCGCCGAGTCCTTTGCGGATCAGGTAGAGATCTTCCAGATCCAGGTTGTTTCCTTCGCAATATTCCCGCTCCAGCTCCTCCACATAGAAACGGTCGAGGCCGCTGTTCTCCAGGAAGTCCTCGCGCAGCGCGGCGTCTTTCTCGGCGAAAATGCGCGGCAGCAGGTTGTGCAGATAGATGGCCTCTTTTTTGATATCGACCACCACGGCGCCGAACAGGTCCGCGGTCAGCTCCCCTTCCAGCAACCCCTTGCTTTTCAGCTCCTCCGCCACTTCGCTGCGCAGTGAATCCTGCTCGGCGCGGGTGCTGTAACGGGAATAGAAATTGCGGATGCGCTCTTTCACATACGCCAGAAGCAGGTTGTAAAACTGCTCCTCGCGATCGATGGCGGCGAGTTGCGCGACCAGATCCTGCACCGTCTGCCGGCCATCCTCAATGGCGGCCAGTCCTTTCTGCAAACAGGGCAGCTTGCGGCGGCCGAAGCGGCCCAGATACTTGTTCTCCAGAATATCGGCAAAAAACAGCTTCTCGAAGAGATTCGGGGCGAGTTCGGCAAACGCCTTCTTGTTGCCGAGCAGGCTGCGGATGGTCTCCTCGTTGAACAAAACCCCATCCATGAACGCCAATTGGCTGATCTTCGCCGAGGTGCTGTCGTAGCGATCGAAGTAGGTGACGATATTGGAGAAATTTTCCAAAAGGGAAATATCCGCGCCGTCGCGGATTTTCTCGTCGCAGGCCTTACCCGCCTCCAGCAGAATATGCTCGAAGGTATGGTCGCGGTTTTCGCTGGCCTGCCGCTTGGCATTGAGCAGCCGAATGACATCCTCGCGGTCGATGCTGGCATCGATCTGCCGCTCGCCGAGAAACAGCCCTTCCAGAATCTGTCGGGTTTCAGCCAGATAATCCTGGTCCGAAAGGCTGACCAGGCTGTCGTGCTTGAGCATCTCGTCGAGGGTGTAGAAAAGGGCGGAGGAGATCTTGTTGCGCACCGACAGTGTTTTAAGACGGGTAAGACGGGCGTTCTCCAGTTCGTTGATGGCGCCGCGCCGGTTGCATTCGATCAGGATATTTTTGTATTCATCGACGATCCGGCGGTTGTCCGGGTGTTTGTACATGACATCGATGCTGATGCGCTCCTGCTGATACTTGTCGATGCCAAGGTCGGCCGCCAGTTTTTCCAGGCGCTCGGCGTTTTCCGCGGAGATCGTCTTGTCGGCGAAATAGATGTCGCGAAAGGCGTTGTAGAACGCCTTGTGGTTTTTGTGGATCAGCTTGATCAGATACAGTGAGCTGCGGTGGCCGAGCAGACCGAAAAGTTCGTCGATCAATTCGGCGTCATCCCCGTCGCCGACGCTGGGGGTGCGCTTGAGCAGCTTGCCGAGCAGGCGCAATATGTCTTCCTGTTGCTGCGGGAGCGAGCCGCCCACCGAACCGGTGAGAAAAAAAAGGTAATTGCAGACGGCATTGCCGTCAAAGAAAATCCGCTCGTAGGTGTGCCGTCCCTCGGTGCGTTCGGTAAAACACAGCTCGCCGTTGTCTTCGAGCGTGGCGCCAAAGAGGACCAGACGATTGCGCACCTCGGTCTTGGCCAGATCGGGCAGGGGCAGGTCGACGCCGAACATGTATTCGCAGAAGGAGCCGCCGTTGCCGCGATGGCGCACCGCTTCGCCGTCGAGAAGAATTTCATTCCCGGGCGAAAAAAAGCGCAGCTTGTCACCGACGGTTTCGTAGAAATAACCGCGGTAGGCGTCGCGGGCGGCGGCCGTGGCGAAATATTCGATGGTCTGATTCAAGTGGCCGTGCAGGCGAATTTCTTGGTGCATGGGCCCCCCTTGCCGAAAACAAGTCGGTGAAAAAAAGCTATTTTAACCGGCAGCGGGCGGTTAATTCAAGCGTCTTCTGGTTCTGCAATGGAAAGACGCAGGCGCTGGCCGTCATAGGCGAATTCGGTTCCGGGCGGCAAGCCGGCCGAATGGTGGCGACAGTCGACATCGTGGCTGAGATGGGTGAGCAGGGTGCGCCGCGGCGCCAGCCGTTCGGCGGCGGTCAGCGCCCGGGAAATATTGAAATGCGTTGTATGCGGCTTGAAGCGCAAGCCATCGACAATCAGCACCTCGAGTCCGTGCAGGCGGGCCGCCGATGCCGACGGTATGCCGCTGCAGTCGGTAAGGTAGGCCAAAGGCCCGATCCGATAACCGCAGGAGAAGCCGTCGCCATGCTCCAGCGGCACCGCGATGACCGGCAGGCCGAGCAAGGTGAAATCGCCGCCGATGCGAAAGGGCGCCAGTTGCGGTCGATAGCCCGCATCGAGCGTCTCGTCGAAAATATAAGAGAAGTTGTGCCGGATCCGGGCGATCGTTTCGCCGCTGCCGAAGATCGGAATCGCCCCCTCGGAGATCAGGCAGAAAGGGCGCAGGTCGTCGATGCCGTGCAGGTGGTCGGCGTGGGTGTGGGTATAGAGGACCGCATCGATACGATCGACCTTCTCGCGCAACACCTGCTGGCGCAAATCCGGTGTGGTGTCGATCAGAATGTTGCGCTGGCGGTAGTTCAGCAGCAGGCTGCAGCGGGTGCGGTTGTTGCAGAGCGCGCCGCTGGTGCAGACGGCGCAACGGCAGCCGGCGACCGGCACGCCGGTGCTGGTGCCGGAGCCGAGAATGGTGACGATCATTTCGTCACTGTTCATGACTTATAGGCGCCTACTTCATCTTCCAGTTTGCGGGTCTGCTCGGCGAGGATGAGCACGACCTGGTCGAATTCGGCCGTGCGCGCCGCGTTTTCCTCGGCCACCGGACGCAAACTCGCCACCGCCGCCACCACCTCGGCGCTGCGCTGATTGAGGGCGCGGGTGGCCGCATCGATGCGTTCGATCATCGTCCGCACCTGCTCCATGCTGCCGTTGATCATTCGACTGCCCTTGGCCTGTTCCGTGGTGCTGACTTTTCCCTGCGCCGCAATGTCTTTCATGATTTCCGCCGCTTGCGCCAGATTGCGGCCGCCATCGGTCTGCTGGCGGATGGCAACGGCGATTTGCCCCAGCATGGTGGAAACCTGATTGACCGAGGCGGTGATCTGGGTGCTGCCCTTGGCCTGTTCCTGGGTGGCGATGACGATGCCCCGCACCTGCTCGGTTGCCTTCAAGGTGCTCTGGCGAATTTTTTCCAATGCGGCGCCGGCGGTTTTTGAGCGACCCACTTCCTGATTGACCCGCGCGCTGCCGGCGGCCATGGCGGCCACCGCCTCCTGGGCGCCCCCCTGCAAAGAGGCGATAATACCGGCAATTTCGCGGGTGGAAACGGCCGTGCGCTCGGCCAGTTGGCGAATTTCTCTGGCAACCACGGAAAAGCCCTTGCCGTGCTCGCCGGCCTGGGCGGCAATAATGGCCGCATTCAGCGCAAGCAGATTGGTCTGGTCGGCGATTTCGTCGATCACGGTGAGTATTTTACCGATCGATTGCGAATCTTCTCCCAGTTTGCGAATCACCCCGGTGGCGCGATCGACCACATCGCAGATGGCGCCGATTCCTTCAATCGTGGCGTCGACGGCTTTCTTCCCCTGCAAAGCATCTTCGGCCGCTTCTTCGGCCAACCGGCTGGTCTGGCTGGCGTTTTCTTCGACTTCCTTGATTGCGGCATCCATTTCGAGCACCGAAGAGGCGGTGATTTCGGTGGAGGACGAGAGAATTTCGGCGTTCTCGGCCACCTGCTGGCTGGCCGCCGCCATCTCATTGATGGAACAGGTAACCTCGTCGATGACCGAGAAGAGCTTCTCCATCTGAGAGGCGATCTGTTCGACAGTTGCCCCGAGTTCCAAGGTGGCCGAAGAACTCGATTCCGCCGAATCGAGCAAAACCCCGGTGCTTTCGGCGATTCCGGAAACCGTCTCCTCAATCCCCTGCATGGCCAGAAAGGATTCTTCAATCGCCCGGGACTGTTGCTCCGCCCCCTGGTTCACCTGCCGGGATGAGCTGCGGATGCTTTCGGTGACGTCGGTGAGCTCGCCGGAGACGGCGCGCAGATTGTGCACGGTCTGCCGCAGGCTGCCGAGAAAACGGTTGAAGCCGGTGGCCAGGGCGCCGATTTCGTCCCGGTGGCGCGCCGGCAGTTCCAGACGGAGATCCCCTTCGCCAGCGGCAAGCTCCTGCAGGCTGTTGCCGATATGGACGATGGGGCGAACAATGCCGCGAGAAACGGCCAGACCGACCGGAATGGCCACCAACGAGGCGGTCGCCAGTAACAACAGAAGAAAGTGCTTGAACTGCCCTGCGGCAGCGATGGCGACGGAGCGGTCCAGAGCCAACAGGAAGGAGTGCCCGGCAACGCCGATCGTCCGGCTCGCGGCCGCGTGCGAAACGCCGGCGATGGCCAGCTCCCGCGGTTCGGCGCCGATGGCGGCGAGGGGCAGCTTGACCAAGGCATCGTCGGTGGCGGCGACGATGCCTTGCCGGTTGAAAAAGGCCAGTTTCGCGCCATTCAGGGCGGCCAGGTGATTGCCGAAGGTTTCCTGGAGGAAATGGTTGTCGATGTAAGTGACGCTCGTCAAATGACCGATCACTCCCCCCTCGTAGGAAACGGGCGCCGCCGCGACGATCGCCAGACGATTTTCGAACAGGGACAATTGTTGTAAAGGGGCGCCCTGAATGCTGGACTGCAGGGCCGGATGCGGCTGGTCGTCCGCCGGGGCTGGCGCATCGGCGGGCAACCGCATGATGAGTTCCCCTTCGCTGTTGCGGATATCGAGCAGGTCGAAATTGAACAGCCGGTGCATGTGCGTGAACTGGTCTTCCAGTTGTCTGGTCGGGCCGAGCAGGGTGGCGTAGCGAATAGCGCTGCCGACCTGCGGATTGGTGGCGAGCAACTGGATGTAGTTGGCCTTTTCCTGTTCGGCGCCGGCGGCTCCGCGCTGCACCAGGGTGGCGACGGCATTCAGGCGCCGGCTAAAATCCTCGTCCGTCTGCCGCTCCGCCAACTGGGTGACGATAAACAGGGATACGGCCAGGGGAATGGTGGAGAGGGCGATCAGGGCAACCAGAATTTTCCGGCGCAAAGTGAAAAACTCGAACATGGCGATTCCTGCGATGGAAAGATGTTCCGAAAGTGAAAGCAGCCGACAGCCGGCCCCCTCGGCCAATTCAGCGAACCTGCTGGAATGTGCTGCAATTTCGCCAATGACCGGCGTCGGAGGCGAAAATAGCATTTCCCCCCACCTCAGGCAAGAATTAAGGCTTCGCCTTCACTCGGGTTCTTTCGCGGATTTCGGGTGCGACTTGTCCGGCAGCTTTGGCAAGGAGTATCATGAATCCGGAGTTCCTTTATGGCCAAAAAAATTCCGCCCATTCCCCATCTGTTCCTGCGCCGGTTCACCGTTGATGAATCCGCTCCCTTCCGGCGCCACCTCAACCGCCTGGAGGTCGAGATCGGCGGCGAGGATTATCGGCACCTGAAACGGGTCGAACTTCTGCCCGAATGCCCGGAGGAGGAGCGCTTTCGCGCCATGCAGGACATCACCGAGCGCCTGCTCGCCACCACCCAGAATCATTACAACCGCGAGCTGCTGCGCCGGGAGGGAATTCGCGTCTATCTCGATGTCCACCGTTATGCGGTTTACTACCGCCTGCCCCGGTGCGCCCTGCGCTTCACCGCCTGGTGGCGGCAGGAGGTTTTGCACCGACTTTTCGCCGAAGAGCCGATTGCCGATATCGGTTGGCGCGCCTGTCCGCCGCCCATGGGCGCGTTTGTCGCCCGTTTTTTGCCGGATGCCGCGGGCGGGGTGCTGCTGATAAAAAGAGAAGAGGACGACGCCGGCCTGCCGCTGCTCACCGCCACGCACGGGCCCTACGATCCGCATACCCTGGAGACGACCTTCTATCTGTTGCGCACCGGCAAGGGAAGAGCTGCGGTCATCAATCTCGGTTTCTCCGGCCGCGAACCGCTCAGCGACGAGAACCTGGCCCGCCTTCGCTCCTGGGGGGTGCCCCTCAATCCGAGCAGCATCGACATCATCTACCCGTACGCCGACGCCGGCGGCCGGCCCTATTGTTACAAGCTTGAGGAAAACCTGCGAACCTATGTGGCGCAAATGGGCATTGCGCCGTCGCCTCTGATCATCGACCTGCACGGCTGCGTCGGCACCCGCAACGGGGACGAGCGGATCATCGTCGGCCTGGGCGGCGCGCCGCCCTATCCCCGGCGGTCCGAACTCGGGGCAACGACAACCTCCAGCGGCAACCTCCGCCTGCGGCCGCATCCGCCCTTGCGCCAGGGATTGGCGCTGCTGCGGGATCTCTCCCCGGCGATCCACCTGCAATTTTGCAGCGGCCCTCGGCACGGCTATCTTTTCCAGCTTTCCGGGGATTTGCAGCTGACGGGGCGGCGTATCGATTTGTCTGCCGAAGTGGCGAGTCTGCTCCCCGGAGAGGAGCGCAACTGGCTGCCGGCCGAGGATATCCGCTGGCTGCCCGGCGCCGGCGGCAACGCCCTGCAACGGCGGGAGGCCCGGCGCATGCGCCCGGACGCTCTTTGCCTGCATGTGGAGATTCCGACCCAGGTCAGGCGACGCATTGCCCTGTGCCTGCGGCGGCTGGACGGCCAGGAAGGGTTCTGAGGGCCACAGCCCTGCCCGCTACTGAAACCATTGCGCATTGGTCGACAACGTCACCGTCGTCCCTTCCTGCTGCAAATGCCAGCGTGTCCCGGCAACGCGCCCGAGAAAACGCAGGTCGTGGCTGACCAGCAACAGCCCGCAAGGGCAATCGCTCAAGACCGCCTCCAGGCACTCGATGGCCTGGATATCGAGATGGTTGGTCGGCTCATCCATGACAATCAGGTGCGGGCGGCGGATCACCCCCAGAGCCAGCAGCACCTTGCGCAGCTCCCCCGGGCTGACCTCAAGGTTTCGCAGTAGCCGCTCGGGGCGCGAACCGAGCGCACTGACCACCGTCATCACCACGCCGAGCGCCTGGTGCGGAAGCCGGTGCACCGCCGTCATGATGCGGCGGGTCCGCTCCAGGTCGATTTCCTGCGGAAGGTAAATCAAGTGTTCTTCCGGAACCTTCAAGCTGTCCAGGATATGCTGGAGGAGGGTGCTTTTCCCCAGGCCGTTGGCGCCGGTCATGGCGATCCGTTCGGCGCGCCGCATGGTGAGATCGGGGATGACCAGGCGGCGGGCGCCGTCGAGGGGAAGGGTCTTCGCCGGGATGGTGAAGAGGTGCTGCCGCGGGGAGATGGAGCCATCGAGCCAGAAATTCGCCGCATAGCGTTTTTTTACCTGCAGTGCGGCCGCCTGCTCCTGCGCGTGGGCGATACGTCCCTTTAACTGGTTCGCAAGGCGCCCCGCCTGGCCGTCCTTGCCGGAGACCCGAGCACGATCGATCCTCGCCCGCCCGTCGCTGTCGCCCCGGGCGAGAGCTCGTTTCGATTTCTTGCCGTCGGCGCGTGCCGCTTCGACTTGGCGGCGCTGCGCTGCGTTGGCAAGCCGATCCAGTTTCTGCTGGGCCACTTGGCGTTCGGTGCGCAGGCTGTCCTCCTCCCGCTTCGCCTCGGCGGCGGCTTTGCCGTAGCCGCCAGGGCGCATGATCGCCAGGGGCGGATCGAGAAACAGACACTGGCGGCAGAGCTGATCGAGCAGTTCACGATCATGGCTCACCAGCAGGCCGACGCCGCGGAAGGCGGCGAGGGCCTCCGCCAGTAGCGAGCGGGCGATCATATCGATGTGATTGGTCGGTTCGTCGATCAGCAGAACATCCGGCCGCCGCCAGAGGGCAACAGCAATCTGCGCACGCTTTCGCTCGCCGTGGCTGAGCGTCGACCAGCGATGCGCCCAATCCTCTGCGATCTGCAGCTTTCCGCGCAGCACAGCCGCCCCGCCCTCCGCCGCCGCGATAAACTGGCAAAGCTGGGGTGGGGCATCGTCGGTGCGCTGCGGGCAGAATGCGACGTGCTCGGGCCGCCGGATCGTTCCTTCCTCGGGTTGCAGATCCCCGACGGCTAGATGCAGCAGGGTGGTCTTGCCCGCTCCGTTGGCGCCGACGATGCCGGTCCAGCCCTCCGGAAAGTGGGCGGTGACATCCACCAGCAACGGTAAAAGGGCGTTTTCGTGGGTAAAGGTGACATGCTGAAAGGCTAAAGCCATGGCCGACCTCCTGGATGCAAGCGGTTGCTGCGCTGGCGGTCCTGTTTCCGTGGAGGTGGAGAAGGAGAAAATGCCACGGGTCCGTGGCATGGGAAAGGTCCATCGAAGCCACCGGAGAATCAGGAAAACAGAACACACCAGCGCCGAATTGCTCGGGCAATTCGGTCTGAACACGAAAATTTTCGCGCATGTGTCGCTCTGTCAGATTCTCAACGGCTTCTCCTTTGCCTCGATGGGGAAAGCCCAAAATTAGCAGCGCGCGGCGAGGGTGTCAAGCCGATCCGCGCCCGCATCGGATGACCGGCTACCCTGCCGCCTCGCTCATCGAGAAAAAGGCCTCTCGTTGCCGAGAGGCCCCAAACATCCATGCCTCAGTCGCGGCAGCCGCCGCATCTTCCCTGGCCCGCCCCGCAGGCGGCGGGCAGCGCGGTTTTCGCCAATTCCCGCTGCTCGGGGGTGAGCAGGGCGTTGATCTGTCGCCAACCTTGCGCGCGCAACAGCATGAGCTCGGTCTTGACCTTCGCCTGTTCGGCGGCCAGGGTGCGGATATCGGCATCCTCGGCGCCGGAATGGATGGCCTGCCGCAGTTTATTCCTCTGCTCCGCCATTTGCGTCCGCAGCGGCGCGGTTTTTTCCTGCTCGGCCTGCAGAATCGTGCGTACCTGCTGCTGTTGCTCAGCGGTCAGGTTCAAAGATTCGGCCAGGCGAGACATCGGCCGCTTTTGCCGCCCCTTCCCGTCCTCATCGCCGCCGCCCCGCCGCATGCCGCCTCGGGAATCCGGGATAGCCATCAGTTGGCCGTCGATCTGCCGGCAGGTGGCGTTCATGTTTTCTCCCCGGCGATTGGCGAACTGCACCGCATCGCCAGCGTTTTTGCCGGCGCAGGCGCTCAGGGCCGGCGGCGGCCCGGCCAGCCGGTCGCCGGGAGCGGCCCAGCCCCAAGCCGGAACGAGAACGAGCAGAGCAAGCAGAACCAGCGCCTTTTTCATGTTTTTCCCCTTCATCGCATGCACTCCTTATAGCTGGGAAACTGTTGGTGCGCCGCATGCGGCGGCGCTTTCGATATGGGCCTTACGATACCCCAAAAATTTGCAGGAAATGTGCAGAAATAAAGGAAATGCGCCGCGCCGGCCCAGAAAGCTTTTTCCACGCCGGCGTTTGTGCTAGGAAAGACAGGTAGCCTTTTCTGGAGCCGCCCTCGCCATGAGCATCAAATATCGTCTTTTTTTCGCCCTTCTCGGCGCCACCGGCGCTGTCGTGCTGTGCATGTTCCTGCTGCTGCAATGGAGCGTCGATCGCGGTTTTCTGCGCTACGTCAACACCATCGAGCAGGAGAGGCTGGAAAGCCTGGCCAGCGGACTGGAGCACACCTATGCGGAGCAGGGGAACTGGAACGTTGTGCGCAGCGATCCCTGGCGCTGGCTGCGCCAGGCCGCTAATCGGGAAGCTGAGCCGCTGGAGCCGCCGGCGCGACATTCGGGGCGGTCCGCGCGCTGGCGCGAAACGGATGGCCATGGGCCGCCGCCCCACCGCGGCCGCCTGCTGCTGCTCGATGCCGACCGCCAGCCGATCTTCGGCCCCGCGCGCCGGGCGACGGAAACGACTCTACGCCCGTTGCAGGTCGACGGCGCGGTGGTCGGCTACCTGGGCCTGCTGCCTCGGGAACGACTGACCGAAAGCCATGAGCTGCGCTTTGTGGAGCAGCAGAAACTCGCCATTGCCGTGCTGGGGGTTTTCGTCTTTCTGGTTTCCGCCGGGCTCGCCCTGCCCCTGGCGAATCGCCTGCTGCGACCGATTCGGGCGCTCGCCGCCGCCACCCACCGCCTTGCGGCCGGCCATTATGCCAGCCGCGTGCGCATCGATTCGGCCGACGAACTGGGGCAACTCGCCACCGATTTCAATGCGCTGGCGCACACCCTCGACAAAACCGAGCAGGCGCGCCGGCAATGGCTGGCCGATGTTTCCCACGAGCTGCGCACCCCGCTGGCCGTTCTGCGCGGCGAGATCGAGGCGATCGAGGACGGCATCCGCCAGCCGACCCCGGCCGCCATCCATTCGCTGCACGCTGAAGTGCTGCAACTCGGTCGGCTGGTCGACGACTTGCACCAACTCGCCCTTTCCGATGTGGGGGCGCTCAGTTATCGCAAGGAAGGGGTGGACCTGAGGGAACTTCTCGATGACCTGCTCGCCGGCTATCGGCCCGAAATCGAACGGCGGGGCCTGGCGCTGGCGGCCGAACTGCCCGGCCGGCCCATCGCAGTGTTTGCCGATGGCGAGCGCCTGCGCCAGATGTTCGCCAACCTGCTCGACAACGCTCTGCACTACACCGACGCCGGCGGACGGATTGCAGTGCGCCTGCATGGTCTGGAGGAAATGGCGGTGGTGGATATTCTCGACAGCGCGCCGGGGATGCCGGAAAATGAAATGGCGCGGCTTTTCGAACGCTTTTACCGGGTGGAGGGCTCGCGCAATCGTCGCACCGGCGGCGCCGGTCTCGGCTTGGCCATCTGCCGCAATATCGCCGAAGCGCACGGAGGACGGCTGAGCGCTCGCCCCTCGCCCCTCGGCGGTTTGTGGCTGCAGGTCGCGCTTCCGGAGCAAAAGGAGGGAAGATGAGCACGATCCTGATCGTCGAGGATGAGCGCAAGCTGGCCGAGGTGCTGGTCGATTATCTGCGGCAGGCCGGATTCGACCCCGTGCATCTGGAGGACGGCTTGCAGGTGGTGCGCTGGGTGCGGGAAAACCGCCCCGACCTGATCCTCCTCGACCTGATGCTGCCGGGGTGCGACGGCATGGATATCTGCCGGGAGATTCGCACCTTTTCCACGGTGCCGATCCTCATCCTCACCGCCCGCGTCGAAGAGATCGATCGCCTGCTCGGGCTGGAATTCGGCGCCGACGACTACATCTGCAAGCCATTCAGTCCGCGCGAAGTGGTGGCGCGGGTGAAGGCGGTGCTGCGCCGGTCCGGGGCCGGGCCGGCGCCCGGCGCCTCCGGATTGCTGCTGGACGAGAGCAGCTATCGGGCGCTCTGGCAGGGACGCGATCTGCACCTGACCGCCGTCGAATTCAAGCTGCTGCATTTTTTGGCGATCCACCCGGGACGCCTTTTCTCCCGCAGCCAGTTGATGGATCGCATCTACCCCGATCGGCGTATTGTCAGCGACCGGACCATCGACAGCCACATCAAAAAGCTGCGCCGCAAAATCGGCCTTGCCGCGTCGGAGGCGAGCCTGATCCGTTCGGTCTACGGCGTCGGCTACAAATTCGAACCGGAATATCCGGAATAGGCGGCTGCGCATGGCTTGGCGCCCGCGAGTTTGACAATTTATCCCGCCTATGTTCCGTTAGAGCCTTTCCCGGCAGATAAAAGGAGATTGTCGTGTCCCGGCCTGCGTGCGATTTCACTTTTTCCATCCCCTGGAACCTGATGCTGATCACCTGCGGGACGTTGCTCTACACGGTGGCCCTGAAGGGGATCGCCGCCGCGCACGGTTTTGTCCCCTCCGGACTCTTCGGGGTGTCGGTGCTCGTCCATCAAGCCACCGACAGGCTCGGTCCCGGCATCTGGTACATCCTGCTCAACATTCCCATGTTCGGTCTCGGCTGGGTGTTCAAAAGACCGGGCGCATCGGCTCGACCTTTCTCGATGGCCGGGGCGCCTACAAGAACGGGCGCAAGCAGGTGCTGCTGACAGTGATCAACAATATCCAGCTCAAGCGCCTGGAAGAGATCGTGTTCACCGAGGATCCCGACGCGCTGTTTATTGTCGAGAACACCTTCACCGTCATCGGCTCGACTTTCTCCCGGCGAAAAATCTACTGATCGGCCGGACGAAAGCCAAACCCGGTCACCGGATGAACGTATTCGCCCGCGCCGGCGGTCTTCAGTCGGACTTTTCGGGAGTTGCCCCGCGGCGCGGAATGCGCGGATAGGGATCGTCGTAGCAGAACAGCTCGCCGCCATAGCGGGTGCAGATGCGGATCCGCTCGCCGGCCGGATACGGGGCGAGCCGGCGGCGACCGAAATCGGCGGCCGGCGGGGGAAGGGGCTGGCGCGCCGGGGGCGAAAGAAAGCGCTCGTCCGGTCGGTAGGGCGCCGGCGGCTTGGGCCGGAGATAGCGATCCGCAGGCTCCTGCGGCCGGGCGGTTTTACCCCGTAACTGGCCCGGCGTCCGGGCAGCGGCGCCGGCGACCGGCGCAAGGGTTGCCATCAGAAGCCACAGCAACCCTGCCGAAAGCAGAAAAAGACGCAAAAACGGCAACTTTCCCATCCCGCAATTATAGCAGAAAGCCCTGGCGGCCACCATTTCGCCCGCCTTTTTCCGCATTGACAAACCCCTTTGCGGCGGGTCTAATGCGACATAGGCTGCCCAGCCCGGAGCCACCGGGCCCGAACGTAACAGGAGGAATTCGCCGCCATGTCCCAGCCCGACCAGTTCACCCAGGTCACCGTCCCCTGCAAGGCCAGCATCTACTTTGACGGCAAGGTGGTCAGCCACACCCTTGTGCTTGCCGACGGCAGCCGCAAAACCTTGGGTCTGATCTATCCCGGCAGCTACTCCTTCAACACCGCCGCGCCGGAGCGCATGGCCATCATTGCCGGCCAATGCCGGGCGAAAGTGGCCGGCGCGACCGACTGGAACGATTATGCCGCCGGCAGCTGGTTCGATGTCCCCGCCAATTCATCTTTCGAAATCGCCGTCGCATCGGGGATCGCCGAATACCTCTGCTCTTTCGGTTGATCCGGTCGCGGGAGGATCCGATTCTCCCTTTTTCCCAGGAGGTGAGCGATGAAAATACGCAAGAAGGTTTTTGATTTCGAGTACGAAGAGGTGCTGGATCTGCGCACCCGCGAGTTGATCCGAATCGCCTGCGCCGTGGCGGTTGGCTGTCCGGACTGACTGAGCAAACACTTCGCGGTCGCGAAGGAGGCAGGCGCAACGGCAGCGGAAATCAAGGAGGCCCTGGCCTACGGCATCATCGCGCCGGGCGGCCGGGCAAAAAATTTCGTGCTGCGCATGCAGCAGGAAGGCAAGCTGTTCGAGGAATAGTCGGTCTTGGCTGCGCAGCCGCAGCCAGGATGCAGGCGACGCGAGCACGCTCGTCACCGAAGATGCCGGCAGAGAAGGCCCGAGCAGGGCCTTTTCCGCCGGCGCGTGCTGAATCCAATGGCCCCTGCCACAACGTTTCCCGCTTTGCTTCTGGTGGTTTTCCTCGAACCGGCGTTCCCCGAGGAAACAACTTGACAGCATAGTTTTGCCTCCATAAGATAGTAATTGATTACTTACTTTTGGAGGCGTTCCCCATGACCTTACCCAAACATCTGCCCGCGCAAGAGCGCCGCGCCGTCACCGTCGAAGTGGTTGTCGAGCTTGCCGGCGAGCAGAATCCGAACGAGATCACGACATCGGCCATCGCCAAACGCATGGGCCTGACGCAGGGCGCTCTTTTTCGGCATTTCCCCACCAAGGAAGCGATCCTGCAGGCGGTTATGGAATGGGTGGCCGAGTGCCTGCTCAAACGAGTGGACAAGGCCGTGCAAACGGCGTCATCGCCTCTCGCCCAACTTGAGGCCATGTTCTTTGCGCATGTGGATTTTGTCGCCGAGCACCCGGGGGTGCCGCGAATTCTTTTCGGAGAGCTGCAAAGGTCCGAGGAAACGCCGCCGAAAAGGATGGTGCAGACGCTCATCCGCCGCTATTCAGAGCGCCTCCATCGCTTGATCGAGCAGGGAAAAATCGCCGGGGAAATAGACCCCGAAACGGACGCGGAAGCCGCGGGCGCCCTCTTCGTCGGCACGATCCAGGGTCTGGTGATGCAGTCGCTGCTGGCCGGGGATGTTGAGCAAATCCGGCGCGATGCACCGGGGGTCTTCGCCATCTACCAAAGGGGTATCGGGAGGCTGTCATGAGGCGTCTACCGGTACAAAAACGCACCTTGTCTTTGCTGGCGGTGCTCATTCCGCTGCTCGCGCTTTTTGCCTATGTTGCCCTGCGCTCAGGTCCCCTGGCGCCGGTTTCCATCGTGCTCGCCACGGTGGCGGAAGCGCCCATTTCCCCGGCGCTTTTCGGTATTGGCACGGTCGAGGCGCGCTACGCCTACAAGATCGGCCCCACCTACGCCGGCAGGGTCAAGCGCCTGGAGGTCGATGTCGGGGATCAGGTCAAAGCCGGCCAGGTGCTCGGCGAAATGGACCCCGTCGATTTTGATGACCGCATTCGCGCTCAGGAGGCGGCGCTGAAACGGGCCCGGGCCCAGCTGGTCGAGGCGCAGGCGCGGATGTCTTACGCGCGGACCCAGGCCCGCCGCTATGAAGAGCTGCTGAAGGCGCGCTCCACAAGCGAGGAGACCGTTGCCACGAAGAAGCAGGAGCTGGCCATCACCGAGGCGGCGCTGCAAGCCGCAAGGGAGGAGATCGCCCGCGTTGGCGCCGAAGGCGAAGCGCTCCTCGCCGAGCGCGGCAACCTGAAGCTCATCGCCCCTGCCGATGGGCTGATTGTGGCGCGCAATGTCGAACCGGGGACGGCGGTGGTGGCGGGCGAGGTGGTGGTGGAATCGATCGACCCGGCCAGTTTGTGGATCAATGTGCGTTTCGACCAGATTCGGGCGCAAGGATTGGCGGCCAATCTGCCCGCACGAATTACTCTGCGTTCGCAGTCGGGAGAAGGGAAAGCTGGCCGCGTTCTCCGCGTCGAGCCGGTGGCGGACGAGGTGACGGAGGAACTTCTCGCCAAGGTGGTCTTCGACAAAATTCCCGAGCCACTGCCTCCGATCGGCGAACTGGCCGAGGTCACCGTCGAGCTGCCCGCGCTGCCGCCGGAGCCGATCATTCCCAATGCGGCGATAAAGCGCATCGATGGAACGCTGGGGGTGTGGCGAAGCGTGAACAGGGGGCTGCGCTTCACCCCGGTGACCCTGGGCAGCTCTGATCTGGATGGCGAAGTGCAGGTTCGGGAAGGGCTCACGGCCGGCGATCAGGTGGTCGCCTACAGCGAAAAAGCCCTGCACGCCCGCAGCCGGATCAGGATCACGGAAAGATTGCCGGGAACGCAGCCGTGATCAGCCTGGCGGGCCGCGACATCCTGCATGCCTGGGGGAAGTTCGTATTCACCGGCATCGGTCTTGGGCTTTTGATCGGGGTGACGCTGGTCATGGCTGGGGTCTACCGCGGGATGGTGGACGATGCCAAAGTGCTGCTCGACAGCAGCGGGGCCGACCTCTGGGTCGTCCAGAAAGACACGCTCGGACCGTATGCCGAATCGTCAAGCCTCTACGATGATGTGTGGCGGGGGATTCGCGGCGTGTCCGGGGTGGATCGGGCGGCCAACGTCACCTATCTTACCATGCAGGTGCGTCAGGGCGGGCGCGATGTCCGCGCCATGGTGGCGGGAATATCCGCCGACGGGCCGGGAACCCCCGGCTGGCCGCCGCATCTCGTCGCCGGTCGGCAGATTACCCGCGGTCACTACGAGGCGGTGGCCGATATCGCAACGGGTTTCCGGATTGGCGACCGCCTGCAGATCCGTCGCAACTACTATACGGTGGTCGGACTCACCCGGCGGATGGTTTCTTCCAATGGCGATCCTTTGGTCTTCATTCCCCTCAAGGACGCCCAGGAAGCGCAGTTTCTCAAGGACAATGACGCCATCCGGCAGCAGCGGCGACGAACAGCCGAAAACCCGGCCTTCAGTCGCCCCGGAGTCCCCGGACTGTTGGCTGCGGTGATCGACTCGCAAAGCCGCAACCCCTATGTCAACGCCGTCCTGGTGCAGATCGAGCCGGGGCGGCGAGCCGAAGAGGTGGCGGAGACCATCCGCACCTGGAAGCGGCTGACGGTATACACCCGCAGTCAGATGGAGACGATCCTCGTCGGCAAACTGATCGCCACCTCGGCCAAGCAGATTGGCATGTTCCTGATGATCCTTGCCGTCGTCAGCGCCGCCATCATCGCGTTCATCATTTATACACTGACCCTGGGAAAAATCCGCGAGATTGCCGTGCTGAAGCTGATCGGCACCCGCAATCGGACGATTGCCGCCATGATTCTCCAGCAATCCGTTGCCCTGGGCGTCATCGGTTTTGTTGTCGGCAAGATCACCGCCACCTTCGGTGCTCCTTATTTCCCCAAGTATGTCCTGCTCGAACCGCTTGATTCGGTTCGCGGCTTCATCGCTGTCCTGATCATCTGCGTGCTGGCAAGCATCATTGCGATCCGGGCCGCCCTCAAGGTCGATCCGGCCGAGGCGATCGGAGGTTGATATGGGCGAAAGAGGAATTCGCATTCACGGTTTGCAGAAGCGCTTTGGCAGCGGCGACACCGCGGTGGATGCGCTGAAGGGGGTCGATATGCAGGTGGCGCCCGGCGAGGTCGTCGGCCTGATCGGACCTTCCGGTTCCGGCAAGAGCACTCTGCTCAAGTGCCTGGGCGCGGTCATCGAGCCGAGCGCCGGCCAGATGACCCTCGGCGAAGAAGTCATCTATGACCAAAGATGGAAGGTCAAGGATCTGCGCGCGTTGCGTCGCGACCGGATCGGCTTCGTCTTTCAGGCGCCGTATCTCATTCCGTTTCTCGACGTCACCGACAACGTCGCCCTGCCCGCCATGCTCGCTGGGACTTCGAACGCGCAAGCCCGCAAACGAGCGCTGGAACTGCTGCAGGCGCTGGATGTGGACCACCGCGCCAGGGCGATCCCGTCCCAGCTCTCCGGCGGCGAGCAGCAGCGGGTGGCGATCGCCCGTGGTCTGGTCAATCGCCCGCCGGTGATTCTCGCCGACGAGCCGACGGCGCCCCTCGACAGTGAGCGCGCACTGGCGGTCGTCCGGATCTTGAACGAAATGGCGCACCAGTTTGAAACCGCCATCATCGTGGTCACCCATGACGAGAAGATTATTCCGACCTTCAAACGCATCTACCACATTCGTGACGGGGTGACACATGAAGAACGCGGGGAGGGGCGCGATGTTTAGCAAGTTCAGCCGACGCGAAACCGCGCAGCGGTTGAGCGGTCGGCTGGAGCGCCGTGTTAGAAGCGTTACCCGCCAACCTTGTTGTACGCCAATTCGATGAACGGTTTGACCAGCTCAAAATCTTGCTCCGATGAGATGGTGAACTCAGAATCCCCGGTGCCGTAGTGCCCGATCTCTGTCACGTCGCGATAGAGCCTCGGAGGCGATTCCACGTCACCCGCAGTTAGTTTCAGAAACAGCTTGATGTTTCGACTCTGCGGCTCCATGCAAACAATATTCTGAGAAATTTTGTAAGCAACGTAGAATTTCTTTGGCACTTCCTCGACAGCAGGATCGAGCCCAACAATGAATTCCCGAATACTGTGCATGAGTGACTGGATGTGGGCAGGCTTACCCTCAAGGTGTTCTTCAAATTCATAAGTGGCTGTAGCGCGTACTTGAGCCGCCTTTTTTCCAGCCTCCACCATGACCGGATTCTTTCCTCCATCGGCAGAAGATGGCGTCGTGGCGACCTTGGTTGCCTGGAACACCTCCTCAAGATAAATGGAGCCATTCTTGAAAAGGCGGTACTTCCATAGCTCAATATTCGCCCCCATCACTTGAACCGCATGCAGATCATATTTCTTATAGTTCGGTGCGATGCAGATAACTCGCACATCGGACCAGTCCACCTCAACGCCGTTTCCGAGTGCCCGCTGAACAGCTATTTCGAAATCACCCTTGTGGTCCTGAATCCAGTGCAGGTAGAAAAGGCTCTGGTTTATAAGCTCGGAAGATTCGACTTTCTTGTATTCAATAATTACCGGATTGTTGTCCTCGGACAGCGCCAGGCTATCTATTCGCCCAGCATGTAATGCACCCGTTGAGAACTCTGAGGCGACAAAACGGCAGTTAAACACCGCAGCAAGGTTCCTCTCAATCAGGGTCTGCAACTCCTTCTCAAGTGCGAAGTTCGCTTGCTCCACAGGAACAAGGTTTTCCCCGGTCATCTCAAATAGTGGCATTACGAATGGCTCCCCTGCTCTTTCTCAAGCTTCTACGTCTGAATTCACCGGCCTGCGCGGTTTTTTGCGCAGGTCCGGTGGAATGATAGGTTGGGCGAATCATGAGTGAGAGATAGCCTTGGAAAACAAATTGAGAACGACGACGCCAGCCACAATGAGCGACATGCCTATGATTGCCGGAAGATCGAGAGCTTGCCCATAGAGAATCCAAGCAATCAGCGCAATTAGAACGATGCCAACGCCGGACCAGATTGCATAGGCCACCCCGACCGGAATTGCTTTGAGTGTGAGTGAGAGAAAGTAGAAAGCCGCCGCGTAGCCAGCGATGACGATAGTCGAAGGCCATAGACGCGAAAACCCTTCAGATGCCTTCAGAGCAGAAGTCGCAATGACCTCGCTAACAATTGCTACGGAAAGAAAAATCCACTGTTGCATACGCATGATCCTCAGTGTGGAGACGCCTAACGATTTCAATAAGCCGCGCCGCCGCTGCGGCTGGAAAGAAGCGCAACGCTTTCCGGGGTCGTCGGCTTCATTGAATGGTTACGTGTCAGGTCCCGGAGATTCCGGTAGATTTCAGGCCGCGTCCTTGTTCTCGTCACCACTTCCGCGGCATATCAGTACTTGTACGATTGGCCACCATCGATCGTGATGACGGCGCCGTTGATGAAACCTGACTCACCAGACAACAGGAAGGCGACTAGCGCTGCAACTTCCTCCGGTTTGCCAAAGCGCTTCATGGGGTTCGGCTCAACAAACTTCTTCCCAACGGCTTCCCATTCGTCGCCGCCCATCTGACGTAGCGAACCTTCAACCATCGGCGTCATGATTGCACCCGGTGCGATGGCGTTGATCTGAATGCCATACTGACCGTACTCAATGGCGCTGTTACGCGTCAGGCCAACGACACCGTGCTTGCTTGCGGCATAGCCGGACCGGTTGCCGACGCCGCGAATTCCTCCCACTGAGGCGGCATTGACGATGGCGCCCGACCTCTGCGCACGCATTACTCTCAGCACTTCGGACATGCCGAAGAAGACGCCGTTCAGATTGACACCGATGACCTTGGCGAACTCCTCTCTGCCGAAGTCCTCGGTCAGATTCTGCTTCCCTTCGATTCCGGCATTATTGAAGAATCCGTCGATACTTCCGTACGCGTCGAGCGCCTTGCGTACGTAGAGCTTTACCTGCTCAAGATCAGATACGTTCGCGGCAACGCAGATCACGTTGGTGCTCTCTGCGAGACCATCACGGGCCGCTTCAAGCGCCTCTGCCTTCAGATCGACCAGAACGAGGTTGGCGCCTTCGTCGCCCAGACGCTTCGCCGTAGCGAGCCCGAGGCCAGATGCTGCCCCCGTGATAATGACGGTCTTGCCTTCAAATCGCTTCATGTCCTTCCCCCTACAGTTGTGATGGTACTGGTGACGCGCACGGAGTGTGCGCAGGACAGTCATAACGGTTGCTTAACCCGCATTTGCGGCCCGAAGCGCCGCTGCCGCAGCATGAAAAAGCCGCAACGCTTTCCGGCGTCGCTTCAAGCGCCTTGTTGGGCGCCTGTAAGGCTTGAAAGAAGAGCTTCCTCACGGCTATTTGAAAGGTCATTTTCGGCAGAAAACTCCTTTGCCATCCGCATATTTTGGTCTACCGAAACACCGGAAGGGATAGGAAAAGCATACCCGTAATCCTCGTAACCTGAATTAGACATAGAAACCCTCCTTTGGATTAATGTTTTGTTTCAAAACTACTTTTTAGATGCCTTCCAAAAAATAAGAAAGCTTGTAGGCAAACACAAGATCAATAATATTATAAACCAAAATAAAAATAGCATGGCAAATCCATAATCATCTGACATTTCAGCTCTCGACATAATATTATTATTATACATATACCAATAAATTAGTATTTTGAATGAAATAATTTCTACTATAATAGTGAGCAACAAAGATCCAATTGAACAAATTACAATACGTAAGACTCGATGCGTTCTCAAAGTTTTACCTTCCCAAATAGAGGGCAACGTATTTTGTAAATCATTATTTCCACCTCCTTGAATAAGGTTCAATACATCGGGTTATGAACCAGTTGCGGTCGATTTCGCGCAACGCGCATTGCCATGATTTGTTCTCGGGCACAGGGTGATCGGCGTCCTCCTGCATCGAATAGTCCCCCGTTGCAAGCAAGTGATCCAATGGCGTGGGGGGCGGGTCCCTAGGCGGTTTCCGAGAGTCCGAAGACTTCGGCATGAATACATAGGATTTATAGGTCCTCTCCCCCAGACTCCACCACGGGGAAGAGCCGTGATCCGTCAAATAAAACGACACCCCTCTATTAACAAACGTGTGGGCATTGCGATCTATAATCAAGAAAGGCCCTGCTGGTTTAGCGCCCCATAGCCCCAAGGGTCGAGGTTTCTTCTCAAGATGGCGACTGGTCTTAGAAAAACTTCCGGTTACAGCGACATCCTTGTAGAACACTACTAAGGGGTCAGGTCTCAACTTGTGACAATACCAAAATACCCCTCCACCCGATCAATCTTCTGTTTCAACTGCCGATCTTTCCCGGCCTTCAGTACCAGCCTCCGGCTTG